>Ga0181529_10000112_pt1 | contig 106701 bp, 84 predicted proteins | sample PEATcosm2014_Bin_36_FD_119763 | JGI IMG/M metagenome (GOLD analysis project Ga0181529, IMG submission 119763) | Peatland microbial communities from MTU Mesocosm Facility, Houghton, MI, USA - PEATcosm2014_Bin10_30_metaG | ecosystem: Environmental > Terrestrial > Soil > Wetlands > Peat | place...
CGGGAGTCGAAGCTGCGGCGGCCAAGGCGAAAGCCGGGGAACCGGAGCCGGCCCATACCCGGTAATTGAGGTCGAAGGAAACATTGCATGGCCCGGCGCCCGACTACGCGGATGAGCGCAGTCGGGCGCCGGGAGGATCTGTGATTGCACGGCGAGAGCCCACGGTAGAAGCGTTCCAAGGGCGAGGGTGAATGGGAGTCTGCGGCAGAGCGCCTCAGGGGGACGCGACGGATTCGATGGTTGTGTTGGGAAAGTAGTAAGCCAGTATGGCGCGAAAGTCCTCGCCGTCTAGCGCCATGCCGGCAGCGCCACGCTGGCACAAACCGATACCGTGGCCACGGCCCACTCCGTTCAGGACGACGGCATCCGCCGCATCCGACTTTGTAAAGGTGTTGCTTGGCAGGGTACTCCACCCCAGTCTGCGGCCAGCCTTGATGCGCTCTTCCTCGCTGTCCGGAAGCAGTGCGGCGGCATCCGTTTTGCTCACCTGCGATGACCACTTTTCAGGCGCGCGCCGGCAATACGCACAGGCGACGGAAAAGTACGGATAATCAATCGCCGGAGCGCCGACTTGAGCCAGGGAATGAGTGCGGCCGCCGCAACTGGCAGAGTACATGGCGGCGAATGGCTTGCCCTTCCAGGCGAGCACCAGGCCCCTGGTTGCGCGCGCGGCCAGCACGGCTGGGGACGCGGGGGCAGGCGGCTCACGAAGGAACTGGCAGTGGGTTGTGTCGCAGAAGTCGGCGCAGGGATGACGCGGGCCGCCGCTCACCAGGAAAGAGCGCGAAACTACGGCCTGCGCCTTCAAGGCTTCCAGCGGGGCGTCCGGAGATAACTCAGCCGCCAGGACAGAGGCCACGGCCGTTTCGAGCTCCATGGCAATGACGGCAGTGAGTTCCCTTTTGCCGGCGGTGATCGTGAGATTGCCGCGATAGCGCCGGCGGAGCTTTCCGGGGACAACGAGGATGAACTCGGATTCTCCGCCTGAACGCGCGCCGAAGGTCAGGCGTTCGCCCACGATTTGCGAACCGGCCGTTTGCACAATGACATTCCTGCCGGCCCGGCGAATGGCAACACTCTGAGAGGCGCCGACACCGGCTACGAACTGGTGCTGTCCTGAGTCCACGAGCATGGGGGACGAAGGCGAAACCTCCACTACAAGCTGGTTGGCGTGGAACAGACCCAGGACCGCGATGCGCACGCGCACGGCAGCCGATGCGAGGGTACTGGCCGCCACCAGCAGCAGGAAAACAAACGTGCGCGCCCCTCGCACGTTATGGCTCCAAGGTGCGCAGCATGCGGCCAGCCAAGGCCGAAGCTTGCGCTCCCGGTACTCCGTGCTGGCGCACGAGCAGGAGGTAGCGGGGAAAATCGGCTGGCCAGGCGACCAACACAAAGCCGTCGCCTGGAGCGTGCGCGGAGTGCGTACACGGCGCGGTACCGGTTTTGGCAAGGAACTTTTGATGCAAACCTTGACGCGACAGGGCAGCGGCAGTCCCGGCTTTTGCCGACTCCGCCATTCCATCCACAATATCCCGGATTGCGGGCTGCGAACTGCGCCCCAAAAGCATCGCATAGGCGCGCACCAGGCTCTCCGGCGCCTCTCGCCATACGCCAAACCCGCCCGCCATTGCTTCGGCCGAGGCATTGACTCCAGGACCGTTAAGACCGAAGCGCCGAGCAACCGAGTTGACCTGCGCTTCCCCGGTATTGGATGCGAGGGCGGTGAAATATGAGTTGCAGGATGAGGCGATGGCCCGTACGATGCCAAGTTTTCCGTGACCCTTCGGGAGCCAGCAGGAATTGCCTCCGGTGCAGACGTACTCTGGAAAACGGAAATTGTGAGTCTCGGCGTAAGCCAAAGCCGTGAACGGCTTGACGAGCGATCCGATGGGCACGGGTTGAGCCGGATCACGCCACTTCTCCGCGATGAACTTGTCCTCCTGCGCGTCATAGAACAAATAGGAAATATTGGGAGACGAAAAGTGCCGTGCCAGGGTCCCGGATGCGGTACGCGAAAACAGGGCGGAGGCATCGGGCGGCCCGGAGCCAGGCGGGTCCGCGGCCGCCATGGCGGCGCCGGTCGCGATCACGGGAGCCAGGCATGCCAGCAGAATGCCGAGCCCGGCGAGGTGTCGAGCGGTCTTCACTGCGCCCATTCGTAGCGCACCGTTTGCGTCTCCACACGGCCTGCGCGCCGGGCGATGATGGATTGTGATTTCACGCCCGCCAGCGTCTTGCTGAGGCTGGCGACGTTTTGTGAAAAGAACTGCGGCTGGCGGCCTTCGTCCCCGGCGGCGTTGGTGCGGGCCGGCTGGTCTACGAGTGCGGTCAGCCGGAGGAAATTCTGGCGCTCGCGACTGTGATCGAAGCCCGCGTAGTAGATGGCAGGTTCGCCAGATACGGGCTGGGAGATCCGCGCCAGCACGGTCCGTAGAGTTGCTGGGTCATTGCTTACGAACAGACACTTTCCTCTCACCGCAATGGCGACCCGGGCAAGTCCGTCCAACTCGGAGTAACTCAGCGCGCCGGCTCCTGCTTTTTTCCATGCGACCCCGAGGCGGGAGGCCGTCAGTCCAGGCGATAGCACCGCCTGGATGGCCTGCTGCGCCACCGGTTCCTCCCACTCCGCGGCGCCACGCAACACGATGGTGGAGTGAAGGCGGACAAAAACGCCATCGCCGTCCGCCTCAGAGCTGTGCAATTGAAGAGCGGCGCGGACGTTTGTCTTTTTGAGCATATCCTTCAATGCGCCGTCGCCGCTGGTTTCCTCTCCATTGCTGGTTGGAGGCGTGTCGATGCGCACATCCAGGTTTGATGAATTTCCTGGCGGCGGCTCTCCCAATGCCACGGTCGGCGCGATTTTGGAAACCGGTGCGGGGCCAAGCCTCGGGGTCAGCACTTTCTGTTCAAGCATGGCCAGCGAATCTTCCACGGATGGAGCGGCAAACGCGCGATAGAAACCGGTGTCCGGCGGAACCAGGCGCATGAGTTCCGTCACTTGAGGGCCGGCATCGGCGGCGTCTGCGGCGTTCTCCGGGGTGTCTCTCAGCAGCAAGGCACGCTCCTCGCGGTAGGTGCTGGAAGAACGGAACAGGTCGCTGACGGAAGACTCATACTGGCGCAACTCGGTGATGTTCTGCTGCACCCAATAGGTGCGGAATTGCGGCGTTCTTGTAACCTCGGCAAGATGAACCACGAGGCGCAACTCGCCGGGATCTTTGGCAGTCTTGACGGCATCGACAAACCAGCCTTGCTGGCTCAGCGCAGCAGCCTTTTGATTGGCCAGCAGAGAAAGGGCTGCGGCGACGAGGTCCTCCCTGGTCCCGAGAACCAGGTAATCGTCATCCATGGCGAATGCGACGACGCGCCCGGATTGAGGGTCGGTGCGCACGTAAAACGGCTTTCCCTCGATTTCCCGGGTCTCGAAGTGCGCCCGCTGCTGCCAGATTCCGGACTTTATCGTCCGCGCCGATGACAACTGGGTGACGTAGAGGAACTCCAGCTTGCCGATGTCATAGACGGCGAGCGCGCTTTGCTCCCCGGCAACGCCGGTGAGGAAAGACATGTCTGGAGGCAGTCCCGCGGCAGAGGCAAATTCATCCTGCGCTTGCTTGAGCCGAAGAAAAAGGCGGGACCGGCTGAAGACTTCGTGATTATCGCCGCTGAGCCAAAGCTGTTTTTCGGACGAAGAGTTCCATTCGCGGAGCACGGCGCCGAAGTTGCGAGCTTCGAGGAAGAGCAGGGCATTTTGCGGCATCAGGCGGGCCAGCGAGGCGGCCGGGTGCGGCGGCGCCTCCTGATAAGCTGCCCAACCTGCAGCCACCAGAAGAACGAGGATGAATAAAGCTGCAATTCGCTTCATTGTGCGCGTCTCCCTTTCGTGCCGCGATCAGCATTCGGAGCCGGCGGAGCCTTCTGCACCGCCAGCAGTCGCGGGCGCACCAGATGGTCCTGCTCGATTTCCTTGTGAATGACCGGCACTCTCTGAGCATTGTTTGCATTTCTGCGGATGGCGGCGCGGAGGCTATTCATATTCTTCGTGACCGCGGCCCGCGTACTGTCCGGCAGGTCCCCATGGAGAGCCATGCGGTAGTAACGAAGCGAGTTTTCCAGCGCCCCGAGATTTGCGTTGGACTGGGCCACGGCAATGGCAAGGGCTGCGCGTTCGCCAGGCGGCGTTTCATCCCGGACGCCGTTGGCTGGCACGTCTCCCGGCGCGGCATCGGGTGCGCCGGCGGCTGCGTCATCCGGCTCGGCGTCGGCAGGGTAAGAACGCGGAACTGGACTGGATAATCCCGCCAGGTAACCGCTACGCAGGAGAGGCTCGATGCCGGACAGGGCGAGCCGATCCTGCTTCAGAGCGGCCAAAGCATAGAACAAAGGCACTCGGACGGCGTCTTTGTCCGGTGCGTCGGCCAGCGCATTTCCCAGCAGCCGAGCCGACACCGCCTTATCAGCCGCGGTTTTTGCCGCGCTGAGCCGCGCGGCGTAGAAGTATGGCTTATCGGCGGAGCCGGTGCCATGGGCGATAAAGTCGAGCTCTGCGCTGCCCAATGCCGGGCCAGTTCCGGTGAGAATTGCCGCGGCGGCGAGACGGTCTGCGTAAGCCGCCTGCGCATCGGTGGCGACGGCAGTTGCAAGCGATCGTGCGCCCACCGCATCCTGGCCGGCGGCGATTTCTTCCTGCGCCAGACGGAGCCGGGCGCCCTGGTCCCAGGGTTTGGCCTTGACCAGGCGGCTGAGAAACTCGACGGCCTCGGCGTGGCGTCCGTTGTGCGCGAGCAGGGAGGCGGCTGGATCGAGATTTTCAAAAGGCTGACCGACCGCGAGCACCAGGCGGCGCAGGACGTCCATGGCTGCGGCGGTGTCTCCGTCCTGCAGGCGAATCTCCGCCAGGCCGAGCATGTTTGCCGGGTTCAGTTGATGCGCCGCGATCTCCTGGACAAATAAATACTCCAGAAGTTTGCGCGCTCCCGGATGCTGGCCGGCGGTCTGCAAGGCGGCCGCCACCTGGCGCAGACTTTCCGGGTTCGGCGCTTTCTCCGGATTGGCGCGATACTGCGCCAGGATCGAATCGAACTGGCCGCTGGCCAGGGCAATGCGGTAGCGAATCTCAAGCTCGGCCGTGGTGGGTTCCGGCTGCGGTTCGAGCACCGAGGCGGCGCGGTCGAACTCCTGCTGCTCGACAAGGTGCATGGCATAACGGGCCTGCCACGACCGGATGATGTCTTCAGCGCCCTGCCGGGAGAGGTCTTCGGTGGACCGCAGATGGTCCTGCAGGCGCGCGATGATCTGCTCGTAAATCGGGTTCCGCATCTTTGCCGGAATCCAATCGGCTTCGACCAACAGTTCCAGGATTGCACTCGGATCGGGTGCAATCCGTGCCAGCTCGATCAGGAAAGCGACACCGCTCTGGGGATCGCCAATCGCGATGTAGGCCGAACGCAGCAGCCCATCCACCTGATAAGCGCCATTCTGGCGAACGTAATCCCGCAGGACCGCATCGGACTGCGGGCGCAGCTCGGCGGCCACGTGGCGATTGCCGAGGTGATTCATGACATAGCCGAAGGTGGGCCAGAAGGCGGGCGGTACCACGCGCTGATGAACCTGCGCGTCCAGCAACTCCAGCGCCTTTTTCCACTCCTCCACGGCTTCGGTGCGTTTCTGCTGACGCCAGTAGAGCACGGCGATGCGATCGTGAATGTCTGCCCGGCCTGGGGCGAGCTCGAGGGTGCGATGATAGTCATCCACCGCGCGGTCGATTTTTCCAGATCCGGCGTAGTACTCGGCCACCGTGATGTAGCCGGATGCCGAGGCTGGGGACTGTTCGAGCTGTGCCGGCAGAAAGTCTTCGGGATCGCCCGAGCGCGAGTCTCCGAGCCACTCGCCATAGCGCGAGCCATAATAGAACCAGGTGTTGCCGGCCAGTTGCTGCTCCCGGTCCACGGGTTTGCCGAGGCGTTCGCCAATGGTGCCGTCGCCCAGCGCATTCAGGAACGCCTGGTTCACAGCCGGGCTATGGTCCGAAAAATACAGACCGGTGAGAGCCGAATATGCCTTGGTCCACACCGGTTCGAGCGCGCGTCCGCGCGCGGCCACAGCGTCTTGCGCCAGCGCGGCCGGACCGTTGGCCAGAACAAACTGACAGGCTGCATCGCCCACTCCATCCCTGGAGCTGCCAGCCAGTTGTACCAACTCCCGCGGGGCGCGCTGCAGAAGAAGTTCGAAGTAGCGATGGCGCACCGGTTCGCCGCCCTGCAACCCAATGCCTTTGAGCACGCTGAATTCGGCATCGGCCAAGGCTCCGGCACGGTACGCGTTAGCGGCTTCCACGAGCACGTCATTGCGTCCGTGTTGGGGCGTCAACTTCTGTGCGTATGCTTCCAAGGCGGCGCCCAGTTCCTCAAAACGCATTCTCCGGGTTTGCAATTCGACCAGTTGTGGCTTGTACTTTTCGCTTCCGGCGCCATGGCTGAGCAGCAACTGCTTGAGCCAGCGCGCTTCCAGATCGGGTAATCCGGCGGCGGCCGCCGCGGGAACGAAACTCGCCGCCAGTTCGTCGTTGCCGGTCTTTGCTGCCTGTGCGTCCAGCCAGGATGAGAACTGCACTTTTTCTTCCGGGGTGAAGTACTGGGCGGCGGCCGTGCCCATGGCCTGCATCGCGGCTGCCATGCCGGTGCGGGCGTAGTCGCGCCGCGCCGCCAGGGCGCGGTCGCGCCACTGCTGATCCGTGACCGAGACGATGCCGTTTTTCTCGACCTGATTCACCGCGACGGACACCTGGGCAAGCAACGAGGTTGCATCCGTCAGCGCGAGCTGCAACCGGGAGTAGGCTGCGTCCTGCTGACGGAGGCGCGTCATGATCTCAACATAACGCTGGGCGCCTTCGTGGTTGTCTGGCACGGCGAGCAGGTCCCGGCCCGCCGCATCCACTCCCTTCTGTGCGAAATCGCGCGCCGGTTGCAGCAGGCCCCAGCCTTCCAGCCTGGTGGCGGCGGCGAAGAAGTTGGCTGGCTTTGGGGGACGATTGTCGATCAGCGCCGTGCTCAAGGCGGTGACCGCGTCCGCTGTCTTGCCCTGGCGCGCCCGGATCCCGGCGACCTTTTCCATCCAGTGCGTGTCGTGGTAGTTCAGTTCGTAGAGCTTCTGGTATTCGGCGGCGGATTCGTCGAAACGCATGAGGCGTTCGAGCAATTCCGCCCGCGCGGTGCGCAGATCGACGCGGTCGGGACGGATGCGGATAGCAGTGGCATAGGTATCGACGGCCGCGGCATAGTCTTCCACCTGGGTCTGTATTTTTGCCAGCACCATGGGCCAGCGATAGTCGTGGGGCGACTGCTGGATGGTGTTGCCATAGTAGCCGAGCAGTTGTTGCTGGCGGCCATTGCGCTGGGCATAGAGTGCCGCTTCGGAAATCAAGGCATCGTCTTCCGGATAACGGTTGATGACCTCGATGTACTGGCCGACGGCGCCAGCATAGTCCTTCATGCGCGTCAATGCCGGGATCAGTCCACGGCGCAAGGCCGCAATCTGGCGGATGCGGACGTCGGGGGGAAGCTGCGACTTTCCGAACTCCTCGATCTTCTCGAGACTGAACCTCTTGAGCCCTTCGTCGTTTGCTGCGCGAGCGTAGGTATCGGCCATGGCCGCCAGATATTCCTCGTTGTAGGGCGCGCCGGACAGAAGCTGGGTGAGCAACCGGCGGGATGGTTCGTATTGTCCGGACTCGGAGGACTTGCGCGCGGCTTCGAAGCGGAACTGTGCGCTCAACCCGGGATAGGAATCATTGGCCGCCTGGAGAAGAACATCGATGGCGCGCTGCCGCTGCTTGTTCTGCCAGTAGAAATCAACCGTCGAGCGCACCACGCCGAGGATTTTCGGGTTCTCGGCATAGAGCGCTTCAACGTTGCGTTGTGCCTGCTGGATGTCTTTCTTGGCTTCATAGAAATGAACCAGCGAATAGCGCAGCTCAAGCTTGCGCACCGGGTCCGTGGTGATGGCAGCCTGCTTCTCGAGGGCTCTCTCCTGTACCGACTCCAGGGACTTTTGGCGCGCGGTTTCCTCCAGCCACTCCAGGACTTCCAGGGAACTGGTGCGCTCGCCAATTGCGGCCAGGGTTTGCTCCACATCCCTGGGGCGGTTCTGCGTTTCCAGAACGGCGATGCGCAGTTTGATCGCATCGATACCGGGTGAAGCGCCCCCGGTCAAAGGGGCGGTCGCGCGCTCGGCTTCGTCGCGCAGACTCGTCCGGCGTGCGAGATCGAGGAGGCGGTTATAGGGACGCGAGCCTTCGTGTTCCTGCAACGCTCCCTTCATGTATTCCGCGATGGCTTGCGGGAACTCGCGCTTGCCTTCGTAAATGGCGCCCGCCTCATAGGCGTAGAGCGACGGGTCAGCGAGCCGGGCGCGGCCTTCCTCGAGCAGTTTGAGCGCGGAATCAAAGTCGTAGTAATCCCAATAGATGGTTGCGGCGTCCAGGTAGGCCTGCGGCTCTCCGGGGCGAATTTGCACCATGCGATTCCAGTACGGCGCGGCGCGGCCGAACAACTCGCGGTCGGCAAGCACATCGCCAATGCGGGCCAGGGTGTCACGGTTGCCGGGATCGGCGCGGTAGAGGTTCTCCTCGATTTTGACGGCGAGCTCGGTGTTGCGTGGATCGTATGCGGCCAGCGAACGGTGCACGGCAGAGGCGCGGCGGCCCAGTTCAAAGTCTGCGGGATATTGCTGCGCCAGCGCGTACATCAGCGGTGCGGCTTCTTCAAAGTGCGAATGCCAGAACCTTGCCTCACCGACAAAACGGGCTGCGACCGGGTTGCTGCCGGCTAGGTCATTCCACTGCTCCTGCTGCATGGACGTTTCCGTCCGCTGAATCTCCGCGAGTTCGCTGTCGAGACGGCCGGTGCGTGACAGGAATTCGAAGTATTGGTTCCTGAGGTCCTCTGCTTCCCACCAATGCTGGCGAAGCAAGTTCTCCCAATCCTGATTGCGTACCGTTGGCGGCGACTTGTAGGCGCGCAACAGGTTGCGCACGAAAAGCAGGTTGTGGGGAAACCTTGCATGGGCGAACTCATTGAGACGGATGTAGTACTGGGCACCGTTCACCACATCGGAGAAGTACGCCTCAAGCTCGGTTCCGGAGAAGATCTTTACCACCTGTTCGCTGAGACGGGAGAAGTCGGCATTGCGTTTCTCGCGGAGGTAGAAGCGGGCGAGTTTGTGATACCAGGAGCGGTCGGGGAACCTTTGCAGGGCGCGCTCGTAGACCTGTTCCTGTTCCTGCCCGAGCCTGTTTTGTTCGAGAAACTGCGCCAGCCGCTCATAGAGTCCGGGATCGTCCGGGTTGCGATCCACCTCCTTGCGCAAGACCGCGAGCGCCTGGGGAAGCTGGTTCAGCGATGCCAGCCGGGAGAGATAGCGCTCAAGATAATCCGAGTACCACGCCGACTCGCTCTTTGGCCCCTGGACAGTGGTGGAGGCTTGCGTGGAAAAGGCCTGGTTCTGCTCGGGACGGCTGCTCCCGGGCTCCTGCCCGGCCTGGCTGGACTCGGCTTCATCGAGGGTCGATGGTTGGGTCACGGGTTCGTCCGGTGACCCAGGCGGCTCGCTTGCTTTCATCCCGAGTGGAACGCCGCCAGAGCGCCGGGCAAGCTGCGCCAGCTCTTCATCGTAGAGGGCGAATTCCTCCTGCGTCCGGTTTTCGCGGGCGTAGGCATCGGCAAGAAGCAAAGCCACGCGCTCGCGCTCGGGATGGTTGGAAAATGTCTTCAGGAATTGCTGGCCGTCGCGGATCACGGCCCCGCTTTCCCCGTAGGCCGCATAGGTCTCAATGAGGCGCGCGCGCAGGCCGGCACGCAAATGCGAGTTTGGGAAACGCGTGTCGAACTGCTGCATGAGTTGCGCGGCTTCCGCGCGATGGAAGTAAGGGACTGCCCGCTGTTCCTCTTCGGAATAGGCATAGGCGGGCGCGGTGGAGTTCATCACCAGAGAAAGAATGCCGTTGAGGAATCCTGGGCCGCGATCCATGGCGCCGATGTCGCGATACATGGAGAGCTCGCCGCTGCCTGCGCGGACGTCCTGCTCCGGTGCGTCCAGCAGAACATTCACCAGTCCGGCAAGAGCGAGTTCCGCCGCGTCCGCGGTGTCATTGGTGTTGTAGAGCGCGTAATAGTAGCGCGCCGCCTCCGGATAATTCCTGATGCCCTCGTTGAGCTTCGCCAGGGTGTAGAGTTCCTGCGAACTCCACGTTCCGTTGCGCTGTTGCTTGCGCAGGCGGTACTGGGTGAGGGCCTGGCCGGCGGCGTCGGCCCGGCCTTGCCGCTGATAGTAATAGAAGATGCGGGCGGAGGCGTTCAAGTCGTCAGGATTCCGCTCCAAGGCGGCGTGCGCCTGATCGAGATACTTCCGCAACGAGCGCGTCTCGGTCATCAGCGCGAAGTATCCATCCATCAATTCCTGCGGCCACAGGGGCTGGAAGTGAGCATCATAGACGGCCAAACCCTGCGCGATGGAGCCGCGCTTGTATTCCAGCAACGCCCGCTGCTTGACGGGAAGCACCTCATCGGCAGGCACCGCGGCGTGATATTGCGCAATGAGCTTCTCGGCGTCGGCGAACGAGCGGTGATCGAGAAGGAACTGGAAGTAGCGGCTGTACACAGCCTTCTGGCCTGGGTAGCGGTCGAGCCAGGCGCGGTAGCCCTGGGCGGAGACATCGGCTGGGAGAGCGTTCGCGGCGATGACCTGGAAGATTCGCTCGAAGGCCAGCCAGGAGCGCTGCTGCTCGACAGGGGTGAGTTTTTCAGAGGGCGGTGCAGGGGCGCGGCCAATCAGGGTTAGCACCGCAATCTCATCCATGGGACGAAGGCGCCGCTGATAGAAATCGGCGAGAGACCATTGTGCCTGGACGGGATCCGGCGCAGCCTCGGCGTACTTCTTCCAGTCTGCCTCGGCGGCGGCAAAGTCCAGCGCCGCCTCCTCGTTGAGAGCGCGAAGAGAGTACAGCTCCGCGGCAGGCTGCCGTTTGATCAGGTCACCGAGGAGCGGGGTAGCCTCGCGCGGAGGGCGCATCCCGAAGACTTTGCTCACCGGCATTGGCATCCAGCGATAGAGGGCAGCTTCCACGGCGGAGCCGGACTCGGCGTTGCGCCAGGGCGAGGTGGCGCGGGCGCCAATTACGATGGCCGGAACCAGCAGAAGTCCCGCGCAGCAGGGCCACAGAATGCGTCCGGCTCTGGCAAAGGATGGGTCAGGGAAGTACTTCAATTTGCACCTCCTGGGTTCCAATGTTGTGGGCAACATCTTCGGCGATGACAGTCAAGCCATAGGTTCCCGCCGGCAGGTCGGGTGGAATCTGCAAGTCCCCGGTGTTGGCGCCTGCCTTCTGATTCCAGTGCAAGGAGACCGGCGAAATTCCTTCCAGGCGGGCGATGAGCGTGCGCGTGTTGGCCGTGGCATTTACCGTCAACGGGATTGTGCCGCCACGGTGATAGCGGCGATTGTCGAGCCGGATGCTGACCACGGGCGGCTTACTGGCGATGACGAAGGTCTTCGATTCGCGATAGGTGTGTCCGGCACGATCGCGCAGCACAAGGCCCACGCTGTAGGTTCCGTCCTGCATGTCGTCTGGCGCAAGGAAGCGGGTTTGCCATACGTCCTCGGTTTCAAGGTAGCGCAGGCGTTTGGTTAATCCGAAGGGAAAAATCGCCACCACGGAATGGATCGACTCGTCGGTGTGTACGCGCAAGACCGGATCGCCGGGACGAATGACCCGCGGACGCAGGAGCGCGCGCGGTACGGCCAGAAAAGATGTATACGGCGTTACGAATTTATACTTGCGCGAGAGCTGGATGATTTCCTCCACGGTCTTGGCGTCTTCGCCTTCGCGCTCGATCTTGTCCAGCAGGGCATCAACGCGGGCGCGCGCCCAAAGGCGCGGCAACTGTGGGTGCTCGACCGATTGCGCCGGGAGCGGGGCGGCGGTCTTGATCGCAAAGGGACTGCCGTCGCGCAGCCCGCGCACGGACATCTCTACCGGCCCCGCAGGTTTCCCATACTGGCCAACCCAGGATGCCACGGAGCCGCCAAACGCGGTGTCCTGGAGCGGGTAGACCATCTGCACGGAGTTTTCCGGCGAGACCCTGAAACCGAGCTGCGCAACCGGATTGCGGCCAATCTTCGATACAAACGCGTTGAGCTTGAAATCAACCGGCTCGGTGGACAGCACGTTCTCGATCGCGCCCTCATTGCGCGCCAGAGTGCGCAGCAGGGGAAGATTGTCGTCGTCTCCGACCGCAAACACATAGGTACGCGGCCGCCCGGATTCGGGTAGCTGTTTCCAGTGTTCGGTGTACCAGTTGGCAAGGCTTCCGGTCCGGATGAGTCCCCGGGTCGCGCCGCCATCGCTCAACAAAAGGATGTAGGCGTTGCCATGGACGTTGGCGAATTGGGCGAGTGCCGCGCCGAGTGCCTGCTGCAGGTCTGTTCCTCCACGCAAACGGCTGGCGCGAACAAATTCCAGGGCTTTCTGGACGTTTTCGCGGCTGGCGGGAACGACTCCAGGCTGAAAGGCGGCCACCTTGTTGTTGAAGAGCAGAAGATTGAAATGATCTTCTGGACCGAGCGAACGCAGGACCGTTTCCATGGCGGCGTAACTGCGCTCCAGCTTCTCCCACTGCATGGAAAGCGAGTTGTCAAAGAGCACTACGAGGTTCTTCGGTGCTCCGCCGTTGCTCACCGCCGGGGCGCCTGACCCGATCAGGGCCTGGGCCTCGAAGAATCCCGGCTCGTCGTGGCTGCGCGCGGGAAGCTTCTCCGCGGCGTCCGGCTGGGCGGACTCGGGGTTGCGATAGGTGAGGATGTCGAGGGTGTCCGCTTGCTTCGAATCCAGTTGATAGCTGAGGGCAAAGTCTTCTGCGAGGTTGACGTCGCGGCCCTCAAAGCTGGCCTTGATCGAGTGTCCATCCCTGGCCGTCACCTGCATCGGATAGGTTGAACCGGCGAACTGGAAATCCGATAACTGGTGCGCCGAGCGCAGTTCGAATTCGATGCTGAGGCGGCCGGCGGCCTGCGCCTGGTAGGCGTCGGGATGAATGGGAATGGCAAAGAACGACTTCATGTTCTCAACCGGAATGTTTTCGTGGTATTCGAATTCGAGGCGCTTGGTGCCGTAGGGCGGAATGGGAACAATGCGCGCGCTGAATGCGGCACTGCGCCGCGCCTCTTCCACGCCGCGCTCGCCCATCTGCAACAGGCCGGGATCAATCGCCTGCTGCTTGGCTTCGTTGTAGATCTGGTTGGCGCGTTTGCGTTCCAGGATCACGGCAGGGATGCGGGTTGGACCGTCCCACACGGCGAAGTCGCTGACGGTGGCCCGGCTGGGCAGAGCGAAGATGTAATTTCCCTCTTCGATGACGCCGGTGTGATTGCCGAAGATCTGGCGCACGGACACCCGCGCCACGCCATTATCGATGAGGACGCGAATCGCCATCTCATCGAGCGAGAGAATCGAAGGATCGGGCTGGCTCTTGTCGCGCGGAATCAGAACCCCCGCGTCCGCCAGCGCCGCTCCAACCAGGCAGAGGATCACCACCAGTAATTGCAGGTGCCGTTTCATCGTTCCAACCTCTGTTCCCGAATGCGCAACAGCCCGTTGTCGGTTCCCACGTAGACAATACCGTTGGCCGCAGCCAACGCCGTGACGTTGAGCGAAGGCAGACCTTCGGTTAATGCGAACCACCGGCCCGATTTGCGATCCATCACGTAGAGTCCCTGCCCCATGGTGCCGGCGAGCAGCACGCGGTCAAGGGCAAGCATGGCGTTGGGATTAATGACCAGGCCGCCATTGGCGCCATCACTGGCCTCGAACTTGCCGGACGAGTCCAGGCGAGCGATGCCTGCTCCATAAGTTCCGATCCACCAATCGTTGCCGAGCGGAATCACGGCGGTAATCCAGTTGTGCTTCAGCGCCGAGGTTGCCGTGGTGTAGCTGGCGCGGATCTGGTCGCCTTCCAGCAGGCTGGCACCTCCCAGCGTACCGGCGAGCACCTGCGTTCCGTTGGCCGCCACCGTGTAGACATGGTTGTTCACCAAACCATGAAAGGCGTAGAGGCTGCGCATTCCAGCCGAGTCCATAAAGGTGAGCCCGGCCGGAGTTGCCACGACGATGCCATCGCGATACGCGGCAACGTCAGTCACATGATCGGCGATGAGCCCCTCGGCCTTGCCAATCACCTGCTTGCGATTTCCCTGGGCGTCAAACAGAACCAGGCCGTTGGCAGTCGCCACCGCCGTTGCGCCCCGCAATAGGTTCGGCCGGATGCGGTTGACACAGAAAACATGATCGTCTTCGACGTGACGGGCGTGGGGACGCGAGCCCTCGACAATGTCGAGTCCACGGTCGAAATAACCCACCCAGAGACGTCCCGCAGCGTCCACCGCGAGAGCCGAAACGTTGCGATCCGTAAGCAGCCCTCCGGACGGTTCAAGGACTCGCTTCCAGCCGCCCGTTGCCTGGCGCGCATAGACCGCGGACTCGGTGACGGCGTAGAGCGACTCTCCGGCGGTAAACAATTGCCCGACGCCGGAGAGCTCACCCGGTGCGGAAAGCCCGCGGTGATCGCGCGTCTGGTGCTCGAGGGGGATTTCAAGAACGCCATCCTCCATGGTTCCGGCGAGCACGGTTTTTTCCTGGATGAGCAGGGCGCGGACAAATGTTCCGGGGGCCAGAGTGCGCACGAGTTGACCGGACTCGAACTCGGCGATGCCGGCGGGACCTCCGACGTACGCGCGCGTCCCAGCGGCAGCGATGGCGTAGACGCGCGCGTCGGGCAATCCATTGGCTTCGTCAAACCATTGGGCGCTGCCGCCGTGCCAGTGGGCGACGCCGCGATCCAAGGTGCCGATCCATAGATCGGATTCGCTGCCAGCCAGTTCCGTGACGTGAAGCTGCTTCAGGGTTGGATGGAATGGCGTAAGCCGCTGGCCATCGTAAAGCAGCAAGCCGCGCTTTGGGGTGCCAATGATCAGGTGGCCGGAGGCGGTTGGGAGAATCGCGGTGACGTGGCGTAGCTCGCGATCGTCGGGCAGTATCTGGCGGAAGCCTGAGCCGTTGAAGGCGAGAATGCCCGCGCCATCGGTAGCGATGACCAACTCGGGCTGGCGGGAGCCGGCGAGCATTGCCGGCATCATCCGCAGCAGCGGCGCGGGCGGAAGCTCACGGCCAACGCGAAAGTCGCGACCCGGCTGTCCCCGGCCGTCAAACTCGAACAACCCGGCGGGGCCTGCAACATAAAGGTAGCCGTTCAACTCCGCCGCCTGGGCGAAAGCTGCCGGGGCGCTGACCCACTCAAAACCGCTATCGGTAGCCGGTAACAACGGACGCACGGTGAACTTCAGAATCGATTCTGCGTTCTCGGCCTGGCTCGCCAACCGGAACCCGGCCTCAGCCCGCCAGAAGACGATTCCGGCAATCGCGATGGCCGTCCCGAGCAGGGCGACTGCCACAAACAACCACTGCTTCCGCGCGTTGATCCAGACCGTCATAGAATTGTGCTCCCCACTATAGCCGACGGAAAAACATTTTTGCGGAATCTTTCTGGGCTCTGGCAGCTTCCGTCACCACACCTTGTGGCAAGTCAATCGCCAAATCGAAGAGGAGCGATTGGCGTGGCGTTCAAGCGCTGGGCCGGGGCGGCGCGTGTCTGGGCTGACACGGTGGCGTGTGCGTTGGTACACGGGTTCGAGTTGCCCGCGAGAAACCAGTGGCATTCAGGATGGGAACGATTCACGAGATGGCAATGGTTTGAAGGTCGAAGAATACTGGTTGGAAAACGGTTGCGGAAGGTTGGCGACAATTCGCTGGATGGTTACGGGAGGAGTGTCGCCCTAGTGAAAGACTGGTAAACAAGCGCAAGCGCGAGCGAAATTCCAGCACAAGGGCTGGAGTGAAACGCCTGCCGGGTTGTCGCCGAAAGGCGCGGCGCGAACCAGGGAGCTTGCGGCTAAAGATTCAATTGTGCTCCGAGTTGATTCTGTACCTGGCGGCGAAATTCGAGCGGGTTGGCGACATGGCTGAACGGCTCGTTGGTACCGCCGGTGCCGCGCACGGAAATGCTGCCAAAGCCCATCATCCTTCCCCACAGGGTCTGTTCGACGGCAACGCTCTCAACCTTGGACAGGAAGACTTCGACGGTGCGCTTGGTGAGGACTCCTACCTTGATGATGACGCGTTTGTCGGTTACAGCCATCTCGGTGGCGTTGCGGCGAACCGCGGCGATGGCGAGGATCACGTTGCCGGCCAGGAGCAGCAACAGTCCGGCGATGCCTGCAACCTGAGCTTCGCCGTGTTCAGGATGCTTGCCGGCGATGCCCCAAAAGATCAGCGCGAGCCCCGCGGCGGAGAAGAGTGTGTCCACGAAGATGGAACGGAACAGCACGATCCAATGCAAGTGGGTGGTGTACAGAATGCGCTCGCCGGGGTTCAGGTTCTGCTCAACGTAGCCCACGTGGTGACCTCCCGATCCGTGTCACCCTGATAGTAACGCCGATGGAAGAAACCTGCTGCGATGGAGGGCGCGGGCCGCCAGGGTGCGCGGCCCGGAGCGATAACGAATCGTGAGAGAGCGCGGCTGCTTGCCCCAGGCAGCCGAAGCGGAGATCGCTCTCAGGCACGCATGGCGGCAAAGACCTCGCGGGCTGCGGCGATGGTGGCATCGATGTCTGCGGCCGTATGGGCGGTGCTGAGGAAGGCGGCCTCGAACTGCGATGGAGGAAGCCAGACGCCGGCATCGAGCATGCCGCGATGGAAACGGCCGAAGAGTTCCGTGTTGCAGGGTGCGGCGCTATCCCAGTCGAAGACCTTGTGATCGGTGAAAAACCAGGTGAACATGCTGCCAACCTGGTTGGCGGTGACCGCGATTCCGGCATCGTGCGCAGCGGCGGTGACGCCGGTGACCAGCTTGGATGCGAGGGCATCGAGGCTGGGATAAATAGTGCTGCGGCCAGCGCCCAGAATCTTGAGCATGGCGAGTCCGGCGGCCATGGCGAGGGGATTTCCGCTGAGGGTTCCGGCCTGGTAGACGGGGCCGAGCGGCGAAATCTGGTTCATCAGCGCGGCGGGTCCGCCATAGGCGCCAACGGGGAGTCCACCACCGATCACCTTGCCTAATGTAGTAAGGTCTGGCCTAATGGTATAGAGCTCCTGTGCACCGCCATAGCTGACCCGGAAGCCAGTCATTACCTCGTCGAAGATCAGCAGGCTGTTCTCGCGCTCGGTCAAGGCGCGCACCGCCTGGAGGTAGCCGGGATTGGGCGGAACGCAGCCCATGTTGCCGACAACCGGCTCGATGATGACACAGGCGATCTGCTGCTTGAAGTTCTTGAAAGCCAGCTCCAGCGCGGCAACATTGTTGTAGGGAAGAGCCAGGGTGAACTTCACGAATTCTTCGGGAACGCCGGCCGAGCCTGGGATGCCGAAGGTGGCGACGCCGGAGCCGGCTTTGACCAGCAAAGCGTCACTGTGGCCGTGGTAGCAACCTTCGAACTTGACGATGTACTTGCGGTTGGTGGCGGCACGGGCCAGGCGGATGGCCGACATTGTCGCCTCCGTACCACTGGAGACGAAGCGCAGCTTTTCAATGGACGGAAAAGCCTGGATGACCTGCTCGGCGAGGTTGGACTCCGAGGGCGTGGAGGCTCCGAAGCTGGTGCCTTTGCGGGCGGCCTGGATGACGGCCTCAACAACTTCCGGGGCGCAATGGCCCAGCATCAAAGGGCCCCAGGAGAGGACGTAGTCGAGGTAGCGGTTGCCATCGGCGTCACTCATGCGGGCGCCCGCGCCGCTGACGATAATGGGTGGCTCGCCGCCGACGGCGCGGAATGCCCGGACCGGAGAGTTGACGCCCCCGGGGAAAAAGGTTTCAGCACGTTGCTGAAGGGAATGCGAGAGACTAAGTTTTCTGGACACAGAAACCATCCGGGGCGGAGTGGGTTTTATAATAGAGACTACCCCGCGCAATGGAATTTCATGACCTTTCAACATAGCAAAAACGCGGGACGAGGGCGTGTGAGCGGCGTCACATTCGAAGAGCGGACGCCACCGCAAGCGCGCCGGGCAGGGGAACGCACAGGACAAGACAGAAGCTGGGCGGTCAAACGCACTTGGAGAAAATGCCGGATTGGCTGACAGGTTGCTTCCTTGCCGGGTCAAGAGGCGCATCCGGCAGGTTGTATGCACAAGGAAGAGGGTTCTGGAAGGCGACCTGAAGACTTGAGACTATGAATACTTTGACACGATCGTTCCTTCGACTGGCTGGAGTTGCAGGGTTGCTGATGGCGCTGTGCCCTGCCATGCATGCCAGCGTTGGCTTGATGCTGGATGAGGCCCTGAGAGAAGGCGCATCGAAGTGGACGGGCGCGGGACACTCGGCAGTGTATCTGTCCGGGGTGTGCATGGCTTCGCCGGTGTCGCTTCGATTGTGCGGGCCGGGCGAGAATGGCGTTGTCCTCACCAACTACCGCACCTTTGGCGAAGACCACTCGTATGAGTGGAATGCGATCCCGCTGAATGTTTACCTGTACGGCGTGGAAGACGAATCGGCGCGGCCGCTCTATGCCAGTCCGGCGGCGCGCTGGATGTTGCAGGAGCGCTACCGCGAGAAGTTCCTGGGAAGCCGATGCACGGGGAGTTGCGCGACGGATCCCAACGCCTTGTGGCGCGAAACCGTGGCCGCGTCGTTTATCCGCGACATTTACATGTTTACGGCGAAGACGACGACAGCACAAGACAGCGCCCTGATCGAAAAGTTCAACCGCGAGGGCAACGTTGGCCACTACCGCGGCATGACGTACAACTGCGCGGACTTTGTCGCCGACATCGTGAATGCGTACTTTCCGGGCGCTGCCAAGGCGGATCACGTCAACGACTTCGGCATGACGAGTCCGAAGGCGATTGCAAAGTCTTTTACACACTACGGGACCAGGCATCCCGAGCTTGAGTTCCATGTGGTTCGCTTCTCGCAGATTCCTGGTGAATACAAGCCAAGCCGTGACAATCGCAAGGGAACCGAGGAGTTGTACCGGGCGAACCGTTGGCGGTTGCCGTTGGCGGTGCTGACCCCTTACGAACTGGGTGTGTTCACCAGCAGCTATATCCTTACGGGAAGGTTTAATCCGGAACTGGAACTGCAGCGGCGGCCGACGGACGAGGTGACTGGCTTGGAAGTCGCACTGCGCAAGGCTCGCGCCGAAGGCGACCGGAAGCAGGAGAAGGAATGCAAGCAGCGTATCCGGTCGGCGCGCGCCAACGCGCTGGGCACCAAGGAAGAATGGTCGGGATACGATTTGAACGTTCGCCGCTATGAGGCCGAAGCGGTTGAGCAGGGGTATGCGAGCGACCTGGACAGTTTGCGCAGCCTGACGCGGCGGACGGTGTACCACAGCCGGATCACGATGGATGAAAAAGGCGGCCTGTGGCTGAATCCGCAGGGCGGGCAATCGCAGCTGAGAGTTGGATTGAGCGCGAATACCTTGATGGAGCCTGCGTCGGATGGAAAGACGGGGTACCTGGTGGCGCTGGCGCGAGTGGATGCCGAGCTGCGCAAGAAGCCGAAGGACCGGGAGACGCTGGGATTTTTCCGCAAGGATTGGGAACTGATGGAGCGGCTGCGGGGACAAGTGGTTCCCTTTGTAGCCGGGACACGGCCGGCGGAGATGGGCGGGGGCACGTCACAGTAAGGAACTGGGGTCACTTGGAGTGGTGATGGTGGTCACAGAAGAGCGATGTGGGGCCGCGTAATCTGGATTTGAAAACAGTTTTCATTTCCATTGTAATGAAATTTTCACGGTCTCCGCCATTGCATTCCACCCAGGTTGGATGAGAGAAGAAAGAAGCGCCTGTTTTGACGTGTCCACTTTCCAGCATGCCCAAGAGAATTTTTTTCCCCGCCATTGTGATCTTGCTGGTAAGCGCCCTGACGTGGCCGCAGCGGAGTGCGGCGCAGGCCAACGCGCCGGTTGCGTCCGATGCGCCGGTTGCTGCCGAGGCGAGCGAGGAGACGGTGACCATGTTCCCGCACTCGCAAACGGCCCGCTGGTGGGTGAGCGGACAGTCCAACACCATTTTCCAGGCGCATCCGGAGTTCCACGCGGCTTACAGCGGCCGCAACAGCTTTGGCCCGGACTATGCGAAGGCCACTTCCCGAATCCTGACGCTTTACACTGGCCTGCGGCTCAACCATTCCACCGAGGTTCTGGTTGACATTGAGGACGCGGCCGGGCAGGGCATGGGCAACTCTGTCGGGCTGGCGGGATATACGAACCTGGATGTGGTTCGCATTCCTGGCGAGGGATCGCCGCTGAGTACCGCACCCTACCTTTCGCGCGTAATTGGCCACGAGGTGATTGCGCTCAGCCATAAGACGGTGGAAGGCGACCGTGGGTGGATGTCAACGTTCGCCAAGTTGCCCGAGCGGCGGCTGGAGTTTCGCTTTGGCAAGATGAGCACGGCGGACTTTTTCGATGCCAACGGAGTAGGCAGCGACAGCCATTTGCAGTTTGAGAACTGGACGGTGGACAACAATGGCGCGTATGACTACGCCGCGGATACGCGTGGCTACACCTACGGCTTCGAGGCCGAATACCAGAGTGTGGCCTGGGCCTTCCGCTTTGGCGAAATGCTGATGCCAAAGGTTGCCAACGGAATTGATCTCGACTGGGACCTGCGGCGGGCGCGAGCGGAGAATTACGAACTGGAGTTGCGCCCCGTCCTGTTGCCGCAGCACAAGAGCGTGGTGCGTCTGCTGGCCTATGAGAACCATGCCAACATGGGCGACTACCGGGAGGCGGTGGCGCGTTACAAGGCGGGATTGGATCCGCGTCCCATCATTCAGAATACAGAGCGCCAGGGTACGGTGAAGTACGGCTTCGGCTTCAATGCGGAACAGGAGCTGCCGAAGCAACTGCGGGCATTTGCGCGGCTGGGATGGAACGAGGGGCAGCATGAATCCTTTTGCTACACGGAAGTGGATTCAACCATGGAGGCAGGCGCGGACCTCGGGGGCGGGAACTGGCGCCGCAAACTGGATAAAGTAGGCCTGGCGGTGGTGACCAACGGAATCTCGGCGGACCACCAGCACTATCTGCAGGATGGCGGGCTGGGTTTCCTGCTGGGCGACGGCAACCTGCGCTACGGGCGGGAAAATATTATCGAGTCGTACTACACCATGCACGTGTGGCGCGGAATCTTTGTGAGCGTGGACGTGCAGCGGATCTGGAATCCGGGCTACAATCGCGACCGCGGTCCGGTGATTGTGCCGGGGCTGCGGTTGCATGTCGATTTGTAGAACGGGGTGGATGGTTACCCCTATCGCCGTGAAAATTGAAGATTCCCTGCGGCGTCTGCGCCTGGCGCCACGGTGAGAAGATCGCTTCGAGGTGTGAGTGAACGCAGCGGCCAGCGCATGGGAGTTCCGTTATCGTTTCTGGATCTTCGGGGCGTGGTTCTGGATTGCAATGTCGGCCTACCGGATCGACCCCAGAAACCTGGGCGAGTTGATGGCGCGGACTTTGTGTGGCTTGGCTCACCGGGAGGTGAGCATGGCCGCCGTGCGCCTGGTGTACCTGGCGGGTGTCCTGCTGACGGCGATGGCGGCCCTGCTGCGCACCTGGGCCACTGCCTATATCCAACCCGATGTGATGGTGGATGGCGAACTGCACACGCACACCGTGCTGGCGGACGGCCCCTACCGTTTTGTGCGCAATCCCCTGTACCTGGGCACGAACCTGCTGGCACTGGGCTACGCGGTGATGGCGAGCCGGTTGGGCGCCGTGCTGCTGGTGGCGGGCGTTGTCGTTTTCAATTACCGGATCATCCTGCGCGAGGAGCGGGAATTGACCCTGGCGCAAGGAGAGAATTATCTGCGCTACCAGCGCGAGGTACCACGGTTTTGGCCATCGTTGGCACGCCGCGCCGCCGGGTCGGATCGCAAGCCGGACTGGGGCGCGGGGCTGCTGGGAGAGATGTTCTTCTGGGGACTGGCGCTGGGGCTGCTGGTATTCACCATCACCTTCGATCTCAGGGTCTACTTTCTGACCTTGGGGTTAACGTTCGGCGTTTACTTCCTTTGCCTTGGACTGATCGGCAGAAAGAAGCGGCTCCAGTCCTGATGGCCGGGTGCGGCCTGCTTTGCCGGCTGGCGCCGGGCGCGAGGTTTGGCAGGGCGGCGCACGCTGCTAGAATAGTGGGGAGATGATCCTACCGTTCGTCCGCGAGTTGCTTGCGGATGCCGAAGCGACCCCTGGTTTCCAGCGTGCTGCAACCCATCTGAAGGGAGGCGCGGGGCGTATCCGTGTCTCTGGACTGACGCCCACCGCAAGGGCGCTGCACTATGCGCTGCTGCACCGGGCCTGCGGGCGTCCGCTGCTGCTGGTGGTGAGCGACAATCGCACGGCGGAGGAATTGCTGCCGTTGCTGCAAAGCCTGTGCGAGATGACCGGCGCGGCCCCACCGGATTCCGTGGCCTACCTTCCGGCGCGGGATGTACTTCCCTTTGAAAACCTGTCCCCACATCCTGAGATTCAGGAAGTGCGGGCGCGTGCGCTATGGCGGATTGCCTGCGGCACGGCGGCGCTGGTGGTGGCGCCATTTGCGGCCACGGCGATTCGTCTGCGTGACGCCGAATATTACCGCGATCTGACCCGCACGGTGCGCAAAGGGGATTGGCTGGAGCTGGAGAAGCTGGTGCAGCACCTGAACATTGTGGGCTACCGGCAGACGGACGTGGTGGAGCAGCAGGGCGAGTATGCGCGGCGCGGCGGGATTCTGGACGTGTATTCGCCGGAGATGGAACGTCCGGTGCGCATCGAACTGTTTGGCGATGAAGTGGAGTCGGTGCGCCGTTTTGACCCGGTAACGCAGCGTTCGGCGATGAGCCTGGACGAAGCCGCGCTGCTGCCGCTGACGGAAACTCCGGTGACCGAAGAGTTGCTGGCGGCCATCAACGCGCGGTTGAGCGGGAAACGAGTCAGCGGCAGCGAGGAAGCACTGGAAGATGCGGCGCGCGCGGGCGGAGTGTCGGTGTTTCCTGGCTGGGAGTTTTTTGCCCCGGTAGCGGGCGCCCAGAACACAATTTTTGACCTGATGGCCGATGCCGCCGTGGTGCTCGACGAACCGGAGCGGCTGGGGGTGGATCAGGATGCCTGGTGGCAACGGCTGGCTGAAGCGCACGAGCGCAGCGGCGTTGGCAACCTGGTGCGTCCCGAAGAATTGTACGTGACCCCGGAAGCCTGGCGGGCGCGCGTGGCAGCGACCTGCGGGCTGGATATGGAGCAATTGGGAATGGAATCCAGCGCTGGCGCGGAGCTGGTGCAGTTCCGCTCCCGTCCGACGCCACGGTTCCATGGCGCGGTGCCGAAGCTGCTGGAGGAAGTGAAGAAGCTCTGCGCGGCGGGCGAACGCGTGCTGCTGGCGGCGGGCTCCATGGGCGAACTGGGACGGCTGGCGGACATTTTCAATGAGTACCAGGCGCCCTACCGTCTGGGAACGCGTCCCAGGACGGCCGGCGTCAGCGAAGAGGCAGCCTACTTTAACGACCAGCAGGCGGCGACGACGCTGGTCTATGGATATATTCCCGAGGGCGTGGCGTTGCCGGACGCGAAGCTGGTTCTGTTTGGCGCCAACGATCTGTTTGACGACTCCGAGGCAGGCGGGCTGCGGCAACCGAGGCAGCGCGCCAAAACCTCGGCATTTCTGTCGGACTTCCGCGACCTGGCGCTGGGCGACTACGTGGTGCACATCGAACACGGCATTGGCCAGTACCAGGGCTTGCGCGAGATTCCGCAGGCGGACGGCTCGAAGACCGAGTTCATGGTTCTGGAATACGCCGAAGGGGCGCGGCTGTATGTGCCGCTGACCCGGCTTGACCTGGTACAGAAGTATCGATCCGCCGAGGGTGGGCGCGCCGTTCTGAACCGGCTGGGCACGCAGCAATGGGTGAAGACCAAGGCGCGGGTGAAGCGGGGCATGCAGGAGATGGCCGACGAGCTGCTGAAACTGTATGCGCAGCGCAAGACGGCGCAAGGCTTTCAGTACTCCGCCGACAGCCAGTTCATGCGCGAGTTTGAAGACACATTTGAGTACAACCCGACCGACGACCAGACGGCGGCGGTGGAAGACATCAAGCGCGACATGGAAGGAACGCAGCCGATGGATCGCCTGCTCTGCGGCGACGTGGGCTACGGCAAAACGGAAGTGGCGATGCGGGCTGCCTACAAAGCGGTGAACGACGGCAAGCAGGTCACGGTTCTGGCGCCGACCACGGTGCTGGCCTTCCAGCATTATGAGACGTTCAAGCACCGGTTCGCTGCGTTTCCCGTGAACGTCGAAATGATCTCGGGCTTCCGCACCTCCAAGCAGCAAAAAGAAATTGTAGAGAAAGTGGAAAACGGCAAGGTGGACATCCTGGTGGGCACGCACCGGGTGCTCTCCAAAGACATCCGCTTTCCCGACCTTGGCCTGGTGATCATCGACGAGGAGCAGCGCTTTGGCGTGCGTCACAAGGAACGGCTGAAACAGTTGCGCAAGGAAGTGGATGTGCTGACGATGTCGGCGACGCCGATTCCGCGCACCCTGCACATGTCCATGCTGGGACTGCGCGACATGAGCGTGATTGAAACTCCGCCCCGGGACCGCCTGGCCATCCAGACGGTGGTTGCGACCTGGGATGAGAAGCTGATCCGCTCGGCGATTGAGCAGGAGATGGAGCGCGGCGGACAGGTTTACTTTGTGCACAACCGGGTAGAGTCGATTTTTGAGATTGCGGCGAAGCTGCGCACCCTGGCGCCCCAAGCCCGCATCCTGGTGGGGCATGGACAGATGAAGGAAGGCGAGTTGGAGAAGATCATGCTGGCTTTTATGCGGCATGAGGCCGACATCCTGGTAGCCACCACGATCATCGAAAACGGACTCGACATCCCACTCTGCAACACCATCCTCATCAATCATGCGGAGCGCCACGGATTGAGCGAACTGTACCAGTTGCGAGGCCGGGTTGGACGCTCCAACCGGCGCTCCTACGCCTATCTGCTGGTGCCTCCGGATCGCGAGCTGAACGATGTGGCGCGGCGCCGGCTGGCGGCGCTGAAAGAGTTCAGTGATCTGGGCGCGGGCTTCAAGATTGCTGCGCTCGACCTGGAACTGCGCGGCGCGGGGAACCTGCTGGGCGGGCAGCAGAGCGGACATATCGAAGCCGTGGGATTTGAGATCTACACCACCATGCTGGAGCAGATGATTCGCGAATTGAAGGGCGAGCCGGTGCAGCAGACGCTGGATACGGCGTTGAATCTGGGTCTGAATATCCGCATTCCAAACGACTACATTGCCGAGGAAAATCAGCGTCTGCGCATCTACAAGCGGACGGCGGCCGTGGAGGACGAAAAACAGTTGCGCGACGTGGCCAGCGAGTTGCGGGACCGCTATGGCGAGCCGCCGGAGGCGGTGCGGCACCTGCTGCAATACGCGCATCTCCGGCTGGAGTGCCAGCGGTTGGGAGTTGCCAGCATCGAGCGCAAGCGTGACCAGGTGAGCGTCAAATTCACCCAGACGGCCGAGGCCGATCCGCAGAAGATCATGCAACTGGTGGCCCGGCACAAGGGCGTGGTCTTTACCCCGCAAGGGATTTTGAAATTCTCCTTGAAGGCGTCGCGGCCCGACGAAGTGTTGAACGGGTTGCGCAAACTGCTGCAAGGTTTCGAGGCGGAACCGGCCCGGACGTAAACAGCCGGGCAACAAACTCCGAATGAAGATTGGGACGATTCCGGAAAAAGGCGGGGATGATTCTACCCGCCGCCGTAAGTCATCGAGGATGGAAGATGAGTCGAACGATTGCGATTGCGATCGCCATACTGGCGCTTGCAGGAGCGGGCATGGCGGCGCCGCGAAGTGCGCCGGGCTATCCGCAAAGCCTGGACAAACTGAACGATGAGTTCATGGCGAGTTTCTTCGAGTTTCAACCCAGTGCGGGTACGCGCGCGGGATTTCACCAGTACGACGAGCGCATGGAAAACTACGACGCGGCCCGGGTTCGCAGCCAGATTGCGCTCTATGGAAAATACGTAAAACGACTCACGGCGCTTGACTCCAGGGGCTGGTCGCGCTGGGCACGGGACGATCGCGAGATGTTGCTGAGCTTTGTGCACTCGCGCATTTTCGAGCTGCAAACGCAGCGGACATGGCAGCAGAATCCGGATTACTATTCGTCGGTGCTGAGTGACTCGACGTTTCTGCTGATGGGGCGCGACTTTGCGCCGCCCGGAGCGAGACTGGCGGCGTTGACCGCGCGCGAACGCCAGATGCCGGCGCTGCTGCGGCAGGCGCGCGCCAATCTGCAAAATCCTCCGCGCATCTTTACCGAGATCGCGCTGGAGCAGTTGCCCGGTAACATCGAATTTTTCCGCAAGGATGTGCCGGCGGCATTCCTCGACGTGAAGGACGCCCGGCTGCAGGCGGAATTTGCGCAGTCCAACGCGGCGGTGGTCGCGGCCCTGGTCGAGTATCAAGCCTGGCTGCAAAGCGATCTGCTGCCGCGCTCGCAGGGAGACTTCAGGCTGGGCGCCCGCAATCTCAGCAGGAAACTTGAGTACGAGGAAATGGTGGATGTGCCGCTGGATCGCCTGTTGCAGGTGGGGGTGGAGAACCTGCATCGCAATCAGAGGGAATTTCAGCGCGTGGCCAAGCTGATTGATCCCTCGCAGACGCCGGAAAAAGTTTTGCAGGCGATTGAGAAGGATCATCCTCCGGCGGGCGAGTTGCTACAGGCTTTCCGCGGCAAACTCTCGGGCATCCGCCAGTTTACCGACGAGCACGCCATCATCACCACGCCCTCGCGCAATTTGCCAACCTTGGAGGAGACGCCGCCGTTCATGCGCGCGACCACCTTTGCATCCATGGATGCGCCGGGACCGTTTGAGACCAAGGCGACCGAGGCGTTCTTCAACGTAACTCTGCCGGAGAGGGATTGGACGCCGGCGCAGGTGGAAGAATACATGGCTGCCTACAACTGGGGCGTCATCACCAGTACGGCAATCCACGAGGTGATTCCCGGACACTATGAGCAGTATCTGTGGAATGAGCATGTACCCTCGCGCATCCGGCAGTTTCTGAGCCTGGACCTGAGCAACATCGGCAGTCATTTCTCCGGAACGAACGTGGAAGGCTGGGCGCACTATACCGAGCAAATGATGATCGACGAAGGCTACGGCCGCACCCCGGAGACGGCCGAGGCGGCGGACACCGCGTATCTCAAGCTGCGGCTGGGACAACTCCAGGACGCGCTGCTGCGCAACGCGCGGTTGGTGGTTGCCATCCGCATGCACACCGGCGCGATGAGTGTGGAAGAGGCGATTGCATTCTTCGAAAAAGAGGGTTACCAGACGAACTCGAACGCGGTTCGCGAGGTGAAGCGCGGCACCGGCGACCCCACCTACCTGATGTACACGCTGGGAAAATTGCAGATTCAGAAGTTACGCGCGGACTGGACCCGGCGGCAAAAGGGAACACCCAAGCCGAGCGAGTTCCATGACCTGTTCATGCGCCAGGGAGTGGCTCCGGTGAAGGTGATACGGAGGGCGCTGTTGGAAGATGACTCGCCAACCCTGTGACCGGCATCTCCAATTTAACTTTTCCGGGGGGTGCCCCGCGCATACAATGATGGGTTCCGCATCCTGAAACTAACGAGTGCAACGATGAACGCGAATGTCCGTAAAGCAGTGTTCCCAGCCGCGGGTTTAGGCACGCGGTTCCTGCCGGCGACCAAGGTGATGCCGAAGGAGATGTTGACGGTCGTCGACAAGCCGATTATTCAGTACGGGGTGGAAGAGGCGATTGCTTCCGGTTGCGACGAGATCATCATTGTGACCGGGCGCGGCAAAGTCCTCATGGAAGACCATTTCGACATCAGCTTTGAACTCGAGCACTCGCTGGCCCAGCGCCACAAATCCACCTTGCTGCAGACCGCGCAACTGGTTGCGCGAATGGCGCACGTCAGCACGGTCCGGCAGAAGGAGCCACTGGGGTTGGGACACGCGGTTCTGATGGCAAAAAGACTGGTGGGCGATGAACCGTTCGGGGTGATCCTGCCCGATGACCTTGTGGATTCACCCGGGAATCCGTGCCTGAAACAGTTGATCGATGTGTTTGAAGAGAAGCGTGCTTCGGTGATTGCGACCCAGATTGTGGAAGGCAAGGCGATCTCCGCCTACGGCGTGCTGGACGCCAAGCCGGTGCCGGGGTTCAACGGCCGGCTCTACGAGATCACCAACATGGTCGAGAAGCCGAAGTTCGAAGATGCTCCCTCGGACCTGGCCATCATTGGCCGCTACGTGTTAACGCCGCGTATTTTCGAGATGATCGAGACGATCACGCCCGGCGCGGGCGGAGAACTGCAACTGACGGACGCGTTGAAAAAACTTTTGCAGTACGAAAAAATTTACGGTTTTGTCGTGGAAGGCAAGCGCCATGACGCGGGCGACAAGCTAGGTTTTCTGAAAGCCACGGTGGAGTACGCCCTGCAACATGAGGAGTTGGGCGCGGCCTTCAAGGAATACTTGCTGGGGCTGGATATTGAGAAGGCCTCGCGGGGCCCCTTGGATTGAGTTGGGGATGGAGCGCCACGCAACCGATAGCCGCGCGAGCGATCGGGCGGCCCTGCGGCCCGGTCCAGGCTCTCCCGCAGACGTCGATTGGGTTTTTGCTATAGGATCATAGCCGTCAGGAACCCAGGGCCGAGCCGAACGCCGCTGGTTCCGGAAAGGCGTCCTCAACCCTATGATCCAATTGCTGGTGAGATGGATTATCAGTGCAGTTTTGTTGCTGGTGGTTTCCCGCCTGGTGCCTGGCTTTGAGGTCGATGGCCTGCGCTCGGCGCTGATCGCCGCGTTTGTGATCGGACTGGTGAACGCCACCCTGGGCCTGTTCCTGAAGATCGTGACCTTTCCCCTCTCCCTTCTAACCCTGGGTCTGTTCCTGCTGGTCATCAACGCGATGATGCTATTGTTTGCCTCCCGTTTTGTGAGCGGATTCGTTGTGCATGGATTTGCGCCGGCATTCTGGGGTGCATTGTTGCTCTCGCTGCTGGGGATGATAACCCGGTGGCTGACGCCTTCCGGCAACTAGAGAGAGCGCATCGAACGGACCAATGCGGGCAGATCGAGACTTTGCTGGAAGAGCCTGATACCGGCGATGCCGGCGGCGCCCGCCGCGGCGCAAAGCGATGCGCGCTCTACATTGACTCCTCCCAGGGCGAGGACCGGAAAGCCTCCGCGGGTGTCGCCAGCCTCGGCGCGTAACCCAGGCTCCGGGTCTGCGCGGGCCGCCCGGTGCAACTCCTCCAGCCCAATTCCGGTTCCGGCGGCACTCACTTTTTCGAAAATTGGCGCCAGCACCGCGAAATCAGCGCCGTGAGCTTCGGCCAACCGCACCTGCTGTGCGGAGTGGCAGGAGACTGCGATGAGAAACTTTCCCGCAGGACGGCTTTTGGCGGCCAGGGCGCGCACGTCAGAGGCCAGCAGGTCTTCGCCCGTCAGGTGAACGCCGCCGGCGCCAACCGCCAGGGCAACGTCGGTGCGGTGGTTGATCAGCAGGCGCGAGCGGCCCGCAGCGTGGATCACCGACAGGACTTGGCGGGCGAAAGACTCGAGATCGCGGATCGAGAGGTCTTTTTCCCGGAGTTGGATGAAGTCCACTCCCGCGGCGGTGGCGTTGCGGACGGTTTGCAGAAGCTGGTCTCTCCGTTCCGCTTCGGTTCCTGCGAACTGGGTTCGATCCGTAATGTAGTAAGTCAACACAAGAGAACTTTAACCCAAGTTCCAAAACAAGACGAAATGGCGCGGCTGGGCCCAACGGCAGGCTGGATGGAAGAGGGAATTTCCCGTACACTACGGGCGAGTGGTACTACGATGCGAGGACTGGGATCCAATGCGGTGTTGATCCGTGCCGTGCTGATCGTGCTGTTCCTGGCGATCATGCAGATTTTTCGCGCTGCCATGACACCCAGAAAACCCAAGCCTGCCGCGGGCAGTGGCGCGGGCAACGGATCGCGAACGGGAGATCTGTTGCGCGAGGCCCTGCGCCAGGCACCGGATCCGGTTGGGGCGCCGCGGAACGCGCAGCCGCCGCCTGCGGAGCGATTCCAGGTCAGCGAACCATCGCCGCAGCTTCAGCAGCCACCCAAGATTGGTCCGGAGTCGTCGTTCGTACCTTCGTTTCTGTTGCTGGCGCTATTTGTGTGCCTGTGCGCGATGGCCTATCGCTACTGGGCCAGGTAGTCTGCGGAAAGCTCACCTGGCGCCCGGCGCTGGTTTCCATCAGCGCATCAACATGCCGCCGTTTACGTCGAGCACGTGGCCGGTGATGTAGCCGGACTCGTTGCCGGCAAGAAACCGCACCGCGTTGGCTATGTCTGAATCCGCGCCCTGGCGTCCCAGCGGGATCTGCGCGGTGATCGCCTGCTTCTGTTCACTGCTGAGCACCTCGGTCATGGCCGTGGCGATAAAGCCGGGAGCGACGGCATTGACGGTGATGTTGCGCGAGGCGACTTCGCGCGCCACCGAAAGCGTCAGTCCGATGAGCCCGGCCTTGGAAGCGGCGTAATTTGCCTGTCCTGACGCACCCATTTCGCCCACGACGGACGTAATGTTGATGATTCGCCCCCAGCGCTGTTTCAACATTCCGCCCAGAACAGCCTGGATCAGCAGGAACGGCGCGCTCAGGTTGGTGGTCAGAACGTCATCCCAGTCGGCGCGTTTCATGCGCAGCACCAGGTTGTCCCGCGTCACCCCGGCGTTGTTGACCAGGATATCGATTTTGCCGAGTTGGGAGGATATCTCCTTTACCGTGGAGCGGATGGCGTCCTCGGAAGCCACGTCGAGACCAAACGCCGCAGCCTTGCCTCCTTCGGCTTCGATCTGCGCTACAGCTTCTTTCAGCTTCTGTTCGTTACGCGCGGCCAGCGCCACGGATGCGCCGGCCTGGGCAAGCGTCACGGCGCAGGCGCGGCCAATTCCCTGCGATGCTCCGGTCACCAGCGCCACGTGTCCCTGCAAGGACTCCATAGATCACCTCGGTGTGCAAATGAAACCTAGCGGATTATAGCCGACCGGGCTGGCTGGACTGTGCTGGCAGGCAAAACGGCGGGGCGGCCTAAGCTCAGCGGGGGGCGGAAATGCTCTCCGGCGCCCACGCCAGCATTCTGAGCGACCGGGAGAAATGGCAGAGGTCGGGCTGCGCGGGCAGGGCCAGTCCCAGGGGGTCGGCGATGTTGTTGGCGCGGATCTCTAGGCTGGTCTGCTGCAAGGGCCAGGGCTGATGATGCAGTTCGGTACGGTAAAATTTGCGCCGGCTCCACGAGTACACGCAATAGCGTTCGGTGAGGAATTCATCCAGGCTGCCGCGGCGCGCCCGCTCGGGATCGCCCTGGGGAGCGTAGATTGCTTCAAACCTGGCAGGGCCGTTGAGCGAGGCGGGGCCATGCAGACGGCGGGAGCGGAAGCGAATGGTTTTCTCAGCCGGTTTGCGCGCCTGGATGGTGGCGCCGCTGAACTGAATTGCCGAGTGCCAATACGGCATGCGGAAGAAGACGCGGGCAAACCATACGGCTGACAGATTGGCTGCGTCCACGCTGAAATAGAAAAGCCCCGGTTTGCCATCCATGGTGACGCAAGTGCGCAGATTGAGCTGGGAGAAAAACGAAATCCCAGGCAAGGGCGGGATTCCGCTGGGCCGCACATGGCTGGTATAACAGGGCGAGATGGTGAGCCAGGCGGCACCGTCATAAAGATCGAGCGTGAGAGCGCTGGGCACCAGCCGGCGCAGCTTTGGCGGATCGATTGCAAAATGAGCGAAGAGCAGGTCGTTCCATCTCTGCGACAGCAGCCACTGCGAGTCCGGCGGTAGCCAGGGGCGATGCTCCACGGAGTAGAGCAAGCTGCCCGCGGTAACGAATTGGGTCTGAACGTCTTGCTCCACCGCGTCTGCCTCGGCAAAAGGGTAGCCTAAAACGCTGCCAGGTTGCACCGGAATTCTCCCCAGCTCCGGTTGCGCTGGGCGATTCGCTTCCCAATCCGGAAGAGAAATGTCTTCCCTTGGAGCGGAACACCTTCCCACATCCTGGCCTTGTTCCCATGCTATCTGCAGCAGGCCGGGCGAGGAAAGCGGCAGGCCGGGCGGCGCGGAAATTAAGTTGCGGATTGTGAGTTGGCAATACGGCGGGCTTTGGGTCAAAATCAAGCGCATGACCGTTCCTGCTTCCGGCACGCCTTCCAACCCAGCGACTGGCTCCGCCGCTACGCCGGCTGAAGCGCCTTCTGAAACGTCTTCTGAAACCCAGGTGTATTGCATCCACGGCGCGGATCCGGAGGTTCAGGCCTACGCCCTGGCCAAGTATTCGCGTTCCTCGCTCTCGCTTAAACAGTCTCTGGCGGAGTTGAACGAGCAGAAGGCGGAAAAATTTCTGTCCACCTTCTACTTCCAGTACGGGCACCGTTCGATTGCCGACCTGGCGCACGTTGCCATGGCGATTGAGAAGCTTTCACTGCTAGCCGCCACTCTGGTGGTGGACGAAACCCGCTGGGATGGGCAGGAGCGCTCGACCCGATACCAGGACTTCCGCCGGAGCGGACACTACGTGCCGGAGTTCAGCGACCCCGCGGACCGGCGGCTGTACGAGGAAACCATCGCATTTCTTTTCGCCGAGTACCGCAAATTCAGCGAACTGAACTTCCAGTACCTGGTGGCCCGGACGGCCAAGCCGCGGGAGATGTCGCAGGAGGCTTACGAGCGCACCCTGCGGGCGCGCGCTTTTGACATTTCCCGCTACCTGCTGCCCCTGGCGGCCAACACTTCGCTGGGGCAGATTGTGAACGCGCGCACCTTGGAGACGCAGGTCTCGCGCCTGCTCGGCAGTCCCTACGAGGAAGTGCGCCGGCTGGGCGAACGAATGAAGGAGGCCGCGCGCGCCGCCGCCTGGGACGTGAATGCCGGAAAGCGCCTGGCACTGGTTGAGGCCATTGCCGAAAAGGACGCCACCCTGGGGGAACGGGCCCGTGCCGAGCTGTTGCACGAGACCCGGGTCTCGCCCACGCTGATGAAGTACGCCGAGCCCAGCGCCTATGAGCTGGCCTCGCGGCAGGAGTTGCGGCAGGTGGAAGCCGAGTTGATGAGCGGGCAGAGCATTGCCGCGGCGCCCGAAGTCGATCTGCTGGACGAGGAGCCGCTCGAAGTTGAGCTGGCAACGACGCTGCTTTACGAGCACTCCCGCCATCCCTACCGGCAGTTGCGGGAGGCCGTTGTCTCGCTCAGCCGGGCGCGGAGGGAGGAAATCATTGACCTGGGGATGTGCCATCGCGGCCGCCATGATGAGCTGCTGCGTCCGTTCTGCGCGGGCCAGAAGTTCCGCTTTGACATCCTGATGGACATTGGCGCCTACCGCGATCTGCACCGGCATCGGCGCTGCGTGCAGATTCACCAGGAATATTGCTTCGCGCATGGGTTCGAGGTGCCGCGCGAAATCCGCGACGCGGGCTACGCCGAATCCTATGCCGCGGCCATGGAGCGCGCCGGCGAGGCAGGCCGGCGGCTGGCCGACGCGCTGGCTGCACGCGGGGAGCCCGGGCAGGCGGCGCAATATCTGCTGCCACTGGCCTACCGCAAGCGCACGCTGTTCAAGATGGATTTTGCCGAAGTGGTCTACATCAGCGAGCTGCGCACCGGGGTGGGCGGCCACTGGAGCTACCGTAACGTGGCCTACCAGATGTATGAACGCGTCGCGGAACGCTATCCGGCGCTAGCCAAATACTTCCGGGTTACGGATATCCACGAACCGGTGGACTTGCTGCAAAGGTGAGGGCGGCGGGGATTCTTATGAGTTCGTCCGAAAGCTACGAGGAATTTCAGAGATTTGTTTTCGATGAACTTGACGCTCTGGAGAAGGCAGCTGATCTTCCCAAGGTGAAAATCGTTCTTCGCTTCTCGGACATTCAGGTGAGTCAGGCGGCTGCGAGGGGATTACGTATTCCGCGCGAAGCGTCCTTCATTATTCCGGAAAAATCTCTCGCAGCAATTGAACCTGATCAGACGAAATGGTCGGAAGCGGCGTCTAAGGCTCTCTCACTTGGGATTAGTAGGCGGTGGGGTCAAATTCAGCAAGCGAAAAAGCGGAAAGAGTAACGCGACAATGCTTAAGAGTACGGAATTGCGAGAAGCCGCTTACGGTTGGATGAAAGCCCAGCCTTCTGGCAGCCATTTTGGGCATGCAGACGCCTACAAGTTCTTGGAATTGAGCTTTCCGGACGAGTGTAGCCAACGGGGTGACGCTGCGCACGAGCCGCGCTACAAGAATGACGCTCGGTGGGCAGCGCAAGACGCACTGCGCGATCAGATAATTAAGAAGACTGCCATTCGTGGGCGGTTTCAACGAGTGTGATCCCTTGGCTTTGCGAGGAGAGGATTTCCCCTTTTCTTCCCCTCTGCGCTCGGTCGTGCTATCCTCAGCGGGAGCCGTCATACCCCGGAGTTTTTCAAGGAGTTTTTTCCTCATGGCCGACGAGCGGTCCCGCGCAATTGATCTTGCGCTCTCTCAGATTGAAAAGCAGTTTGGCAAGGGTTCCATCATGCGCCTGGGAAGCAAGGGGCCCATTGTTCCCATCGCGGTGATCTCCACCGGTAGCATCTCATTTGACGCCGCCCTGGGCGTGGGTGGAGTTCCGCGGGGCCGCGTGGTGGAAGTGTTCGGACCTGAATCCTCCGGCAAAACCACCATCTGCCTGCAGATTATCGCCGAAGCCCAGAAGGCCGGCGGCATGGCGGCCTTTGTGGATGCCGAACATGCGCTGGACCCCGCTTATGCCAAGCGTCTCGGGGTGGACGTGGACAACCTGCTGGTTTCACAGCCCGACTATGGCGAGCAGGCGCTGGAAATTACCGAAGCGCTGGTGCGCTCGGGCGCCATCGACGTGCTGGTGCTGGATTCGGTGGCGGCCCTGGTTCCCAAAGCCGAGCTGGATGGCGAAATGGGCGACAGCCACATGGGCCTGCAGGCGCGGCTGATGTCGCAGGCGCTGCGCAAACTGACCGGCACGGTCAGCAAGTCGCGCACCTGCCTGATTTTCATCAACCAGATTCGCGAGAAGATCGGGGTGATGTTCGGCAACCCGGAGACCACAACCGGTGGACGCGCCCTCAAGTTCTACTCGTCGATTCGCATTGATATCCGGCGCATTGCCGCCATCAAGGATGGCGACCAGGTGGTAGGCTCGCGCACCAAGGTCAAGATCGTCAAGAACAAGACGGCGGCTCCCTTCCGCGAGGCTGAGTTCGACATCATGTACGGCGAAGGCATCTCGAAAGAAGGCGACATGCTGGACGTTGCGGTGGATCGCAATATCGTCGAAAAGTCCGGCGCATGGTACAGCTTTGATGGCGAGCGCATCGGACAGGGGCGCGAGAATACGAAAAACTTCCTCAAGGAGAACAAGGACGTTTCCGTAAAAATCGAGCTCGCGGTTCGCAAGGCGCTGGGATTGGACAGAGCTGCAGCCGAGGCGCCTGCCGACCCGCTGCCGGTTTCGCCCAAGGAAGTAGCCGCAGCCAAAGCCGTTGTACCCAGGAAGTAATTTCCGGGAAGTTTGAAAAGGGGCGGAAAACACTCCGCCCCTCTTTAATTTCCGCCGCTCGTGCCGGGGAAATAGACTTCGTTCGCTGGCCGCTCCTCAGGCGACGGCCCGGCTGCTGCTGGCGCCCATTTGCAGGACCGGAACGCTGCCCGCCTCCAGCGATTCCGCCAGTTTGAACACCTGAATCATGCGCAGGATGAGCGGGTTGGCGTGGGTGATTCGCACCTGCTTCCCTGTTTTATGGACCCATGCCAACACGGCGGCCAAGCTGCCCAGACCGCCGCAGTCCATGGTGCGCACGCCCGCCAGGTTGATGGTCATCTTGTCGAAGCCGCCTAACAACAATAGGGCGCTACGGCGGAAAGCATCGGCTTCCTTGCCCCCGATCAGCTTCCCATGGCAGGCCAGGATCACGCGTTCGCGGCCCGTTCGAACTTCTAGAATCAGGTCCATCACCGTTCCTTCGGTTGAATTCTTCCATATTCTGAACGGCACCAATGCTAGTGGAGGCCAGTTGCCGGCAAATGAATAACAAATAAAGAATTCATAAAAGGAATAATTTCGGGAAGGGGAAACATTCTTGGGGCGATGGAGCTAGCAATTTCCGGCGGTTGCAGGTGGCGGTTCCGGCCCGGCTTCGCCGGCGCCGTTGTGGCGGCGCCAGTTGATCCAGAGAATGCGTGCGGCAGACATGAGAGGAACGGCGAAGTAGATCCCGGCGATGCCTGCGATTTCACCGCCCGCCAGCACCCCGAAGATGACCGCCAGGGGATGCACGTCAACCCGCCCGCCGAGGACGCGCGGCGAGACCACGTAATCCTGCACGCCACGCCACAGCACCAGGAACAGCAGCACCATCGCCACATGGCCGTAGCTCAATGCAAAGCTGACGGACAGAATCAGGGCGGCAGCCACCAGGGGGCCGACAAACGGCACAAATTCCAGGAGGCCGCCCAAGGCACCCAGTATCCATGCATAGGGCACGCGCATCAACGAGAGCGCGACCATGTACATGGTGCCCGAGATTGCCGCCAGGTATACCTGCGCCCGCACAAAGTGCGACAGCATCTCATCGAGATCGCTCAGGATGCTGCCCAGAAGCAGGCGGCTGTTGCGATTGTCCAGCAGTCCCTCGAGGCCGAGCGCGAGGCGGCCTTTATCCTTCAGAAAAAAGATTGCGAGGATCGGAATCAGGATCAGCCAGAGCGCGTTGCCGGCAACCTCGGTAAGCTTGGTGCTTTGGGCGCTGATGGAAGCCAGTACCTGGGCGCGGTGCGCCACGATAAACTGCTGCATGTCTGATTGGGTGCGCTCGTTCCATCCCCGGGTCTTGCCAATCTGGATGGCAATGCTCCCGCTGATCACCCGGTTGTAGAGCTCGGGAGCGGACTCGGAGAGGTATCGTCCCTCCTCCACCACGCGCGGCCCCACGGCCACTCCCACAGTTGACAGGACCGCCAGTATGGCGACGTAAGTCACCGCAATGGCGACTCCGCGGCTGCAACGAATGCGCTTTTGTAACTGTGCGATCAGCGGCTCAAGAAGGTAGGCGAACAGCATGGCGAAAAGAAAGGCCAACAACGGCTTGCGCGCCAGCCACACAAAGGCGAGCAGCGCCACCGTCGCCAGAATGGTGAAGAGAATGCGCAGCGTGTTCTTGTCGAGAAGGCTCATGTAGGAAGTGGCCTTGAAGGGCAGCCCCATTGTAGAGCATGCGCCAAAATCTGCAGCCGGAGAGTACAGCCTGCGACCGCGTGCCGGGCCTCCGCCCCACGGTGATTGGCCTGGTTGCCAGGTTGGGTTGCCGTGGCAGGGCGTTGGATTTGGCAGAAAAGGCAGGCGGCGGGTTGATTCGGTTCTGTACCGGGGCATAAAATTAATCATCGTCCGCCGTTGTCGAGGAACATTGAAGCGAGTCATTGCCATCTATCCCGGAACTTTCGATCCGCCGACCAACGGCCACCTTGATTTGATTCAGCGGGGAGCGAAGATATTTGATGAACTGGTGGTTGCGATCCTGCGCAACTCGGAGAAAGCCCCTTTGTTTTCCGTGGACGAGCGGCTGGAAATGCTGCGTGATTGCACCCAGGGATGGAAAAATGTTCGCGTCGAGTCTTTTGATGGCCTGCTGGTGGACTTTGCCCGAAATTCCGGCGCGCAAGCAGTTCTGCGCGGCATTCGCGCCGTCAGCGACTATGAGTATGAACTCCAAATGGCCTGGATGAATCGCAAGCTCGACCCCAGCCTGGAGACGGTTTTCATGATGCCCGCGGGGGCGTATTCCTATCTGAGCTCGCGGCTGGTACGGGAGATCGCCTCACTGGGCGGCGCGCTCGGAGATTTTGTTCCCGCGTCGGTAGAGAGCCGGCTTCGCGCACGTCTCGGGACGGCGCCGCAGAGTTCCAAGTAACCCTGTAACTTTCGCCGGCCCGTAAGCCCAGGGCTGGGGCACAACACAGATCGCAACCGGAAAGGAATTCCAGTGTCATCAACCGCAGGAGCCACGGTATTCACCTCTCGCATCGGCCGCATCGAAACCTCCGCCACCATGGCCATCAACAACGAAGCCGCCACTCTGAGTTCGCAAGGGGTGGACGTGGTGAACTTTGGCGCGGGCGAGCCGCACTTCACCACGCCCGAGCACATCAAGCAGGCCGGGATCGAGGCCATCCAGAATAATTTCACCAAGTACACGGCGGTGGCCGGAATCAAGGAACTGCGCGAGGCCGTGGCCGCGCGGCACAAGCAGGACTTTGACTCCAACTACACGTTCGACGAGACCATTGTCACCACCGGCGGCAAGAGCGCGCTGTTCAATACCTTCCAGGTGCTGATCGATCACGGCGACGAGGTCATCATCCCGGTGCCGTACTGGGTTTCCTTCAAGGACATGGTGGAGTTCTGCGGAGGCAAGTGCGTATTTGTGGCGACCCATGCCGAGGAAGGCTTCCGCCTGACGGCTGCGATGGTGGAAAAGGCGATCACGCCACGCACCCGCATCATCCTGCTCAATACGCCCAACAATCCGTCGGGCGCGGTGATCGCTCCCGAGGACCTGGCGGCAATCGTCAAGCTGGCCGCCGCGCGCGGAATTTTTGTGATGAGCGATGAGTGCTACGTGTACCTGGACTACACGGGACGGCCGTTTTCGCTGGGTTCGCTGCGGGAGTACAAGGATTCGCTGCTGCTGATGGGGTCGCTTTCCAAGACCTATTCGATGACCGGATGGCGTCTTGGATTTGCCCTGGCGCCCAAGGCCGTGATCGGGCAACTACAGAAACTGCAGAGCCAGTCCACTTCGAATCCGACCTCGATCGTGCAGAAGGCCGGGCTGGCGGCGCTGACCGCCTCGCAGCAGTGCGTGGCCGACATGCGCAGCGAGTACATCCAGCTTCGCGACCGCATGGTTGCCGGACTGCGCCGGATTCCGGGTGTGAAGGTAAACCTTCCCGAGGGCGCGTTCTATGTTTTCCCGGACATCAGCGAAATTGCGGCGCGCGGCGGCATCGGCAGCATCGAGCTGGCCTCGCGGCTGTTGCGCGAAGGTCACGTTGCCGGCGTTCCCGGCGAGGCGTTCGGAATGGCTGGACACATTCGATTCTCCTACGCGACGTCGGCCGGAAATATCGATCGCGGGCTGGAGCGGGTGCGGACTTTCTTCGCTTCCCTGTAATTTCGCCTCCGCAGGAACCGGCGCGGCCCGGCGCCTGGTTCCTGCGGGACTCCCATGCAAGCGGCGGTTTGCGCTACTCTGTAGGCGAGGCGCGCGCATGATGCCGGCACTGTATCCCCTGCGGTTGGTTCCCCAGTTTTACGAGCGGGTGTGGGGGACGCGTGATTTGCGTCCCTACTTCCACCGCATTGTGGAAGGCGAGGCGATTGGAGAAGTCTGGCTGACCGGAGAAGCCTGCCAGGTAGCCAACGGCCCGCTGGCCGGGAAAACATTGTGCGAACTGGCCGCGCAATATGGTGCGGAACTAACCGGCGAGGCCGCGCCGCTGGCAACCCGTTTTCCGCTGCTGATCAAGTTTCTGTTTCCGCGCCAGAAGTTGAGCGTGCAGGTGCACCCGGATGATGCGGCGGCTCGCCTTGGCGGCCAAGCCTGTGGCAAAACGGAATGCTGGTATGTGGCCCGGGCGATCGCAGGCGCCCAGGTTGCCGTCGGAGTCCGCCAGGGCATCGATCGCGAGATGTTCCGCCTGGCCATTGCAGCCAACCAGGCCGAGCATATGCTGAACTGGCTGGATGTGCGCGCCGGCGAGATGATCTACGTCGACGCGGGCACGGTGCACGCCGTGGGTCCCAACTCCATCATCGTTGAAACCCAGCAGAACTGCGACATCACCTATCGCCTCTACGACTACGGGCGCCCGCGGGAACTCCACCTGGACGCCGGCCTGGCGGCAATGCGGACCAGGACCCATGCGGGACGGGTGCAGGCGCAGACCGTGGATGGCCACCAGTTGCTGGTCGCCTCACCCTGTTTCATAGTGGAAAAGTACCAGGTTCAAAGCCCGCTGACGCTGACCGCCTCGCCGGGGCGGAGCTCGGTCCAGGTGCTGGTGTGCCTCGACGGAGGAGCGGTGGTGGAGTGCGCCGGCTCGCCGCCAGTGCCTCTTCTGCGCGGGGAAGCCGTGGTGGTTCCCGCTGCCGCGCCGCCGGTCACGCTGCGTCCGCAATGGAGCGCCGAGATTCTGCGCATGCGCCTGCCCGCGGAAACCGTGGCGGAGCCGTTCACAACGTTGGATGCCGACACCGAGACCAGGCATGGTTGACTGGAGGAGCGATTTTGGCGAGAACTCGTAAGCCGGAGTTTTATCCGATCATTTTGGCCGGAGGCCGTGGCACCCGCTTCTGGCCGCTGAGCCGCAAGACATTCGCAAAACAACTGCTGCCGCTCAACTCCAGCCAATCCATGATTCAGGAAACCGTGGCGAGGCTGTTGCATGCGGCGCCCACGGAACAGTTCTGGATCATCACCAACGCCGATCTTCGGGCGAACATCGCGCGCCAGCTCAAGCAGTTGCCACGGAAACAAATTGTTGCCGAACCGGTCGGGCGCAACACCGCTCCCGCCATTGGACTGGCGGCGTTCATCCTCTTTCGGCAGAATCCGGAGGCGGTGCTTGGACTTTTCCCCTCCGACCAGGTGATCGAAAAAGAAAAGCAGTTCCGCAAGGATCTGCAGACGGGGATTGCGCTGGCCGCCGCGGGAGAAAACATCGTGGTGATGGGCGTAAAACCGACCCGCGCCGAAACCGGATACGGGTATGTTGAGGCCGGCGCCGCGTATCAAGGCGAGGCGTGGCGGGTCCGCCGCTTTTGCGAAAAACCGGAAAGAGCGGTTGCGGAGCAATTCCTTGCCGCCGGGAATTTCTACTGGAACAGCGGAATGTTTCTGTGGTCGGCCAGAACGCTGGTAAATGCCCTGCGGCAATATCTGCCGGCGACCGCCGCGCTGCTGGAAGAGATCGCGGCAACCTGGGGCACCAGGAGCTTCGACGAAACTTTGCGCAGGCTCTATCCGAAGTGTGAAGACAAGAGCGTGGACTACGCCATCCTGGAGCCGCGCTCCCAATGCGGAGAGGAAGATTCGAAGATTTTCTGCATTCCGGCCGACTGGGGATGGAACGACCTGGGTTCCTGGGCGGCTCACTTTGAGCATCGCGCCCGGCATGGAGAGGAGACGGATAACGTGATCTCCTCCGCCGGCAGTTTCCTCCTGGACGCCCACGGCAACTACCTGTACGCTCCCGGAAAATTTATTGCCGCCCTGGGAGTGGAAAACCTTGTGGTGGTGGACACCGGCGACGCACTGCTGATCACCACGATTGCGCGGTCGCAGGATGTCGGCAAGATTGTGAAACATCTCGACCAGCAGAAATTATCGAAGCTGGTGTAATCCGGAAGGATTGTTGCGATGCCGCAGCGGATCAGCTTTGGCACCGATGGATGGCGCGGCGTGGTCGCCGACGACTACACGTTTGAAAACGTGCGCCGGGTCGCCCATGCCATTGCCAACTACGTTCACCAGTACGAAGACCCATCCAGGGGAATCCTGGTTGCGTGGGACACGCGCTTTGGCTCGCGGCGTTTTGCCGAAATTGCAGCCGAAGCCATGGCGAGTAGCGGCATCCGGGTGCAACTGGCGCAGGAGATCACTCCCACGCCCGCGCTCAGCTACATGGTCAGGCAACTGGGTGCGGCGGGCGGAGTCATGATCACGTCCAGTCACAATCCGTGGGACTGGAACGGAGTGAAGTTCAAGGCCAGCTATGGCGGTTCGGCCACCGCAGGCATCATCCGGAAAATTGAAGCTCTCATCGACAGCCCGCAGCGCGAGGGCAAGGGCGGAAGCGTGGTGGAGGCAGACTTCAAGACCGCCTACATTGCCGCCGTCCGGGCATTTGTCGACCTCGAGCGGATCGCCGGGGCGAAGCAGAGGTTTGCCGTCGATGTGATGTATGGAGCGGGGCGCGGCATCATCGCAGCGATCTTTCAGGAACTCGGAGTCGATCATCTGGAGCTTCACGGCGAGATCAATCCGCTGTTCCCGGGAATGAATCCCGAGCCGATTCTGCCGCACCTGCGTGGCTTGCAGGAGGCAGTAGTGGCCAACCATTGCGACGCTGGCCTGGCTACCGACGGCGATGCCGACCGCATTGGCGCAGTGGCCGAAGACGGCTCGCTGGTGGATGCGCACATGTGCTATGCGGTGTTGCTGCAATGGCTGCTCAAGCGCAAGCAATGGCCTGGGGCCATTACCCGCGCCTTCAACACGTCCGGGATGCTGGACCGGATTGCCAAAGCCTATGGGCGCGAACTGATCGAGCATGGAGTGGGCTTCAAGCACGTGGTGGACATTGTGCTCAGCGGCAAGCCAGTGCTGATTGGCGGCGAGGAGTCGGGCAGCATCGGCATTCCCAGGTTTTTGCCCGAGCGCGATGGTACGTTGAACGCCCTGTTGCTGGCCAACGTGATGGCCGAGGAGGAGAAAACCCTGGGCCAACTGGTGGCGGAGTTGCAGGAAAAATACGGCTGCCACTACTACGGGCGGCGCGACCTGCACCTGAGCGAAGCGGTGAAGCAGAGCGCCCTGCGACGGGCCGCCGCGGGGCCCGTCACAATTGGCAGGTACAAAGTGCGGCGCGTGGAAACCCTGGACGGTTTCAAGTTTTTTCTCGATGCCTCCACCGGCGGCAACGGAGCAGAGGCATGGGTGCTGGTGCGTGGCTCCGGCACCGAACCGCTGCTGCGGGTTTATTGCGAAGCGGCGCGGCCCGAGACGGTCAGCGAAATTCTGGCGGATACCGTTGCCTTCGTCGAGCAGCCAGGCTGCAACGCTTGAGTGGCGCGGTTGTATGCGCAGGCCGGTGGCACGGGCCGGAGTGATTGCCTTCCGCCTACCTTTCTCGAATCGTCAGCTTGCCCACCGTGAGTTCGTCGATCTCCAGGCGCTTGATGCGCGCCGCGCCAACCTTGAGGCGCCCGATGGCGAAGGCTCCGATGGCGAGCGCGCCCACGGCGAATGCGCCTGCGGCCAGCGCAGCGACGGCAGCCGATCCGAGGGCCACGCCTCCGATTACCTTGCTTTTCTCCACCGCTTTCTGATTGCTACGAACGAGTTCGGACATGGTTTTCTCCTTGCGATTCCCGGTTCCTGCGTCTGCGATGCCTGATTCCAGCCGGGGATTTGTTATCCTCGAAGAGTGAACAAAATGGTTTTTTCCAACCTGCTGCACCGGCCCCTGCGCACCATGATCAGCGTCTTTGCGATTTCCATTGAAGTTACCCTGATCCTGCTGATCGTAGGCCTTTGCATGAGTATGCTCAACGATAACGCCGACCGCAACAAGGGAATCGGGTTCGACGTGATGGTGTCACCGCCGGGCTCCAGTTTCTTCACCGGCATCACCGGCGCCCCGGTCTCGATCAAAGTCGCCGACAGGTTGCGCACGGTTCCGCACGTGACCGCCGTTTCTCCGGTGGTGATGCACATCATCACCACCAAGAACCTGGAAGTGATCGACGGGATCGACCTGGATCCGAATTCGGCCAACGACTTCAACCGGATGGGGCATCCGTTCCAGTATCTCGCCGGCGGCCCGTTTCTGGGCCCGTATGACATGATCGTGGACGACCTGTTTGCCGAACAGAATCACGCCAAGGTTGGCGACCACTACGAGGTACTCAACCAGAGCTTCCGGGTGTGCGGCATCGTGGAGCACGGCAAGGGAGCGCGACGGTATCTGCCGATTGCGACCCTGCAGGACCTGCTTGGCTCGGCGGGCAAGGCGAGCATGTTTTACGTGAAGACAGATGCGCCGGGGAACGCGGAGGCCGCGGTGACGGCCATCAAACAGATCCCGGGGATGGAGCAGTACGTGGCGCGCTCAGTGGCTGAATACGCGTCCCTGATGACGGTGAGCAACATCCCGTTCCTGGGAACGTTTATCGACATTGTGATTGGCATCTCGGTGACCATCGGCTTCATCGTGATCTTCCAGTCGATGTACACGGCGGTGATGGAACGGACGCGGGAGATTGGGATTCTGAAATCGCTGGGCGCCACGCGGTTCTACATTGTGAACGTGGTGCTGCGGGAATCGCTGCTGCTGGCCATTGGCGGCGTGCTGCTGGGGTTGGCGTTTACGGCCCTGGGCAGCGCGGCGATTAACTACCGGTTCCCGCTGCACCGCATGGTGTGGGACGCCCACTGGGTGCTGCGCGCGGCCCTGATCGCCATTGCCGGCGCGCTGCTGGGCGGGCTGTATCCGGCGCTGCGGGCGGCACAGAAAGATCCGATCGAGGCGCTGGCCTACGAGTAATGGTTGCGGAGAGGCTTATAAACCGTGCCCCGGACGCGATCCGAGGCATTCCATTTGCAGAAGTGGGAGCGCACCAGGGGCGGTGCGGAGGATGGGCAGCGATTGGCGAGAAAGTCAATCGTTTGGAAGACTGAAATTACTTTTTCGCCAATCGTTGTGCAAGGTCGTGAAGGATTGGCGAAGTAGTAACAAGTTAAGAAATTGGGATTGGCTGATTTGGCAATCGTTCCGGCACGGGCTCGGGCGGGGTGTCCGGCGCAGAGCAGGAGCTCCGGGGCGGAAATCGATGGTTGGCCGAAAAGCCTGCCACCGGGAGGGAGATTTGAGCCGCGCTGGGGTTCTTCGCTGCGCTCAGAATGACACCATTACAGGAAAGAGCACCTTGCGCTCAGGATGACACCATTAGAAGAAAGAGCACCTTGCACAAGAAATATTTATACATGTCAATGTAGAGGAGGCGCACCCGTTGCCGGCCTGCCCTAGCGGGCAAGAAGCTGGCTTGCCTCCGCAAGGTTGGGATCACCGGGAACGGCGCGGAAGCCGGACCGGATTTCGTACTCTTGTTTATTGATTGTCTTGAAGAAGATGACCCGGCCGGACAATTGGATATTGATCAGGGCAGTCTTCCATCGGGAAGGCCCGACCTGGGTTCGGCCAATCTGGATGGTGCCGCCTTTATCGATGTCCCCGAGGATGCCATAGCCGAATTCCACCCGGTCGATGAGCTGGCCGGAGACCTTTGCCAGGCGTTTCTGCTGGGCATCGATGAGAATGGTTCCGGCCAGGGCGTGCACGATGCGGGCTTCATACGTCGGGGGATTGTAGTTGGCATTGGGGCGAAACTTGAGGCGGAGAAAATTTCCGTCGACGCCGTCGTAGTCGTACAGAAAGGCTTGTGGCATCAGGCGCATCAGTTTCTCCAGCTTCTGTTCGTCTTCGTCATGATCCCGCTTGGCCTTCCACTGCCGGCTGGGATCATGCAGAAGGCGCTCGATGCGCGCGTTGTCCTGCTGCCGCTGCTCCGGGTTCAGCGGGGCGCCGTCGATTGCAAGCAGGCGATAGAGCGGGCCGTCTTTGGTGTCCACCTGCTCCTCGGTGAGGGTGTGCATCCCGTCCCGCCTGGAGACCTGATAGATCCACTTGCGCTGCTCGACGCGATCGGCCAGCTCGTTGGCCACGACCTGATTCATGAGTTCGGCCGCCGAGGCTGGAGGATTTTGAGGTTGCGCGGCGGGGCTCATACAAACTGCCAACGCAAGTGCGATTGCGAGCCGGCGTAATTTCATCGGGTTCAGAAGGATATTGACGGACACGGTGCGAACCAGTCTATCAGTCAGGATGGGTCCACTGCTTGCGTCGTGTGAGCGGCGTGCCGCAGGCGGGGGCGCCCGGCGGTTCCGAGGGGTATGTTATACTGCGAAAGATCGGGAATGGTGTTTGGGGGCGTGAGAGCGTCCTGGGACATCCGTGCGTTTGCCAGCGTTGACAGTGCAGTCTGGCATGCGCTACCGTATATTTTTCCGGCTGTTCTGCGGTTGCCCGCCTGACGGTAAGCTGTCGTGGATCGCATCGGCCTCACCGGCCGGGATCTGCCAAGCGGTTCTGCTGACGGTTTTGTCATGCACAAACGTGCAGAAGCTCCCAGACCAAAGTCCTGGGTCTTCGACTCCTTGGCGAAAAATAGCCGGGGTGTGTAGCGGCGCCTGCCGGAATAAGGCGGAGTAAGGCCGGGAAGGTCTTCTCCGAAGCCGGTTTTTACATCAGGGAGAGTTTGGCATGTCAACCTATTTCCCCAAGGGGGAGATTGCGCGCAAGTGGTACGTGGTGGATGCCGATGGGCAGACGCTGGGACGGTTGTCGACGCGCGTTGCGCGCATTCTGAGCGGTAAGGACAATCCCCGCTACACGCCATTTCTGGATATGGGCGATCATGTGGTGGTCATCAACGCGGCCAAGGTAAAGCTGACCGGGATGAAGGCCAACGCGAAGGTTTATCGCCATTACACGGGATTTCCAGGCGGATTGCGGGAAGAAGAATTCACCAAGCGGCTGGCGCGCCGACCGGAGCTGATTGTGCAGGAGGCCATTGAAGGCATGCTGCCCAAGTCAAAGCTGGGCCGCGCCATGGCCACCAAGCTGAAGGTTTACCGCGACGAGAAGCATCCGCACCAGGCGCAGAAGCCTGAGGCGATTGCGCCGGTTGCGTAAGCCGGTCGCGTAAACCAGGCGTCACAAAAGGATCAAGGATTAACATCGCATGGCTGAGCTGGTTCAATATTACGGAACGGGGCGCCGCAAATCGAGCGTAGCCCGCATTTTCCTCCGCCCTGGCACCGGAACGATCAAGGTGAACGGCAAGGGTTTTGAGGAATATTTTGTGACCGACGTGCAGCGGATTATTGCGCGCCAGGCACTGATTCTTACCGAGAGCGCCGGCAGCTTCGACGTGATTGCCAACTGCTCGGGCGGGGGCGTGACATCGCAGGCGGGCGCGGTCCGCATGGGAATTGCGCGCGCCCTGGAGGAATTCAACCCCGAGCTGCGTCCGAAGATGAAGGCGGAAGGCTTGATGACGCGCGATGCGCGCCAGAAAGAGCGCAAGAAGTACGGCCAGAAGGGCGCCCGCAAGCGCTTCCAGTTCAGCAAGCGTTAAGGCAGTGGCAGCCCCATATCCGCCCCAAGAGGGCGGATATGGGCCACCTGCCAGCGAGTTCCCACATTTGCCGACTGCGGCAAATGTGGGGCATCCTCGTACCTTGGCTTTGAAATGGGTGTTAGAATTTTTGCCCTGTGCCGCGGGTTCCGGCGGCGCGAGGCACTTTGTTGTGTCCGGAACCGAAAAAATCTTCCCGCTCCCGCTCATCCGGGACGGGCAACGGGAATTGAATTGTCTGGCGCACTCATGGCGCAAACAGGCAATGCAAATCCATCCAAGGAGGTTCAGTGGCCAATATCACCATGAAGGAATTGCTCGAAGCTGGTGTTCACTTCGGGCATCAAACCAAGCGCTGGAATCCGAAGATGAAGGAATACATCTTTGGCGAGCGCAACGGGATTTACATTATCGACCTGCAGAAGACGCTGAAGATGTTCAAGGAAGCGTCGAAGTTTGTGCAGGACAACGCCGCCGAAGGGCGGACGGTTCTGTTTGTCGGCACCAAGCGGCAGGCGCAGGAAGCGATTGCGGAAGAGGCGACGCGCTGCGCCATGTTCTACATCAACCAGCGCTGGTTGGGCGGACTGCTGACCAACTGGGTGACGGTGCAGAAGTCGGTAAAGCGGCTGAAGGAACTCGACGAGATGGCGACCGATGGCCGCTATGAGCTGCTGCCGAAGAAGGAAGTGGTAAAGCTGGAGCGCGAACGCAAGCACCTGCAAGCCAACCTGGCGGGCATCAAGAACCTGAACCGGTTGCCGGACGTGCTCTTTGTGATCGACTCCAACAAGGAACAGATTGCGGTGAAGGAAGCGCGCAAGCTGGGGATTCCGGTGGTTGCCGTGGTGGACACCAACTGCGACCCGAGCGAAGTGGACTACATCATCCCGGGCAACGATGACGCGCTGCGGGCGATCCGGCTGTTTGCGTCCAAGATCGCCGACTCGGTGGTGGAGGGTTCGCAGGCAGCGACCGACAAGCAGAGCGCGGAGCTTTCCGCGGGTGTGAAGGCGAGCGAGGAAAGTTCGCAGGGCGAGGCGGAAGCGGTTGCCGGCGACAGTGGGACCGGCGAAGACGTGAACATGGAAGAAGTTCTCGGCAAAGGCGTGCGCAAGGTTGAAACGGCCGTTGCCGAAAGCGATGTCGAGGTGGAATCGCGGTAAGCCCGCCGGGAGCCTGGCGGCCGGGTACGCGGCAAGGACCGCAACTGCGGCTACCGGCGCCCAGGCAGCCCCGATGGGGCATTCGCGAATGTTTCGTGAAAAGCGACCCGCGCTGCAATCCTGGGCGCGGGTCGTTTTGCGAGAATTGTCTTGGAGTTTTGGTGGAACGCTGCATCTGAGACCGGCACTTGAAAGTAAACCAGAAGCCTGGCCTGGCCGGGCGGCACTGATCGAAGAAAGGTTTTGCAATGGCAGAGATTACGGCAAGCATGGTGAAAGAGCTGCGCGAAAAGTCCGGCGCCCCGATGATGGACTGCAAGAAAGCGCTGACCGAGGCAAATGGCAATCTGGAGCAGGCCATTGTGGTGCTGCGCAAGCGTGGCATGGCGACGGCAGCCAAGAAGGCGAGCCGGACGACCAGCGAGGGTTTGGTGAGCAGCTACATCCACGCCGGGGGAAAGATCGGCGTACTGCTGGAAGTGAACTGCGAGAGCGACTTTGTTGCCCGTACGGCGGAGTTCCAGGGACTGGTGCATGACATTGCGATGCACATTGCGGCCGTGGACCCGCGCTACGTGCGCAAGGAGGACGTGACTGCCTCGGACCTGGAGAAGGAAAAAGACATCTATCGCGCCCAGGCGGCGGCGACCGGCAAGCCCGCGCCGGTGATCGAAAAGATTGTGGAAGGCAAGATGGGCAAGTTCTACGAGGAAGTCTGCCTGCTGGAACAGCCGTTCATCAAGGAGCAGAGCGTGACCATCGCACAGTTGATTGCGACGGTGATCGGCAAGCTGGGAGAGAACATTTCGGTCCGCCGCTTTGCCCGGTTCAAGGTGGGCGATACGACGGAGACGGTGGCGGTGGCCAAGCCCAGGGTTGCGGAAGAAAAAGCTTAGTAGAGCGGAAGAAAAATGCGGGATGCGGCGGGGCGGAGAAGATCCGCCCCGTTTGTTGTTGGACGCTCCGGGGATAGGCGGCCTCCCACATCTGCTGACGGAGGCAGAGGTGGAGCACCTGTCTGCGCTAGAGTTCGCCGGCCGCAGTGTTGGCGCACAACAGGGCGGAACGCGAGCGGAGCATCCGCCAGATCGTCGTAACGCTTACGGCCGCAATGACGGATTCCAGCAGGGTACCGCCAATCGACCGGCTCAGGATGTTATTTGCCAGCCATGACAGAGTGGACACCAGCAGCAGCAGACGCATGGGGATGCCTCGCATCAGAAGCACGGCCACGGTCGCCAGACACGAGCCCAGGATTGGAAGCCATCCTGCAGCACTCTTGGCGAATACGAATCCAAGACCAACATTGACGGCGATGATGACCGCGGCCAGCCACCCCGAGCGGGTCTTCAGCGCCAGGAAGGAGCGGATCGAGGAGACCATGGCGCTGGCCGATGCCGGCAGGTTCCCCAGGAGCGTGAAGTGGACCGCGTAGGCCAGGCATTCGAGGGCATTGAGAACCTTCAGACGCCGGTCATTTTTTTGTGCGAATGCCGAAACGCCGAGTATGAATGCGAGATAGCCTACACCCTGCGCGGGAGAAAAAAAGTTCACCATGTTGTACGTACAATTCTAACAGTAGGCGGCGCAGGCCTGGACTGGCACGCGGAAGGCGGTGCAAGGCGGGATGGGCCGACGGGTGGGAATCCGCTCGCCGCATTTGCGCCGGTAAGGCTGGCGCAGAGGCGGGGAGCCCGACATTTCAGTTCATATCATTTACACTGGTTGCGGTAAACCAAACATGGCCGATCCCATTTACAAGCGCATTCTTCTGAAGCTTTCCGGCGAAGCACTGGCAGCGGGCCAGGGTTTTGGCGTGGATAACACCCGCGTGCACGAGATTGCCGGCGAGGTCGCCGATGTGCATCGCCTGGGGGTGCAGATTGGGCTGGTGGTGGGCGGGGGAAACTTCTTCCGCGGAGTGGCCGAGCAGGCCAGGGACATGGACCGGGTCTCGGCGGACCACATGGGAATGCTGGCGACGATGATCAACGCGCTGGCGCTGCAGGACGCCCTGGAAAAACAGGATGTGCATACCAGGGTGATGAGTGCGATTGAGATGAACCAGGTGGCTGAGCCGTTTATCCGGCGGCGGGCGATCCGGCATCTGGAAAAGGACCGGGTGGTGATCTTTGGAGCCGGGACGGGCAACCCGTATTTTTCGACCGACACGGCGGCGGCGCTGCGCGCGATGGAAATCAAGGCGGAAGTGATCATGAAGGCGACCAAGGTCGAGGGCATCTACGATTCCGATCCGAACCAGCACGAGGACGCGAAGATGTTCGACACGATCACGTTTACCGAGGTGCTGAAGCAGGGACTGCGGGTGATGGACGCGACCGCGATCAGCCTTTGCCGGGAGAACAACCTGCCGATCCTGATCTTCAATCTGAATACGCAGGGGAACATCCGCAGGGTTTGTCTGGGAGAAAAGATTGGCTCGATCGTAACCGCGTGATTGCGGAGCGCGGTTGGGGGCAGGGACACATCCTTGCCGGTTCCGCATTAGAGTAACGGTGAGGGAGACGGCGGGTTTATAATCGGCTCGCTTGTACGGAGTAAATCTATGGCTCAGATCAGCATGGCGGCACTGCCCGCCCTCAAAGAGACGTTCAATCAGCTCAAGACGCGCATGGACAAGGCGGTGGAGGCGCTCCGCAAGGAACTGGCTTCGCAACGCACCGGGCGCGCCAACGTACACATGCTCGACAGCGTTCACGTGGACGCCTACGGCGCCCAGGTGCCGCTGACACAGGTGGGCAACATCAGCGCGCCGGAGCCGCAACTTATTACGGTTCAGCCGTGGGATACTTCCTTGACGGCGGCGATCGAAAAGGCCATCCGCAGCTCCGACCTCGGCTTCAATCCGCAGAACGACGGCAAGGTGATCCGCATCCCCGTGCCGGCGCTCACCGAGGAGCGGCGCAAGGATATGGTGAAGCATCTCAACAAGGTTCTGGAGGAACATCGCACGGCGATCCGCAACATCCGCCGCGACGGCAATGAAGCGATCAAGAAGGCGATGAAGGACAAGAAAATCTCCGAGGACGAGGAGCGCGGGTCGCTGGACCAGATGCAGAAGATCACCGACGACGAGATCAAAAAGATGGAAGAGATGTTCAAGGTAAAGGAAAAAGAAATCATGCAGGTCTGAGCAAGGCCGATGGTTCCGGGAGCCCGGGGGAAGATCCCGGGCTTTGCTGCGTGCGGGCGATTTTGGCGTTGCTGGATTGAAGGTAAAACGAATCGAAGAACAAGGGCAGGAGCGAGGTCAACGGCGGCGGCGCGAAGGAAGGCGCGAGCGGGTATGATCCTGGTATGTCACCACTGGAGATCTGCGGATTTCTGACCGGGGCGGGGTGCGTGCTGCTGGCGATGAAGGAGAACATCCTCTGCTGGCCCCTCAGCATGACGAACGACGTGGTGTTTTTTGTGGTTTTCTGGCGCTCCAGTCTGTACGCGTATTCCTGCCTGCAAGGGTTCTATTTTGCCCTGGCGGTCTATGGCTGGTGGCGTTGGAGCCACTCGGAAAGCGGCGCGGGAAAGCAGCAGATTCGATCCACTTCACGCGGCATTGCGCTGGGGTTGCTGCTGGCGACTCCGCTGGCCTGGGCCGCGGTTTACCAGGTGCTGCGGCACTACACGGACAGCAATGTTCCGGCGGGCGACGCGCTGGCAACCGTGCTTTCCCTGACAGCGCAATACATGGCCGGGCGCAAGCTGCTGGAAAACTGGCTGGTGTGGATCGCGGTGGACGTGATCAGCGTTGCACTGTTCCTTTACAAACATCTCTACCTCACCGCCTTTTTGTATGGATCGTTTATCGCGATGTGCGTGGCCGGTTACGCGGCGTGGCGGCGGACGAAGCTGCGCCAGGCAGCGGTGTGAGAGGGGTTGTCTCAGGCTCGGGAGCGAGACAAGGGAAAGGTTCACGAACCCGCATCTGCCAACGACGGGCAGAGATGGGGCAGCGGCGTTGGCAGATGTTGGAGAGTTGCGCCGGGCGCGGGCGATTTACCAAGGCGGGATAGCGAACCACGCCGGGTATCGCCGCAGTGAATGGCGTGCGAAGGATATGAACCTGTATAATTAGTCCTTCCGCGCCCATAGATTTACGTTTGAGGGTCTCGCCATTCTTTGCACTGATAAGGTCTGCGCAATGCCTCGCTTGAGCCGCCTGTTTTGTGGTGGCCGTCTCCGGTTGCTCGGCTTCTGCCTGGTGGTTCTGTTGCTGGGCGGGGCGGCATTTGCCCAGCAGGGCATCATCGAGGACATTCGCGTCCACGGCAACCGGCGCATCCCCGCCGACTCCATCCGCTCGCGGATGTTTACCCGTCCCGGCGATGTCTATGATCCGGCGGGGCTGGAGCGCGACTTCAATTCACTGTGGAACGCGGGCTATTTTGACGACCTTCGCATTGAGCGCGAGGAGAGCCCGAAGGGTTGGATTCTGCACGTGTACGTGAAGGAAAAGCCAACCATCCGCGAGATCAAATACATTGGGTTGAATGCGGTTTCGCAGAGCGACGTACTGGACAAATTCAAGGAGCTGAAGGTGGGACTGAGCCAGGAGAGCCAGTTCGATCCCACCAAGGTGAAGCGGGCAGAAGTTGTGCTGAAGGAATTGCTGGCGGCGCACGGACGCCAGTTCGCCACGGTCACTACGGAAATCCGGCAGATTCCCCCGGCCGCCGTGGGCATCACCTTCAATGTGAAGGAAGGTCCGAAGGTGAAGGTCGGGGTAATCAGGTTTGAAGGCAACAAGGCGGTGCGGACACGCTACCTGCGCGCCGCCATGCATAACAGCAAGCCGATCGGCATTCCGCACTCGATCTTCCTGGAAAATCTGATTTCGCGGACGTTTGACGCCACCAAGCTGAGTGAAGACGCCGAGCGGGTGCGCTTTGCCTACCAGGACCGGGGATACTTCAAGGCGATCGTGGAAGATCCGAAGACGAAGATTCGCGACGTCCGGGGCATTGCCTGGTATTTTCCGTTCAAGGCGCGCAACGGCAAGTCGGTGGACATCACGGTTCCGGTGGAAGAGGGGGAACGCTACCGGCTGAAGGAGATCACGTTCACGGGCAACAAGTCGCTGGTCAACACGGCGGCACTGCGGCGGCTGTTCAAGATCAAGGACGGCGAGTGGTTCAACCGGACCCTGATCAGCAAGGGGCTGGAGGAACTGCGCAAGGCGTACGGTTCGCTTGGCTACATCAACGAAACCAATATTCCGGACACGGAAATCGACGAAGCGCACAAGACGGTCACGCTCAAGATCGACGTGGATGAAGGCAAGCAGTTTTTCGTGCGGCGGATTGAGTTTTCCGGCAACACGACGACGCGCGACAAGGTGATCCGCCGCGAACTTTCGCTGGAAGAAGGCCAGATCTACAACTCGCGTCTGTGGGAGATCAGCCTGCTGCGGCTGAACCAGTTGAACTACTTCGAGACCTTGAAGCCGGAACAGGATTCGGAAGTTCACCAGGACGTTGGCGAAAACACCGTGGATATCAACCTGAAGGTCAAGGAAAAGGGGAAGAACTCGATTGGCCTGAATGGCGGCCTGAGCGGGCTGTCAGGACCGTTCGTGGGCGTGAACTACGAGACCAACAATTTTCTGGGACTGGGCGAACGGCTTACGCTTTCGGCCTCGCTGGGCACTTACCAGCGCAATTTGATGTTCGGCTTCACCGAGCCATATTTTCTCGACAAGCCGATTCAAGCGGGTTTCACGGCCTATACCCGCGAGTACAAGTACAACCAGGCGCGGCAGGCGAGCATCTCCTCGGGACAGAAGCTCAATCTGCCGGTCAGCTATCTGAATTCGCTGCAGAACTATTCGCAGACGAGCACGGGATTTACGCTTTCGGCGACCTACCCTCTGCACCACTCGTTCAAGCGCGTCGGCATCACCTACTCGTGGGATACGTCGAACATCACCACGTATTCGACGGCATCGGCGCAATACTTTGAATACCTGGCGTTCCGCAGCGTGGGCGGGTTGAACGCACTGCAGGGGATACGGACGAGCAAGCTGGTTCCGAGCTTCAGCAGCAGCACGATTGACAACCCGATGCGTCCGCATTCCGGGCGCAGCTACTTCATTGGAATGGATATTGCGGGCATCGGCGGCAACGTGGCCGATATCCGTCCGATCGGCGAGTACAAGCAGTTCTTTCCGATGAAGGGAATCCATTTCAGAAAAGATGGGATACAGACGCTGGGCATCCGCCTCCAGAGCTCGTTCATCACGGGCTACGGCGGCAAGACGGCGCCTCCGTTCGAGCGCACGTTCCAGGGTGGGGACACGGACCTGCGCGGCTTTGACGTGCGGGCGGTTTCACCGATTGCGCTGATTGCGGACAAGACCATTGTGACCCTGACCAATCCGGATGGCAGCCCGGTTCCGGCGGATCCGAGCAATCCCCGCGCCGGTTACTGGGGCGTTCCGGTTCCGATCACCCGCCTGATTTACCCAGGCGGCGACACCAGCTTTGTCAGCAACATCGAATACCGCATTCCGATTGTGGGGCCGGTGACGCTGGCGATCTTCGACGATGCGGGCATGAACATGGCGGTGCGGCAGTCGCAGTTGCGGCTGAGCGATCAACTGACCAGCCAACTGGACAACCAGCCATTTGGTTGCCCGAATCCTCCCACGGTGACGGACGTGGACGGTCATTATGCCCAGACTTGCGTGGGGGGAACGCAGTTCCTGAAGTACGGCCAGGATATTATGCCGCTGGCCCACACCAACTATGCGGTGCGGATGTCCACGGGGCTGGAGTTGCAGGTAATTCTGCCGGTTTTGAATGCGCCATTCCGGCTCTACTATGCCTACAATCCGCTGCGGGTGGACACCCTGGCGCCGTCGCAGAACAGGATTACGCGAGATATGTTCCCGGCAACCGACGCGGGGACGTTTACGTACCTGAACACGGTTGCGACCTATAATCCGGCATACCAGATTCGGGAACCGAGGAAGACGCTGCGGTTTACGGTTGCGACCACGTTCTAACAAGTGTGTGAATTTCTTCGGAAATAGGGCGAGCCGGACGAATGTGGTTTGACGCTCTATTTCTCACAACCTATAATCGAGGACATCCGTCAGAGGAATTTTTCCATCAGGGCTGGAGCTGATCCTTTGCGGCTCGCCCGCCTGCTGAAAGGTTTCTGCGGAATCTCCGTACGCTCCTAGAGGAGTTGAGGCTAATCTTCATGAATCGCAACTTTGCAAGATTGATCCCGGCCATGGCGCTGGCACTGATTCTCAGCGTTCCCGCCGTCGCCCAACCCGCTGCTCCCACGGCTGCCGCCGCTCCCGCAGTCACCAAGGTCGGCATCATCAACATTCAGGCTGCCATTGTGAATTCCAACGAAGGTCAGCGTGACTTCGAGCAGTTGCAGAAGAAATTCGATCCGAAGCGCGTTGAACTGGAAAACCTGAACAAGGAAGTTGACGAGCTGCAAAAGAAATTCAACGCCCAGCAGGACAAGCTGAGCGACGAAGCCCGCGGCGAGCTTTTGAAGCAGATTGACGCCAAGAAGAAGACGCTGCAGCGCAATTACGAAGACGCCAATACGGACATCCAGGCGCAGCAGAATGAGATTGCCAACCGCATTGGACAGAAACTGGTCGAAGTTCTGGACAAGTATGCGAAGGAGAACAGCTTCACCCTGATTCTGGATGTCTCCGGCCAGACCAGCCCGGTTCTGTGGGCGGCCTCGTCGGTGGATATTACCAAGCCGGTGGTGGATGCCTACAACGTTCACTCCGGGGTTGCGGCTCCGGTCAAGCCCGCGGCGGCTGCCAAGCCGCTGGCGCCTGCAGCCGCTCCCGCCGCACCTGCAAAAAAGTAGAGATTTCAAGTGGAATGAGGCCGCCTATTCAGTAGGCGGCTTTTTCCTTTGCACCCCGCTGCCCCAAGAGTGTGGAAAAACAGTGCAAAACTGCGGTGTATTCGATTGTTACAGCAGGGTTCCAGAGAGGGAAGGCGGCCGCGGCATGGAAAAAATTGAGATAAGTATTTGTGGATCAGCAACTTACGAAAACTTTAAAGATGTTTTTGACGGCGGTCAACCGTAGTTACCAAAGATAATGCATCTTGGAGTTTTGCACATATCGACATTTGCAAATGCGTCGTACGGGGTAATTGCGAGGGGTAACTGGACGTCTGCGGGCGGCTGGGGCAGGGATCAGCTCTCATCGCTGGAGACGCGCAGGACGGCGAGAAAGGCTTCCTGGGGAATGTCCACTTTCCCGATCCGCTTCATGCGGCGCTTGCCTTCCTTTTGCTTTTCCAGCAGCTTACGTTTGCGCGAGATGTCGCCACCGTAGCACTTGGCGATGACGTTTTTGCGCAGCGCGGCGACCGATTCGCGGGCGACGATTTTGGCTCCGATGGCAGCCTGAATGGCCACCTCGAACTGCTGCCGTGGAATGAGTCCGCGCATGGCGGAAACCAGGGCTTTGCCGCGTTCGTAGGCGTAATCGCGATGCACGATGATGGAAAGCGCATCGACGGGGTCGCCGGCGACGAGGATGTCAAGCTTGACCATGGGCGACTCCCACCACCCGGAGAGGTGATAGTCGAGGGAAGCGTAGCCGCGCGAAACGGTTTTGAGGCGGTCATAGAAATCCAGAACGATCTCGTTGAGGGGAAGTTCGTAGGTGATCATGACGCGGTTGGAGCCGACGTATTCGAAGTTCTTCTGCTTGCCGCGCTTCTCCTCGACGAGTTTCAGAATCCCACCGACATACTCTTCGGCGGTGAGGATCATGGCGGTGATGATGGGTTCCTTGATTTTGGCGATGAGGGTTGGGTCGGGCCAGCGCGAGGGATTGTCAACTTCGAGGGTCTCGCCATTGGTGAGGGTCACGAGGTAGCGCACGCTGGGCGCGGTGATGATGAGGTCGAGATTGTACTCGCGTTCGAGGCGCTCCTGGATGATCTCCATGTGGAGCAGGCCGAGGAATCCGCAACGGAATCCGAAGCCGAGGGCGGTCGAGCTTTCCGGTTCGAAGAAGAATGAGGCGTCGTTGAGACGCAGCTTTTCAAGGGCGTCGCGAAGCAGGCCATGTTCGTGGGAATCCACCGTGTAGAGGCCGGCGAAGACCATGGGCTTGATGTCTTCAAAGCCGGGCATGGCCGTGCTGGCGGGGTGGTCGGCATCGGTGATGGTGTCGCCAATCTTGACGTCGCCGACCGTCTTCATGGTGGCGAAGAAGAATCCGACCTCGCCGGCGGTGAGCTCGCCGATCTCCTCGGCCTTGGGCGTCAACACACCCATGGAATCGACCAGAAACGTGGTGCCCTTGGCCATGAGCTTGATCTTCTGGCCTTTGTAGAGGCGGCCGTTGACGACGCGGGCGAGGACGCCGACGCCGCGATAACTGTCAAACCAGGAGTCGAAAATAAGGGCCTGCAACGGCGCATCAATGCTGCCCTTGGGCGGAGGCACGCGCTCGACGATGCGCTCGAGGACTTCGATGACGCCCTCGCCGGTTTTGGCGCTGATGGCCAGGGCCGTGGAAGCGTCGAGTCCGACGGCGCTCTCGATCATCTCCTTGGTGCGCTCGATGTCCGAGCTGGGAAGATCGATTTTGTTGATGACGGGAATGATTTCCAGGCCATGGTTGATGGCGATGTAGCTGTTGGCGAGAGTCTGGGCCTCGACGCCCTGGGTGGCATCGACAACCAGCAGCGCGCCTTCGCAGGAGGCCAGCGAGCGGGAGACTTCATAGGAGAAATCAACGTGGCCGGGGGTATCGATGAGGTTGAGCTGATAAGTGTGGCCGTCTTTGGCGAGGTACATCATGCGGACGGCGTGGGCCTTGATGGTGATGCCGCGCTCGCGCTCGAGTTCCATGGCGTCGAGCACCTGCTCCTGGCCGGCCATTTCACGGGCGGTGAGGGAGCCGGTGATCTCCAACATGCGGTCGGAGAGCGTGGTCTTGCCGTGGTCGATATGCGCGATGATTGCGAAATTCCGAATCGAGGTGCGGTCCATGCTCTGCTTTCACGGTCCAAACGCCCGCACGAGTTGCGAGGCAACGCTCAGGTTATGTACCCATTTTAGCATTGGCGCGGGAGGGTGGGTGTGAGGCTGGAGGACAGCGGGCGAGCGCGAGGTTTCGGGGTCACACTTGCGGGGGCCGGGTTGGGGAAGGCGGTTGCGGCAAATGAAAAGTTGCGGCTTCGCGCCGGAGCGCAGCCCGCAGCCGGATGCGCCGGACGGTGCATCTCCTCGCGTGCCGCTATCCGTGGCGACAACGATGGGAGGCGTGATGAGCAGCGGGAGGGACATCGCGGCATGGTGGATTCAGAAAATCGGGGGAGGACAAATGAATTCTTTTGCGGGGTCGCTTCCCACATCTGCTGACTGCGGCAGATGTGGGGCACCGTCAGCAAAATATGGATATGCGGGCCACCAGCGCCATCGTAGCTGTAGTTGACCCCGGCGGCGCTGGCAAGCTGGCTCTCGGCATCCCAGGTGTAGGTATAGCTGCCATCGTTCTTGGTGTTGCCAGCGCCATCATAGGTGAAACCCACGATTTGGTTGTTGCCGTTGGGCGCTCCCCGGAGTTGGAACTACGCCAACTCCGGGCCACCCGCCACCCGCCTTGGCCACCCTGCGCCCGTCGCCATCGTAGCCGTAGTTGACCCCGGCGGCGCTGGCATTCCACTGTTCCAAACGGCGGGGCAGGAGCGAGGTCAACTGCCCCACTCAAGCCGAAAAGCGCGGCTTGAATGGGCCACCCGCGTTTCCGATTCTTCAGGCCAGGGTCACCTGCCGGTGGCGCCCGTTATCGCCAACCGGAGGCTGAGTCAGCTTTGTTGTCAACTGCCGGAACTGCTTACCTGGGCTGAGCAGCCACGGAATGCTTCTCAGCACGGACTGCCGGCTTGGGCGCAGCCGAGGGTTTAGGCTTCGGCACAGCGGAGGGACGCGCCGGACGGTGCATCTTTTCGTGCTGTGCCTTCTGCCGGTTGATTCGCTCCGTCATGTCCTCGAGGCGAGCCGTCTCATAGCCTACGCGCTTGGCCACGATGCGGTAATCGAAGGCCACATTCGATTTGCCGCCGCCCAGTTCGCGCACCTCGAAGGAGCCGCCGGACTTCTGCGCTACGTACAAACCTTTGCAGTCGCCGTTGGGAGTCAGGAAGACGTGATATTGCATTGCGGTATTCACCGTCTGGGCAAAAGTGCGGTCGAAGGTGACGGTGGCAACTCCATTACTGAGCGTGCCGGAGCCGAAATCCTCAAACCAGTTCTCCGGCGATTGCATGGCGTGGAGCGCGACCTGCCGCTCGCCTTGCGTCATGACTGTGCTGGTGACGGTGCCGCTGCAGGTCAGATTGCCGCTGACATCAATTGTGCAGGAACCACCGTTGAAGGCGCCGCCGCTAACTTTGCTGCTATTGTTGCCGAACCAGACGATGGGCGCGGTTGAATCACTGGTTTCGTCATTCCGTGCGACGAGTGCTGAATTGATTGTGGCGTTATTCGCAAAGATGCCTGCGTTATCAGAGTCGGCGGTGCCCAGTACCCCTACGTTATAGCCCGTTGTGTCCGCAGTGTCTCCCCATACCCCGGCGGTAACTTGCTCGGATTGTCCCGCCCCCTCTTTGCTGGCGCCGTTTGAGTCCCCAAAAATGGCGCCGCCTACGCCGTCAACCTCGAGGATCACATTAGCATTCGGAGACGCCGTGTTAATACCTACCTGACTGCTGTTCATGCCGGTTACGCCGCTATTGGTAATGGACATCACCCGGGTACTATTCGTGTAGAAATCCAGGCCGTATTGATTGGTACCGGCGGCAGGGTTAGCGCGGTTTGACGCGATGCCTTCGCCTCCGCCTCCGAGGTTGAGGCCGGGGTAGAGACTGCCAGTATTCGTTCCTCCCTGGTCAGGGACTACACTGGACGCCGTGTATAGATCGCCAGAAATGGTCTGAGACGCGCTGAAATTGTTATTCGCATTCGTGTAGGCGACATTCGCCAGCGCCGCAGTTACCGATTTGTCCACATACGATTTGTTGGCCGATTGCGTCGCGCTAGCCGGCGTAGGCACGACGGGCGAGGCAGAGAAGGTCTTGGTCCCCCCGATGGTCTGCGAGGTACTCAGGTCCACAAAGTTCTGTGTTTTAGAGCCGGTGCCGCCGTTGGCAATGGCGACCACGCCGGTGACGTTGGCTGCCGTGCCCGTTGTGCTCTGGTTCAGCGTGGGCACGTCCGCCGCCTCAATCGCGGAGAGGGTTGCGTTGCTTCCGTTGCTGCGGAGATAGGTGCCCGCTTTCTGTGTGCCTGTCAGCGCATTGATTGCGGTCTGCTGCGTTGTCTTTCCGGTGCCGCCGTCGGCGATGGCAACCACGCCACTCAGGCCCGCAGTCGTTTGCTTTGTGCCGTCCTGGAAGGTAATCGAGCCGGCGCTGCCTTTTGTCAATACCACGTTTCCGTTCACTTCCAGTAAAACCCGAGTGGCCGTACTGGCCGCGCCTCCGGGCGTGGTGGTGCCGATGCCGACGTTGCCGGTGTTGTCGATGCGCATGCGCTCGGTGAGCGAGGTGGCGCCGTTCTTGGTGGTCGCAAAGGTGATCGCCGTGCCGTTCGAGGTGGTGTCCCAGGTCTGGGTGGCGAGGAAGGCGACTTTGACCTTGCTGCCCGGGAAGGCCGAGCCGTTGTATCCGGCGGCGGCGAACTGGCCCAGGTTGTCGCCGCTCTGGGTGGCCAGCGGTTTGGCCGCGGTGCCGCGTCCGCTGTAGAAGTTGAAGTTGGGCGAGTTGCCCGCGGTGTTGGAATAGTTCTCGATGCGTAGGCTGGGGTTGTTGCCAACCAGAGTGAGCAGCGCCGCCGGAGTGGTGGTGCCGATGCCCAGGTTGCCGCTGGTGGCCTGGAAGAGTGAGGAGTTTTTCAGGTCGCCACCGGCGTCGTAAAAATAGGGAACGTAGCCGAGGGTTGGGCTGGAGACCGCGATGGCGGCGGTAACCGCGCTATGGACCGCCGCGGTTACGGCGGCGGTGTTGATGTAACTCACGGGTGCCGTGGAGGATGGCGGCGCGGTGACGGCGTCAGCGCGCAGAAAGGCCGAGGCGGGCAGACCGCCGAGAGTTTCAGAGTCCGAGGCTTTGAGGGCGTAGGGGACGCTGACCAGCAGGACGCGAGGTTGCTCGGGCTGGCCTTCGGGCTGCACGCCGAGCCAGCGCGCTTCGCCGTTGGCGAACAGCTCCAGCGGAATGCCGGTGGCGCTGCGCGCGCCGAGCAGTGAGCTGTAATGACCACTGGCGTCGATGGTGATGTTCTGGACTTCCTGCCAGAGCGGCGCGCCCCCGGTTTGATCCTTGTAGAGCGCGAAGATGACGCCGACGGTTCCGGCTGGAGTGCCCGAGATGGTGCCACTGAACTTGACCAGTTGGGGAACGGCGGCGTTGTCTTGGGCGCAGGCGCAGCCGAGCAGAAGGACGATACAGAACAAGCCAGCCAGGAGGCGGCGAAGATGAGAGAGGAACAGGCATGAAAATTTATTTTGGCGAGGCACGGCTATCCTCCATCGCGATTGTTTTCGATGGGGCAGGCGGATTCGAACAGGGCGGACGGGGGCCCGGAACGGATGAAGAAAGAAACCACTGCCCCAAGGAGAGCCGAAGTTTAACCGCAGGGATTTGGGATCACAAGGAAAAATAGTGATGACGAGGCTGTCTCGGAACCTGATCACGCGCTGCCAGCCCAGGTGGTTCCAAATTGGGCCGGAAAACCCATTCCCACCCAGTGTGGGAACGGCGGCGACAACGATGGGAGGCGTGATGAGCAGCGGGAGGGACATCGCGGGATAGGGGATTCAGAAAGTCGAGGCAGGACAACTGAATTCCTTTTGCGGGGTCGCTTCCCACATCTGCTGACTGCGGCGGACCTGGGGCAGCTTCAGCAAAATATGGATATGCGGGCCACCAGCCCACGATTTGGTTGTTGCCGTTGGGCGCTCCCCGGAGTTGGAACTACGCCAACTCCGGGCCACCCGCCGGCAAATATGGGGCACCGGCTTTCCCACATTTGCTGACTACTGTTCAGATCGGGGCAGCTTCAGCGTTCCCAGACGAAGCCGTCAAAGGAGTGGATGTGCTGATAGCCGAAGCGGCGATAAAGGGCGAGAGCGTGTTGGTTTTCCTCGGTGACGGTGAGCGAGAGCTCGCTGAAACGGCGGGCGGCGAGGTCGGCGTGGCAATAGCGCAGAAGATGCTCGCCGATGCCGCAGCCGCGGTATTCGGGGAGGGTGCAGACCTGAGTGATGTGGCCAACATCATGCCGGACCCGGGAACAGAGCAGGATCCCGACGCGGGTGTGGGTGGGAACGTGAAAGGCTACAAAGGACGCGGCGGGATCGAAGATTCCGCAGCCGGGAAAGCGCACGATGTTGTTGAGGAAGCGGAGCGAGCCGGCGACGGTGCGGTACTGGTCATTGACATCGCTATCGAGATGGCCATGGTAGGCGGCGGTGATGACGTTGGCGGCGGGCTGGTAGTCGGCTTCACTCCAGCGATGAATCTCAACATCGGGCGGAAGCACGTGGTCGGGCGCGGAGTAGAAAGCGTCAATGGGGAGGGTGAGGAAGAGGCGGCGGTAGCGGCGGAAGCCTTCGGCAAGGAAAGGCGCGGCCAGGTGATCGGTGGGATGGATGAGGAGCTGCGCCTCGACCCGATGCAGTCCGGGAGACCCCTGCAGGGTGCTGATGGAGTGGTGGAGCAACTCGAGCTCGATGGCATGGCGGCGCTCTCCGGTGGAGTTGGAGTTCTCCACGAAAAGATCGCCAATGACGCCCTTGGCTCCCTCGTAGACGAAAAAGCAATAGCCGTGGACGCGCCCGCGCTCGATGGCGGCAAAGCCGGGCAGGATCCGGGAGTCGGCATAACGGAGCACCATGTCCGCCGAGGAGCGATAGTCCCAATGGAGAGTGCTTCGCCAGACTGCGACCTCCTCCTCCAGGAGGGCGCGCAGGTCGGACGATGCGAAATGACGGAGGTCGAGAATTTCCACTGAGAGTGAGATCCGGGGCGTGGAACACGCCCAGCGTAGTGTAACGGATATGGAAAGTGAACGGGGATGAGCCGGTGACGAAAGAGGTGACTGGGGGAATACCCCCGGTAGCGATCCCCACCCAACAGGCAGATGGAGAGCGGAAGCGAGGGCGGCAGAGGCAGGTGCAGCTGCGAAGTCAGGGTCTGCCGCGGAAGCGGATGATTTCCCGGCGGCCGCGTTTGGAGGGGCGGCCGGCAGGTGCGGGTTCAAAGAGCGCAGGTGAGGATTTGCGCTCGGCGGCGAGCTTTTGGCGGGCTTCGCGGCTGGCTTCCGTCTCGCGGTAGAGGGTTTGGGCGAGGGTGGCGGGGCCGCGGATTTCGCTGAGGCCGAGGACTTCGATCTGAAAGTCGCCGCTGCCGTTGGTAATCTGGAGCAGGTCGCCGACGCGGATTTCACGCGCAGGCTTGGCGGGTTGGGAGTGGAAGAGAATGCGGCCGAGGTCGCAGGCACGCGCGGCCAAGGCACGGGTTTTGAAGAAGCGGGCGGCCCAGAGCCACTTGTCGATGCGGACGGAGGTCATGAGACTATTTTGCTACAAGAGCAGGGCTGAGGGAGGGTCAACAGGCGCGGGTCAGCCAAAAGATGACGAACCTGGGGCAGCAGAGGCAAGGGGCAACGGCCAGTGCGAGGTTGGCATCCGGGCCTGCGCGAGTTGGCGGGGGCGGGAAGGCTGGTAGAATTCAGGGGTTTAGCGGCGCGCGGGAACATTGTGCGCTGCATTTGCGTAGTTAGTCAGCATGGCTACTGGTGCGGCTTCACCCATGCTGGCCCGGTTCGCGGCCGTTCAGGGCCGTCCGGTGGAGGCGCGGGTGGAAGAGGCACAGGTTGTCGCACAGCTGATACGCCGGTGTGCCTCCGGCGATGCCGCCGCCTGGGAAGAACTGGTGGTGCGCTTCCACCGCCGCATCTACAACATTTGCTACCGCTTTGCGGGATCGGCCGAAGATGCCCAGGATTTAACCCAGGAAGTGTTTATCAAGGTGTATCGCACCGTGGGCAGCTTTGACGGCGAGAAGGCATCGTTTGGCACCTGGGTGACGACGGTGACGCGGAATCTGCTGGTGGACCACTTCCGCAAGACGCGCAACGACCGGGCGACGGATTCGATGGACACCGTGCGCGGGGCGGACGAGGACGGGCCCACGCTGGCGGACCGGCTGGCGGATGGCGCGCCGGGGCCGCAGGTTCACCTGGAGAGCCGGGAGCGGCGGGAGATGGTGCAGCGGGCGCTGCAGCAGATTTCGCCTGACTTGCGCGAGGCGGTGATACTGCGCGATCTGCAGGACATGGACTACCGCGAGATAGCGCAGGTTCTGAAAGTTCCCGAGGGAACGGTGAAAAGCAGGATCAATCGCGGCCGGGCGGAACTGGCGCGGCTGCTGCAACGTACGTACAGACAAGCGCTTTAGTCCAGGTGAGGCAGGTTCCGCGGTGAGGACTTCATCGGGTCGAGCAGGACGAGGCAGGTGACTTGAAATGGTGGCAGAGATGAAACCCGGAATGCAGTGCACGGAGTTCGACGCCTTGCTGACGGAGGCCATTGACGGCACTCTAGGCGGCCAGCGGCGCGAGGACTTTGAGCAACACAAAGCCGCCTGCGCGGGGTGCCAGGCGTTGTTTGCCGAGGTGACCAGCGGGGTGGCCTGGCTGGAGGACATGGAAGAGGTTCTGCCGCCGCGGATGCTGGTCCACAACATTCTGGCCGCCACCAGCGGGGCCGCACAACTGGAGGCGCAACGCCGGCAGCGTCCGTCGCCGTGGGAGCGGGTGCGGGGCCAGGTGGGGAGCTTGTTTGCGCCGGTGCTGACGGCGCGCTTCGGGATGTCCATGGGGATGGCGTTCTTCTCGATTACGCTGGTGCTGAACATGGCGCAGATCCGGATCAGGGACCTGACCCCGCACAACCTGAGCCACACCTACTACAGCAGCCAGAATAAGCTGATGAAATATTACGAAAATATGCGGCTGGTGTATGAGATTGAATCGCGGGTGCGAACCCTGCGCAACGCCAGCGAGGAGAGCGAACGCGAAGAGCGAAACCGGCGTCACGAGAAGAACAACAACCAGACACAGGAACAGAACCAGAACAGCGAACCGGGGCGGCACCAGCAGCGCGACTTCAGCCGCGCTCCGAACCCGCGCTGGCTGGCAGCGCTGGACGGAAGCGAAATCTACCCTGGTAAGCTTGCCCAGCAGAGGAGTTCACTATGAACTGCGCACAACACATCGAGACGGCAGCGGTCGCTTACTGCCGCGCCTGTGGCAAGGCGCTCTGCGAGGCATGCAAGCGCGAGGTGCAGGGAACGATCTACTGCGAACCCTGCCTGGCGGCGCGGATTCATCCGGGGGCGGGCGCGAACTTTGGCGCGGGCGCGGGGAATACCGGCACGGGCTACGGGCCGCCGCGTGGCCCCGAGGATGCCAGTCCCGGGCTGGCGCTGTTTCTAGGATTTATTCCGGGCGTGGGAGCGTTTTATAACGGCCAATTTTTGAAGGGCTTCGTACACGTGATCGTGTTCAGCACGCTGATCTGGATGAGCGACCATGGGATGGGAGCGTTCGCAGGAATTCTGATCATGGCGTGGTTCTTCTACATGGTTTTTGACGCGTACACGACGGCGAAGGCTCGCCGCTATGGACTGCCGATTCCCGATCCGCTGGGGCTGAACGCGATTCTGGAAGGCAGGCAAGGCACCTTCCGGCAACGGGTGGAGCAGGCAGGGGAGCGGCTTGGCTCGCAGGTGGAATATGCGGCGCAAAACATTGGACAGCAGTGGCAGAAGGCTGGCGCCGCACCTCCGGGGAGCACGGCGGCGAACGTGACGGCGGCGACCGCTCCACCAGCCGCGGGCGCAGCGCCAAACGCAGCGCCGGGTGCAGCGCAAAATGGAGCGCCAGATGCGCCGCCGGGAAGCGCGGCATTCGTGGGGCCGCAAGGGACGTACTACTCCGGGCCGGAAGGCACCTACTATGTGGCTCCCCCGGTGAAAGAGCGCGCGCGCAGCCCGGTGGGCGCGGCGATTCTGATTGGGTTGGGAGTGCTGCTTCTGCTGGCCAACCTGGGCTGGTTCAGCTTCCATTGGGTCTCGCACTTGTGGCCGGCGTTTCTGATCGTCATTGGGGTGTGGCTGTTTGTGAAACGCCAGTGCAACGCGCGCTAAGGGAGGGCTTACGATGAGATATTACCAACCGAATCCGGCGTGTGGTTGCGGCCGTTGCAGCACCCGCGGCCTGATGGGCCCGGCGGTCCTGGTTACGCTTGGCGTGCTGTTTCTGATGGCGAATACCTCGAACTATCCGTTCGAGCGGACGTGGCCGATCCTGCTGATTGTGATTGGAGCAATCAAAGTGGTGCGCTACGTGATTCCCGATAGCGGGCACATTAATGCCGGGCAATATCCGCCTCCTCCGTATGCGGGTCCGTATCCGCCGCCGCCGTTCCAGGCGGGCGCCCCGGTGGAGGCCGCGCAGAATACGGCTCCGCCAAGCGGCGGGCCGGTGGTGACGCCCGCGGCTGCGCCGGACGAAGGCAGCGGAGATGTCCACGAGGTGCGCAATGGCTAGCCCTGGAATGTATGGTCCTCCTCCGCGCCGCCATTCCGTGGTAGGGCCGCTGATCCTGATTGTGATGGGATCGTTGATTCTGCTGCGGAACTTTGGCTATGCGATTCCGCTGTTGCACAACCTTGTGCTCTACTGGCCGCTGCTGCTGGTGGTGTTGGGACTGGTGCGCCTGGCGGAGTTTCTCGCGGCGCGCAACGCCCAACGTCCGGTGCCTGGAATGGGCGGGGGCACGGTGTTTCTGCTGCTGATCCTGATTGTCGCCGGGATGTGCCTGAGCGCCGCGTTCCGGGGGCGCAACGACATCAACTGGGGATCGCTGCGGGACAACGTGGATATGGACGACGACCTGATGCATCTGTTCGGCAGCGAATACAGCTTTGACGGCGAGGTCACCCAGCAGCTTCCCGCGGGCGGCGCGCTGCGGGTGAGTTGCGACCGCGGCAATATCACGGTGACCGAATGGGACCAGCCGCAGGTAAAGGTGGTCTATCACAAACGAATCTTTGCCGGCAGCCAGGGCGAGGCGGATTCGGCCAACCAGTCGACCACGCCGCGCATCCAGGCGCAGGGCACGATGGTGGATGTGCAGGCCAACACGGAAGGCGCGGGACCGAAGGGAATTGCCTCCGACATTGAAGTGTACGTTCCGGTGAAGGCCGACGTGGAGCTGACAGCGCGGCGCGGCGATGTTTCGGTGAGCCAGCGCACGGGCGAAGTGAAGGTAAGTTCGCAGCACGGAGACGTAACCGTGGACCAGGTGACGGGAAACGTCAACGTGACAACCAAACACGGCTCGCTGCACGCCAGCAATGTGACTGGAAACCTGGCGGCGGACGGGCGGCTGGATGACCTGGCGCTGGACACGATTACGGGCACGGTGTTTGTTACGGCAGATATTTTTGGCGACACCCAGCTGGCGAAACTGCAAAAAGGGCTGACCATCCGGACCTCGCGCACGGAGTTGCAGTTTGCCCGGCTGGATGGCGACCTGACGATGGATTCCGGCGAGCTGGAAGGCGATGGAATCGTGGGCCCGTTCTCGCTTTCAACCAAGGCCAAGGACGTGAATCTGCGCAACCTGCAGGGCGACGTTCACATCAGCAACGACCACGGCGACATCACCCTGGAATGCAACACGGCGGCGGCGCTGGGCAATCTGGATTTGGCGACGCACCATGGCAACGTGCAATTGCGGCTGCCCCCGAAGGCAAATTTCCAGTACCAGGTTGCAACCCGCCATGGCGATATCTCCAGCGACTTTGAGAACGTGCGCTCGGAGAACCACAGCGGCGCTTCCAGCGCGTTGGGAGCGGTGGGCAAAGGCGGGGTGAAGATCAACATCACATCCGATACCGGCGACATCGAAATGAGCAAGGCGGAGGCCCCACTGGCGCCGCCAGAGCCGCCGCTGGCGCCGCCGTCGCCGGCAAAACCAGCAAAACCGGGCAAGGCGGGGAAGAAGGTCGCCGACGTCGAAGTAATGTAACGCAATCTGGCTGGAGCAGGATCTGGCCGGGGCCGGAACGTGGGGTTGGGATCAGAAAGATGGAGGCAAAAACTGGAGAGCCCGTGGCTCTCCAGTTTTGCACTGCAGAAATTTGTGAGGCGAATCTCCATCAACCGAAGTTGATAGGGTGCTTGCCGAGCCAACGGGAGTCGCGCGTGGTGCCAATCCTGCGCAACGCGCCGCGGGCGATTCCAGAGGAAATGTCACGGGTTTCCCAGAAGACAGCCGCGCTGAAACCGACGAAGCCGCCGACCACTCCCATGGCGACAACGGCAGCGGGCCTGGGCTTGCGGTGTTGGACCGCCAAAGCGCAGAGCGCACCCACGCCGGCTCCCACGACGGTTGGCGCCCAGGAGGCACGCGCGGATCGCGAAATCACCGAGCTGACATGCTCTTCCTGGAAAATTGAATCAGCGGCGGTACGCGCACCCTCCCATCCGGAGCCTGCGAGATCGCGCCCGTATTCTACTTCCGACTTCAGCCAATGTCCGATTTTCATCACCGACCGTCCTGTTTACCCCAGTATGAACCAAGTTCGAATGAAATTCGATAGTACCTCTGACCGCGGGAAAGCGATAGTAACCATCGTCAGGCCCGGGTTGGTTTTCCAGGCCGCGCGGAATAGTCCTGAATTGGCACGAACAGAGGCGGGAATGGAAAGCGAAGCAGCAAAGCCCCGGTCCGGCGTCCAGGCCGGGACTTTGCCCATGGGAAAGACGAACTACGGCGCCGGCGTCTGTAGCGTCAGCGTGCCCTGGTAGGCGGCGGCGGCGTCGGAGGAAATCATGTAGATGGTGCTGTCATCCACGGTGTAGAAGATCACGGGGACGCCACTGACGGTTGCGGTGCCGCGCCCGAAGATGTTGTCAACCGCGTAGGTGCTGGTCTGCGAGCGGTTCTGGGTGAATCCCTGGGTATCGGTCTGGAAATCGATGGTGCCGCTGAGGTTTCCATTGCCGTCGGCGAGATAGTTGCCCGTGGATTCAAAATTACCAACTCCGCCAAAGTCGTAGCCTTCAAAGAACTGAGCGTAATTGCCCTTGACGTTCCCATTGGACAGGCCGATGGTTTGCGCGCGCATGTCGCCGGTCTCCAGAAGGCTGTAACCGGAAACGCTTGGGTTGGCGCCGTAATCGACAAGAACAAGCGACTGCTGCGGCGAAACCTGCCAGCCCACGAGGTCCTCATTCACAATGGAGCCGGAACTGGCGTTCAGTACGGCGGTCCAGCGGCCAGGGGTCGTGGCGCCGGTGATGCTATAGGTCCCGCTAAAGCTGACGTCCGGGTAGAGAGTACCGTCCTCGTTGTAGTCCTTTATGGCGTTGGATACGTTGCTCACGCCGTCGAGATAGAGGCGCCCGGTCTCCTCGAGGGGGCCAAGAACATCAAAGCCGGCGAGGTTGAGGACCTGATTCCCGGTGAACGCGGAGGTGCTGGCGGAGACCGTGGTTTGCAGATCGGCATAGCCGTAGATGAACCAGGAGGAGTCGGTGCTGATCAGCTCGAGACGGCTGGGCGAGACGTAAAAGACGGCGAAATCGTGAGTTGTCTGGGTGGACGAGTTGGTGGTGGTGTAACTCATGGTGCCGGTGGCGCTGGTCAACGTGAGGGTGCCGGCGGCGGGAAGCAGTTGGTTGAACGTGCCGCTGTCATTCTCATCGATGGTTCCGGTGAGGGTGGTTCCGGTCACGGTCAGTCCGCCGACGGCTGCGTAGGGAGACCCGTTGGGATCCTCGCCCATGAGGCGGATGACGTAGGTGGAGGTTCCGCCGGAGAGCGCGGGCATGGCGGTTTGCAACTCGAACCTGCCGACGGCGTCGACGCTGGCGGAATCCTGAAAGAGCTTGCCAGCCGAGGGAGACGACAGGACAAAGGGATAGATGGACTGGCCGGAGGTGCCGGTGAGAGTCATCTGTCCGCGGCCATCCTGGTTGACCATGTAGCTGCCGGAGATGGGTTCGCCCAGCACCTGGCCGCCGGTGTCGTTGATGGTGTCACGGCTGCCGCTGGCGATGTTGCCGGTGCCATCGGCGGTAACGGTTCCGACGACGGCAAGGCTGTTGCTTGAGTTGATGCCGTTGGCGGCGAAGACGTAGGTTCCCTTGAGGCTGGCGGTGGTGAAGCCGGCGTTGTTTCCGCCGGTGGGTCCGCTGGGCACGGGGGTGGTGTTGGACGAGCCGCCACCGCAGCCCACTACGGCGCCAAGGGAGACGATGCTGATCAGGGTGAGAAGGAGCTTGCGCATGGCTTTATCCACCAGGGAAGAGAAATCTCTGCACAACGTGAAACACCGGTGCAGGAGGAAAGTTGTGCACTAAAATAGACGGATGGACAGCGAGCTGGTTGCATTTCCGCCCAAGGTTCTTAACCAAGAACTATACCTGATCGGCTTCCGCCTGGATCCGTCGGCGGAGGGCCCACAGTTCTACACCCTGATTGGCGCCGAAGGGGAGAGCGAACGCCCGATTACCCGGGGCGGCCGGGTGCTGCTGTTCCACCGTCCGGCAGACGCGCTGAAGGCGCTGATGGCGAGCGATAACGGCTTCTGCGACGTGCGTCCGGTGCCGACGGAGCTGGAGTTGCTCTGCGACGTGAGCCAGGCGCTGTACGTTGCCAACCAGGAAAATGAAGATGGCGACGGATTGCTGTTCGAGCTGATCGCGGTCTTCGACGACCTGCTGCGCGCGGTGAAGCTGAACGTTCCGGCCGAGTACGCGGCGGTGCTGGGCGCCGTGGCGAGACGGCTGGGCGAAAGCCAGGAATTTGCCAGCTTTCTGGCCGAAAGCGGAATGACGCGGGAAAAGCTGGAGGACGCGCTGCTGTGGTGCGTGGGCGCCGTGGCGGCGAAGAGCAGCTGGGTGGGATAGAGGGTCAGGGCGGCGATTTCCAATACATCGCTTGCCGCAAGCAAAAAAGCGAAGCCGGGATATGCCGGGCGCCATGCCAGAAGGCAGGGCGCTTTTCTGTTTTCAGCGGCGGGTGATGGCGATCTCGGGCTGATAGCGGCGGGCCTGGGGCGGCGACTGCAGGTGGTCGCGGTTGAGGCTCTCCTGGAGCTTGGCGAAGGCCGCCTCAGGGGTTTCGACAAACTGGAAGAGGTTGACGTCGCCGGGAGCGATGGTTCCGGCATCGGCCAATGCTTCAAGGTTGAGGACGCGCCGCCAGTAGGCTTCGCCGTAGAGAAGCACCGTCATTTTCTTGGCGAGTTTCTCGGTCTGGGCGAGGGTCAGAATCTCGAACAGCTCGTCGAGGGTTCCGAAACCGCCGGGAAAGACGACGAGGGCCTTGGCGAGGTAGGCGAACCAGAGCTTGCGCATGAAGAAGTAATGGAACTCGAAGTTGAGCTCCGGGGTGATGTAGGCATTGGGCACCTGCTCGAAGGGCAGGGCGATGTTGAGGCCGATGGTTTTGCCCCCGGCCTCGCGGGCGCCACGATTGGCCGCCTCCATGATGCCGGGGCCTCCGCCGGTGGTAACGACAAAGCGATGGCGTTTGCCGGACAGGGTGCGGGTCCAGGTGGTGAGCAGGAAGGCAAGGCGGCGCGCATCCTCGTAGTAATGGGACATGTCCACGGCGCGCTGGGCGCGATGCGCCTCCTGCTCCTGAGTGGGAGCAGGCTGCACGGAGCCGGGGCGGGCGAGCAGTTCGACAGCCTCTTCGGCGCTGCTGAGGCTGCGGAAGCGGGCGGAGCCGAAAAAGACCACCGTGTCCTGTATTTTTTCGCGGCGGAAACGGGCGAGTGGCTCGGTGTATTCGGCGAGGATGCGCAAGGGGCGGCCATCCGGGCCTCTGAGGAAAGCGTCATTTTCGTAAGCGAGGGGAGCGCGAGTGGATTTGTATTTTGTCTGATCAGTCATAAAAAAGTTAGCTTTTCCGGGCAACTAGCGGAGATCGCGATAGTGCACGGCTTCCGATACTCCCATCCATATGTCGACCAGGCCGATGCCGGAGATCAGTCCGCGGATAAAATTCTGATCGAGAAAAACCTTGAGCGCGGGCCATCCAGCCAGCAGCGGGTTCTCGGTCCAGAGACGCGTCCACGGCAGCACCATGACCAGCATGCCGGCCCAGACGGCGACGGCGACCTCAACCACCAGCAACAGGCGCTGGGCCCAAACCGGAGGGTGCGCCGGGGGTGCGGTGAGTGGGCCGGGCTGCGCCTCCGGCGCGGACGTTTGCGAGCTCTGCTTCAGCGGTTCTACTTCCATCGTGGATTCGGTTTGTGTGCCTGTTGCCGCGCTTGCCATGAAGCCGGGCAACCACCTGAAGTTCCAGGCCCGGCCAGCATGAAGCTGATTCTACGCTGAAGATTGCAAAAGACGGAACCGCCGGGAGGAAACAGGGTTGCCGCACGCATCGCGGCGAACCCTCAGACGCTGGCGCGCAACTCGCGAATGCGGGTCGCCACGTCGCGGTAGTCGATATTGGTGTCATAGACTTCCATGAAGTGGTCAAGCGCCTCGCGCTTGCGCCCGGCAGCCTCATAGGCGCTGGCTAGCTCGTAATTCACGGCGGTGCGCGACTCTTCGTCCGGGGCGGCTTCCAGGGCGCGGAGGAACCACTTGAGCGCGGCCTCCGGCACGGACTTTTCGACGAAGCAGGTGGCGAGCCAGATATAAGCCTGCTGGGCGCGGGCAGGGTCCAACCCGCGTCCGGCCATGCGGCACACCTTCTGCAATTCGCCAATGGCCTCATCGAGCAATCCCATCTCCCGGAAGGCAATGCCGAGGTTGAAGTGGGTCTCGGGATCGTTGTCGTTTTCTTCCGGGGCGGCCAGGTCGGCCTCGAAATTCTGCAGCAGATCGCCAAAAACGCTGGGTGCGAAAACTGGCTCGGGCGCGGTGGGACGCTCCACCAGGGGCGGCTTGTAGGGCGCCATTTGCGGCTGCGGCTGCGCTTGCGGAGCGGCAGATGGCGGGGGCGGCGCCGCCGGAGGGACGAACGGCACAGGCGTCTGCGCGGCAGTGGCCGCTACGGTTTCAGCCGCGGGCGGAATGGGCGATGGCGGCTGGCCACTGGGCTGGGAAGCGATTTCGAAGTTATCTCCCAGCTCGAGGTCCAACTCGGCGGCCAGTGAATTCAGGGTGAACTCGGGCGCCGGCGGAGGCTCTAGTGGCGCCAGTTCGCCGGCTGGGGATTCCGTGGGAGTGGAAAGACTGTCGCCCACCTCGATGACTTCGACGGGGGCAAAATGGACCGGGAGAATGTTGAGTTCGGGGTGGGCGGAGCTGGGACGGCTGCTGCGCAACTGGCTGCAAAGTGCCGGCAGCTCGGGGTGGTCCGGGGAGGCCGCGGCCAGGCGGGCGATCGCGGTTTCGGCCTCGTCCCAGATTTGCTGAGCCAGGCAGAAGCGAACCTCTTCGAACAGCTCGGCGATCACCTCAGGCGACGCGGCGGGATGGGGCGTTGCAGGCGCGGCTTCCGCGGGCGAGGACGGCGTCCCGGATGCCTCGGCGGAGGATTCCTGAAAGACGGATTCCCACTCGCTGGAGAGATCGATCTCCTCGGCGTTGCCGTCATCGGCATCCTCGGAGGCCGGGGCGAGGTCGAAGTCGCTGGCCGCGAACTCGCTGCCTTTTGCCTCCCAGGTGGTGGTCTGCCCGGAGTTGGCGAGGCTGCCATAGAATTCGGCTGCCTGAGTTTCGCCCAGTTTCTGCAGCGCGCGCTGCATGGCGGCGTAGCAACGGGCGGCGCGGGCGGAGTCGCCCGCCTGCCGGTAGAGCAGGCCGAGGGAGCGGTTGAGGCGCAGATCCTCCGGCGCGGATTGCAGGGCGAACTCCAGGGCGGCAATGCCGCCCGTCTTCGAGGAAAACGACTCGCAAAGTTCGGCTTCAGTGAGGGCGGCGGCGATTTTTTCCTCTACCGGCGGCGGGTAACTCTGCCGCGGCAAAACGGGCTCGTCTTCGCTGAGGAATTCTTCCAGGCTGTGCGGCCCATCGTCCGCCGTGGGACCAGCACCCGCAGAGTCTGCGGGCGCGACCGGATTGAGGCGGGCGCAAACCTGGCGATAGCCCTGAAGATGGGCGGCACTGTCGGGCTCCAGCTCGATGAGTTCCTTGTAGGCGTCGCGGGCGCGCTCCAACTGGTTAGCCTGGACACAGGCGTGCGCCAGCAGTTCCAGAACCTCGGGGATCATGGAATCTTCGCCGGCGCGCTGGAAGAGTTTGTAGAGGAGCTCGAGGCCCTGGGGATGGTTGCGCATGCGGGCGACGGCGCCGTGCAGATGGGCCAGCACATCCTCTTTGTCGCGGCCCAGCACCTCGACGGAAAATTCGTTGTAGAGGCCGATGGCCCCGAGGGTGTCGTTATCCTTGTAAAGCCGGGCGGCGACCTTCAATGCGCCATCGGCGTCATGATGGACGGAGATCAGCTTGCGGCTGATGAGGAGGGCCTCGTCCAGCCTTCCCAGCTTCAGGTAAGCGGAGAGAAGATTGTTGAGCGCCTCGGGGTGCGAGTCCAGGTCGGGAATGGCTTCGTAGAGCTCAGCAGCCTTCTCCGTATCTCCCAGCTCGAAGGTGACCTGGGCGCGAAGCTGCTGGGTGCGGAGGTTGGCGCGGTCCAGGGCAATGAGGCGGTCGAGAACTTTTTGCGCGGGCTCCAGCGCGTGGCGGTCGATGAGCTTGGAGGCGGTCTGGGAGAGCATCTCCATGGCCTCTTTTTTTTGACCGCTCTGGGTCATGAGGTCGGCGGTGCGGGTGATCACCTGCACGTTTTCCGGATCGAACAGAACGAGCTGCTTGAGCAGCCGCAAGGTTTCCTTGGACTGGCCCTTGCGGGTGTAGGCCTCGGCGGCCTGCAGCAGCATGGAGCGCGCGTCGCTGACCAGACCCTGCTTGCGATAGAGCTCGGCGAGCTTCTCCATGGTCGCCAGACCATTGGGATCCAGCTTGGTGATCTTCTTGTACATCGCGATCGACTTCAGGGTGTAGCCGTCGGTGGCATAGGACTCGCCGACGATGCGGAATCGTTCGATCGCCTTCTCGATCTGCCCGAGGCGGGAATAGATGTCGCCCACGGTGTTGAGGATGGCGAGATCGTGGGGCTCGACCTGAAGGATCTTTTCGTATTCGGTGATGGCGTTGGGCAACTTGTTCTGCTGCAGATAGCCCTCGGCTTTGGCGCGCGATTTTTCTTTATTGAATCCGAATCCGAACGAGAAACCGAACATGATTGCACTCCATAGCGCCTGCACGCACGGAATTACGTCCCCGAATCCACGCACGCAGGGAGTGACGTTTGCGTTTGGCTTACGGTAACACAGCTTCCGCGTTAGCTGATACCATCCCAAGTCTCCGCCGCCGAACTTGAAGACCATGTCCCAATGAGCAATGGCGGCGGGAGCTGGCTGGAGAGCCGGCAGCGGTGGCAATCGGGTTGGTGTTTGGCGGCGCTGAAAGCTGCTCCCGGCAGGACTGCGATCCGACGTTGCGCCCGGTGGCGCGGCTGCCGGTGAGGGCAGGCTCCGGGCTTGCCATCCAGGGCTATCACCATGGAATTGAAGACGAAGCGGCCCACCTTCCCGCGATCCCGTCCCGCTTGCACCCGGCGAGGTATCCGCGAGACGGAATTTTTTCAACGGCATACCCGGCAACGCCGTCCAACCCGGATGATGGAAACTTGCGCCTGGCGCCGCTAGCGGTGGGCGGGAGCGGGTTCGGTTACTACCTGGGAACCTTGCCGGCTTTTTGTGCCGGACTCCGGAGGGCGGACGGCGCTGGCGCCAGCTATTCCAGTTTGCGATTGTCTGATCGCGAACGGCGGTGTTGTAGTCTGCAGGGTAAGGTAGAAAACCGGCCTGTGGGGCGGGAACCTCCGGGCGCTTGCTTTCGTATCCCATTGTGCAGGATGGCTGGCCAGGATTGGGAGAATCATGCGGGGAATCAGGCTCAAGGAACCGACCATCATCGCGCTGGAGACCATGCGCGCGCACAAGCTGCGTTCGTTTCTGATGCTTCTCGGCGTCATTCTCTCGGTTTCGACGCTGATCCTGGTGGTTGCGCTGATCAACGGCACCAACGCCTACGTTGCCGATCGCGTGGCCAACATGGGCAACGGAGTGTTTCTGATCGCGCGCTACGGCATCATCAACAGCGACGAGGAATTCTGGAAGGCGGCGCGGCGCAACAAGCAACTGAGCTACGACGATTTTCTGGCGCTGCGCGACGGGTTGAAACTGCCCAAGAATGTGGGGCTGGAGTGCCGCTCGACGGAGAAGGTGCGGCGCGAGGGACAAAGCGTCGAGGATGTTTCCCTGCGCGGGGTGACGGCCAACATCGGCGAGATGGATGTGGAAGAGGTCGCGCGCGGGCGCTACATCAGTGAGAACGATAACGAGCATCGCAGCTTTACGGCCATGATCGGCAGTGAGCTGGTCACCAAGCTTTTCCCCAACACGGACCCGATCGGCAAGACGGTGACGGTGAAAGGCTACGAATTCGAAGTGGTCGGCGTGGCCAAGGCGATTGGAAACGTGCTCGGGCAGCCGCAGGACAACTTCATCTACATGCCGGTGGAGACCTGGTTCAAGCTCAACGGCACCCACAACGATAGCTTCGCCATCAATATCCAGGCGCGCTCGCCGGACATGATGGAGCGGACCAAGGACGAGGCCCGCGCGATGATGCGGGCGCGGCGGCACGTGGCGCCGAACGAAGAAGACAATTTTGGACTCTTTGGCTCGGACAACCTGATGGCCCTGTGGAAGAATCTGACGGGAACGCTGGCCGGGGCGATGGTGGGTTTTGTCTCCATTTTCCTGGTGATCGGCGGGGTCGTGATCATGAACGTGATGCTGGCCAGCGTGACTGAACGCACCCGGGAGATCGGCATCCGCAAGTCGCTGGGGGCGCGCACCTCCGACATCCTGACCCAGTTCCTGGTGGAAGCTTCGGTGATGAGCGCGGTAGGCGGCATCATTGGAATCCTGGTGGCGTGGGTACTGGCGGTCATCCTGGACAAGACGACGCCGCTGCCGATGTCCGTACCGCTCTCGGCGGTGATGGTGGCGATTGGAGTCTCCACGGCGGTGGGATTGTTCTTTGGGGTGTATCCCGCCCGCAAGGCCGCACGGCTGAATCCGATTGAAGCGCTGCGGGCAGATGCCTGAAGGAGGACACGGATGAAATTGAAGCGCAGATATTTCTCCTTTGGCGAAAGCGCCCGGATGGCGGTTGAAACCCTGCTGGCAAACAAGATGCGCTCGGCGCTGACCGTGCTGGGAGTCTTCATCGCCGTGGTGGTGCTGGTGATGGTCTTCTCCATCATGTACGGGGTCGATGCGGATCTGCGGGCGCAACTGGAGCAGTACGGCACCGATACCCTGTTTGTATTCAAGTTTGAGCCCGGCATCCAACTGGGCCAGTTGCCCCAGGAATTGCGCACGCGCAAGCCGCTGAAATATGAAGACGCCGAGGCCATTCGCGAGGAAGCGCCATCGGTCAAGGAGATCTGCGTGGAGATCGACCCGACCAACTTCATGCCAGGTACGCCGACCTTCATTCCAACGGCGCGCTTTAACGGCAAGGAGGTCACAGGGGTGGCCTTTGAGGGCGCGACCCCTTCGTTCGAAGCCGTGCAAAACCAACATCTGGAGCAGGGCAGGTTCCTGACCGATACCGAGAACAGCCACCGCCTCGATGTCGCCGTGATTGGACACGACCTGGCGAATACGCTGTTTCCAGCCAGGGATGCGATCGGGAAGGATTTGCAGGTGACGGGAATGACCTTCCGGGTGATCGGCGTGCTGGAGAAAAGCAAGGGAGTTTTCCTGCGCGACAGCTCGTCCGACAAGCAGGTGATCGTGCCCTACCTCACCTATATGAAACACCGTCCGCAGGACAAGGAGAACTTCCTGACCGCGCTGGCGTTCGCCGGCAAGAAGTCACAGGCAACCGATGAGATGACGGGAATCCTGCGGCGGCGGCGTGGCGACGGGTTCGACAAACCGAACAGCTTCGGCATCTCCTCGGCGGAGGCGATTTCCAACCAGTTCCGCAACATCATGGGCTCGATTGCGTTGTTGACGATTGCAGTGGCATCGGTGGGAATGCTGGTGGGCGGAGTCGGGGTGATGAACATCATGCTGATGTCGGTTACCGAGCGCACCCACGAAATTGGCGTGCGGAAGGCGATTGGCGCCCGCAGCAAGGACGTGGTGCGGCAGTTCCTGGTGGAAGCCATGGTGCTGACCGGCTCGGCCGGCGTGGCCGCCGTGCTGTTCTGCCTGACCCTGATCGCAGTGCTGAACGTGGTGCTGCCGAGCTGGCCGATGGCGGTTCCGGGATGGGTGATTCCGGCGTCGGTGGCGGCGGCGATGAGCGTGGGACTGTTCTTCGGAATCTATCCGGCTGCCAAGGCTGCCAAGCTGGACCCGGTGGAAGCGCTGCGTTACGAGTAGGCAGGCAGGGCGGCGGCCGACGGGTGCGGTTTACTGGACGCAACTTTACTGAACCCAAGTTTACTGAGCGCAAGTTTACTGAACCAGGTGGATGGTGCCGACCGACGGCCGCCGCCGCTGGTGCATCTCGTGGGCAATCTCCTGCATTTGGGTCTCGGTCAGCAACCGCGGAAGAGCGGGAAAGATCACTGCTTCTTCGAGGTGGAAGTGGGCGGCGAAGATCTGGCCGAGGGCGGCGGTGACGTGCTGCAGGCGGTGCGCCAGGCTGGGAAACCGTTCGGGCTGGTGGCGCAGGCAATCGCACAGCGGCAACAACTCTGCAACCAGTTCGTCGATTGCCAGGTGTTGCTCGACCATGGTTTCGGCCGCCTCGCGCAGCAGCGCACCGGGAGGCAAGCAACTCTGGATGCGTGGGAAAAGGGACTGATTCTCATCGGCCTGATGCAGCGGCAAGGCATGGTTGAAGTAGCGGAAGACGTCCGAGGCGGCTTCGGCTATTTCGGCAGGGGGCACGAGGACGGCTTCGGCCAGGGTGCGGCTCAACTGCACGAAGTGGCGCGTCTGGGCATGGCAGGCGCGCAGCATTTCCACGGGGGAGGCGGGTGCGGTCGCGTCCCTGGTTGCGCCGTCGGAATTCCCGGTGAACCTCATCACTCCACTGTGGAACCTGGCGGTGGAAATTGTCGAGGACAAGCGTCACAAAACTATATGTCTTTTTTGTTCAGTGACTTAGATATTTACTGATACTTTTTGAATGCATATTCAGGAAATAGAGTGCTAAAATACCCCCGCTTCTGATTTGGAAGGACGCGAGCGGTAGAGGCGCCCTGAGAGCGAAAAACAAAACGCTGCTCCGGAACACGTATCTGCGGACGAACTCCCTCCGATTCACTCAGCCTGATTTCAATTCGCGAAGGAACATGTAACATCATGGAACAAGGAATCGTTAAGTGGTTCAATGACGCAAAGGGGTTTGGTTTCATCAGCCGCCAGAATGGCGAAGACGTTTTCGTTCACTTCTCGGCTATTCAGACGAATGGCTTCCGCAGTCTCAAGGAAGGCCAGGCGGTGCAGTTCAATGTCGTCAAGGGACCTAAGGGCTGGCAGGCAGAGAACGTGACGGCCGTTTAGTTTTCGCGTCCGAAAAGTTCTGGTGGGAAAGGCAGCCGAGCGGCTGCCTTTCTCGTCTCTGCGTACATGACAGGTCCGTATCCTTCGTGCTATTGCGCCGCCCTGGGAAGCTACGTAACATGGCTAGTTGATTTTCCTGGCTACGCTCGACGCGCGGTTCCGCGGTAATGCGCCTCCAGTATCCGGTTGGAGATTGAATTGAAAAAAAGTTTCTTGAAACAATGCACGGAAGTGAATCGCGAACTCTGGCTGGTATTGTCGTTGTTCGTGATTTCCGCGCTGTGCAACTTCCTGGTTGCGAATCATGGAATGTTGCTCAGCTTCTATACATTCCCGACATTGTTTTCCGCCTACAACTACGGGCGGCGGCACGCGGTGCTTACGGCCCTGGCCAGCGTCCTGATGGTGGTGCTGGTCACGTTCCTGAATCCAAGAATGTTTGAGCACGGCGGCGAGGCCCTGAGCACGCAGAAGTGGTTTGACATCTGCGTGTGGGGCGGGGCACTGATTCTTACCGCATTTGCCATGGGCACGCTGTACGACCGCAACGCGGCGCGGATGCGCGAACTGCGGGAGACCTATCACGGCGTGCTGATGATCCTGCGGCAATTCATTTCCAAGGATACCTACACCCAGAACCATTCCTACCGCGTCTCGATCTATGCTGCCCGGGTGGCGACTGAGATGGGATTCGACACCGAGCGGGTGGAAGACGTACGCGCCGCGGCACTGCTGCACGATATCGGAAAACTCGACATCAGCCGCGAGATTCTCTACAAGGCGGCGCGGTTGACCGCGGATGAATTCAAGGAAATGCAGGAGCACGTGTCCAAGGGAGTAAACCTGCTGGAACCCGTGGGCGGCTCACTGCGCCGCGTGCTGCCCATCATCCTGTCTCATCACGACCGCTTCGACGGCACCGGCTACAGCGATCGCGCCGGCGAAGAAATTCCGCTGGAAGCGCGCATCCTGGCCGTGGCTGACGCCTACGACGCCATCACCAGCGATCGTCCGTACCGCAAGGGGAGCACGACGTATGAGGCGCGGGAGATACTGGAACGCGGCGCCGGCAAGGAGTTTGACCCGGACGTGGTAGCAGCCTTTGTCCGCGCCTTCCGCAAACAACATATGGAGATTCCCGACCTGGTCGTTTAGCGCCATCGCCGTGGTTGCAAGCCGTGATTTGGAGGCGAAGATGCGGGCTTGCTTTCCGGCAAGGCCCGGGTTGAAGCGTTGCGCCACCCATGCCCACGGGCGCGCCGCCGGCGTCCATTGGGGCTACTCGACGGTTATAAGGTTGTTGACGCTCTTGACCCCGGTAACGTCGCTGACGAGTTTGGTAGCCAGGTCCTTTTCATCTTCGTTTTTCGCCTTGCCAGCCAGGGTAACCACGCCCTTGTCGGTGGTGACCTTGATATCCAAGGCGCTGCTCCAGCGGTGATAGAGCAGTATCATCTTGACCTGGGCGGTGATGGAAGCGTCGTCCACCACCTGAGCCACCGAGCTCGATGTCTTTTCTCCCGCCACGGTCATCTCATTGTGTACGTCTTTGACTCCTTCCACGGCTTTGGCGTATTCGGTCGTCAGATCCTTTTGCGCCTGGCTGGAGGCTTCACCGCGCAAGGTGACGATGCCACCTTTGACGCCGATCACTTCAGTCTTGAAGCCGCTTACGCTGCGATGGAACAAGAGGGTGGCTTTCACTTTCATCATGAGCCACGCATCGGAGTCCTTCGCCGGGCGCGAACCTTTGACTTCCAGCCTGTTGTCCACGCTCTTAACCCCTGCCAGGTTCGCCACCGCCTCCCGGGCTAATAACTTGTGGGACTCCTCGGAGACAGTTCCGGTCAAGGTCACAACGCCATTCAGGGATTGGATTTTGATGTCATCACTCTGGAGGTAGGTTTTGAATACGTACGAGTTCCTGGCGGATGATTCGATGCGGTCATCCTTCCGGGACGCGTTCACGGGCATGCTGATCGCGAACATAGCGACGGCAACCAGCATCAGAGTCACACGATGCGTTCGCTTCATTTGCGTTCCTCCTTGCTTTTGGCTGGAACTTACGTTTCCAGTTTTCAATGATGAGGCCGGTAAAAGGTCTGTTGAGCCCCTGGCGGCAGCGCTTCTGGAATGTGGTATCAGCGGCGGCCTCCATGACGAGAGCGGCACGGATGGTCCGCAAGGGACAAGGTACCGGGATTCTCGAAGGCTGGCAAGATGGGATTGGGGAAGAGAATTTCATTGCCGGTTGGCGGCGCGCGAGGCTGAGCCGATTTTAGCCGGTGGAGTTTGGGCACACCGATTGACGGTGGCGAATCCGGAATCCGTCAATGTGTTCGCTTTTGACCAGACTGTGCCGGGCTTGAGCCATCAGACTGGGCAAGGATCGGGGTATGCAGATCCGGGGCCAGACGGCGCGATCCACAATCTTTACCGAGAAGGAACCCATATGAACCCGAGCACGAAGGATGAGATCAAAGGCAAGTTTCATGAAGTGAAAGGCAAAGTCAAACAGAAGGTGGGCCAGGTCACGAACAATCCTGACTTGGAGGCTGAAGGCAAGTCCGAACACATTAGCGGCAAGATTGAGAAAAAGATTGGGCAGATCGAAAAAGTGCTTGAGAAGTAAGTCAGGAGAACCCGGCAGCGGCAAACAAGAAGTTTTCCGGGTGAAACGGCGTTGCTGAATGGATGCGTATCCGAGCCGAACGCATCCGATACAGAAGCTCCGGCCGCGGGATTGTTGCGGCGGCGCAATCCGTGTTGGAGTGAGAAGACAGGCGAAAGAGGATCGACCATGTTCAAGTCAAATTCATTGGCTGGTAGCGGACGGATTCCGGTACTGGCGCTGGTGTTGATGGCAGGCATCCTTTCGGGATGCGCATCCAAACAGGATCAGGCGCTGGAGCAGGCCAAGAAGCAGGCGGCCGCAACCGGGCAGGCGCAGCAGATAGTTTCCGTAGACAAGACAGGAACTACGACGACGACCGTGGTGCAGCCGCCAGCGGCGGGGCAGACTACGCAGGCGATCACGACGACTACGACACCGCCCGTGGCTGGGGCGCCGGTTCCAGCACCGTCGGAACCGGCGGTTTTCGCCGTGCCGCAACCGCCTCCGGCGCCGGTCAACGTGAGCATCCCGGCGGGCACCATGCTGACCATCCGGATCGATCAGCACATCAGCGTAAAAACCAGCCGCGCGGGTAACACGTTTACCGGCGAGATGGTGGACCCGGTGCTGGCCAGCGACAACAGTGTGCTGGTGCCAAAGGACACGCCGGTGGGCGGCGTGGTGGATGTGTCGCACCGGCGGGGACACTTCAAAGGCAGATCGCTGCTGGAGCTGCGGTTGACTTCAATGACGCTGAACGGGACCAAGTATCCGCTGACGACACGAGACCTGGCACGCAGCAAGAAGGGCAAGGGCAGACGTTCGACTGGCTTGATTGCCGGAGGGGCGGGTCTGGGCATGCTGGTGGGTGGCGTGGCTTCGGGCGGCGCTGGACTGGTGGTGGGCGGCCTGGTAGGTGGCGGCGCTGGAACGGCGGCCGCGGGACTGACCGGCAACCGGGACATCGAGATACCGGCAGAGTCGATTGTGCACTTCAAGCTGGCGGACGACCTGGTGGTACAACCGGCGCCGCAGTAGCCGAGGCGCCAGACAAGTTCAACGGGGAGGATTTCGGGCGGCGGATTCATGGCCGCCGCGGGTCCGGAATCAGCCGTCCGAAATCCCCCTGTTACCGGTCAGTCGGCCGGCAGCCAGTTGGTCACCGGCGCCCCTGAAGCGTCGGAGTAAGTGATGGTACCCGAACCCGACCGGTCCAACGTGAAAGTGGCGAGAGTCGCGCCGGTACTGATCCTGGTGATACTTCCCTTGAGAATGCGTGTCGTGTCATTGCCCAGCGCAATCTGGAACCGCTGGTCGTGAGCGGTGTCGGTGGCCGTCCAGCCGGTTGGCGTGGGCACGAACACCACCAAATCACCGGCGTAGCCTGCAAAGGTGGCCGTGCCGTAAGCGGTTCCTCCTGATACGGCCAGCGTCTGGGGGGTCGGGGTGGTCATTTGCAACCCGCCGAGAGGGCCGGAGACCACGGTGGAACCGCTGCTGGAGTAACGCAGCAATTCCCCGGAGCCAGGCACGGAAGTCTGGGCCGTCCAAGTGACGCCGTCCGGCGAAGTCACAAGGGTGTTTGCCGAGCCGATGGCGGCAAATTGCTGCCCGGACCAGGCCACGGCTTTGAGGTCGAAGGTTGCATTCGAGGTGCGGGCAGTCCAGGTCTTGGCGTCTGGAGAAGTAAGAATTGTTCCCGCCTGTCCCACTGCAACAAAGAGCTTTTTCTGCGGCGACCAGACCACGCCGTAAAGACTCTTTTCTGTTGGAATCAAGCCGGAGGGAGGCGTCCACGTCTTGCCATCGGTTGAGAACAGGATCGTGGCATAGTCTCCCACGGCGACAAATTGCGATCCCGACCAGATCACTCCCCGCAACGCCGCGGACGCTGCAGAGGGATTGGAGGTCCAGGTGCTTCCATTGGGCGAGGTCAGGATGGCTCCGCCAGCGGGCGCCGTTCCCACGGCGACAAATTGCGACCCCGACCAGGTGAGGCCCAGCAGGATTAGTTCTCCGCTTCCCAGGCCGCCGATGGTGCTCCAGGTGGTTCCGTTGGACGAGGTGAGGATGGTTCCATGCAGTCCCGCCGCTCCCACCGCGACATAACGAGAGCCGGACCAAACCACCGACGCCAGGTTGGCACCGGATCCGGAGGACTGTGGACTCCATTCGGCGCCGCCGTCGTTAGAAGTCAGGATGGTTCCGTTTGAACCCACGGCGACCCATTGACTCCCTGACGACGCCATGGATCTCAGGTTATTGCCGGTTTTGGAGGACAGGCTGGTCCACTTGCTTCCATCGGAAGAAGTGAAAATGGCGCCGGCCGCGCTGACCACAACGAACTCCGATCCCGTCCAGGTGATGCCAGGGGTGATGACCGGGGTGAAGGAAAGTGGCAGCACAAATCCGAGAGAGAGGTCGAGATCCGGGAAATCCTGCACCATGCCGCCGGAGCACAGCGACGGCTCGCCTTCCTCCAGGAAGCCGACCAGGTTCACCGAGCAGGCAAGTCCCAATTGCGCCGCCGGTGCGCCGCTCGCGGGAGTGAAGACGCCCTGGCCGTAAGTCGTAGCGAGGGTGTTCCCCGTCAGGGTAACGTCTATGGTCTCCTTGAGCTTCATGGTCCCCAGCGGGGAGCCGGTCAGACCATAGAAGTTCTCCGATTCGCTGGTGCTGCCAGCGAGACTGAAGGTGTACAAGTCGAGGGACACGGTCCAATCGGAGAGTTCGGCTTCAACCCATGGTTCGGTGCACTGGTTGTCATAGAAGATGGTTCCGTAGCCCGGACTGTTGAGTGAAATTGGGTTCCAGGGAATGATGCCGCCGAGATGCCCGGATGACGTGAGGGAGAAAAGAGTGGAGTTGGCGTCCGCGCAGAGTCCATCCTGGCCGAACAGCAGAACGCTTTCGGCCAGCGACAATTGGCTCAGAAAGGTTTGCGTGGCGAGCCCGATTCCGAACCCTTGCTGCGCCAGAACCCGTTGCTCGACCAGGGAGGGATTGTCGATGGCAAAGTCCCCGGTTGCCACCGCACTGGACACGTCGCCGGTGGCCACGGCGATCGCCTTGATCGTCGTGGTATTGGAGACGGGGATGGCTACGCCGGAGTATTTGGCCGAATTCACCGTGGGCGTTTTGCCGTCCACGGTGTAGTAGATTGCCGCTCCCGTGGTGCTGTCGCTCAGCTTCACGGCCTGCGCCGTCAGGTAACCGCGCGGCTGCGGAGTAAAGACGGGCGTTGCGACCTGGGTCTGGATTTTATAGACCGCGGAGCCGGGCGCGTAGGCACTGAAGCCGGCGGCGACGGCGATCGCCTTGATGGTGGTCGTAGTGGAAACCGCAATCGGCTTTGTATAGGTGGCGGAAGTCGTATTCGGGGTGGTGCCGTTGGTGGTGTAGTGGATGGTTGCGCCGGCGACGTCCGTGGTCAAGGTCACCGTTTGCGGGGTGACAAAGTTACCCGGCAGTGGCGAGAACGTGGGCGCCGGCGCCGTGGTTGTGATGGTGTAGCTGGCCTGCGCCACCGGACTGGGCGAGTCACCGGACGCAATGGCTACGGCGTGAATCGTGGCTGTGCCGGAGACCTTGATCGCAGCCGTGTACTTGGTGGAAGCGCTCGTCGGGTTGGTGCCGTTGGTGGTGTAGTAGATGACGGCGCCACTGGCGGCATCCTCCAGTTTCACGGACTGCGCGGTGGGATAGACGCCGGCTGCCGGCGAGAAGGTTGGCGGCGGCGCCAGGGGAGTGGGATCGGTGCCGAGGATGCCCGCGATCTTGCGAATGCGCTGGTTCACGGAATCGGCCACGTACAGATTGCCCGCGCGGTCTCCCGCCAGACCCAGGGGAGTGTCAAACTCGGCTGTCGCCGCAGCCGTGCTGTCGAGATAGCCCGTAAAGTAGGCATTGCCCGCTACCGTGAAAATCAAGTGCGTCTTGGCGGCTACTGCTCGAATTACGTTGCCCTCGTAGTCGCTGACGTAGCTGAGGGGCTGGTTGAGGAAGAGATTGCCGCCGCCATCCACGTAGATTCCGGAGGGGATATAGAGCTGGGCGCTGGTGGCCAACCCGTTGTCGCCGCTGTAACCCGCGGTTCCGTTTCCAGCCACGGTTTCGATCTTGGCGGTCGCGGCGGCCACCTCGCGAATGACATTGTTGTCGGTGTCGGCGATGAAGATGTCTCCGCCGCTATCGACGAACAGAGCGGTGGGATATTTCAGTTGGGCATGGGTGGCCAGGCCGCCGTCGCCACTGTAGCCCCAGGTTCCGTCGCCCACCACGGTCTCGATCTGGCCGTTGGCGGCGCTTATCTTGCGGATTACGTTATTGTCGGAGTCGGCGATGAAGATGTCTCCGGCACGGTCCACGAACACGCCGGTGGGACCGCTGAGCTGGGCGCTGGCGGCCGGTCCGCCATCGCCACTGTACCCCGGAGCGCCGGTTCCGGCCACGGTGGAGATCGTTCCGGTCGCCGCTTGCACTTCACGGATGGCATGATTGCCGGTGTCGGCAATGAACAGGTCGCCGGCGGCATCCACAAATGCGCTGTAAGGTTGGTCAAGCTGCGCCGCTGTGGCCGGGCCGCCGTCTCCCGAGTACCCTTGCTTGCCGTTGCCGGCGACAGCCTTGATCTCGCCACTGGCAGCCACCACTTCCCGGATCGCATTGTTGAGTTGGTCGGCAATGTAGAGATTTCCGAAAGAATCGACGGCAACGCCCGAGGGCCCGTCGAGTTGAGCATTCTTGGCCACGCCGCCATCGCCGGCGTAGCTGAGTTGGCCGTTGCCGGCGTAGGTCTTGATGTCCCCGGTTGCGGCGGCCACCTCGCGAATTGCGCTGTTGGATTCATCCGCGATGAAGATGTTCTTGTCGCCATCGACAACCAGGGCGGCTGGGGCGTCGAGCCGGGCGGCGGTTGCCAGGCCGCCATCGCCGCTGTAACCTGCCAAACCATTGCCCGCGACGGTAGAAATCTTGCCGCCCGTGACTTTGCGAATGACATGATTGCCTTGATCCGCAATGAAGAGGTTGGCGCCGTCCACCCAGACCGCGGCTGGTTCGGATAACTCAGCTCCGGTAGCGACGCCGCCGTCGCCGGAATAGCCCGCCGCGCCATTGCCGGCGACCGTCTTGATGATCCCGGTTTTGGCCGCCACCTCGCGGATGACGTTGTTCTCCGTATCGGCAATAAACAAATCGCCACTGGAATCCACGAAGATGCCGCCAATCTGGCTAAGCTTGGCGCTGGTAGCCAAACCGCCATCGCCGCTATAGCCGCAAGATTCCATGGTTCCGGCGACGACCACGTCAGTGGAGGTGGCAAGATCGAATTCATGCACATCGCACCAATCGGATTGCACGATGAAAATGTGACCGGAGGCATCGGCAAACACCTGGTCAACGTCGGTGTTAGAACCATAAGGCGGGTATGCGATGCTGATGGCTCCGGTTTTGGCGTCAACCTCAAACACTTCGCCGACTGGGGAGGGCACGGCAATGAAGACGTTGCCCGAAGGATCTACCGCAACGCCCCGTGGAGCACCCAACTGCACGCTGGTTGCCGGGCCACTGGCACCGGTGTAGCCGTTGCCGCCGTTGCCGGCCACAATCGTCAGCACACCTGCGGTAGAAACCTTGTAGACTCGGTTCGCCATTGAATCGGCGATATATAGGTTCCCGGTTTTGTCGATGGCTACCCCGGTGGGTTCGCCAATGCTGGACAAGGTTGCCTTGACGCCGGTCGAGCCTCCGCCAGCCACCGTAGTGACCGCATTTTGGGCCGTCGCCCGAGCCGCCAGGGCCAGAAAAAGCACTACCGCGAAATGGATTGCATTGCAGCGCATGACGACTCTTCCTTCCCGCCGGAAATCCGGCGCACAGAAATCACCAGGGTGGGTGCTGCTTCCGCAGCCGTCCGGAATCCGTTTTCTGAAGCACGGAATAAGAGCCGGACCGCTTGCGATGGTTCGTCTGTTGTACCCATGGCCCGGCGGAAACCCGCGGGCCGGCAATCGCAGGGACAATCACGTGACGCGCAGTACCAATCCGCGGATGCATCTATGGCCTCCCCTGTTGTGGAGGTAGTTGGGAGCGACAGGGAGGTAGCATGGCCGTCATGGGCAGGATGACCGGCACCGTATTGAGTCGTGGCGATGCCCACGGACGCATGAACGAGGTTTTCCCTACTAAGAACAACGATTCGCCCGAATTGTACCGCTGGCAACCGGGTCAACACGACCATGCCGGCATCTCTGGCCGAAAAGTTGGACGATTCCGCACCATTCTGGGATTCGACAGGTGATCCAAGGCAGTTGTGGTCCTTTTCCTTCGGCGCGAATCGCCAAGTCTACATCAAATCAGGATAGCGGCGGATTATCCATTTTGGCCGTGGAAAAGCGGAACCTGGGCAACCTGCACCAGCCATGGACCGGTGACGTCTGGCGCACGGGCTTGATTCATCGCATAATGGTTGTAAGTGATAGAGTTAGCTCACCGCGGAGGGTTGTGTGAGCGGTTGAAACAGGCGGTCTTGAAAACCGCTTTACGGGAAACCGTAACGGGGGTTCGAATCCCTCACCCTCCGCCAGCTTCCTTTGTAAGTCTCCTCAGCACAAGCACTTGCCGTTCGGGTCTTGGGTTGGTGTCACATCACCTGGGTTCGCTTTGGGCTTCCAAGGTGCATATTAGGTGCATTTTCCAAAGAGCGCATTGCAAGTACCGCGTCCGCGTCCGCCGTCTTGATGTAGCAATTCTGCGTCACCGAAATGGTGGAATGGGCGATGCCGTCCAACTTCGCAGGGCTTCCGGAGAGAGCGTCAACTGCCCGGCGGCCAGATTCTCGCGGAGGACGGCGACCGCACCGTCCGGGTCTTTGGGAGGCCCCCAAATGCCGGGGCCGGTCAGACGCACGCCCCGTAGCCTACCCGTTGGACCGTCAACGACGTGCCGGGGAACGTGAACCGCCCGCCGAGCTTGGCTTTACTCATTGGGTTGCTCCTTTCCACTGCGAATGTTCTTCTCCGTTCTCAATTGCCCCATCCTTGCGAAAGCCGCCCCAAATACCGGGGTATCAATCCGCTCCCCGTCGTGGCTCTGACAGTGCGCCGTAGAAGTTAAACAGCTCCAGAACCACCGTCCACGAATAACTCCGCGCCTGCCACGTAGCTCGAGTCCTCCGACGCAAGGAACACGGCGACTCTCCCAATCTCCCTGGCGTCGCCGACACGGCCGAACGGAACCATGCTGGTAATGAACTTGTACACTTCCTCGTTTGCAAACATTGCCGCACTGCCAGCCGTCAGAATCGGACCAGGGCTGAGAACGTTCACGCGCGGACCTGTCCCCTTCAGTTCGGCTGTAAATGTCCGCGCAAAGCTGCGAACCGCGGCTTTCGTCGCCGCGTAGACTGACATCCCGGGAAATCCTCTACTGCCGACAACCGACCCGTTCAGGATGATCGAACCATTCTTGTCCATGAGCGGAAGTGCCTTTTGAATCGTGAAGTAGACACCCTTGGCATTGATATCCACGCAGGCATCATAGAACTCCTCCGTCACCTTGTCGTGCGGCCTCTGCTCGTAAATACCTGCGTTGGCAAAAACGATGTCTAGCTTGCCCTTCAACCTTTTGATCTCGGCGTACATCCGGTCAAGTTCAGGCAGCTTCCCGGCATCGGCCTGAATGCCGAAAGAATTCTCACCCAACTTCGTTACGGCCTCTTCGAGCTGTGGCTTTCTGCGGCCGGTGATGAAGACGAATGCGCCCTCGTTGATGAATTCCTGCGCGGTGCTAAAGCCCATGCCTTCGCTTCCGCCAGTGATCAATGCGATCTTTCCTGTTAACTTTCCCATCTGAAGCTCCTTGGTATTCTCTGTTAAGTCGGTTCATTGATGGATCTGAAGGCTTGCGCCGCTCAGGGTTGTAGTCACTTAGACGTTCGTCGCGAAGCGCCTGCTATTGCCAGCCGCCACCTAAGGCTTGGTAGAGTTGAACCAGAGCGACGAGTTCGTTCGTCTGGGCCTGGGCAAGACCTAGCTCAGCGGAGAAGGAATTCGTCTCGTTGGTCAATACCTCCAGGTAGTCAGTGGTTCCGGCCTTGAAACGGACTTCCGAGAGCCGCGCAGCATCCTCGGCTGATGCGAGCAGGTGTTCCTGCTGAACCCGGAACTCACGATTCTTGCGATATGCCACCAACTCATTCGAGACATCTCGAAATGCGCCTTGTATGGTTTGCTGGTAGGTCAGAAGCATTTGTTCGCGTTGCGCTTCGGCAAGGCGTACCCCGGATTTCAATTTTCCGCCTTCGAATATTGGCTGAGTAAAAGATCCGGCCAGGCTCCATAGGCCCGCAGGTCCGGCAAAAAGATTCGTCAACGCAGGACTCTCGAAACCGGCACTTCCGGTTAGAGAAATTTGGGGAAAGTAAGCTGCACGCGCGACGCCGATCTGTGCGTTGGCGGCAATCAGGTTTTGCTCGGCCTGCCTTACGTCCGCACGCCGCTCCAGCAGAGAGGAAGGCAGTCCGACCGGCACTTCAGGAGCATGCGGCTGCTCGGTCAGTTTGAGTCCGCGAGGAACATCGCCGGGATTGTTTCCCAGCAGAATGCTGATGGCGTTCTCCTGTTGCGCGATCTGCCGCTGAAAATCCGGAATTTCCGTAGCAGCGGTGTATACCAGTTGCTCGGATTGCCGCACATCCAACAACGAGTTGATGCCATGCTGCTCCAGGGTTTGCGTCAACTGCAAGGATTGCGTGCGCGAGTTAAATGTACGCTGCGAGATTTCCAATTCGAGATCCAATTCGCGGAGCTGAAAATAAGCAGTCGCCAAGTTCGCTACGAGACTGGCCCTCACCTCTCTCTGGGCCCACTCGTTGGCGAGAAGAGTTGCTCTGGCAGCTTCGGTGGCGCGGCGATACCTTCCCCAAAAATCCAGGTTCCATGCGGCGGATGCAGTCAGCTGTCCCTGTGTAATTTCGTAAGCAGGGATCGGGCCCATCTGGGGACTATTCTGGCCCGTGATATTGCCGCCTGCTCCGAGAGAGGGATACTGATCGGCACGCGTGATTCCGAGTTGCGCCTGGGCTTGCAAAACCCGGGCAGCGGCGATGCGAACGTCATAGTTGTTCTTGAGAGCGGTGCGGATCAGGCGCTGAAGTTCGGGGTCTTGGAATACCTTCGACCACTCTTCGTCGCCGAACGACTCGGCTAATGTGACGTTGCTTATCGGTTTCGAGCTGGTTTGAGACGCCGGCCCTCCAGATGAGAGACTGGCCGGCGCCCGGTATTCGTCTGGAACTTCTATGGTTGGCCGCTTGTAGTTTGGGCCAACCGCGCAGCCGGTAAGCGCTGCCATGCTGAGCAAGAGAGCCAGTGATAGGAAATGATTATGCTTCAGGCTTCGAGTCATGGGATTAGTCGCCTGTCCCTTCCTGCAGCCCATAGGCTGGAGTTGGAAATGGAACCGGTTCGCGCTTCGATCGGAAGAAGGAAATCCGATCCAGCACCTTCTCCTGAAATTCTTCGAGATAGAGATAGATCGCAGGCGTTACGAATAACGTGATGAACTGCGAGACGACAAGGCCACCGACAACCACTAAGCCGAGAGGCCGGCGCGAGGCTCCATCTGCGCCGTAGCCCAGCGCAATCGGCATGGCACCCAGGAGAGCTGCCATGGTCGTCATCATGATGGGGCGGAAGCGTTCCATGCTGGCATCGTGAATTGCTTGATCGTCGGCGATTCCCTGACGCACTCGCTGCTCGGCGAAATCAACGATCATGATTCCGTTTTTCTTCACGATACCCATCAGCATGAACATGCCAATGTAGGCGTAAAGCGTGGCTTCCTCGTTGAACAGCCATAGCGTGAGCAGGCCGCCAAGCAGCGCCACAGGCAACGACGAAAGCACGGTGAGCGGGTGCAGGTAACTCTCATAGAGAATTGCCAGGATCACGTACATGACGAACACTGCGACGAGCATCAACACCGCGAGGTCCCGGACCATGTTGCGAAACGTGAGCGCCTCGCCTTGCAGCTCTCCAACTACTCCCGACGGAAGAATCTGCTTCGCCGTACCTTCTACGAATTGAGTGGCTGGTCCGATGGCGTAGCCGGGTTTCAAATTGAAAAACATGGTTACGCTGGTGAATTGATTGATGTGGTTGACCGCCTGCGGTCCGAGAATTGGGTGCCAACTCGTGACCGCGCTCAACGGAACCATCCGCTGACCGTCGTCGCTCTTGATATAGAGTTTTCCCAGGTCTTCGGGCGCGGAGCGTTGATCATCCGCCACCTCCAAGATCACTTGATACTGGTCGGTTGGTTTCTTGATCAGATAGCTATAGTTCTGCGAGTAAGCATCGTGCAGAAGAGTAAGGATGCGGCTCTCCGATACGCCATACAGCTTGGCCTGCTCCCGAAGAATGTCGACTTGCAGGTTCGGCGTGTGATTGTAGAGATCGGAATTTACGAAAAGGAAGCCGGGATATTCCCGCATCTTCGCCATCATCCTGGCTGCCGTGCCGTAGACCTCATTGGCATCGATCCCGGAAAGCGCATATGCGAATTGCCCTTGCGTACTGGCGGTGGCGCCGGTACTGATCTCGAGGGCGGGATTGGGCTGCAGAAAAGCAATCGCGCCGGGTATCGCGTTGCTGATGCCACCCATCAACTGCCCCGCGACTTGCGCAATGGGAGGGCGCTGCGATGGGGGTTTCAGAAACGCAATCAGGAACGCTTGATTCGACCCCATGAACTGTCCGTTCCCGCTCATGGTAAAGGTGCTCCGCACCGCCGGATTCGCCTTCATGATCTTTTCCGCCTGAGTTTGATACGCGTGCATCTGATCGGGCGAGGAGCCCTCTTGCGCAACCAGCACGCCACGAATAAAGGAACTGTCCCCGACCGGCAGAAACGATTTCGGGACCACCGAAAAGAGGTACAAGGTTCCGATCAGGCAGACCGCCCAGGTCAGCGCCGAGATCCAGCGATGGCGAAGGAAGAACCACAGTTGTCGGCCGTAAATATCCAGCACGCGATGCTCGAGGGCGCCGAAGACACGCTCCATCCACGTCTTCTTCACGTCTGCACCGCGACGGCCGAGCAGCCTGGAGGTCATCAAAGGTGTGAGGGTAAGCGAAACAACTCCGCTGGCCAAAATTGAGATCACGATGGTGATCGAGAACTCGCGGAAAATTCGGCCCATGAGTCCGCTCATGAATACCAGAGGGATGAAGACCGCGGCCAACGAAAGCGTCATGGCCAGGATGGTGAAACTGATTTCCTTGGCCGAGTTCAATGACGCTTCGAACGCGTTCTGCCCTTGCTCCATCAGGCGGACGGTATTTTCGAGAAAGACGATGGCATCGTCCACTAGAAACCCTATCGCCAAGGTAAGAGCCATCAGGGAAAGGTTATCCAGGCTGTAGCCCAGTAGACGCATCGCTATGAATGTCAGGAATAGCGACAGAGGCAGCGCGACCGCGGGAATCAGTGTGTCGGTAGCTCTGCCAAGAAAGACGAAAATAACCGCAACCACTAGAACGAAGGCGATCCAGAGCGTGGCCTGCACATCTTTAATACTGCTAACGATGGTTTCGGATCGATCATAAATCGGAACCAAAAGAACGGACGATGGAAGCTGCGACTGAATGGTGGGGATTAAATCTCCCACTGACTTGGCCACGTCAACCGCGTTCGCACCTGCTCGCCGAAATACCGCGACCACCACGGTCGCTCCGGGCTGGGGATATCCACGCACCCAGAAGCGCATGTCGATGCGCTCATCCTGAACGGATTGCCTGGCATTGGCAACATCCTTCAGGTACACGGGTGAGCCGCCGCTCTGTCCGACGATGAGTTGGTTATATTCCTCGGCTGTCGCCAGTTGTCCTTGCGGCTGCAGCAGGAAGCTGCGGTGAGGTCCATCGATCTGGCCTGCGCCTGTGTAGGCAGTTCCATTTTTGATCGCGTTAGTCAGATCTTCCAGAGTGATGTTGCGGACCGCCATCGCCGATGGGTCGGCCTTGATCCGAACAGCCGATTGCGTTCCATAAACCGCAACCTGGCTGACGCCCGACAGGATGCTGATACGCTCGCCCACCTGCGTGTTGGCGTAATCGTAGAGTTGTCCTTCCGTCGCCGTGTCGCTGACCAGCGCAATGTACTCGATCGGCTGATCGTTGGGATTCGTCTTGGTGAATGTGGGAGGGCTGGGCAGGTCTACGGGAAGCTGTCCCTGTGCGCGCGTGATGGCTGCCTGGACATCCGTTGCTGCGGCATCGAGGCTTTTGGAAAGGTCGAACTGCAGGACAAAGCTGGAGTGTCCCTGACCATTGTTGGACGTGACCAGCTCCAGCCCAGGAATCTGCATGAACTGACGCTCGAGCGGCGTGGCCACGTTGTTGGCCATGGTCTCCGGCGTGGCTCCCGGATAGTTGACTTGCACCTGGATTACCGGATAATCAACGGCGGGCAGATCACTGACAGGCAGATGCGTGTAAGCCCACAGTCCGAACAGAATGACCGAGACGGTGAGCGCAATCGTCATCACCGGACGGCGGATGAAAGCTTCCGAGAGATTCATGATTGGCCCGCTTTCTTACCGCTCGGGTTGTCCGCATTCGCAGGCGCAGCACTCGGAGCATTGGCATCGACTCGTACCTTCGCACCGGGGCGAACCAGCATTTGTCCGGCGAGCACGATGCGTTCGTTCGGGGCCAGTCCTTCGGTCACAACGACATCTTTGCCCTGGCGCTGGCCTAACTTCACGGGCCGGAGCTCCGCTGTATCGTCCGGCTTCACCACGTAGACGAATGGCCCCTTCTGACTGATTTGTGCCGCTTCATTCGGAATGAGCACAGCTTGCTTCGCAGTATTCAGCACGAGTCTTACGTCTACAAATTGGCCCGGCCAGAAGTGATGGTCGGGATTGTCCAGGGTGGCACGTAGATTGACCGTCCCGCTGCCGTTCTGCACCGTGTTATCGAGGAACTCGATACGTCCGGACTTGGCTGCGTCCTCCGTATCGGATGGGAGCCGCACCGCCGCTCTTAGCAAGCCTCGCGACATTTGGCGTTCAACTTCAGGAAGATCGCTCTCGGTAACAGTGAACGTCGCATAGATGGGATCGATACGCTGGATGGAGAGCAGGGCTGTGGAGTTTGCTTGAACAATGTTGCCTACATCCACCAGACGTGCTCCCGCCCTGCCGTTGATTGGAGAGTGAATGTAGCAATATTCAAGGTTAAGCTTTGCAGTTTCGAGGGCTGCTTCCGCGGCTTCTACCTGAGCCTGGTCCACGTCAACCGTGTTCTTCTTAGTGTCATAGTCTTGCTTGGAGATGGCTCGGGTTCCGATGATCTCCTCGTCGCGGGCGAATTGAATTTTGGCGAGATCGAGGGCCGCCTTTGTCTGCGCAAGGCTCGCTGTCGCGGAGTCGAGCTGTGCTTTGTAGGGGCGAGGATCGATGACAAAGAGCAGCTGCCCTTTTCTGAGATTTTCTCCATCGCTGAAATGCCGTTCGACAATGCGCCCTGCGAGCTGCGGTGTGACGGTGACGGACTCGAAGGCTGCGTTTCTGCCGATTTCGTCCAGATACTTAGGGACGTCCTGGGCGGTCGCATTCACCAGGGTCACCAACGGTGCCGGCATTGCCGGTGCGGCCTGAACATTGCTTTTGCTGCAAGCCGTTGTCGCCAGCAGCAACAGCAGCGCTGCCGCAGATGGAATCAATCCGTAGCCCAGAGTGTTTTGTGTCTTATTCATTTCCATCTTCATTGCCATCCTCAAACTGAATATCTGCGTAATCACGCAGAGGTTGCCGTGACTAGCTGCTCAAGTTCAGAGTCGCTGTGTTCATGCGCTGTTACTTTTGTTCCAACATTTGAGTGCAAGTCTGCTTTAGCGGTCTGCTGCAGTGCACGACTCCGAGCGGTTATGATGTCTTGCCTTGAGCAGCCCAAAAAGAGGGCGCAATGCTGATCGGAATAGCGCTCTAGAACCGACATCACGTATACGAAGCGATCGAACGCTTCGAGTTCCAGAATTGCGGCAAACGGTTGCTGCTCCGCGGAGAGCGTACTGAGCAACGCGGGATTCAAACCGCCTGCCCCCTCCATTGGCCGCGGGTTGATGACCCGCACGGCGTTCAATATGATCATTCGCCTGGCCCAGGATCGTGCCCATTCCTTGAAGACCGGATTCCCTTTGGTCGCGTCCTTCAAGCCTGAGATAAAGCACTGCTCAGCCATCTCCCTATCCCCGGTCAACAAGAGCGCGAGCAGATGCAAACTACTCATGTCCTCGTCGAAGATGCGTTGAAAATCGACGATGCTCGCATAGGGATTGGATTTTGTGATGTTCTTTGTCTCCGGCATTGTCACCTCCGTGGTGATTGGCTTGTTCATTCGTGCAATGAATTCGGTTTCTCGTCATCCTTAGACTTGCCATGGCAATTCCTTGCCAGACGCTTCAAAACGTACCGGGTGAGGACGCCACAGCAGGAAAACTTTGCTCCGTCTTTCATAAGGCTAAAGATCGCGTCTTCTCCCTCGCGACTGATTACCGTAAGGCTGCTCAGGTCGATCACCAATTTGCGGCCCTCGAGATTCAGGCTCGCGTTTTTCCAGCTGGCGAGAAGCTCATTTGCCCAGGGGGCCATGAGCCTTCCTTCCACCACCAGCGTGCGTTTGTATCGAGTATCGATCGTTGAGATTTTGAACATATCGGTGTTTGCAACGCTTGAGTACAGTGCAACCTGCGTGCCGAAGCGGAGCACCCGAATCGTTCCCGTAAAGCGATGAAACCATTGCCGGGGAACAACACTGCCCTCGTATTGTGTCCAGGAATGTCAATGTCAAAATTGACACTGTCAAAATAGATGACAAAGTACACGCGGAAACGAGTGGTGAAAACTAGACGCGAAGAATACGAGCGAAGCAGGCCCTTCGCATCAATTCGATGAGTGTGAAGACGCGCAGGAGCCCTGCTTAAGCCAGTTTGTGGAGAGTTCGAAAATGATCGAAAGTTACGATACTCGTCGCGGATCGATGCCGAGCTTTTTCATGCGCGCGATGAGTGTGGTGCGTTTGATGCCCATCCGGGTAGCGGCGCCGTTGGCGCCTGCTACTCGCCCGTGGGTAAGCTTCAGTACGCGAACGATCTCATCCCGATCATTGGCGTCGCGTGTGCCCGCTGCCGGAGCGGTCCGGCCATTGCCGGCCAGTTCACTGATCGGAACTTGCAGCGCCGGGCCGTGAGTGAGGATCACGGAACGCTCGATGAAGTTTTCCAGCTCACGAATATTCCCCGGCCAGTGCGAGTTCGAGAGCTTCTTCATGGCATCGGCGGGTATGGATTCGATCTGCTTCTCCATGCGCCGCCCATACTTCTGTGTGAAGTAGCGGACCAACAGCGGAATATCCTCTGGGCGTTCGCGTAGAGGGGGGATGCGGATGGGAAACACGTTCAGGCGGTAGTACAAGTCGCTACGGAACTCCCGATCCTCGATCATTTTTTCGAGGTCGCGGTTCGTGGCTGCTACCAGTCGTATATCGACCTTTTTGGTTCTCGTACTTCCCAACCTTTCAAACTCACGCTCCTGCAAAGCTCGCAGCAATTTGGGCTGAATGTCGAGCGGAATGTCTCCCACTTCGTCCAGGAACAGCGATCCCTGGTCGGCAAGTTCCAACCGGCCGACCTTCTGTGAAATTGCACCGGTGAAAGCGCCGCGTTCGTGTCCAAACAGCTCACTTTCAAGTAGTCCGGTCGGAATGGCAGCGCAGTTGAGCTTTACAAAAGTCCGGTCTTTCCGTCGGCTGCGTTCATGGATCGCGCGTGCGATCAACTCTTTTCCAGTTCCCGTTTCGCCAAGCAGCAGTACCGTGGAATCGCTGGGAGCCACGGTGTCCACGAGATTCAAAACATGGCGGAGAGCCGAACTTTGTCCAACGATTCCCTCAAAGTCCATGTCACCGCGGATTTCCTCTTCCAGATACAGCTTTTCTTGAGCAAGCTTGTCTTTGAGATCGGCGATTTCCCCATATGCCAGCGCATTCTCCACTGCAATCGCCACCTGTCTTCCGATCTGCAGCAGAAAAGCAACCTCCTCCACGCCAAAAGCATTCTCCTGCCGGCTTGCCACGGCGAGCACGCCCAGCATGCGCTCCCGGCTCACCAAAGGCACATCGCAGAAGGAATTCATCCCCTCTGCCGCCGCCTTGGCATAGAACTCTGGCGGCGCGGTGGCCGGATCGAGCCGGTTCAAAACCCATGGCTTTCCGTTCCGAAGGATTTGACCCGGGGTTGTGCCCTCAATGGGAATCATGGATGTTTCAGTGAAAAATCCCTTGCTATCCGGGAAATCGAGAGCATGGACCCGCAACTCCCTGCCATTGGGTTCGGGCAGCATAATTGCCGCGGCATCGCATTGCATCACCCGGCGAACGCTGGCTGAGATAGATCGCAAGAGGTCGTGAAGATCCAGATTAGAGACGACTTGATTCGTGAGGTCCAGGATCATGGTCAGCCGATCCCGCGCCTGACGCGACAGGTAGAAATTCACCGCCGCGTCGATCGCCAATGCAATCTGATCGGCCACCAGGGATAGGAACCGGACCTCGTCAGGGGAATAGGCGTGGGGCCGCGAAGTGCCTATGCTCAACACGCCGAGGTGGCGCTGGCCTCTCGCCAGCGGCAGAGCGCAGGTCGAGACAATCCCTCGTTCACTGAGAAACTCGCCATATTTCGCAAAGCGGGCCTCTTCTCTCCAGTCCTCGGTCACGAGGATTTGTTGAGAGTTGTGCGCCAACTCGGCTGGAGTGTTTTCCACCACAACCTCAGCCAGAGGTAAATCCAGCTTTCTTCCATTCGAATAGAGCAGATGCCACTCGACAATGTCGCTTTCTGGTTCAAATGCAACAAGGTGCAGGTAGTCGAAGGGGACAATTTCGAGTAGCGCCTTGAGGAGCACATCTCCAGCCCTGTCGCAATCGTCGCACGCGCCGATTGCGTGGGTCGCGCGCAACAACGCTTCATAACGATCCCTATACGGCTCTGAGATCGTTATCGATGCAGCACTCATACGCTCTCGCGTGTCAAAGTGGAATTCGGCAGATCCATCAGTACTCATCGTTGCAGGCCCGTTAGTCTATTTGATCAGATGTATTGATATGAGCGAAAGCTTCGGCAAAACCATTCGGGAACTTACCAAGCCGTTGATCCTAGCTTCGAGAATTACCACAAGGCCCTGCGCGAACGCCGCGCTTGCACCGAACCGCATCAGTTGCGTCTTGTACGCTCTCCTCCATTGTTCAGGATGTGGAATAGCGCATTTGTTCGAGATCAACAATCAGTCCAGAACCGGTCGGGTGCCATCCCAGCCACTGCTTGGTTTGTGCGCTTGACGCTGGCATATCGAGGCCCGCAAACCTCGCGAGCCAGCCAAAATGAGCTTGTGCTTCCTCTGGAGAGAGGCTGACCACGGGCACCTTCAAGCCCCGGCCAATGACTTCAGCGATCTCCCGCATCGATACTCCCTCTTCAGCAACCGCGTGGTACCTGCTGCCTGCTTCATGCTTCTCCAACGCCAGCCTGTAGAGATGGGCAACATCGAGAACATGCGCCGCCGGCCAGCGATTGAGTCCGTCCCCTATGTACGCCGAGACTTCCTTCTCACGAGCTATTTGGACCGCGTAGGTAATGAGGCCCTGCTTGACCGTGTTGTGAACCTGGGGAAGGCGCACCACCGACACGTTCACACCACGCGAGACTTGCGCCAAGCCTGTCTGTTCGGAAACGCGAGGCATCGCTGGGTTGAGAATGGCCTCCATGTCTTCGGTTGCGACACGGCCTGGGGCAAGCCCCCCAGTTCCGGTGGTGACAATCAAGGGGCTGTTTGAGCCCGCAAGCGCGTCGCCAAGCGTCTCGATTGCGCGCCTATCGATCTCACAGTTCTCCTTGAATTTCGAGAAGTCGTGAATGAAAGCGCAGTGAATGACGCCATCTGACGCGGCAGCTCCAGTGCGCAGGCTTTCCAGGTCTTCGAGATCACCCCGATGCACCTCGGCGCCGGCGGCGGTAAGTGACGTGGCGCCTGCATCGCTGCGAGTAAGGCCGAGCACCTGATGGCCTGTGTCGATCAGCTCTCGAACAATGGCCGAACCAATGAAACCTGTCGCACCTGTGACAAAAACACGCATAATGAGAACCCCTGATTCTTGGATTGTCGACCGTCACAAATCGATCACTGCTCATGCCGGGCTATTGGAACTTCGACGTCCTGTCTGGGTATTGCGTCGAGATCGGCAAGCACCTCAGCGGGAATTTGCAGCGTTGCCGCCTTAAGATTCTCGCGAAGATGCTTGAGGGAAGATGTTCCGGGAATCACCAGGATGTTTGGCGATCGCTGGAGGAGCCACGCAAGTGCAACCTGCATTGGCGTGGCATTGAGGCGCGACGCGGCTTCAGACAATGTGTCCGACTGCAGCGGAGTGAATCCCCCAAGTGGAAAGAATGGAACGTAGGCGATGCCCTCACGCGCAAGCTCCGCTACGAGCACATCGTCGGCCCGATGTGCCAGGTTGTAGTGATTCTGAACGCAAACGATGGGTACGATGCGCCGCGCTTCCGCGATCTGTGCGGGCGTGACGTTGCTCAGCCCGATATGACGTATCAAGCCCTTTTGCTGGAGCTCGGCCAGGACAGTGAGCGGCGCTTCGAGCGAACCTTCGGCCGGTTGATGGACGTTGAACATGCTGCGCAGGTTGACCACATCAAGCACATCCAGGCCGAGGTTGCGGAGATTGTCGTGCACCGCCGCAGTCAGTTCCTCGCGTGAGAGGGCGGGAATCCACGATCCATCTTCGCCTCGCCGGGCGCTGACCTTGGTCACGACTACCAAATCGTCGGGATAAGGGGAAAGTGCCTTTCGTATGATCTGATTGGTGACGTGAGGGCCATAGAAATCAGCGGTATCGATATGATTCACACCGCTCGCCACGACCTCTCGCAAAAGAGCGATAGCTCCATCGACATCTCGAGGTTGGCCCCACACCAACTTGTCACCATCTCTCCCTGCAAGTTGCATGGCTCCGTAGCCCATGCGGTTCACCGTGAATGAACTGCCGGGCAGGGTGAATCTGCCGGCTTGACTTATATCCTGAAGCATTCCAGTTCTCCCTGATTCATTGTTGGCTTCTCCATTTGGAACCAGCATTGACGAACCACTGCCGCTTCGAATAAAACGGAGACTGCCTCCCAATCAATAGATAACCGGAGATTGTCTCCGGTTGCAAGTAATTTTTGATGCCTAAGAAAGATTTACAATCCGCCACACGAAAGCCGCGCTCGGATGCCCAGCGCAACCGCGAGCGTATCTTGGAGGTCGCGAAAGAGGCTTTTACCCGTTTTGGCGCAGACGCCAGCCTAGACGATATCGCCAAGCAGACGGGCGTGGGAGCCGGGACTCTGTATCGTCACTTTCCCACCCGGGATGCCCTGATCGAAGCGGTCTATCGGAGCGAAGTGGAAAAGCTGGCTGCAGCGGAGCGCAAGTTCACGGCAACCATGCCTCCGATTGAGGCGCTGCGCACATGGATGCTGCTGTTCGTCGATCACATCGCGGCAAAGCAGATCATTGCCCCTGCTCTCAATAGCGTTGTCGGAGGCCCCTCAAAGCTGTTTGAGGGTTCTCGCGGGCTGATCCATGGAGCCATCGACGCGCTGGTGAAACGCGCGATCAACAGCGGCGAAATCCGCAGTGATCTCGAACCCTTCGACCTGCTTCGAGCGCTGATCGGTGTCTCCCATATAGCGTCCGGTCCCGGTTGGCAGCAAAGCGCCAGGAGGCTGGTGGACATCCTCATTACAGGCTCACGCCCGGTTGAATAGGGCGCGCTTCTCCAAACCCGGTCCGCAAAGCACAGAGCCCACAGGCGATTCTGGGGCATTTCGTCACTTCATCCTGGCTAATTCACTCGAACTGGTTCCGCGAGCGACTGGCAAAGTACGAAGGCGCTACGCCACTCAGTGAGGTTGCTGTTTGTTGTGGGTTCGCCGACCAGAGTCATCTGACACGCGTGTTTATGCGGCATGTTGGCAGTTCTCCCATTGTGTGGCGGCGTAAGGCCCAACGGTGAGCAAACGCTGAAGCGGAGGCAAGCGTAGTCTTATTGCGGGTTTCTGTGTGTAACCTCGAACGAGTACCCGTCTGGGTCAAGAACGTCGGCTGCATAGTAATCCGGGGTGTATTCCGTTCTGAACCTCGGTGAAATATTGTCCTTGGCGCCAGCGGAGAGCGCTTCCCTGTAGAATTCGTTGACCTTATCCTGACTTTCTGCCATGAACCCCCAGTGAATGGAGTCTGGATCAGGCTTGCCTTGCTTGAGCCAGAAGAACGCCCTCTTGCCATCACCAAATCCCCACAGATCAGGATGATCGCCTTCGCCCTTATAAGGCAGGAAGAACCTAATACCGAGAGGCTTCAAGGCCGCCTCGTAGAACGCTAATGAACGTTCTACATTGCTGACGGTCAGAATAATATGGGTCAACATGGATATTCTCCTTCAAGCTATGGGGTTTCAACGGTCCTCTTAACCGTTGGCGACTCCATGGATCGCAACCAGCGGCTGCGCCTCGGTGACCTGTCAAATCTATCTGGAGGTCACTAAATGGCAGTTGACTGCATTTGAAATTTGCCGGCCCGTCTTGAGGGGAGCCATTTCAAAAGGTCTGAAAAAACTTCCTGCTATCTCCCCGCACTCCAAGAGTTAGCTGCTGACGGGCAGCGTTTCTGTAATGGTCACTGGAACCTACCAAGCAAGCCACCGCGCTTTGTCTCTGCAGACCGAGGCACCAGGAGTGGAGGAACAGCGGATGGGTAACTTGGCAAGTTCTTAAACATCCTACCGCACAGATATAACGCATGCATGCTTCCCCGTCTTGTTCAATTCTGGCGCTGTTGGGACAATCTGGTCAGTTGGAAGCGTGACACACGTCAGCGTCGCGAGGGACGATTATGATAGCGAAGATACTTTCCTTTGTGGCGAAAGGCAAGCGGTTTAGTTCAGCCGGCCGGTTTGAACGTTGAATCGGACGCCAACGTATTTTGGGTGATGACTCTGTTTGGGTCTCCATATTTTCGCTAACTCGAACCTTCCATTGCCGAGTTGGGGAACGCACTAGGGAAGGTCGGTTGTCTCATGATGCCGAGGCGATCGACTGAACTCTCGCAGAAGCGGAAAAACCTGTCGGTCTGAGCCACGGCAACAAATGCTCGTGCTTCATGTATACAGTTTATCTGTACAGATAAACTGTATACATGCTATATTCATTCGATGAACGATCGGGTGAGTTTTTCTCAAGCCGAGCGCGTCTCTGCACTTGCAGCAGAGCTTCGGGCAATCTCTGGCAAACTCAAGCGGAAGCTGCGCGAACAGGGTGGGCAGAGCGATTTGAGGCCTTCGCAAGTCTCCGTTGTGCTTCGTATCGAGAAAGACGGTCCTGCGGCGGTATCGAGCTTGGCTCGAGCTGAGGGAATGCGTCCTCAGTCGATGAGCGCCATCATCGCGTCGTTGCTGGAAGCCGGATTGGTGAGCGGCTCGCCGGACCCGAACGACAGACGGCAGACCTTGATGTCACTCTCCCGGAAATGCCAGAAGTTGCTCAGGGACGGTCGCGCCGCAAGGCAGGATTGGCTCACAACAACAATCCAGAAGAAGCTCTCCTCCCAGGAACAGGAAAGGCTTGCTTCTGCCGTCGACCTGCTCGCGCGCCTCATGGAAGACTGATGCCTTCGCGTACAACCACTCAACTCGCATTCAGATCCCTGTCGAGGAGAAGAACCTAATGCCCGTTACAACGCTTGATCCAAAGACAGCCCTTATTGTCGTTGATCTTCAGAAAGGCATTATCAACTCACCCTTTATCCATCCGGTCGCTGGCGTCATGGAGCGAACCTGCGCTTTGCTTGATGCCTTTCGTCAGCGTGATCTCCCGGTCGTTCTGGTCAATGTCGCTGGAGGCGCACCAGGCCGGACGGAGCAGCCGCGCCGTTTCTCGACGCTTCCCGAGGGATTCAGCGATCTGATTCCGGAGCTGGATCGCCAGGCCAGCGATATCGTGGTGACGAAGCGGACATGGGGCGCGTTTGCGAGTACGGATCTGGAGATGCAACTGAAGGCCAACGGGGTAACGCAGGTTGTTGTCACCGGCGTAGCAACCGGAACCGGCGTCGAAGCCACTGCCCGACAGGCGTATGAGCAGGGATTCAACGTCACGCTTGCCCTCGATGCCATGACGGATGTGCGCCCGGAAGCGCACGAGTGCAGCCTTGCAAGTGTTTTTCCCCGTCTTGGAGAAACAGGCTCAACCCAGGACATTCTTAACCTGCTGGCGACGAGGAGCGCATAACCATGACCTGGCCTCATCTTGTGTCGTACTTCTTTGGAGGAATTTTCCTGGCCAACGCCACTCCGCATTTTGTCAGCGGCATGATGGGACGGCCCTTTCAATCTCCCTTTGCAAAGCCTCCCGGAAAAGGACTTTCCTCGTCTACGGTGAACGTTCTCTGGGGCTTCTTTAACGCCGTCGTCGGGTATCTTCTCGTGGTGTGCGTTGGCAACTTTGATCTGAGATCGATAAGTGACGTTCTTGCTCTTGCGGTTGGCGCACTGCTGATCAGCCTTCACTCGGCGCGGCACTTCGGCCAGTTTCATGGAGGCAATTCCCCGGAACGTTCATGAAGAATCCAGCGGCGGGTGCTTTCCGCGCTTTGAGCATCTTCAATTTTCGTGTGTGGTCAGCGGGCGCTCTGGTTTCCAACATCGGTACATGGATGCAACGTGTTGCCCAGGACTGGCTCGTCCTTACGCAACTCACGCATCATGATGCCTCCGCTGTGGGAATCGTCATGGCGCTGCAGTTTGCACCGCAGCTTCTTTTGTTGCCCTGGACCGGATTTGCCGCAGATCATCTCAACCAACGCAAGCTCCTGATGGTCACCCAAGCGACGATGGGAGTGTTGGCGCTGGCTTTGGGAATCCTTACGATCACGGGCAACGTCCGTCTTTGGCAAGTCAATGTATTTGCGTTTTTGTTTGGCTCGGCGGCTGCATTGGATGCTCCCGTGCGCCAGACTTTCGTGGCCGAGTTGGTAGGTGACGAGTACTTGCATAATGCAGTCGCGCTCAATTCGACATCGTTCAATGCCGGCCGTATGATCGGTCCCGCAGTTGCCGGTCTCGTCATTGCGAGGGTGGGAACTGGTTGGGCGTTTGCGATCAACGGCCTATCATTCGCCGCAGTTTTGATTTCGATGTCACTGTTCCGCGTGTCCGAACTCTATCCAAACACGAGAGCTCAACGTACCGCCGGAGGATTTCTGGAAGGATTCCGCTATGTCTGGGGCCGCCAGGATCTCCGGGCAATTCTGGTCATGCTGTTTCTGATTGGGACCTTCGGACTCAACTTCCCGATCTTTACTTCGACGATGGCTGTCAACGTCTTCCACACCGATGCGCGCGGCTTCGGACTGCTGTCCTCCATCATGGCGATTGGCACCATCTCCGGAGCGCTGATCGCCGCCGGTCGCGACAAGCCGAAGTTCGGCTCGTTATTCTTCGGCTCAGCGGTCTTCGGGATCGGATGTACCTTCGCTGCGCTGGCCCCCGGTTACTGGTGGTTCGCCGCTGCTCTCGTGGTCATTGGGGTTGCGGCTTTGACACTTACCAACGCAACCAACAGTATGATGCAGCTCTCGACGGAGCCTGCCATGCGTGGCCGAGTTATGGCCTTTCGCCTCGCTGTCGCGCTTGGAGGTACGCCGATAGGAGCTCCGATCGTGGGTTGGGTGGCAAACCGTTTCGGTCCCCGGTGGGCACTGGGCGTAGGCGCGTCATCGGGGTTTGCCGCTGCCCTGGTTGCGATATATGTCCTGACGCGGCGAACTGGACTGAACCATGCCGACCTGGCTCGATGAGTTCAAGCCGGCGCTGACGGTGTTGTGCACGGTGCCAGGCGGCGCGGCCAACAGTGGCGACGCGGCGCGCAGGAGAAACGCCTCGAAAAGGCCGCCCAAAAGGCGGCTGCAGCCAAAATTGGCTACCCCACG
>Ga0181529_10000115_pt1 | contig 105079 bp, 76 predicted proteins | sample PEATcosm2014_Bin_36_FD_119763 | JGI IMG/M metagenome (GOLD analysis project Ga0181529, IMG submission 119763) | Peatland microbial communities from MTU Mesocosm Facility, Houghton, MI, USA - PEATcosm2014_Bin10_30_metaG | ecosystem: Environmental > Terrestrial > Soil > Wetlands > Peat | place...
ATCGACGAGTTCAAAGGGCGCTGGAAGGTTATTGAAACCCTTGCACCAGAAAAGCTGACGAGCCTGCGGCGAATTGCCACGATTGAAAGCGTGGGGTCGTCCACGCGCATAGAGGGTGCCAAACTCAGCGATGCGGAGGTCGGGAAGCTGCTGTCCGGCCTGCGGAGCGAGTCCTTCGCCAGCCGCGACGAGGAGGAAGTTGCGGGCTATGCCGATGCAATGGACATGATTTTCGAGGGCTACGAAGTCATCACCGCCACTGAAAATCACATCAAGCAACTGCATGGCGTGTTGCTCAAATACAGTTCCAAGGATCAGGACCATCGCGGAGAGTATAAGACGGTAACCAACCACGTCGAGGCCTTCGGAGCTGACGGCAAGAGCCTGGGCGTGGTATTTGAGACCGCCACGCCATTTGAAACGCCCGGATGGATGAAAGAAATAGTCGATTGGTTCAATCAATCTGTGCAGGAGGAAAGCCACCACCCTCTGATACTGGTAGGGATTTTCATTGTCGTATTCCTGGCAATTCATCCATTCAAGGACGGCAACGGCAGGCTCTCGCGAGTGCTGACTACATTGCTGCTTATGCGCGCCGGCTACAGCTATGTTCCCTACAGCTCGATGGAGAGCGTCGTCGAACGCAACAAGGACAGCTATTACCTCGCACTGCGCCGCACGCAGCAGACCATCCGCAAGGAGGAGCAGAACTGGGAAGCGTGGCTGGTGTTTTTCCTGAAAACAATGGTCAAACAGAAAGACAACCTGGCCGCAAAGGTGAAACAGGAACAGGCGCTTCGCGCGTCATTGCCCGCACTTTCTCGCCAGATACTGGAACTGGTGAAAACGCGTGGCGAGATCACCGTCAAGGAAATCGAAGATTCGACCGGCGCCAACCGCAACACCATCAAGGTGCATGTGAAAAGGCTCGCCGAGCAATACTATTTGGTGCAGGTCGGTAAAGGGCGTGGCGCTCGTTACACGATCAAATAGCGGCATCACTTTCCGATGCCTCAATGGGGTGATAAGCCCCAGTCAATTTTCGAAGGGGGTACTTTTGGGGGTATTTTGCTGATGCGATTTCTTATCTCTTTACTTTCCAATGATTTATCTATCGATAGGAATCCCTCCCTCCCGCCATATCTTAATTTGAAAATTCAACACGATAAGGGTTCGAGTTGCTCGTAAGAATTTCGGTTCCGACTCGAGCCGAATCGGAACCGAAGAATACTGGCATCAACTTCCGCTTCATTCTGATCGTTTGCCGATGTGGTAGGTAGCGCCGAAGGAGAGCCGCAGATCGTTCTGGATATTGGAAGCGGCGTTGGGCAACGCCATGCGCACATAATCGGCCTGCAGCAGGCGCACGCCGACGTTCTTGGTGATGTTGAGGTTAAGACCGCCGCCTGCCTGCATGGTCTTCGATATGGCCTTGGTGGAGGCCGCCGGAATATCCGGATAGATGCCACCGAAGGCATGCACCCAGCCGAAGAGTCCCTGTGCAAAGATCTGTAGCCGCCGGTTGTCCGCAGAACTGGTACGCTTCGCCCCGGCCGTCCATGTGTAGCGCGGACCGGCCAGGTAGGCCATCTTGTTTACATCCACGCCCGGTGAAACGCTGGAGGCATGATCGCCGGTCACGCTGGCGGCAATGCCCAGGCCATTGCGAAAGCTGGCGGCCACGTCCACACCGCCGCCTTGAAGCCAGAAGCCCTGGCCGGGCGCCGCCTGGGAGTGCTCGGCGGCAAAAGTGATGGCCAGATCGGTGGAAACCACTCCCGTTTGGACATGCTTATGGCTCTGCTGGGCCCAAACCGCAGTGCCCGTCAATATGCATGCGCCCACAAGGAGCACCTTTCCGCGAGTCGAAATACGCATCTCAGTTCTCCTATTACTCAATGATGAGCGTGGTATTAGATGTGTGTGACAGCGATCCAGAACCTACGGTCACGGTCACCGAGTAGCTTTTTTGCGCTTGGTCAAAGAAGCCAATGTTGGAGCCGCAGCCGCTTACTCCGGCCAGAGCCGCCGCGCCCGCGCCCGCCAGCAAGACAATCGCGAGCATCCGGCCCAGCCGCTTGCCGCTCTTGCGCAGCCGCCCCACAAAGGGCAGCAGCAACAACGCCAGCGCAAACGGCGCCTGCTTGAACAAATCCGGCTGCATGGCCGCGGCGCTCTGCGGAAGCTGAATGGTCAGCACCGTATTGCCCGTGAGTGCGGTGGTTGCGGGCAGCGTCCACGTCCATGGGTTGTTGGAGGTCAGGCTCCAGGCCGCTGGGGTCAGGGTCATGGTTGTGCCTGCGGGCAAAGTCGGCACCGAGCTGACGGTGAAGGTCACCGGCAATGGGAAGCTGGTGCCGCTGCTCGGAGCAATCGGGAACGTATAGGTTACCGTACCGCCCGGAAGAATCGAACCCGTGGAACTGATTCCACCGCCCGCCGTCGGCGCGCCCAGGCTGATGTCGATTGCCGCCTCGGAGACCGTATTGCTGGGTCCGGCGGTGAGGAAGTTCACATCGCCGCTATAGGCTGCGGTGATGCTGTGCGAACCCGTAACCGTATAGGTGACGGCGCAGCTTGCCAGACCGCTTGCGGTGGTCACCGTCACGCCTGTGCAGGCTGAGATCGCCACGCCGCCGTCCGAGAAGGTTACCGTGCCGGTTGGCTTGCCGGCTGTGGAAGTGACCGTGGCCGTGTACGTGACCGGATTCTGCAGCAGAATCGGATTCAGGCTGGGGGCCAGGGAGATCGACGACGACGCCTTGTTCACTTGCAGATGCACCGTCGTGGTCGCAGGCGTTGTGTAGTCCGTCGTATCATTGGGCGCAAAGCTCACCGAGAGGGTTTGCGCGCCCGCCGTCAGCACCGTGCCGGAGAGAGGCGTATAGGTGAATTGGCCGAGAAGAGTGGCGCCGGTTACGCCGGTGGCGCTGGCATTAAGCTGGGTCCCGCTCAGCGCCGTGCCGTAGGTGATGGCCACGGGTGTTGTCCAGGCGAGCGTCGGATTGGCCTTGGCAACGCTCAAGCTCGACGCTGAAGAGGTTGAAGACGCGGCATAGCCGTTGGTGCTGGTGTAGGTGGCGGAGACTGTGTGCGCACCGCCGGTAAGTCCTGCAAGCGTAGCCGAGGCGACGCCGCTGCCGTTGACCGTCCCGCTGGCCGCAGCCGTGGATGAGCCGTCCACGTAGAATGCCACGTTGCCTGTGGGCAACGGCGTGGCACCGGTGACGGTGGCGTAGACCGTTACGGACTGTCCGAAGGTAGGCGATGCCGGCGAGAAGGAAGTGATGGTGATGCCCGACGTCGGCGGAGTAGCCGGTCCGGTGAGGGTAAGCTGCACCGACGATGGCGTAGAGAGCGCTGCATTTTGCGGGTTGCCGTTGAAAGTGACCGTGTCCGTGGTTGTCTGGAAGGTGGTTGGCGTATAGCTGGCCGTCATTGCGCAGACGCCACCCACGGCCAGAGCGGAGGGAAGGCCTCCGCTGAGCGTGCAGTCGGTGGAAGCGGTCGCGGTGAGGCTGTAGTCCGAGGTATCGGTCTGGCCGAGCGAAGAAAGTGTCAATGCCTGGTTTCCCGAATCCAGCATGGAGACCGTTTTCGACGGCGCCGCTGGGCCTGCGTACTGCACGTAGCCTTGTGTGCGGAGGAGCTTGAGTACGCCGCCGCCGGAGCCGGTATAGAGATTGCCGGCGGAGTCGATGGCCAGCGCTGAAGGCGCAAGACCGGCAACGGTAAAGGACGAGCTGTTGGCGCTGGCCGGCACGGCGAGGATCTTCGCCGTGTCGCCGATGAGCAGATTGCCCGCCGCATCGGTCAACACAGAGGAGGGCGCGACAGCCGAGGTCGTGACGGTGGTGCGCGTGCCGCTGGGATTGAAGCGATAAATCGCCGGCGCGCCCGGATCGGCTACCAGAAGATTGCCGAAGGGATCGATCGTCAGGCCCTTGGGCGAAACCAGCGTTCCCAGATTTAGATTGCGCTCTGTGCCGGTAAGGAGGTTGATCTGATAGACCGCCTGCGTGGACGAATCTGAGACGTACAGGTTGTCCAATGGATCGACGGCCAGCCCGGCGGGAGTGGTAAAGGCGAACGGCAAGGTTGAAGACGCGCCCGCAGGCGTAATCTGCGTAATCAGCCCTGTGGAGGTGTCCGCGGCGTAAACGTAGCCGCGCGGATCAACCGCGACTGCACCGGGCGCAGTGAGTGTAGCCAGCGTAGTGGATGTTGCGCTGCTTCCCTGCGTCAGAACGCTGGAAGCGAAGCGCAGAACCTTCCTGCTGGTGGCGTCGGAGACGTAGACGTTGCCTGCATTGTCGGTGGCCAGTCCGGCAACACTCAGGTTGGTGCCGAAGCTGATTTGGCTGGCGGGATCGAGCGTGGCACCAGCGCCGGAGCCGATTCCCGCCAGACCTAAATACGTCGTGTTGCCATTGCTGCTGGCGGTGAGAGGTGTGGAACGCAGGCCAGGAACCTTGGGAGTAAGGCTGAAAGCGATCGGCACGTCGGTCGTACCATCGGCGTTGTTGACGGAGTTCGGCAAAGCCGCTGACCAGTCGCTCGTCGGGTTCCAGGAGAGGCTTATTTGGGTTGAGGGTGCGTGAATCAGCGCAGACTGCGTAGTGGTTGCGTTGACCGCGGTGGAGGGGAATGCCAAGCCGGTAATCATCTTGCGGATGAGCAGGTTGGTGGAGTCGGAGATGTAAAGATTGCCCAGCGCGTCGGTGCCGACACCCATTCCATTGCCGCCGTTGCTGCCGAAGCTGGCCTGGGTTGCGGGGCATCCGTCGCCTAAGGCCGCATAGCCGTAGGCGCTCGATGCGCCGCCGCAAACAGTTCCATTCTTGGCAATGGCGCGAATGTAGCCGGTGTGTAAATCAAGGAACCAGATAAAGCCATTGCTGTCAGAGATGTAAAGATTGCCAACGGTGTCGAAGGCCAGCTTCTGTGGAGCCATCGAGACGCTGGTGCTGAGAATCGGATATGTACCGGTGTAGGCCGCGGCAGATCCGCTGCCGGCGATGGTGTAGATGTAGCCGTTGGTCGCGGAATTCAGCGTGGTGGTTGCTCCCACCGCTTGTAAGAGATTATCGAGCGGAGAACTGGTGCCGCAGGAGACGCAGATGACGCGGACTCTTCCAATAGCGTCCGTAACATACACATTCAGATTGGCATCCACAATGACGCCCTGCGGATTGTCGAAGTTCGCGGCTGTCGCCGGAGCGCCGTCGCCGGTTGAAGTTGTGCCACCAGCGCCGGCAAAGGTATGGATGTTGCCCGCGGAATCGACGACGCGGATTTTGTTGTCAGCGGTATCGGCAATGTAGATGTTGCCTGCGGTATCGCCCCAAACGCCGCGGGGATTGTTGACTTCCGCGGATGCGGCGGCGCTGCCATCTCCGGAGGAACCCGCGGTGCCGTTACCGGCCACCAGATAGAGCAGGCCGTTTGAAACCTTGATCTCAAAGACCTGGTTGCCGGTGTAGTTGGCAATATAGATATTGCCCGCTGCATCGGTGCCAACGCCGCGCGCCTTGCCCAGTGTGACCAGAGTGGGTGTGCAGCCGGTGGTCGCGGAGGGCACGCAGGCCGTTCCCGAAACCTTTCCTGCGAAGTTGGTAATGACGCCGTTGGGTGCGATGCGTCGCACCAGTGCCGCGCTGGTGTCGGAGAGGTAAACATTGCCAAATGGATCGGCAACCACGGCGCGCATATCGTCGCTCGCGGTGAAGGCAATGGCGGAGGCTTGGCAACCGTCGCCATATTTATCGGTGGCCCCGGTGCAGGCCATGTTGCCGCTGCTGGCTACTGCGGCTCCGCCGCCGGCGATGGTGGTCATGGTGTAAGGCAATGCAATCGGATAGCTGGGCAATGGGATAATCGTTGCTGCCGTCACAGCGGCGGGAATGCCCACGGAATTCGAAGCTCCATAGCTGCTGCTGCCCGCATAGCTGGCAAAGAAATAGTAGCTGCCAACTGGCAGGGAGTTGAGGAAGTACGTGGTCGCACCGTTGCTCAAGGTAGCGGTGCCGAGCGGGGTCTGTGCGCCAGAGATCGTGGTGGAATAGGCGAAGGTGACGTTGGCCGCTGTAGGTGTTCCCACCGAAGACGTGACCGTAACCGTCAGAATCAAGGGCTTGCCCAGCGCGGCGCTTGCGGTGTTCACCGCCAGAGTGGTCTGCGTGGTAGCCGCTCCAACCGTGAGCGAAGCCGGAGATGAAGTGGAACCGGCATTCGTCGAATCGCCGCTATAAACAGCGGTAATGCTGTAGATTGCTGCTCCGCTGTATGGCAGGCTGATGCTGGCCGACGCAGCGCCCGACACCAGCGCAACGGTGCTATAGGTATTGCTGCCGGTAAGGCCGCCGCCGCTGACAATAAACTGCACCGAACCGGAAGGATTGGTACCACTGATGGTGGCCGTCGCGGTGACCGCAGTGCCAAAGCTGGAGGTGACGGAGGTTAGGACGGGCAGCCCCAGTGATGTGGTGGTGCTGGCGAGGCTGCCAGCGTTTACGGTGATGACGTAGGGAGCCGTCGTCGAGTAGACTGTTTGGCCGCCGGTGAGCGTGTAGTTGCTGTCGCCCGAATAGGTCGCGGTAAAGGTGTGTGTGCCCGCCGCAAGTCCGATCAGCGGAATCGAGATGGTGTCGGTGGTTCCCGGCAGAGTCGCCGTGTAGGTGTCGCTGGTCAGCGCGTCGGTCAGTGTAACCGTTCCGGTGGGATAGGCTGCACCACCTACGGTCGGCGTCAGGATGACAACAGCCGCTGTGTTCTGGCCTTGGGTGATGGTCTGCGGCAGACCCGCGGGACCGGTCAACTCCGGCGCAATGTAGGTAAAGTTGCAGGCTGGTGGAAACAGTGCGGAGACCGTGCTGTTGTTGGTGGCTGTGTTGCCGTTCGAACCGGCAAAGGTCGCGAAGTCAGCAACAAAGTCCGGAGAGACAAGTCCCGGGCCGTAGGTCAGCGCGGTGTTGGTAGGCGCGGGGCTGAACTCCGTGGAAGGATATGCGCCTGGGAAGCTTACGTTGTCCAATGCGAGTTGGAGAGGATACACAGTGCCGTTGTTGCTTGTTCCGGTAAGCTGCGCCGTTCCAGCAGTGAGGAAGCTGAGGTTCTGCAACAAAATATTGTTGATGTTGGGCGACAAAGAGCCGGTCGTGTTCTCGTAATTCGGACTGAAGACGATCTCCGCCTTGTGGTACTGGAAACAGGAGTTCGAGTACTGAATGTTGGTGACCAAGCCTCCGCGGTCGAATCCGGATTTAATGCGCAGGCCGGTCGAGTTGCTATCGGCTATACCTCCGGTGAAGCTTCCTGTGCCGCTGACGGCGCTGCCGGAACCCGCAGTTCCATTGCCGGAAAGCATATTGCCGTCGAAGAGAACATTGCTCACACCTGCGCCGGTATAGCTGCCGATGGATTCACCATGGCCCGCGAAGAAGTGGTTGTTGGTGACTGAGATGTTTGCTGCCGGAGCCGTGGTGCCTGCCGCGCCGACCGCGATATTGTCGTCACCATCGGAGATCCACGACCGCGTAATGGTGAAGTTCTGCGCGTTGCCCGGATCGATGCCGTCTGTATTGCGCGAGCTGGTGGGCGTGATGATCTTGATGTCCCAGGCGGTGAAGCCGGTGACAGCACCCGTGGTCGAGACATGGAAGAGCGGCGAATTGCGCAGCGTGATCTTGTAGAGCGTGATGTTGCTGGCACCGGTATCCATCTGAATAAAGCGGGGATTCTGCTGATTGCCGCCGCTGTTGGCGATGGCGGACAGGCCCCACCAACTCTGGCCTCCGTAAGGCGAGATGGCGTTCAGCAGTACATCGCCGCCGCGTCCGTCCAGCTTGCCAAAGCCCATGATGCCGACATTGGTCGAGGTGCCGGGAATATCGATCAGCGGACGGCAGGAAGAGGTTGCGCTGGAGGAGTTGACGGTACCGCAGGTGTGGGTGCCGGCAACCTTGTCGTAGTCCTGTGCGTTGCGCGAAAAGTAAACATACACGCCGGGATCAACCAGCAGCGTCACATTCGAGGGCATGGAGAGCGGGCCGGTAAGAAACGCATTGAATACGCCTGTGCCGTCAACGGAGAGTTTAACGGCTTGGCCGCTCCCAGCGCAGCTATTCAATGCGGCCTGGATGCGCGCGCCGTCCGGATTGGAAGTCGTGGCATCCACTGAAGCGGGAAGGTCGTCGTTGGCGGAGGTCAGCGCCGCGCTCAATTGCTGGCAGACTGCCGGGAAGGTCGGCTCGGTGACGGTGCGCGTGTCGCCGGTAGCAACGGCTGTGGCTTGCGGTGGCGCTGTCACGGAGATGGAAGTACTGCCTACTGTACTGCTGGCGGCGTAGTTGCTACTGCCAGGATATGAGGCGGTCAGTGAATGACCGCCAATGGCGAGGCCACTCAACGTCCAGGAGCAACTTCCGCTGGAGAGCGAGCAAGTCGTGGCCGCCGTGCCGCTCCCGTCCACATACACTGAGATACTCTCCGCAGTGGCCGTGGAGGGCGAGACCGATACAGTCCCCGTAAACGAGTTTCCTTCGGTCATACTGGAGCTTCCGCTCAAACCCAGAGTCGTTGTAGTGGTCACTTGGGCAATGGTGAGTTGGGTACCGATGGAGACACTGGAAGAGCTATTGCTGTCGCCGCCATAGCTCGCGGTCAGCATCGGAGTACCGGCATTCACATTGCTCAGCGAGAAGCTGCAACTGCTGGTATTACCGGCAGCATTGGACAGATTGCAGCTTCCGAGGGTGGTGCTTCCGTTGGCCAGCAGCGTCACCGTGCCGGTGGGATTAAGGCTGCCTGAATTCGGTGTAACCGTCACCGTGCCGGTGATGGCGGTACCGTAGGGAACGCTGGGATTGTTCACGCTCAGCGCAGTGACGGTGCCGATCACCTCTGAGGCCTGACTGCTCAGCGCCAGGGTCGAACCGCCGGTGAAGGTGATGGTGTCGGTAGCCGTCGATGTGTTGGCGGTAACGTTCAAATCGCAATTGTATCCGGCGACCAGCGAGAACGACCCAGGCGTATTGCATCCATTACTGGAGCCGGCGGCGAAGGTGAAGTCCGTAGCTGAATTGACATCTGAATTCGAGGCAATCCCGCCGCTATAGCTCACGTTGCCGACATTGGTGAGCATTGCGTCGCCCGATCTTTCCTTGGGAATGGCGGGCAGCGTGGCGGCGGCGCGGTTAAAGTAGCCGATGCCGCTGGAGCTGGAGCTGTCTGCCACATACAGATTTCCGGTCGGGTCGAGCGCTAGGCCGATGGGATTGGTAAATCCGCTCGCCACCACTTCGGTTGTGCCGCTGACCGTGACCTCGACGATATTACCCGAATTCCCATCGCCATAGTAAATGTTGCCGGCCGCATCCACGGCCACGTTAATTGGATAAGCGTTAAATAAAATCGTCACCTTGGACTGCTGAGTGACCACGCCATTGGTAATCGTCATCTTTTCAATTTCAAGGTGGCCGACGTCAACCACATAGACGTTGCCGCTGGAATCGACGGCCAGGGTCACCGGCCCCGCAAAGCCGCTGCCCAACACCGTCTGCGCCCCGTTGACGACCGGCTGCAAGAGCACCTTGCCAGCTTCGGCAATATACAGGTTGCCGGAGGCATCCACCGCTATGCCCGTGGTGTTGGTCAGGCCGCTGACGATCGGCGTTCCCGTGATCACACTACTGCTGGTGCTGGCACCGGCAAATTCAACAATCTCATCGGATCCGCTGTTGGCCACGTACAGATTCCCCGCTCCGTCAATGGCAACCTGCTGTGGTTCAAAAAGTCCGCTGGCAATCTCGACGGGCGTGCCGCCGTTGTTCGGTGTGCGATAGATGGTTCCGTTCTCGTAGGCAACATAGACGTTGCCGGCCGAGTCAGTGGCCACGCCCGTCGGCTCGCTACCGCTGCCCAGCGTGGAACTCGTGCCCGGATCAACGGCCAACTCCGCGCCATTGCCGGTGCCATTCAGGTAGACAGTACCCAAAAGCGTTGAAACGCTGCCGATGGTGCCGGTAATATTCACCGCGCCGCTGCGCGCGCCTGCATACTTCGGCGTGAAGGTGACCGGGATGATGCAGACGTCATTGGCGACATTGGTGCTGCCGCTGGCAAAGGCCGCCAGGGTCGTGGTGCCGCCGCACGAATCGCCAGTAACCGCTTTGGCGAACTCGGAGCCGGTGGTGATTCCCTGCGTGGTGACGGAATCCGCCATAGTGCCGCTGGTGACCGTATCGCCGGTATTGCCTGTGAACAGCACAAAAGCAAGATTCTGCGTGGGTGCCGGGCTGCCCACCGTCGTGGCCGGAAAGCTGTTGTTGAAGCTCAGTTTGCGGATTAGGTTATTGCCGTTGTCCGCATAGTAGAGATTGCCGGAGGGATCGATGCCGATGTTGCCTTCCGCGTTACTGGTAAAGCTCTGCGGGGCTGGACAGCCGTCGCCATATTTATCCAGCGTCATCGGTCCTGAACCGGTGCCCGTTCCCGACGAACAATAGACATTGGCTCCTAAAAATGCCGTGCCTGCGGTCGGTAATCCATCCGCGGAGAGAAAAGTCAGAATCCCGGTGTTCGCGTTGATCTCGGCAAGCTCGCTGTGGCTGCCGTAGTCCATGACGTAGATATTGCCGTGGCTATCAAGTCCGAGTCCTTCGATTCTGTCAAAGACGACTCCGGATGCGGTGGCCAACAAGCCTGCGCCTTTGCCGGATGATCCTCCAATTCCGTCGCCGGCAAGAGTGTAAACATAGTTGGCCGTTGGCGATGAGACGCCGGTTTCCAGCTTGATCAGGTTCGCCAACGGATTGTTCGTGCCCCCGGCGTAGATCACGCGCACGGTCGTATATACGGACGCTGTCCCGCCACTGTTGTCAGCGATATAGACGTTGCCGCTGCCGTCCACCACCACCGCGCCCGGCAAGGAGAATTTTGCTCCAAGGGCCGCTAAATTGGAAGATGGCGCAGTCGATGCGGCCAGCGGTGTCGGCGTCCCAGTGCAGCTGGCTGTGCCGCAATTTCCAGCGCCGGCAATGGTATGGATATATCCGGCGGCTACTCCTCCGCTGGTCGAGTTATTGGGTCCGTTGACCATGCGGACTACGTCATTGGTTTCGTCTGCGATGTACAGGTTCTCGCTGGCATCGACCGCGACACTGTAAGGGGCGTGCATCTTGCCCGTATTGTTTGCCAGTGCGTTATCCGTCCACCCACCGCTGGAGCCGACGATCTGGTAGATGAAACCAACCTGCGGAGCCGCGCCGGTGCAAGTCAAGGCAGAACTGACGGTGGTGCAAGTGGAAAACGTGCTGGAGTTTTCCATCGCAACCAACTGAGCTGCGAGGCCAGTGGCATTGGCAAGCACCACGTAAACAAGCGAGTTGCTCTTATCCGGGATAAAGACGTTGCCCGCGCTGTCGACTGCGGGGCTGTAGGGCCCCTTGATATAGGAATCCGTTGCAGGACAGCCGCTGCCATTGGTATTGATGGATGAGCCGCCGCCATTGCACGTTCCCGACATGACTGCGGTAAGTCCGCCGGCCAGCGCATACACGTCGCCGGCGACCAGGGTTTCTGGAATAACGAGTGTAGCGTTTGCGGCAGGAATCATGGCGGTTGCGGGGTTCGCCACGCCGTTCACCGTGGTTGCGCCCGCATAGATCACGCGAACCTCAAGGTGTCCCTCATCCGAGAAATAGACATTGCCCCACGCATCGGCAACTACACCCCAGGGAGCGCTAACGCCCACCTGATTGGCCGGACAGCCATCGCCATAATTGTTGCTTCCGGCATTGGCATAGCCCGTGCAGCCAGATGCCTTGGAGGTGGACCACACTCCAGCAACGACGTCGCCGGCGCCAACACTGATATATGGCACCTGCACCATCATAGGCGGCGTGGTGGGAGCTTGCGCTCCGGCGTTCACGCTCAGCAGGAAAAACAGGCTCACTACAGGCAGGATTGTGGCGGCGGCAAGGCGGAATTTAGGCAGCATGACATTTCTCCAGAGACATCTGTGGCAGAGTGCAACGAGTAAACGGGGGATTCGGACAAGTGTGACGACATTTTTAGTCAAAATGTGGTCAGACCTTTCAAGCAAGAGAATTATGCTGATGTGCCCAGAGGGTTGTCAAATTCAGTCGCAATGGCAGTTTTGCTATATTTTGTATGTATAAAGAAACAATTGTTCTTCGGGGCGTTATTTCAATCAGGGAAGAAAATTATATGGGAATTTCAGTGGTCATGCCACTCGTGTGCATCGCTGATATTCAGGGTGTATCGACATAGACCGATGCGTAGAGCTGCCAGTCTATGTCGATCCACCCAACAATCATTTTCCGAAAGAACCGGGGAGCCTTTACTCTGACGACACGATTCTGACCTGACCTAACAGGCCGGCTTTGGGCGCTGGTCCACCACGGCCCGCGGGTGTGGAGTGTACTTCGATTTCCACAAGATTCTTGCCGGGCTTCAAAGCCTTGGTCACATCCCACCAATATGGCTGCCAGCCGCGCGCCTGGAGATCAACACCGTTGACGCGCAGATGCGCGTAATCGCGAACGTCGGTGCATTCAAGCAAGAGGCGGCGCTTGTGCGCGGGCTTCGCGCTGAGATTGAATTCCTTGGTGTAGACTCCCGGCGCGGAAGCATCTTTCACGCCCAGCTCCTGCCACGACTTCAGCGGCGTGGTGAAGCTCTGACCTGCAATCTTGAGCGACCAGCCACCGTCCAGTTCCTGAACCGCTTTTTGCGAGGCGACGACCGGCTCCGGCGCGGCAATGCCCTTGGGCAGCGGACCAATCACAATCACTTTGGCTTCATAAGGCCCGAAGGTCAGGGGAATCTTTACTGCATCGCCGTCGACGATAGCATCCGTCAGTGGATGAATCTCTCCAGTGCCCAAATCCCAGGCCTGCGCCTTGCCATGTCCCGCGATGGTTGCCACGCGCGACTCGGTTTTATCGCTCTCATTAAAGAAGTAGTACATATCGCCATCGCTCCAAGTACGATGCGTGTAGGTAAGCCGCGGGAATGAGGCATCCAGCTTTACATCCGGTTTAGGAAGCGCGGCCAGCACCTGCGGCGTGATGTCGCCGGATGGCTCCAACAGCGTGGCGAAGCTCAGGTCGGGCGTCTCTTTGGCGTCCATGAAGGTGTGGTCGAGAATCAGGCGCGGCGTCTTGCCGAAGAAGATCACCTTGCCGCCAGATTTGGCAAAGGCGCGAAGGCGTTCGAGACCGGTGCGCGAGATCACGGTCATCGAGGGCAATACGAGCGCTTTGTAGACCTGGCCGCTGAGGTTCTTGAAGCCGCCGTCCTCCAGCGACGCGACAGAAGTGAGAGACTGTTCGTCAAAGTAATCCCAATCGACCTGATGTTCAAAGAGCTGCCATCCCAGTTTGGTGGTGCTGCGATCGGCCTCCTCGGCGTCTTTGCCGCCCATCCAAATACTGTTGCCGGGATGGTAGAGGCCCACCTGCGCGGCGGGACGGCCCATGGCCATCAGATAACCGGCGCGATTGGCATACCAAGCAATCATCGCGGCCTCGGGCGGCACCGGAGGCGGCGGTCCGGTCACTGCATCGCCGGTGGGACCGCGCTGCAAAATTGGAACCCGAATCTCCAGCGCGTTTACTCCGCGCACTACTTGAAAATCCATCTGGTACTTGCCATCAACACCTGCTCCGCCGCCTTCTTCGGCCCAGACCTGCGGCCTGCCGAAGAGATGCGCCGCCGAGGAAGCCAGCTTGGGAAAGTTGTTGTTGATGTTCCATAAGCCGTCCGGCTTGTGCACCGCGTCCGGAACCAATTGATCGAGGTTGTCGATACCCGGCACCTGCACATAGCGCTCATCGCGGAAAAAGTCGCCCTCGCTGTGTTCCAGATCCAGCATTCTCTCTTCGTGGTTCAGATGGACCAGGTATTCAACGCTATATTTTTTGGCCCACGCAGCCTGCTCTCCGAAGAAGGAGCTGCGAAAGATGTTGCTCCATACGTCGTAGTAGTCGGCGCTGGCTCGCTGCGACTGCTCGGTGGGCTGGTGCGAGAACCACTGCGGAATATACGGTGCCAGATCGTAGCCCTTCTGCGCTTTGAACTGCTCCAGCAGCGTGGGCGTCCAGGGAATACCGCTGCTGTAATCCGGCTCATCACCGAAGAAGCCCAGCACGATTTTGCCGAACTGGTCGCCGACGGCTTTTCTGTAGGTCTCATGCACAATGGAGAGAAATGCGTCGGTGGCTTTGGGATCGAGATAATCGATGATCGAGTAGGTTCCGTCCTTGGCGCGTGTTCCGTCTGCGCGATTGAAGTTGCGCGTCGGCGAACTGAGATAGACGTGGCGCACAAACTGAACCTGCCAGTTGTAATGCGGCTCGCGGGGCGTGGAGCCTTCGTTCGGCGTGAGCCACTTCAACTGCAAGTCGGCTGGAACGGGAATCGGAATTACCTGCTTGATCTGCTGGCTGGTATCGGTCTCAATGGCCATGATCGCCAGTGTGTCGGGAGGCACCGGCATGGTCAGCGTCTGGCCGGGCTGAACGCGCACAGTGATGTCGGCGACGATGTCCTGCATCCCCAGTTGCGGATAGCGCTCTGTGATATAACCGCCGGCAAAGCCGCTGGGATAATCCGACTCATCCTGAATCCACAGCCGCATATTGCGCTTGGCCGCCTCGGCAACGGTGAACTTCACCTGGTCCATGTGCTCCGGCGAGAGATATTTTCCCTCCCCTGGTGCACGCCGCCCCGGCGACAGATTCACTATGAAGACGCCGTTGGCCGAGAGCCGGTCGAAGTCGCGGACGATCCTTGACCGCACTTCCTGGGGATCGGCTCCGTTCCAGCTCGCAAAGGGCTGGATGGCTCCATACTCATGCGGGGGGGCTTTAAAATTCGCCGCGACCTCACGGGTTGTGGGGTTGGTCAACTGCTGCCAGGGTTGCTGCGCGGCCACTGCCATCGGCAGAGTAAAGATCAGAATCGCAAGCATCTTTTTCATGGAAGATATCCTCAGAACCGGTTGCGTTTTTACTTAATCCACATCTGTCTCGGTGATGGCGTCGCCCTCTTTCACCTCCAGCGACAGGCCGTTCATGTTGACATTGCGCGCGTGCTCGATCTTGAAGCCCTTCTGCGCGGTGATCTTGCAGTTCTTGAATAGAATGCCTTGAATGGGGCTGCCGGCAAGGCCGTGTATGATGCCGACCGATTGCACATCACCCGATACATTGATGATCTTCACGTTGCGAACCACGGGCAGTACTTTGGCGGGCGGAGCAATCGGCGGCACCATGCGCCACTCCAGGTTGAATTCAAATGCCTGCTTGGTTTCGTGCAGCTTGAAGTCGCGATAGGTGATGTTTTCCACCACGCCGCTTCGGCTGGGCTGCGACTTGAATCGAATCGGCGCCCAGTTGCCGGAGTCCGAGATGCAGTTGCGCACCATCACATTGCGGATTCCGCCGGAGGTCTCGCTGCCCATCGCCACGCCGCCGTGGCCGTATGCGAAATGCGAGTTTTCAATCAGGATGTTTTCCGCGGGACGATTGACGCGCAATCCGTCGGCGTCTTTGCCGGATTTGATGGAGATGCAATCGTCATTCACATCGATATAGACGTTGTTGACGCGCACGTGCTTGGAGGAATCGATGTCAATGCCGTCGGAGCTGGGAATGTTGTGCTCGGCGGTGATGCGCAGATTCTCCGCCAGCACATCTTCGCTATAGAGAATGAAGAGGCACCAGACCGCCTGGTTGTGCAGATTCAGATTGGTGATGCGAACGTGCGTCGAGTTCTGAATGCCGATCAGCCGGGGACGGCCGCGACGCATTCTGGGCGCATCCGCTGGCGGAGCAAGCGGCGCAGCGCCGACGGCGGCTGGCGGACGGCGCCAAGGATTCTTCTGCACCCACTCTTCGCCGGAGCCGTCGATAGTTCCCTCGCCGGTGATCTCCAGGCCGGTAACACCGTCGGCGTTAATGAAGGCTGAAGTCCATTGCTCTTCCGTGCCCTCCCAGCGCGTCTGAATCATCGGATAGTCGTCGGCATTCGTCGTACCCTTCAGCACGCCGTCTTTTTCGACCAGCAGGTTAACGCCCTGCTTGAGAAAGAGGGCACCGCTGAGGAACGTCCCCTTGGGAACCACGAGGACGCCGCCGCCGGAAAAAGCGCATTTGTCGATTGCCGCCTGAATGGCTCTGGTGTTGACCGTCGTTCCATCGGCGACCGCGCCAAAGTCGGTAATCAGGTAGCGCGTGGCCGGCTTAAGCCTGCCATAGGCAGTCGCAGCGCAGGAGATCAGAAGCAAGGTCAGAACAAACGGTGTGAGCTTTTTCATAGATATCCTCTTTGACCGCGCCGGCATCATTCCTCCGCCGGTCCGGTCAGATGTTGTGGAATCAATGTCGACAAGCCATCCGTCAGATTGACCGGGCGGGATACGATCTGTAGCTTCGCCGGTTTCAGGCCGGGGCGGCTGGCGGTGATGGTCATTGTTCCAGAGACGAGCGTCGAGCGTACGGAGACGCGATTTATTCCGCACTCGGTGTTCAAATAGAGATTGTTCGTCGAATCGATCTTGCCGCTGTTATAGCCGCCGCGCCAGATGCCCGGCCCGTCAAAGGTGAAGTCGATCCGCGCATCATCGGTCGGGCAGCGCACTCCCTTTGCGTCCACCACTTCGACATCGATGAATGCCGCGTCCTGTCCATCGGACTCCAGGCCCTGCGGAGCCACCGTCGTGGTCAGCTTGATGGCCGCGGGCGCGCCGACCGTGGTCAGTTCCTGCTCGGCGACCGTCTTGCCGGCATTCCTGCCCACAGCCTTCAGCGTTCCCGGCACAAAAGCCACATCCGCGAAGGCGAAGACAAAACCGTTCTCCGGCTTCGCATTCACACCCAGCGATTTGCCGTTGAGAATCAGCTCCACCGACTCGGTGTTGGCGACAACGTAAACAGTCTTGACGGTCGCCCGCACGGGCTGAGCAGGGATTGCCGGTGTGTCTGGCATCGGACGCCTGCCCGGCTCCATTGCTCGACCCGGCACGGCGGGTTCCGCCTGAGTGGCAGGCTGTTCCAGCGGATAACTCCAATGGCCGAGTATATGCAGGTCCGGCTTTTCGTTTTGCATCACGCGATGAGCAAAGTAAATCTGCTTGGGCAGGCGCACAGCATCCACCTTGCCGCTCACCCGGCAGACCTCGCTGGAATCCTGGCGGCCGTCCGCATCGGAATCGGTCAGATAGATGGAAGCATAGCCGGACCACTTGGAATGAGCGGGATCGGGATTGGAGATGCGGTTCTGCCAATAGGCCCAATAACGCTCGATGCCTGCCAGCGCGAAGCTCTCTGACGTAAAAAGATATGGCGAGCGGATTCTCCACGTGTCGTTCGGTCCCTTCTTCGCTTTATAGTAAGGTGGGGAATCGTCGTCCCAGAAGCGGCGCGCGCCCTCTTCACGGAAGTCTTCGGACTCAATCAGCGGCGCACGGTCGCGGCGCGTGGCGCTGTAACCGCGGAAAATGTCGTCGGGGCCGGTGAGCGTATCCGTCTTGGCATCCTGGCCGATCATGACCTCATACGCTTCGGCAATAGGAGTGAGCGCGGTATTGGCAGCTGCATCGTCGTTATCGCGATCGCTCATCAAGCGTCCGCCCGCGGGATCCCACTGCTGGCGCAGAGCGTTCATCTGTTTTAATTGTTCAACGGTCACTATGGTGTTGCCCGCCTCCCAAAACAAAATGCTGGGGTTGTTGCGGAAGTAGATGATGGTGTCGCGCATAGCTTCCAGGCGCTGATCCCACTGGCGTCCGAAGACATCGCGCTCTTTATCGCCCGCCGGACATATCTGGATCACGCCAAAGCGCGCCATCGCGTCCGCGTCCACCTTTTGCGGGGCAATGTGCATCCAGCGGATATAGTTGCCGTGGCAGTCGCGAATGAGCTTGGCGTTATAGTCGTGCAGCCAGTCCGGGTAGGCCTGACCAAGGCCCTCCCACTCGTTCGATGAGCGCTGCGCAAAGCCTTTCAGGTAGACAAACTTGCCGTTGATAAAGACGCCGCCTGTGCCTGCGCCTCCCTTGAACTCAGTCTTGCGGAATCCAGTGACAATCTTGTCAATATCAACGACCTTGCCATCCACTTTGAGGATGCTGTAGACCTTGTAAAGATAAGGGTCTTTGGTGCTCCAGAAGCGCGCATCCTTCAGGCTGCCCGTTGCCGTATGCAGGGTCTTCTCGCCGTCCATCATGTCCACGGCATCGCCCTCGAAGCTCGCGCGAAGCTGCCCGCGATGATCGACGATGATCACTGATAGTTCGACCGTCGCCCGGTTTCCCGAATCGTTGCGCACCTCGGATTCTACCGTCACATCGCAGGAGTTCTTCGCAAGATCGAAGCTGCCGCCATGCACGTAAATGCCGCTCGTCTCCAGGCCGTAGTAAAGCGGCAGCGTCTGGTGAATATTGCCCGTCGCGTGCAGCCACACGTGCCGGTTGATGCCGCCATGATCGGGATTGAAGTCGTTCGCGTTCCATTCAAATTTGGTTTGAGTGGCGCGCTCCTGGTAGTCGGTCCGGTTGTCCACCTTCACAGCCAGCACGTTCTCCTGCGCTCCGAAGTTCACAGCACTCGTGATCTCGATGCCGTAAGCGGTGACGCCATTCTCGTACAAGCCGACCGGCTTGCCGTTCAGGAAGATGTCGCCGGCCTGACGCATTCCCTCGAATTCAAGGAATATCTTGCGGCCTGAGAAATTGGCGGGCAGCTTGAAATGCTTGCGGTACCACGAGATTCCCTTGTATGTCCCCACGTCGCCGCCGCTGTGCGAGATGATCTTGCGGAAAGAGTCCACGTCGTTGAAGCTGTGCGGGGTGCTGACGGTTGTCCACTGCGAGTCGTCGAAGGCGGCAGCTTCCGCGCCGGCTGCATCTTCGCGGATAAATCGCCAGTTGAGATTGAAGTTGAGTTTGGTACGCGGCGATGGCGGCGGCGTGTAGCGCATGGCAGGAGTGACTGCAAAGGCGGCGCGGCTCGCTGAGAGAAGAGCCGGAAGACCGGCTGCCGCAACTGCGGCCGTTTCAATAAATTTGCGGCGGGAGATTGAAGTCTTAGACATGGACATTCCTCGCGATGAAGATTATGCAGCCCTATGTGCGCAAAACTCGTTCACACCAATACTACCCAATTGGATTCATCTGTGGGCTGACAAATGAACTCCAAACGAATAATGTTCAACTCTCGCAAGTGCGCGGCTTTCTACACCTTGTAGTCCCACTCCTTGCGATAGGGCATATCAACGTAGCCGTTTGCCGCATCGTCGTTGGTGAAGCGCATGGCCTTCGCGTCCCAGAGAAGCACGTTGGAGGTGCGCCAGTAGCGGGGCGCATCTGCTCCGGAGGCTGCAATAGGGGCTGTGTCAGGGGCGTGCACATGACCATCGCCAGAGGCGGGAATCCAGACCACCGCCGAGTCTGACCGGCCATTCTGCTTCCAAACCGCTCCGCCGCGCGCTCCCGGCTTGCTGTATCGGCGCTCCGCCAGAGTACCGAGCAGGGCAAACTCCGTCAGCCCGCAGGCGTATTCCACCGGCGTGATGGACTTCTTGCCGGCCTTGCACATCCGTATCCACTCAGCGTAATGATCCGCTCTCTCGCAGCGCGGCTGAGTTGGCTCCGGCTGCTTGAAGTCCTTGAAGCGGCTCTCCGGCAATAGCTGGCCGCCGGGAAGTCCGCGCGACGGCTGGCCCAGCGTGTGGTCCGGCATCCACGGGCTGCCTCCATAAAACGCGGAAACCAGAACGCCCTCCTCGCCGACAAACATAATGCCTCGACCGGGCATTCCCATATCAACCGGCATACTGAGAGGCCGCGGCGGCTGCAATCCGCCGTCATAGAAGTAGGCCATCATCTCAGGATGTTTGCCGCGAGCCGGAAAGTGCCATTGGATATAGTTGGCGATGCTGGAGCACTCGCTGTTCTCCACCACGCCCTTCGGCGAAAAGGATTGGCAGGCATCGGCGGCCACCCAATCCGGCGCATCCATTTCGAGTTCGTCGTGGAAGATATGCAGTGCATGGCAGGCCACGTCGCCGATGTTGCCGGTGCCGAAATCCCACCAGGGACGCCAGTTTCCGTAGTGGTAAGCCGGATGGTAAGGCCGCGCTGGAGAGGGTCCGCACCACTGATCCCAGTTCATTCCCGGCGGCGGCGACTGAATCTCCGTTGGCCGCGCCAATCCGCTGGGGCTGTGTGTGCCGGTCCAGAAGTGCACCTCGCGGATGGGGCCGATGACTCCGCTCATCAGCAACTCGGTGGTGGCGCGGGCGGGCGAGGCGCAGGCATCCTGAATGCTCGCCTTGGTTGTAACTTTGGAGGCAAGGCAGGCGGCCTTCACGCGTCGCTCCTCGGCGATGGTGCGCGTGATCGGCTTGGCGCAGTAGATATGCTTGTTCATCGCCAGAGCCGCCAACGCCAGATGCGAGTGCCAGTGGTCGGGCGTGGCCACAATAAGCGCGTCGAAGTTCTTCTCTTCCTTGTCGAACATCTGCCGGAAGTCTTTGTAGAGCCGAGCCTTGGGATAGAGCTTGAATGCGGGCGCGGAGTAATCATGATCCAAGTCACAGAGCGCGACGATCTCCTCATCCCTGCATCCGGCCACATAATCCTGGCCCACGCCGCCCACGCCCACGCAGGCGATGCGCAGCTTTTGGCTTGTCTTTTCCGCGACATTTTCTGCCGGCAGCCGCGGTGCAACCAGCGCCGCCGCTCCACCGGCAATCGCCGCGCGCCGCGTGATTGCACCCTTGCTAGATTGCTTGAGAACCATGCGAATCTTCTCCCTCACGCACAGTACAAATATATTCCCGGAAGGCGCTGCTCATCCTGTGCAACGCGCACTTATTGGTGCGTATCGAGAGCGCGGAAGCCGACGGGAAGAACCATGCGATGATCAGTAAGTCGCCAAAGAGACGCGGAGTACCTCCGGAGCTGAAGAGAAGGCGAGTCCCCAGTCTGTTTGGTCGCCATTCAGTATGCGAAGGAATTTGAAGGCTCCGTTTTCGTAGGCACCTTCCTCCACGCGAATGAACTGCCGATGCTGCCATTTGCCGTCGATCTGAGCCGAGGGCGTCTGCCCGCTTCCTGCCACGATCTGCTGCGAGTTTCGTTGCTGCGCGGTGCCGGCTGGACGGAAATCAACATGGCAGAAATATCCCGCAACCAAAAACTGGTTGTCCTTCAGTTGCGCAACCAGGGCGCCTCCCACCGCTTCGGGATTGCCTTTGGCGGAACCGTTGCGTCCGGCACCATAGGAAACCACGGCGTCCCAATCTCCGAAATGCAGCGTTTGTGTGGGCTTGCCTTCTTCCTCCGCCACAGCCTGCAACTTGCCCTCGTAGCTCAAGCGGGCAATCTCGCGCATCATGGGAGCAAGCAAGCGATAGTTCCGCGCCGTCGATTCCAGAAAGCCCTCGGGCGTATCCGGCTCGCCTTTTTGCGCCGCGTGAGTGCGCGTGTAGTCCAGACCAAAGGGCGAGTAGCCAATCGCCTGATGGCCGAGGACGGAGAAAAAGAAACGCGCGGCATTGCCGGTGCCGCTGGTCTCCGGGACGAACAAGGCATTGTCCGGCCGATGATAAAGATCGAGCACCTTCAGATACGATGCGGTATCCAGCAGGTAGATATCCGGCGCCAGAATATCGATGGCGGGCGCCTCCGCCTTCCAGATGGGAATGACGTTATCCGTGGGACCGCCGCTCTCGTAACTTCCAGGCGCTCCCGGCTTGAGCGGATCGCGCAGCGCGGCGTTCACATACATCGGCAAAGGATAAACGGCTTTGCCCGCGGCGGCCACCTGCCCAACATATTTGGCGATGGCCCAGGCATGAAAATTCACTTCGGCCTCGGCGCCGAAGACCTCCTGCCAATTCGCGGAGGGCGCGTTGGGCGTCTTGTTCATCGCCTGCAAAACCTCGGCGGGAACCGGAGCTTGATAGAGTTTTTCCGCGGCAGGAGAGTAATCGCGCAGGGTTCCCCACGTGCCGGTTTCGTTTTGTACCTGCACCATGATCACCGTGCGCTCCGGATCGGCGGCTTTGAGGTGACGCATGAAGGCCGTGAATGCGTGAATGTCCGCATCGAGAGAGGCCTGTGCAAACGGCGATGGCGAGTCCACCAGTTCGCCATTCGAGTTAGTGACGTGGGCATAGCGATCCGGTTGCAGCTTCATCCATTCGGGCATATAGTGCTGGCTGCCGTTCTTCCAGGTGGCGAACCAGAGCAGAACCAGATGGACGTGATGCCGGCGAGCCTGAGCAAGAATCGTATCCACCGCCGTGTAATCAAACTGCCCCTGCTTCGGCTCAAACTGCTCCCAGTAGATGGGAATCTCAAGCGTGTTGGCGTGAAGATACTCGACCGCGGGCCACACCTTGGGAAGCGTGGCCGACCAGTCGCTGGAGTTGTTTGCCTGCACGCCCAGCATCAGATAAGGCGCGCCATCCACCATCAGTGCGTAGCGGCCATCATTCCGCACCAGGCGCGGCACCGGGCGCTGCTCAACCTGCGCCCGCAACACAAACCCGCCACAAGATGCCGCCAGAACGGCAGCAACGATAAAGGCTTTCATCGTATCGATCCTCATTTCTTTTGGCCTGCTTGATCCTTGCTCGGCTCTCCGCCGTAAAGTCAGTTGCATTTCATGGTCAGCAATGTTGACGCAGCGGCACAGCGAACGCGCCGCAAAACTTTGGCCCGCACCATAGTGCGAGCCAAGGTTCAAAGCACGTCGTGAATGAAGCAATCTCGTCAGGCGATCATCGTCGGCTTCTGCCAATTCTGAATCTGATCCCAGTTTCTCGGCAGTTGATAGGTCTTGGCGTAATCCTTGATGGCCGGACCGACGATCTCAATCTTGCTCAAATCGCCCTGGCCGCGGTCGCCCGCATCGGCGCAATACTTCAGGTAGCCGATCTTGTTGAAGTCCACTCCCATTAGCTCCGCCCCAACGCGGTCGGCGGCGAGCCAATCCAGGCTGGCGACGCAAACCTTTTGCAGAATGGGTGTGCCATGCACCGGGCCGGTTCCTTCCATGCCTTCGTATCCATCGATCACCGCCAGGTCCGGGTGATAGCGGGCGGAGAGGGCAAAGAGATTGTAGCTGATGCCGTGGGCACCGCTGCCGTGGGTGAGCCGCTTGTCGTTGCGGGCACCCCGCGCGCCGTTCTGGTCCTTGATGGGCGAGCCGACGACGATGTTCTTGAGCGAGAGCGTGATGCCCACCAGGTCGTGTGTCTTCAGCTTGGCAGCGGAGATGATGAAGTTGTTCGGGTCGGTCATCATATTCGACATACGGCAGGCCTTGGGCTGAAAGTCCTTTTCGTCAACGCAATAAACAACGTTGAACTTGTCCTCGTCGATATTGAGCAGCTTGACGCCGTACTTGTCCACGAATTTGTTGTAGCCGTAGTTGGAGAAGCTCTCCATGCACGAACCGTTGGCCGGCGACTCGGCGATGACAACATTGGTTTTGCCGATGGACTTGAGAAACTCCAGGATGCCTTCCAGGTTGTCGGCGTGGCTGGCGCAGAGCGGAACATTGACAATCACATTGTTAGGCTTGAGGATGACGCGTTTGTTGCCGATGGCGGCCGCGATCTCTTTCTTGAACGGCTCCAGCGACTTGAAGGCGATGTTGGCGCGATCGTCGCCGGCGGCGATGGCGACACGGGTTGGGAGGTCGCTCTTAGCCGCGGGAGCAGTGGAAGCAGCGGCAGTAGCGGCGGCTCGCGCCGAGGGTATACGCCATGCGGCTGTAGCCGCAGCGCCACCGAGCATTGAAGTCTTCAGAAACTTTCTCCGGGAAGCGATACACTCGCTTGTCATCATCTCAACACCTCTCTGAATGTTCCATCTCAGCCGCTGGATAAAATTACCCACACCTCCACTATGCTCTTCCGGCTCCGCACCAGTATAGTCGCAAAACGACGAGTATGGGGCGTTTTTTTGTGATATTTCTGCTGCGCGGCCATGCCGGAAGAAAAAGATGTGTTTACAGGAATATTGCCGATCTGGACCACAATAAAATCAATAGCTTGCAGCCGGTATTACTTGGCGTCCGGCTGAGGATTAAAGTCCAGTCTGACTGGGTTGATGGCGATCCATGCCAGCGCGCCAAGCACCGCGATGGTGGCTGCGGTGATAAACGACATCTCCCAGCCAAAATGCTTTGCGAGCAGCGGCGTGAGCGAGGCTGTACAAACTCCGCCGGCCTGACCGCCCATATTCATGATGCCGGAGACCAAGCCGACGTGCTCTCCGGCGATGTCCGCCGTTACCGCCCAGAAGATGCTTTGCGAGATGAACAAAATACCCGCGCCACAAGCGAGGATCACGGCTGCGGCGACCGGGCTGCGCAACCCTGATCCGATCACCAGCAGAGCCGCCGCGACCGCAAGAGAAAGTGCGGGCACGAGGCAGCGCCCCCAGCGCAGGCCGAAGCGCGCAGCGACCCAATCGCTGAGCACTCCGCCGCTTAGGCAGCCGATCGTCAGCGCGATGAAGGGCAGCATGGTGAAGACCGCGCTGGTCTTGAGATCGAAGCCTCGCCCCTCCTTCATATAGGTGAAAAACCACGTGTAGAAGAGCCAAGCGACATAGCCAAAGGCAAAGTAGCTCGCGGTCAAGGCAAGCACCGCTTTGCTGCCGAATATCTTTGCCCAGGGCGTCGCGGGCTGGCTGCTTTTCTGAATAGCGCGAGTGTACAAATTTCGATTCTGGCAGATGAGAGTCGTTTCCGCGTCGCCCGCCAGAGAATGTTCTTCGGGAGTATCGCGGGCGGCAAGGTACCAGACTAGGCCCGCCACCGCGCAGGCCAAAGCGCTGAACCAGAAGGAGGCTCGCCAGCCGTGGCGCAGGATAATCATCGTGACCAACGGTGGAGTCAGGCCCGCGCCGATACCGATGCCGGCGAAGATCAATCCATTGGCCTTGCCACGCTCACAGACCGGGAACCAGCGCTCGACAAATTGACTGGCGGCAGGATACATGGCGGCTTCTCCGGCGCCCAGACCAAAACGTACCGACAGCAGAATCAGCAGGGCTCCGTGAACATGAGGAGGAACCAACGCCATCAGGACAGCGAAGAGACCGCACCAGGCGAAAGCCAGAGCCAAGACAAGGCGCGGACCGAGCCGCCGCGCCAGCAGCCCCACGGGAATTTGGAAGGCGGCGTAACCAACGAGAAATGCGCTGAAGACCCAGCCGAGATGCACATTGTCAAAGGCAAACTCGTCACGGATATGAACACCGGCGATGGAGATATTCGTCCGGTCCAGGTAGGCCACCGCGCTCAAGACGAAAAGCCAGAGCACGAGCAGGTAGCGCATGGGCGGAAGAACGAGTTGCCGGTTTGGTTTCACGATCATTCCTTGCGCTGGGCTGCTGGTCTAGCCTTTGATGTGCACATCCCAGACCTTGGCCATACGTGAGCTTCCCGCCGACCCTGTGATGGAGAGGATGACGGTGTAGATTCCCTCTTTGCCGTGCGTCTCCTTGTACTGATGAATCGGGTTTTGCTCGGTCGATGTGGTTCCATCGCCGAAATCCCACTTCCACGTTGTAATCTCGCCGACAGAATTATCCTTGAAAGCCACAAGCCGTCGATCCATGTCGATGACCTTGAAGGACCATTGCGCATCAATGGGTTTGCGGAATTGCGGCTCCAGCGGCATCAGGCGGAAGCCGACCAGATCGGAGGAGTTTCCGAAGAAGGTCTGCTTGTGGGAGAGATTCCAAAAGTGACGCTTGTTCAGGTTCGGATCGATGTAATCGATCACCGCCCACGAGAGGCCGATGAGTTTGTTCTCCGTCAGCAGGGATTCCACCGCACGCTCCGGGCCTTCGCAGCCGGCGTAGTCGAATGGTGTGATATAAAACTCCAGCACGTACTTGCCGCTTTCGCCATGCTTGAAGTTGTATTTCTGCGCGTGGTTGGCGTAGGGCAGCTCCTTGGTGTACTGGGCGCAACCCCAGTCCATCGTCCAGTCCTTGCCTTCGGCCGGCGTAAAGATGTGATAGTTCTGCGCCTGGTTGCCCTGATAAGAAAAGTAAGCATCCGAGCTGCTGATGCGAGGATCGATGACAGCTATGTCGCCGACGGCCTTCTGCGTCCACACATCACGGTGATAGATGTCGATCAGCGGACCGCCGGAGAGATCGCCATCGACGACGATTTCAAAGATGTCGTTGTGCAGATCGGGCCGCGCAAAATCCCAATGCTTTTTGTCGGCCTCATAGAGAAAGTAGAGCCGGTTCAATCCCTTGACCCAGCCCACCTTCACCTTGACATCGAGGTCGCGATTTGTTCCATGCCCGCCAGGAGCTTCCGTATCTTCGAGCTGATCCATGCTAACTGCATAACTGTCAGGCACCATCGCCCAGTCATCCGTGTTGCCGTCGATGCGCGGAATCTGATCGGGCGGAAACTGGAAGACCTTGAAAGTTACATCAGACCGCTCCAGCGCGTCAGCAGGTGTAAACGCCAACAACAACAGGCAAAGCAGGAACCGAGATCGAAACACCATGAGCCTCCGATATTGTTATCGCGACTACTTGTCGATGCGGATCAGCATCTTGTCCAGCGCATCCATATCCATTGGATAACCCAGCCCCGGAGCCGTGGGCGCTACCACATAGCCGTCGGCGTCAATGCGGAACTTGTCCTTGTAGTAAGGGCGATCTGCATACTCGGCTGGGAAGGGCATCTCAAACCAATACGAGTTGGGCAGCGCCAGCTCCACATGGAAGTGCAGCGCCATATCCGGCACGTTGCCCCAGTTGTGCGGAGTGCACTCCATTCCATGTGCATCAGCCAGCAGGCCCACGCGCATGGCGCCGGAGATTCCGCCCACATTGTCGGCGATCAGGCGCACCACATCCAGCGCATCGCGCTTGATGTACTCGGCAAAGTCCGCAATGGAGTAAATGAATTCGCCGACGTGAATGGCAAGGTTCAGGGCTTTGCATAGTTCGATCAGGCCTTCCATATCGTTGGAGCGGACCGGGTCCTCGAACCACAGATAATTCAGCTCATCCAGCACGCGGCCAACCGTCATCGCCTCGAAGCGGTTGTAGCGCTGCACCGGATCGTGCATCAATACAAATTCATCGCCGACGGCTTTGCGCACCTCGCGGATCTCTTCGATGTGGCCGATGTAGCTGGGAATTGGCGAGCCTTTGGCGTGCTGGCCTCCGCCGGGATGAATCTTGTAGGCCTTGTATCCCAGGCTCTTGGCCTTCAGCACATCTTCCACATAGTCTTCCACGCTGGGCAGATGCTGCGAGCTGGCATAGGCCATGATGCGATCTTTGGTCGGCGTGCCGCCGGAGAGGATTTTGTAAATAGGACGGTTGACGGCCTTGCCCAAAATATCCCACATACACACGTCAGCCGCTGCCGTGTAGTAGTTCGGCCACAAGCCGCCGCCGCGGGCCATCTGTCCGGGACCTTGCGCGGCAGGACCGCCAAGTGGCTGGGGCATTCCGATGCCGGTGGGGCCTCGTCCCGGCCCGCCGCCGGGGCGTCCGGTCTGCCCTGCGTCATAGCCCGCAGGGCCTTTCATGCCGGTCGTCGAGGTGAGCGAGGGAAGCAGGTCAAAGATGTTTTTGCCCACCAGAACCGGTTGCGCCCACTTCAGCCATCCCGGCGTGATGCTGCGGTCGCCGATAGTGTAGTTGCCCTCGATGCCGCTGTTGGTGACAACCGAGATGATCTCGCCCGTCTCCGAACTGTTCAACCGATGCATCTTGCTGATGTCGGCGACATACACCTTGACTTCCTTGATCGTCAGATCGGGAAGGTCGCCGGACTTGACTCCAACAGACTGGGCTGCGGCTGCGATGGGATTGGCGAGAGCGGCAAAGCCAGCCGCCGCAAATCCTGTTGTACCGGTCAAAAAGCCGCGTCGTGTGGTTGTATTCATCTCATTCTCCTTTTCCTGATGGTGGCCTGACCGTAAAACGGATAGGTCTGTTTGTGCAACTCCTCAGCCGAGTGGCATGGAAGTCAAAAAATTCCGCCGGACGAAGCTAAAAATCAGCCGCGCATATAAGGCTTCAGATAGGTATCGAGAGCCTTGAGAACAGCTCGCTTCTCACCTTCGGTCAGCGGTGGATCGGGCTTTTTGTTGGGGTCGCCCATACCGGGCATATGCCGCGATGTGGTGTTCTCCTTGAAGATGCCGCGCGCCACCATCAGATATTGATCGGCATGAGAGAAGGATTGGAAGGCGAGAATTCTGCCGTACATATCGAAGGCCTCCTGAGGCTTGCCGGCCTGATACAGTTCGTAAACCTGCTGATAGATGTCCGCGTATCCGACGGTGGGACAGAATCCCGCAAAGCCAAGCTGCAACTCCTCAATTAGGGGGCGAATCCCTTTGCCGGCAAAGACGCCGATCTTGTCGTCCGTTCGCTTGCGAATCTCGGTGACGCGCTGCAACGGATCACCGGCCTCGTCCTTGACCACGCGCATGGTGGGAATGGCGCGATACATCTCGACGAGCACATCGACGGAGACATCGCCGATGGTCTGGACGATGAGCGGCAGATCTGTGACATTGCCGATAACCTTGTAGTAACTGAGCAGCGCGGCATCGTCGCCCTTGGGAGGCAGCGAGCAGATGGCGTCGGCACCGTTTTTAGCTGCGTGCTTGGCGAAGGCGATGGCGCCGGGAAGATCGTTGTTTTCGGTTTGCACGCCGATGGCCAGCGCGGTCTTACCGCCCTTGCCCGCGGCGAGGATCGCCTCCGCGCCGGCAAAGCGCTCGCTGGCGGACATGGTGGACCAGCCGCTGGCTATCTGCGGCCAGATGAAGCCGGGAACCGAGGCGCGGTTGCAGAACTTTATTTCGTCCGCCAGACAGTCGAGGTCTAACTTATCGTCCGGTGTAAAGGGGGTTGAGCCGATGGGAAAAAGTCCGCGAAAGGGCTTGGTTCCAAGACTGACGGCTGGCGCGGCAAAGCCGACTCGTGACAGGGCAACTCCTGCGGCGACAGAGCCAAGCGACTTCAGGACGGTGCGGCGGTTCACTTCGCAGGCCATGAATTCTCCCTTGATTTAGTTTCGGTATTGTAATACAGGGAGCGACTTTGCCCTGTCAAGGCTTTTACCTAACGCTTTGAAAAGTCCAGCAATTTCGCGGAGAAAAACGGAAGGCCAGAGCTGTAGCCCTGACCTTCGCCGGCCAAAATCAATTCGGATTTTCCGCAAAGCGCCCCACTACTTGGGCAGCAGCGATAGAACGCCCTTGCTGGGATTGGGAATGACATGCGCGGCCACCAGGCGTCCGAGGCCCTCGACCTTGCTCTTGCCCGCCTCCACCGCCGCGGTCACGCTGGCGACGTCGCCTTTGATGACCACGGTGATGTAGCCGCCGCCGAGTTTTTCGCGCGCCAGCACCTCCACCGCCGCAGTCTTCAGCGCGGTGTCAATTGCTTCAAATACGCCTGTAAAACCCTGCGTCTCGATGAGACCCACAGCAAAGTTGGCTTGTTCGCTCATGTGATTCTCCGGTCTTTGGACTGATGCCTGTTCGATCAGTGGGTTGAAATCGGGCTGCGCCTCATAGGCGGCGCGCGAAGACTCCGATGGATTTGCGATGACGTGCGCGATGATGGGAAACTGCATGGCGCGCGCGGCTTCTTCGGCGGCGCGGGCGGCGGACTCGATGTCGCCGATGGGTCCGAGCAGCTTCATGCAGACGCCGGGAGCGTCGTTCAACTCGGTCTGCAACAGGCGCACGTTGGCGCACTTTTCCATGGCGTCCAGCACCACCATGGCCGGCGACCAACCGCCAATCTCGACGAGTGCTAGCGCCAAGCTCAGACCACACCTCTTTGCTTGAGATCGTGCATGACTTTGACAACCACCTGCTTCACCATATCCTGCCCGACGTTGCCGCTGCGCACTGGGCAGCCGATGGAGGGTGGCAAGACCAGCTCAAAATCCGCCAGAATGCACTGCAGGGCGGAGCTGAGGATGGTATTGTCGGCGCGCTGCGCGCTGGTTTTGGGCTGGCGTCCGCAGCCCATGTTGAAGCCGCGCAGCTCGGCCGCCGCGCGGAAGCCATCGGGAAACTCGAAGGGATACAGCATGGCGTCAAAGAGCTCGAGAATCCGGTATTGCCAGTGCATTGCCGCTGGGTGGTCGCCGGAATGAAAGAGATCGAACATACGGCGAGTAATCTCTGGAACCGCGTTGCTGGAAGCGTGTGTACCGCCGTCGCAGCCGATCATCAGCATGGGAACCAGCACGGCCTCCCAGCCGGTGAGGAAGGTGAAATCCGGACGCAGCGGGCGAACGGCGGAGATCATGCGCATCATGAAAGCCAGGTCGCCGGAGGAGTCCTTGATGCCGATCACGCGGGGACATTCGTCGGCGAGGCGGCGGATGGTGGGCACGTCGATGGGGCTGGCGAACATGGGGATGTTATAGAGCGTGAGGTCGATGGGCGAGTTGCGGGCGATCTCGGCAAAGTAGGCGTAGACGGATTCCGGGCCGAGCTTGTAGTAGTAAGGCGCGACGATGGCGACGGCGCGCGCGCCCATCTCCGCGTAGGCCTCGCAGGCGGCCAGCGTCTCCTTTACGTTTGCTTCCGCTGCACCGGCCAGAATGGGAACGCGACCGCGACACTCATCCGCCACCACCTGGACAATCCTGCGCCGCTCTTCCGGCGTAAAGCGCGTGAACTCGCCCGTGGAACCATTCGGATAGAGGCCGTGCACGCCGCTATCAATCAACCAGGAGACAAAGCGGCGCAACTCCGGCTCGTTCACCTGACCGCGTTGGTCGAGGGGAACCAGAAGCGGCACAAAGATGCCTTCCAGCTTTGTTGATTTACCAGCAGCCATTGAACCTGCCAATTCCTTCGTTGGTCGGCACCAGATTCAGCACCGCCAACCCGCCAGATGCAGAGCAGAGACCAGTTTAATCTATCCGGAGCAACTGCCTCACGCCTGATCGCGCCACAACGCCACGCCGCCCAGCAGGCCGCTCTCATTGGAGACGATGCTCACGTTCTCGGCTGGCGTGAAAAGAATCTTCTTGGTGTTGCCGCCGCCCAGGTAGAGGTGATCCCAGTTGAAGAGCGCTTCGGTCTGCTGAATGGCCGCCTGGAGAAAAACGTTCCAGCGCGTCTTGCCGTATTTGTCGAGGCCGCGGCGGCCAAGGTGGTCTTCGTAGCTCATGCCCTTTTTGCGCCAGGGATGATGTCCGAGTTCGAGACCGGGAACCAAGTGGCCGTTGGTGAAGAGCGCGCTGCCGAGTCCGGTGCCCAGCGTGAGAACCAGCTCGACGCCGCGCCCCTTGATGGCACCGTAGCCGGCAATGTCGGCGTCGTTGCCCACGCGAACCGGCTTGCCCCAGCGCTCGGCGAGCCGCTCTTGCAGAGGAAAGTTGCTCCAATCGGGATGCAGGTTGACCGAGAGGATGGTCATGCCGTGCTTGACGACGCCGGGAAAACCGACAGAGACTCTGTCGAAGTCCGCCTCAACGAGCTTGCGCAATTGGTCGAGGGCGACCAGTACGGAGTTGGGCGTGGGTACGGCCGGAGTCAGGATGCGTTGGCGCTCGCTGACCGGCTGGCCGGCGGCGTCCAGCAGCATGGCCTTCAGCCCCGAGCCGCCGATGTCGATGGAGAGCGTGATGGGAGCGGCGGGGGTAGACGGGGGAGCGGCGGGCGAGGAGATTTTGGGAGTCATTAGCAGGAATTGTAGCGCCTGCGGGCAACTTGGATAAATTGATCCACTTGACTGCAAACAGCCGCGCAGCCGTTGCATGAAATCATCTGCAAATTTGAGGCGAACAGATAGCCCCACACACAGGCGGGTGCGATACGCCATTTCTTAGAGCATTTTCGCTTCACTTGTTAACATTACGACTCCATAGAAGGTGGCTTTTTCTTGAGGGAAAATCCGCGCTGGAGCATGCATTCTGTAAACACCAAAATCTAAAATGCTGTAGCCTGATTCTTGCAGATAATTTGTGATTCTGTGAACGCGCTACTTTCTCTACACGCCATCGACAGCCGGACAGACCGGTATCGCGCAACGATCCGAGCGGAACCACGTTCTCAGATCGCGGCCACGGGAGTCATTTTGGTGCGGACCGGCTGTAGCCGGAAGGAGTTCTTTCCTTCAGGAATCAGCACAAGCGGAATTGGCGTTCGATCCGACTTTGTGTGCATATGCCGGGATTCCAGCCACGCGCATAGGCGGGGATCAAATATCTCCGGCTGACCCTGCCAGAAATCGGGCTGCAATCCGCACTCAATCTGGAGATGATCCAGTTGCAACTCGATGCTGGAGAGATTCTTGGGAAAATAGCGCCGGACATTGTTTGCGCCCACATGAAGCCCGGTAATTCCGCGCCCTTTGCTTTGTGTCTTGACAACCATAACATACCTGCCAATCAACGCCGGATGAGGTAAGTCTAGGGAATCAGGACAAATAAATCCGCAGACCGGTGAAGGAAACTCTTGGTGCGAATTCCTCTTTGGAACTCACCGGGGGGAAGGCCAATTCGGGATGATGATGCGCTCGAAATTTTGCGCTGTCAAGAAAATTTTCGCCCTGATTTTCCACAGGCCGCTTGCTTTCTTACTTATAAACGCAAAACCATAGCGAAACGATGAAGAAACGTTAAAAAACGCATGAAGTATGTCTCAGGCGCTTGGCAGCGGCAGAGACCAACCAGCCGACGGGCGCGTGAGTTCATAGTTGTCGCCAAATGCTTTAGTGTTGTCAATGGAACGGAAGAACTCCGGCTGTAAGGCAAACAAAATGCTGCGGCGGATGGCCAGACGAAAGACTCGCCCCAGCTTGAAGCGTTCACAGTAGGCCTTGACGTGCGCGCTCCGGCGCTCCGGCTCAGTGACAATGCTTACTGCTCCGCGCATCTGCACCCCGCGAATCTCCTTCCAGCCCATTGCGGGGCAGTAAACGGTGGCAGCGGCACAGGGCCTTCTCTGCAAGTTCCGGCTGTGCTGGCTGCTCTGCGATGAGAGCCAGTAGAGCGTCAGCTCTTCATCCGCAATGTAGAAGAGCGGCGCCGCCGAGGGCAGGCCGTTCTCATCGCTGGTGGCCAGCGAGAGGGTGGTTTGCTCGCGCAGCAGCTTGGCAATCCGCTCCAGTTGATCGTGCATTTTGCTCATGCTTCCTTGTGCCCGAATCGCTCTTCATCTTACACTCCGGGCGCTTTCAGAGCGAAACCTGAGTTACTATCTCCTGATGAGTTGATCGAAGGTCGTCGCTCCCTGATGGTCGCGTCGACTTGAATGCATGGTTTCGAAATACGTCATCTCTGGTTTCGCTATCGCCGGAAAGCAAAAGAGACAGCCCGTATGGGCTGCCTCTCTTGGCGCTGCCTGAGCCGCTGGTTTGCGGGGTTAAGGCAGATAGTAACGGAAGGAGGTGTAGAACTGGTTCTCGGTGGCGTCCACCTGCGGGGTTGTGCTGCCGCCCCAGATGGCGCGGTTGAGGTGGCCGTACTGCACGCCATAACGAACGCGGCCGGCCGGTCCCTTGTAGAAGTCGTACCAGAAGCCACCCACAAACTCCTGCACGAATTTGTTGACGCCGTTGCAGTTAGCAGGGCTAGTGGAGACAGTTGAGCTGGTAGGCAATACCACGGTGTTGCACCCGCTGTTGTTGGCGTTGAGCAGGCCGTAACCGGAAGCTGTTCCGCCGTTGGTGCTGATCAGACGACCGGCAAAGTCCTCGCCGAAGTTGCCGTAGATGACCAGGCGAGGTGTGGGTTTCAGCTCGATGGTGGAGAGAGCGGAGGTGTTTTGGATGGCCAACATGGTGCCGGTGTAGTCGAAGGTGACATCGGCGAGGGTTGTGTCGCCGTAGCGGCCTACGCCATAGCCATAGAGGCCGGAGAGGCCGAAGTCGCCATACTTGCCGAAGACCGGAGCGCGCAGGCTGCCGCCGAAGCCGCCGGTTGCCAAAGAGTTGGTCTGGCTGACGGTGGGCGCCGAGGTGGAGGGCCACAACTGATAGTGCGGGAAGCGGCCGATGGCGAAGGCCTCATAGTGGCCCCAGCCGGGATCTACGGCAACCTTAGCGATAATGTCCGGACCCAGGTTGTAGCTGTAGGTGGCGTTGACGGCGTTATAGGAGCTGGATTGCGCTGTGGTGGAGGCGCCGTAGAGGCAGGTTACAGTTCCCTGTGTGCAGCCGCTGCCGCCGGTGATGGTCTGCGGATTTTCCAGCGAGACGCCGAAGGCGACGTGCTTCATGGTCTCCACCACGCGGAAGCCGTACTGGCGCGTCCAGACAAAGCCCGGAACGTAGTTCGGGTCGATGGTGAGCGGCGTCTTCACATCGCCGGAGAGGTTGGAGAGGCCTTTGGCACGCTCGGCGGTGAGGGACCACATCTGGCCGCCCTGGAAGGAGAGGCCGGAGTTGAGCGTGGCGTCTGCCCAAACCACGCGCTGACGCATAACATAGCTGTTGGACTGGTTGTTATTGGAACTGGTGCCCACGCCGAGGAAGTCAGCCTCCATATATCCACGATAGGTGGCGGAGGGTGTTTTGCCTTCGGCCAGCAGCGAAACGCGCGACTGGCGGCCGGAGCCGAAGAACTCGCTCAACTGAGCGGAACTGGCACCATTGAAGGGAATCGCAGTGAGAGCCGTAGGAATGTCGGCACCGGTCGCCTTTTGACGGTAGACGGATTCAGCCGCCATGAAGCCGCCCGGAGTGATGTTGATGCCCTTGTAACGAAGCGCGCTGGGATTGGCGATCTCCTTCTTGAACTTGGTCGTCTCGTCAGAGACCGTGGTGGCCAGCGAGGCCTGATTGCCCTTGAGGTCAGTGACGGAGGATTGCAGCGTGGTGACAGCGGCGGCGTTGTCTGTGACCGCCTGCTGCTGCGCCGTAGCCGCGGCTTGCGCCCTGTCAGCGGCGGCCTGAGCTTCGGCAGCCGTCTGCTGCGCCCTCTGCAACTGCGCATCCTTGGCGGCCAGGTCGCTCTTGAGGCTGTTGATCTGGCCTTCCAGTTCCTGGCGCAGCGATTGAATCTGCTCTTGCACGGTGGGTGGCGCGGGTGCCTTGGTCTTCGCGGTGGCAACGTGCTTCTTTACCGGCGCTTTGGTGGCGCTTGTCTGTCCGTAGCTAGCAACAACGCAAACTGCCAGCATTGCCGCGGCAGCGATTCTGAGTTTGAAATTCATGGGGCCTCTCATCTTCCTTTCAAATCAATTTGAATTGTGGTGCGCTCGCTGAGCGAATCGAGCGCGCATAACTCCCGCATTCCTGAGAGCGTCTACAGGTGGACGGATTCGTTCTCTATTGTCATGCGGAATGCCTGTCGGCGGCCGGAGACGTGCATTCATGTCAGCGAAAGTTATCCGACCGCTTTCGATTACAAGACTCGCAGAATATTATGAATATTTGACTAATTCACGGAATATTAACAATGTAACTCATGATAACTTACAGTTATCATGCGATTGTTTGCGTGGAAATTCATCGGCTATTCATACGCAGCCATCAGCATGCCGTATTCTAACGGCCCGAGCTGAGCAAGTTAGCCAGCAGACGATAACTTCCCGGCACTAACTCGGGAAACTGTCGATAGAGCGCATAGCAAACATAAATATATGTTCCTTTTCCAGGATGCGCCACCACCAGGCCGCCGCGTTGCGGAGCTTGACCGAGGTCAGAGGTCTCAGTCAGCGGCGTATAACTCGCATCCCAACTTTCCAGGAAGGAGTGGCCGCGCTCCTCGACCCATCCGTCGAAGTCGGCGGTGGTGATGACGTTGGGCCAGTTGAGCAGAGGATGGACAGGCGCGAGCAGCTTCACGGGCGCGGTTTCGTCCACCACGCGCTCCGGCGAGCGGCCCAGCGAGAGCGGCAACGGCGCGGGAAAGTTGCCGCTCTGATACTGAATAATCAAAGTTCCGCCGCGGCGCACAAACTCGTCGAGCCTAGGCTGCGCCGCAATCAACTCCGCACGCACAGAGTAAGCGCGAATGCCGATGACGATCACGCTCCACGCAGAGAGATCGCCAGAAACCAGCTCCGAGGCGGTGAGCAGGTGCGGCGTGACGCCGAGGCCTTCGATGGCTTCTGGCACGCGGTCTCCGGTTCCCATCACGTAGCCTATGCGCAGACCAGACGCAAGCTTGACGTCGATCTTGCGCGTCTTCAACTGCGCAGGCTTGTACTGGTTGTAGGGCCGCAACCCGGTGTAGCCGATGCTCTGCCAGCCGGTTGTGAATTCGTGGCCGCCGGAGCGGGCGATGGCTTGGATCATGTACGCGCCAGTCGTTGCATCATCTGTCGAGACGGAAAAAACCAGCGGCTCCGAGTCGCCCGCTGCGGTCAGATGAAAGGCAGCTTCCGCCGGTTGCGACTTCCATCCTGCGGGCAGCTTCAGCGTGACTGAGCCTTCAGCGGCGGCCTGCGCGTGGACGGTAACAAGTACCGGCAGCGCCGAGCCGTCGAGAGGCAGGATGCGCGCCTCCGGCTCCATGCGCACGCCGATGACGGGCGTGACTACGAGTGGCTCGTAGACTCCGCCGACGCCGGCAACGCGCTGCATGGTTTGCACAACCTGGCCGATGCGGATCGGAAGGCCGTCAAAGGTAAACTCCCCCCATGCCGTCAGCGGGTAAGGCGCGAAGGAGCGCAGACGGAACTCTGGCTTCGTCAAGTCGTAGGTTGGCTGCTCGATGGAGGAGCGCGTGAAGTAAGGCTGCGTCGGCTCGGCGTTTTCGGCGGCATGCACGCGAAAAATGCTATCGACGTACCAATCCGCGAAATCGATTTTGCCGGTTGCATTCTCGACCTTCCACGCGTCGCCGCTCTGGCTGGTGAGCCAAACCTTGCTGATCCGCGCTTCTGTCGTGCTCTTCGCCGTGTGAATGCGCACACGAAAATCTTCGCCCGGAGTCACACTGCTGTGCATCTCATCTGCGGATGCGCCTCCGAAGTTGCCGCCTTGCGCGCTGTCGGCGTGGGTGATAAAGGCGATCATCTCCAGGCCGAGCAACTCCTTGAATGCTGCTTGGAACTCGTTGATCTTCTCATCGAGTTCAAAGAGCAAGCTGGCTTTGGCTTGCGCGTCGAGATTGCTGTTGGCGACTTGAGCGCGCAGGGATAGGGTCTGGCGATAGATGGGCGCGAGTTTGTGGGCGACTACAGCTCCGGTTTGACCCTGACGCTCATTCTCGAACTGCTTGAAGCCGGCGTTGATCTGGCGCAGACTGGCGGTAAGCCACTCAGGCGCGCCACCCTTCACCAGCGAAGCAAGGCCTGCAATGCCAGTGTCAATGTGGACCTTTGGGTTGTAGAAGAGACCGTTGGACTCTGAATAAAAGTTGGTTGGAGCTTTTGCGGCAAGCTCGACAGACCACAGATGATAACTGCTTGTCGCCGGTCCGCTCAGCGTGGGATTTGCGCCGCCGTTCTGCGACTTTTGCTCGCCCCAGCCCTCGCGCGCAATCTGCGCGTAGCTGCGGCCCAGCACCGGGTCCAGCGCACCGACCTCAATCTCCACATCGGTCGAAGGCGCACCCTCGATCCATCCACCGGTCACGTAATTTTTGAAGCGCGCCGGCGCCCACTTGCCGGTGGCGTAGTCAAACATCTTTCCGTCTTCGATGCGCGCAAAAGGCGTGCGCGAGTAGACGGCCAGCGGTTGCCAGGGCTGCACATGATACTTCTCAAACTGATCGGGAAAGACCGTTGGATCGGCGGCGGCTTTGAAGGCCTCCTGCGAGATCTCGCCCGCAACTTGATGCTGCCCGTGGCCGTCTGTGATGCCGCCGACAAAGTTGGAGAGAATGATCTGCGGGCGCACGAGTCGCACGGCGAGCACGGCGTCGTAGAGCACACGGTCGTGTCCCCAGAGGGCAAAGGATTCTTCCTGCGTCTTGGAAAAGCCGAAGTCCACCTCGGTGCCCCAGAGCTGGCGCGCGCCGTAGAACTCGTCGGCCTTAAGCAGTTCGTTGGTGCGGATTAGGCCGAGCGCGTCGTCCTCGTCGGCGCTCATGGCGTTCTGCCCGCCCTCGCCGCGATTCAGCGTCAGCAGCGTCACGCGCGCGCCCAGGCCGCGAGTGAGGTAAGTCAGCAGCGCGCCGTCCTCGTCATCGGGATGCGCGACGATCATCAGTACGCTGGCGGTGGTTCCGAGCCGCCGCAGGGATTGCTCCAGAGCCGCTGCGCCGCGATCTTCCGGCAAGGGAAGGGCAACAACGCTCGGCTCGGGCAAGGGGACAGAAACGAGTGCGGGCACAGCGGGCATGGGCTGCCGGGCAGGCTGTTGGACAGGCTGCTGACAGGCAAGGCGATCACAGAGAACACCCGCCAGAATCAGGCCGGCAAGGGCCGCGCCCGCTGCTGCTTGATGAGACTTATCGGCAATAATCATACTTTCGTCAGTGTACAATCCGAGGAGCGTGATGACCTCATGACACTCGTTTCCTCTATCTCCTCTGCTCCTCTCCAGCGCCGCATCGGCCTGCGCGCCGCCGTCGCCTTCAATATGCTGGAGATGATCGGCGTGGGGCCGTTCATCACGCTGCCGCTGGTGATTGCCGCGGCGGGCTACCGGCTTTCGACCTGGGCGTGGGTGCTGGGTGCGGCCATCGCCGTGGCCGACGGTTTGGTGTGGGCGGAGCTAGGCGCGGCCCTTCCACGCGCCGGTGGCTCTTACGCATTTCTGCGCGAGATCTACGGTCCGGAGCGCGCAGGCAACTGGCTCAGCTTTCTCTACGTCTGGCAGGTGAGCTTCACCGCGCCGCTGGCGATTGCCTCCGGCTGCATCGGGCTGTCGAGCTTTCTGGCCTGGTTCTGGCCCTCGCTCGATTGCGCGCCGATTGCTGCCTTGCCCTCTGTGCACGGCTCGAACTTCGCCGCTGCTGCCGTCTGTCTGCTGGTGACGGCGCTGCTCTATCGCAACATGAGTTCAATTACGCGGCTGGCGTGGGTGCTCTTTGCCGGAATGCTGGCGGCGATTGCCGGGGTGATCGTCTCCGGTTTTGCCAACGCGGCGGCCACCGGCCACTGGCAGATGCCGCAGTCGCCCGTGCTCACCATTCCCGCGGCGCTGGGCGGACTGGCGCAGGCTACCCTGCTGACGACCTACTGCTATTGGGGCTACTACAACATCTGTTTCCTGGGCGGCGAGGTGAAGAGGCCGGAGCGAACGATTCCGCGCGCGATTCTGCTCTCGGTGCTCCTTGTCTCAGCGTTCTACGTGACGATGAATCTGGCCGCGTTGCCCTCCATGCGTGACGCGGCTGAGCATATAAACGCGGGAGCCGCGGTGCGCCTGCAACTGGTGGCCGACATTGCGAAGGCCGCCTTTGGCACCTTGGCCGGGCGGCTGATGGCCGCGCTGATCATCTGGACGGCCTTTGCCTCGATCTTTTCGTTGCTTCTGGGCTACTCGCGCGTGCCCTACGCCGCCGCGCGTGACGGCAACTACTTTCAGTTTCTGGCCGCCGTGCATCCGCGCCACGGGATTCCGCACCGTTCACTGGTCGCGCTGGGCGTGGTGGCTGCGGGCTTCTGCTTCTTCTCGCTGCAGCAGGTGATTACCATGCTGGTGATTACGCGCATCCTGCTGCAATTTATACCGCAGCACGTGGGCGTGATGCTGCTTCGCGCTCAGCGTCCGGAACTGGCGCGGCCTTTCAGGATGCCGCTCTATCCGCTGGCGCCGCTCATGGCGATGGGTGGATTTGTCTTTCTGCTGATCAATCGCAGCCATGCGCTTGGGGGATTGGAAGTCGCTGCCGCCATTGCCGTCTCCGGCACGCTGATTTATCTGCTTCGCGCGCAGAGGATTGGGCAGTGGCCGTTCGCGCGGTCTGAATAAGTGCAATCCATCAATCGAAATCCAGCAGCGCCTGCGCCACCGGGTGAAAGCTCTTGCGGTGCAGCTGCGTGGGGCCGAGGCGTTTGAGGGCGGCCAGATGCGCAGGTGAACCGTAGCCTTTGTGGCGCGCCAGGCCGTAGCCGGGATACTCGCGATCGAGTTCAACGAGGAGGCGGTCGCGATGGACCTTGGCGAGGACACTGGCGGCGGCGATGGAGAAGCTGATGGCGTCGCCGTGAATGACGGCCTGTTGCGGGCACTGCCAGTCGATCACGTCGCGGCCGTCGATGAGCAGAAAGTCGGCGCCGAGGGCGAGTTGCTGAACGGCACGTTGCATGGCGAGCAGCGAGGCCTGACGAATATTGATGCGGTCAATGGTCTCGGCGTCCACCTCAGCAATGGCACAGGCAATGGCATTGGCGCGAATCTCCGCGTCGAGTTGGTTGCGTTTCTTCTCTGTGAGCTTCTTGGAGTCGGTGAGGCCATCAAATTGAAAGCCTGACGCCAGAATTACTGCCGCAGCGACGACCGGACCGAAGAGCGGTCCGCGGCCCACCTCGTCCACTCCGGCAATGCGCAAGGCACCGCGCGCGCGCGCCGCTTCTTCCAGCGTCCATCCGCAAGGTGGAGAGATTGCCATGCATTCAGTATAGAAAGAGAAGCGCGAGTTTCAGCCATCAAAACAATTCGATGGAAGGGCGGCTGTGGTCCTGTCCGGTTTCGCCGCCAGTGACATTGGTGTGGGTGATGTGCTGACTGGCCATGTGATATTTGCCGCGATGCTCGACGAGCAGGGTTTTGAAGTTGGTGTCGAAGAGTCCATCCCAGCCGGGACGCTCCGGCCTCTCGCACAACTGCAAGAGGTGATCGCGCAGTTCGGTCAGCGCCTCTTGCACGTGCTCCATGCGCTGCCGCATCACGTCCTGGAACTGGATGTGTCCGAGAGCCTCGGAGAGCCGCTGCACGTTTTCCGCGTAGTTGGAATCTACCTCGGTGATGACTTCCAGAAGCAGTTTGCTGTTCTTGTCGAACTCGACCTGCATGCCGGTCAGATCAGTGACCAAATTGGTCATGGCGTCGTTATGCTCGTGCTCTTCCAGCGAGGCGTGTGCCTCGGCCATCTCGCGGTCCACGCGTTCGCAGGTGGCGTTGATCTTGGCGGCAATGTCAGCGGCGGCCTTGGTGGAGGAGACGGAGAGCTTGCGCACCTCGAAGGCGACCACGGCAAAGCCGCGTCCTGCGCTGCCTGCGCGTGCCGCTTCAATTTCGGCATTGAGGGCGAGCAGGCTGGTCTGCTGGGCGATGGAGGTGATGATCTTGATCAGAGGCGTGAGGGCGCGTACCTCCGTGGCCATGCCTTCCACGCGCTCGAAGTCCTCGCGCAACTCCTGGGTCTGCTGCTGCAACTGCATCTCGATGGCGGCGACGATCTGCTTGTTGTTTTCCGCGCGCAGATGCGTGCTTTCCGTTAGCGCCTTGCCGCTCTGGATGGATTGGGCGATGCGCTCCCGCTGCTTGACACTTCTTTCATTCAGATAGCCGATCTGCTCGATGACCTGCATGACCTCCCGCTCGGATTCGGAGAGCGAATCGCCGATCTGCTCACGCATCACATCGACGTAGGGTTTGGCATCCTTGATGTCGGCCTCGATTGCCTTGCGCGTTGCCAGTTCGCGGGAGATCTCTTCATAGCTGAGCTTGCCGAAAGCCCACATATCAGAGATGGAGCGGCGAGCCGAAGTCCAGTTTTTTCGTTCCACAATCAGCAGGGGAAGAATGATAATCACCAGCAAAAGGCCGAGGGCTTGACTCCAGTAGGGCGTGAAAGCCGGGCCCAGCATATAGGCAAGCAAGAAATAAAACAGCAGAGCGCAACAGATGCCGAGCGCCGTCTGAAAGAGGAGCCGGTTGCGGATGGGGCGCAGGCGCGGTTTGCTATTCGACACGAACTTGTCTTCTCGCTTGACGCGTGATTTGGCTTGTCGGGAAGAAGCCGCACTGCGTGCTGTAGGCGCTGACGCCATGTTTACGCTCCCGGCAGAACTTTCTTGATGACCTTGATGAGGTCGTCGCCGGAGACGGGCTTGACCAGCCATCCGGTGGCACCCTGACGCTTGCCTTCGTCGCGCTTGGCGGTTTCGCTCTCGGTGGTCAGCGTGAGGATGGGGATGAATTTGAAGCCGGGAAGCGCTCGCACCTTTCCGATGAATTCCAATCCACCCATGACCGGCATATTGATGTCGGTGAGAATCAGATTGGGCTTGACTCCCGAACTCAATTTCTCCAGCGCCACCTGACCGTTGTTAGCAGTCTCCACTTCAAAGCCATTCATAGAGAGAGTGGTTTTGAGGCTCATGACCATGGTGATTGAGTCATCGACAACGAGAATTGTCATTGCCATGAAAGCTCCTCGTGCTCCGGAGTGCAACACAGACATAATCAGTTCAGCGGCCAGACGCAGACCTTCGCCGCCTGCCTGAACCGGAAGTACAGCTTGTTCATCGTCCACAAATGCAAGAGGGTTAGCGGGAATCCGCTTATGGTTCGCGGAGCAAAGGAGTCCAAATGAGCGGGGGACGATGCAATTCTAAGAAGATGCAAAGAATGGCAGGAAGCTGTGCAGATATTCGGAGGTTGCATGGGCGATAATCGATCAGGCGTCATTCATAGCGATTAACTCATCGCTGGAAGCTGCATCTCATGGGGGTGGAAATGTTCGTTCGCAATTTCGTCTCAACCCTGTCTCTTACGGTTGCGCTGCTTGTGGCCGCGACACCTGTGATCCACGCCGAAGAGGGAATGTGGACCTTTGACAACCCTCCGTTGAAACAGTTGGCGGTTCAGTATCACTTCCATCCCACACAGGAGTGGCTGGATCATCTGCGTCTGTCGAGCGTGCGGCTGAACGACGGCGGCTCGGGATCATTTGTCAGTCCCAATGGATTACTGCTAACCAATCATCACGTGGCGCGCGGCCAGTTGCAGAAGAACTCGAACGCCGAGCATGATTATGTGCGCGATGGCTTTTATGCGGCCACGCCGGAGGTGGAGATGAAGTCCGCCGACCTGGAAGTGAATGTGCTGGTGGGCATGGAGGATGTGACGGCGCGTGTGCAGGGCGCGGCCAAGGGCATTCGCGACGAGGCCAAGGCGCTGAAGGCGCGCGACGCCGAGGTTGCGGCCATCGAAAAGCAGAGCAAGGAGAAGACCGGCCTGCGCTCTGATGTGGTTCCGCTCTATCAGGGCGGCGAGTATTGGCTCTATACCTACAAGGTTTACACCGATGTGCGGCTGGTCTTTGCGCCGGAGCAACAGGCGGCATTTTTTGGCGGCGATCCGGACAACTTTACCTATCCGCGCTACGACCTGGATATGGCCATCTTCCGCGTCTACGAGAACGGCAAGCCGCTGCACACGGAAAACTATCTCAAGTGGAGCGCCAAGGGCGCGGCTACTGGCGAGCTGATCTGCATCAGCGGCCATCCGGGTTCCACGCAGCGCGACGACACTGTGGCGCAGTTGCTGACCGAGCGCGACGTGAGGGGTCCGGCGATCATTGAGTATCTGGAGCGGCGCATTGCCACGGCGCAGGGCTTTGCCAAGCAGGGGCCGGAGCAGGCGCGGCTGGTGGGCAGCACCATCTTCAGCCTGCAAAACAGCCTGAAGGTTTATTTAGGCCGCCGTGATGCGCTCGCCGATCCGGAGATTTTGGCGAAGAAGCAGGCAGAGGAGGCCGACTTCCGCGCCAAAGTAAATGCCAATAAAGAGTGGAAGAAAGCCTATGGCAAAGCCTGGGAGCAGATTGCCGGCGCGGAAGAAAAGCTGAAGCCGGAGATCAAGGGCCAGCTCTTCCGCCGCTCCGGAAGTCAGCTCTTCGGTCTGGCGCTGGAGATCGTGCAGTACGTCGCCGAGGTCAAGAAGCCGGACGGCGAGCGGCTGGCGGAATACCATGATGCAGGGTTGGAATCGCTCCGGTATCAACTGCTATCGCCCGCGCCGATTTATCTCTCCACGGAAAAGCTATACATGGCCGCCTCGCTCAAGCTGGGTCAGGAAAAGATGGGCAAGGACGATGCCTTTGTGCAGGCGATTCTTGCAGGCGGCGAGGTGGACGCAACGGTGAATGCGCTGGTGGACGGCACAAAGATGAGTGATCCGGCCTTCCGCATATCGCTGCTTGACGGCGGCTCGGCGGCCGTGGCCGCATCCACCGATCCGATGATTGTGGCGGCGCGGCGCGTGGACCCGATTGTGCGCGATACCGACCGCCTTCTGCACGACACCATCGGCAGTGTGCTGACCCCGGCCGGCGAAAAGCTGGGCAAGGCGCGCTTTCTGGTCTATGGCAAAGACGCTTATCCCGACGCCACATTCACGCTGCGACTGAGCTACGGCACCGTCGCGGGCTTTCCGTACAACGGCACCATTGCGCCGCCCTTCACCACCTTCTACGGGCTGTATGACCGCGCGGCCAGCTTCAGCAATCAACCGCCCTTCGAGCTGACGCCCAAAGAAGCCGCGGGACGCGACAATCTCAATCTGGCAACGCCGCTCGATTTCGTCTCGACCGGCGACATCATCGGCGGCAACTCCGGCTCGCCGGTGGTCAATCGCGCCGGAGAGCTGGTGGGTCTGATCTTCGACGGCAACATCGAGTCGCTGGCCGGAGATTTTGTCTATGACGGCACAAAAAATCGCGCGGTTGCAGTGCATTCGGCGGGCATGATCGAAGGGCTGCGCAAGCTCTACGGCGCGGGCGCTTTGGCCAATGAGCTAGAAGGCAAGCAGTAGCCACTTCGGAGCCACTTAGCGTCACCGCTCAAACCGTTTGCAATGGCTCACAGAATCAAGCCCCTGGCATTGCCTGGGGCTTGACTTGTGAGGACATCTCAATTTGCGGCTTTGAGTCTGAGCCTTTGCCGAGGAATCTCTGGCGACTGCGGCAGGGAGGGTGCAGCAAGGCACAACGACAGGCAGCAAAGAAGGTTGAGCGGTTGAGCGTTTCCCGTGTTACGATAAGCGCTAAGTGTAGGGAGATTGCAGATGAGTGCATCGCGAAAGCATGAAGCACAGGAGGCGCCCATCCATCCGGGCAGGTTTCTGCGTGAGGACTATCTTCTTCCGCTGGGGCTTTCGGCCAATGCGTTGGCCCTTGCCCTGCGGGTTCCGGTCACGCGCATCTCGGAGATTGTGCGCGAGCGACGGGGAATCACGGCGGATACGGCGCTGCGGCTGGCGCGCTATTTTGGCACCACACCGGATTTCTGGATGAAGATGCAGATGTTCTATGATCTGGCGCTGGCCAGCCAGGAGGTGACTGCTCGCATTGAGATTGAAATCTTTCCTGCGCCGCGCACCGAGGCTGGTGAACTGAAGGCCAGACAGGTTGCCTGATCGTCATCACTGTTTGCGGTTGTCTTCAAAGTGTGAATGATCCAAAACGCGCACATCAGGAATCGAGTCCAAAGAGAATATGCCCACGACGACGAACAAGGATTATTACGGCACGCTAGGCGTGAAAAAAACGGCCTCCTCCGAGGAGATTCGCAAGGCCTTTCGCAAGGCCGCACGGCGCTATCACCCGGATGTAAACCCCGGCGACAAACGCGCCGAGGAGAAGTTCAAGGAGATCTCCGAGGCCAACGATGTGCTGAGCGACGAGAAGAAGCGCAAGGTCTACGACCAGGTGGGCTTCTACTCCGACCAGATTGACCCGGCGACGGCCGAGGCCTATGCGCGGCAGGGCGGCGGGCAGGGAATGCCGGACTTTGGCGGCTTCGATTTTTCCGGCTTTCAGGGCGGTCCGGGAATGCATCCGGGGCAGCAAGCGGGGGCGGGGTCTCAGTCGTGGGGTAGCTTCAAGGATATTTTTTCCGGCATCTTCACCGGGGCGCAGCAGCCGCAGTCGCGGGGTCCGCAGCCGGGGACGGACCTGGAATACCAAGCCACGGTGGACTTCTGGACGGCGATTCGCGGCGGTCAGGCGCGGCTGGAGGTGCATCGCCAGGAGAGTTGCCCCACCTGCCACGGGCAGACATCGACCGGCGGGCCAACGCAGTGCGGGGAGTGCAACGGCACCGGCCAGGTGACGCAGATGGGTGGGCGGATGAAGTTCAACATTCCCTGCCCGCGCTGCAACGGAACCGGGCGCACCTCAAATACCTGCGCCACCTGTCGCGGCGAGGGGCTGGTCAGCCGCACCGAGGCGGTGGAGTTCCGCATCAAGCCGGGAACGCGCGACGGACAGCGGATTCGTTTGCAGGGCAAAGGCAACGCCGGAGTGAACGGCGGCGCCCCCGGCGACCTCTTTCTCATCGTCCGCACCGGAACCCATCCTGTCTTTACGCGCGTCGGAGACGACATTCATCTGACGGTTCCGGTGACGGTGCCGGAGGCCTCGCTGGGAGCGAAGGTCGATGTGCCGACAATTGATGGCCGCGCGCAGTTGAAGATTCCTCCGGGAACGCAGAGCGGGCAGAAGTTGCGCATGAGGGAGCGCGGCGTGGAGAGCGCGCAGCATCCGGGCCAACGCGGCGACGAGATTGTGACGGTAGAAGTATCGGTGCCCACCCTCGCCGACGAGCGCAGCCGCGAGATCATGCGTGAGCTGGCCAAGCTGAACAACCAGGACCCGCGCGCGGCGCTCTTTGATAAGCTGTGATTCTGTTAAGCTCATGGCAGCGCTTGTTAATTTCGCAGGTGGTTCCGAATGTACGTGCGGCATGATGAAGAACGGCAAGATTTCGAGCCGGAGCATAAGATGTCGGGCTTTGAGTGGCATCCTGTCAAAGCCGCTTCAAATTTGAAAAAACACAAGGTCTCATTCGAGGAAGCAAGCACAGTATTCAAGGATACGCAGCGTATTGAGGCTCCAGATCAGTGGCATAGCGACGATGAACAGCGTTATCTTGGTATTGGAATGTCGATTCAAGGGCGCATCCTGAGCGTCTATTACACGTTTCGGGCGAGGAAGATAAGGATCATCAGCGCACGGCTCGCGGAGCGATGGGAAAGGAATGAATATGAAACCGGCAATGAGCAGTTCTGAAGTTGAAATGAGGAGCCGATTCGACTTCTCTCGCGCCACTCGCGGCAGGTTTTCCGATCAATATCAGCATAGCCATAGTATTACTCTTTTGGACGGCAATCCTGATATGGATGATCCTCTTGATTTGAGTAGAGGTGACTCACAATTGACAGAAATCGCTGGCAAGCATCTGCTCATTTCTCGACTTATGGCTGCCGGTTTTGAGGTTGCTCAGCCATTGCGCGATAAAGGTATCGATCTAGTTGCGTATCAAGATGGAGAGAACGGTAAGGAGTTTGTCGCCTATCCAATTCAGTTGAAAGCCTCATCTCACGAGTCTTTTTCGCTTGACAAGAAATACGAGCGCTTTGGACCGCGTTTATTGATTGCATATGTCTGGAATGTTCAGGAACCGGAACATAGTGATGTGTATGCGTTGACGTTTGGCGATGCCATGCAGGTTATGAAAAAGAAAGGGTACGCCGAAACCGATTCTTGGACGAAGAAGGGGTATTATTTCGTTCGGTCCGCAGGGGTTGAGCTGAAAGAAATTCTTGAACCATACAAGATGACCACGAAGCGTTGGCAAGAGAAATTGCACGCTATCGGATAAGTGAAGAATCTTATGGCAGCCAAGAAAAAATCGAAGGGCGCGTACATGATCTCGGCGGTGGCCGAGATGTACGAGATTCATCCGCAGACTCTGCGCCTCTATGAGCGTGAGGGCCTGCTGCTGCCTTCGCGCACCGAGGGCAACACGCGCCTCTACACCGACGAAGACCTGGAGCGGCTGGAGTTCATTCTGAGTCTGGCGCGCGATCTGGGCGTGAATATCGCTGGCATGGCCATTATCCTGCAGATGCGCGAGCGCATGGAAGAGATGAACCGCCAGATGCAGAGCTTTGTGGAGTACGTGCGCACGGAGATGCTGGCGCGCTTTCAGGCCGCCGCGCCCGGTTCGGCAGCGATTGTGCCGCTGCGCAAGCCAGGAGTGGTGAGGCCGGAGGTGGTGGCGAAATCGTCCGCGGCCAACCGCAGGGGCTGACGATGAATCCGCTTAACTTTTAGGCGTTCTCATCCGGCTGATCGGTGAGCTTGCGGAGCCTTCCCTGGGGCAGCAGTTCGCAGGGGTCGCCGCGGTAGCTCAGACGACGCGAGCCAAAGTAGCTTCCAATCCAAAAGCAGAAACCCATGAAGTCGCGCAGGGGGTAGAGCCACGCCTTGCGCAGAGCAGAGCGGTCGCGGACCACGCAGCCTGCCACAAGCAGGCAGAGCAGCACGCGGTTGAGGAGCGTGAAGGCCAGCAGCGCCAGCCCCAGAGCCGCGTGGCCCGCTGCGCAGAGGACAGCCAGCCCCAACAGGCCATAGGGAAGTGCAAAGGTCAGCACCGAGCCAAAGTGCCCAAGGGGCCGGGAGAAGCGCGTACTGGTGGCCCAGCTCTGCTGATGCGCAACGGTGTTTTTGAACGATGCGTTCAGTAGATGGTGCTCTACGATGTAGTTGGAGAGCACGACCTTATCTCCAGCTTTCGCCGTCCAGTTGCCCAGCACAAAGTCGTCGGCGAAGTACTCAGCGACTGGTTGGAATCCGCCGATCGTTGCAACGGTGCTTTGGCGCATCACCATCGAAGGCCCCAAGGCAAATTTCATTCCTTCCAGCATCTCCGCCACCAGCACGCCGGAGGGCATCTCGACGGACATTCCCATTGCCTCCAGTTGCGCCCAGAGTCCATGCCGTGCAACGCCGCGGTAAAGACAGGTGACCATGCCCACACGCGGATCGCTGAGCGGCTCGACGACCGCGGCCAGGTAATCCGGCGCCACGCGCACATCGCTGTCGGAGGCCACCAGAATGGGATAGCGCGCCGCGCGCCGCATGACTTCCAGCGAATAGGTGCGGGCATTCGGCCAGGGAGGCTCGCCGCAGGTGAGAAAGCGCGCCGGAATACGGGGAAAGCGCGCGGCAATCCGGCGAGCAGCCTCCAGTCCGGCATCGAAGGAGTGGCGCGCGCAGAAGAGAATCTCGTACTCCGGATAATCCTGCTGGAAGAAGCCGGCAAGGTTCTCTTCCAGATTGGGTTCGTTGCCGTGCAGGGGCTTGAGAACGCTGACCGGGGGCAGGAAAGAGTGTTTACTGGTAGCGGCGCGGCGGCGAAAACGGCAGACGGCCACAGCCACCATCAGGCTGTAAACCGTTGAAGTGGCCACTCCCAAGACGGCAAGCGCAACCAGCCCAAGAATGAGTATGTGGCCTAATGTCATGGTATCGAGGTCAACCTCAGCGTAGGGAGCATCGCTTGTGCCCTCCAGAGGCAGTGGAAAAGCCTAGGATGGAATACATCTTCTTGATTTTATTATCTCCGTCAAGGGAAGAATCTATATTTTACCGTAAGCGATTGCATTTGCGGCGTGGCAGTATTCAGAATAGCCAAATCCCTGCTTTGGCTGGACACTGGGTGCCTCATCCGATAGAGTTAGCGAAAGACATACGTTGTTGCAATGCGGCAAAAGGAGCCGTTGTCGTGGCATATACATTGTTGTTTCTCAGCGCAATCGGAATCATTACCTCTACGATTTTTACGACAATGGCCTTCGTTGCTACATGGAAATATCTGCTTGCCCGCGGTCGGAGAGGGCGGCAGGCGCTCGACTTCACGCCTCCGGTCAGTCTTCTCAAGCCTCTGCACGGCGCGCCGGCTCATCTGGAAGAGTGCCTGGAGGGGTACTTCAAACTCGATTATCCGGAGTACGAGATCCTCTTCTGCGCACGGCGCGAGGAGGATGCAGGGCTGGCGATTGCCCGCAAGCTGGCTGCCCGCTATCCGCAGATTCCGGTCAGGATTCTCACCTCCGGCAAACCGCCGTGGATCAATGCGCGCTGCTACTCGATGCACCTGATGGCGGAGGCGGCGCGGCATGATCTGCTGGTGGCCACAGACGCCGATGTGCCTGCGGGGCCGGAGTACCTGCGCCGGATGGTGGCACCCTTTCGCGATGAGAATGTAGGCGCATCCACTTGTGTTTATTACGGCTATCCCATCGATGGCGGCTTTGGAGAGCAGTTGGAGGGGCTGGGGATGTCGGTGGAGATGACCTCCGGCGTGTTGGTGGCGTCGATGCTGGAGGGGGTGCGCTTTACGCTGGGACCGTCAACGGCGGTGCGCAAGGCGGCGTTGCAGCGGATTGGCGGCTTTCAGCGGCTCTCCGGTTATGCGGCGGACGACTATATGCTTGGCTACCTGGTGGCCGAGTCCGGCAGCACCGTGGTGCTCTCCGACGAGGTGATCGACCACCTGATTTTGCGTTCCGGCTTCTGGAAGTCGCTTCTGCACCAGTTGAGCTGGATGCGCAGTACGCGTTTTTCGCGACCGATGGGCCACTTGGGCACGGTACTGACCTTCTCGGTTCCCTACGGACTACTGGGGCTGATTGCCGGTCTGCTGCTGGGCCGTCCGCTGCTCGGTCTGGCCTTGCTCGCATTTACGCTGGTGCTGAAGACGGCGCATTCGATGATTGTGGGCGGCTTGGTGGTGCGCAGCCGGCCCGCGGTGCTGCTCGGCTTCCTCTATCCGCTGCGCGATTTGATCGGGTTTTTCCTGTGGGTGGCCAGCTACTGGAGCAATAAACTGCAATGGCACGGCAGAGTCTTTGAACTGGAGCCGGGCGGGACGATGCATCTGCCGGAGCCGGGCGCGGCACGCGCTAGCCGATGATTTCAGCAGCGGTTTTGAGCGCGGCGGCGGCGGCCTGGTCCATGTTGTAGTAGCGGTATTGCGCCAGACGGCCAAGAAAGACGACATTCGGTTCGCTGGCAGCCAACTCGCGGTAGCGCTGATAGAACTCCTGATTGGCGGGACGCGGCACCGGGTAGCAAGGCTCGCCTTCGTCGGTGGGGAACTCCTTCACAATCGAGGTGCCGGTCTGCCGCTGGCCGGTGATCTGCTTGAACTCGGTGATGCGGGTGTACTCGTGCTCGTTGGGAAAGTTGATGGTGGCCGCGGGCTGGAACTGCTCGACACCGGCCAGATGCTCATGCGCAAAGCGGATGGAGCGGTAGGGCAGCTTGCCGAGACGGAAGCCGAAGTACTCGTCGATGCGACCGGTAAAAATCGTGAGCCGGGGACGAATGCGTTCGCGGACGGCGGAAAAATCAACGCCGGTTTCGATGCGAATTCTGGGATGGGTGAGCATACGCTCGAAGATGGGCGTAAAGCCCTCGGCGGGCATGGCCTGGTGCTTGTCGGTAAAGTAGCGGTCGTCGCGGTTGGTGCGGGTGGGAATGCGCGCCAGCACGCTCGAGCTGAGGTCGGCCAGCTCCAGCCCCCACTGCTTGCGGGTGTAGCCGCGAAAGAACTTGTCGCAGAGATCGCGGCCCACGGCATTCAAAACCACATCCTCGCTGGTCAGCACGGGGTTGCGTTGCTCGCGCACCTTGGCCAGAAAGGCCTCAACACCGGCCTCGTCGAGGTCCAGGTTGTAGAGGCGGTTGATGGTCTCCTGATTGATGGGCAGCGGATAGAGTTGGCCGTTGAGCGAGGCCTTGACGCGATGTTCGTAAGGCCGCCACTCGGTAAACCGCGAGAGATACTCGAAGACCGCGTCGGAGTTGGTGTGAAAGAGATGCGGGCCGTAGCGATGCACCAGCACGCCATGGCTGTCCAGATGGTCGTAGGCGTTGCCGGCCAAGTGGTCGCGGCGGTCGATAACCAGCACCTCGCGTCCGGCGTTGGCCAGCCGCTCCGCTACCACCGCGCCGGCAAATCCAGCTCCGACAACGAGGACTTCCACAGTTACTCCTGAATTCAGCTTTCAGCTATCAGCCAAAAACTGTAGTTGAGAGCTGAAAGCTGACGGCTGTTACTACGGCAGCGGCCTGTCGGTCCACAGCATCTTGTCGGCCAGGGCTTTGACAAAGTAAAGCCTTCCCGCCAGCAGTTGCTCGGCTTTGTAGCGATCATGGTAGTTGTCGGTATCGGCGAAGAGCCACTTGCGCTCGCCGGTTCCCCACGCTTTGGAAAGCTGGTCTTCGCTCAGGAAGATGTCGGGCGAGTCGGGATAGCAGGACCCCCACAGCAGCGTTGAACCCTCGCCATGCGCACCGCAGCGCGCCAGCACCAGCAGCGCCGGCTTGCCGCCGAAGAACTTGTGCGTATAAAAGATGACCGATGAGCCAAAGGTCTGGTCGCCGTAGATGATGAGGGTGTCGCTGGGCGAGCCTTTGGTCATGATGGTGTCGGCCATCTGCTTGGAGCCGAGCATGGGATCGAAGCGGGCGAAGGCGATGTGCGCCGCGATGAGGAAGACGGCAGAGGTGAGAGCGACGCTGATAGTGGAGGCGATGTTCCTACGCTTGAGACGCAGCGTCAGACCCACGGCCGGTCCAATGAGCAGCGCCACGGCGGCCAGAATTGCGGGCAGGCGCAACGCGGCAAAGGAGGGTCCGGTGAGGTCAAAGAAATGGGACATCGACAGCTCGTAGTTGCCTACGCCGCGATGCGCCAGCAGGGTGCCGATGTCGGCGACATAGGGCAGGTGGCGCGAGTCCCACAGTCCCCAGCCCAGGACCGCGGCGACGAGCACGCCGACCACGGTGAAGACAACCTGAGCGCCGGTGAGCCATGCCGTCGAGAGCAACGATTTATGGATTTCCGGACCGTCGTTCGCAGTCCAGCCGGGGCCGCGGTTCTCCTCAATGCCCGCCACCACGGCGGCGATGAGGATAAAGAACGGTGTCCAGACCGGGAAGGTGTAGTACTCCTGGTTGGTCGAGATGCAAAAAAAGATCAGCGTCCAGGCGGAGAAGAAACTCAGTAGCCAGACGGTGCGCGCGCGAAAGTTAAGCAGAGAGACGCAACCGGCCACATCGGCGCGGGCGGTGTGTTCCAGATAGAACTCCATCGTCTGGCCGGAGTCGTCTTGCAGATATTGCCGCCAGTGATGGCGGGTCTTCCAGGCCACGACGGCCACGGCAGGCAGAAAGAGGCTCCAGGGAAAGAGCCAGACCAGATGCAGCAGCCAGTACGCCGCAAAGGGCAGCTTGTTGTAATCGTGCGGAAAGCGCTGGCCAAAAAAGCGCAGGTAATGCTCGTTGATGAAGTAGAAGTACAGGAAGCCGTGCACGTTGCCGACGGTGGGGTGGTTGCCGACGGCGTGGCCCTGATCGGGGTTGGCCAGCGCGCAGAGAATGTGCCAGGGCGCGGCGATGGCCAAAAAGATCAGCGGGCCGATGACCGGCTTCATGGCCTTCCAGCGCCGCCACAGGCCGGTAATCAGCAGGTAGGGGACCGCCGCGCCGATGAAAAATGTCGGCGCGATCAGCCCCTTGGTCAGCAGCGCCAGAGCCAGCACCGCCCACATCCAGTAAAAGCGAACGGCCTTGCCCTGCTCAAAGCCGGTGAGCAGGCAATAGAGGGCAAGCAGCAGAAAGAGGCTCAGTTGCGCCTCGGGAATAATGAAGCGGGTAAAGAGGAATGGACCGATCGCAGTCAGTACGCCCAGCCCGGCGTAGAAACCCGCGCGCGGACCCCAGGCTCGCCGCGCCCACAGCCAAGCCAGCCATGCCAGACCCAGCATGGCCAGCGCGTTGGGCAGGTGCGAGGCAAAGACATTCTGGCCGAATATCTTGTAGAGGACGGCCGAGATCCAGTAGGGCAGCGGCGGCTTCTCGATGTAGCGGATGCCGTTGATCTTCGCCGAAACCCAGTCGCTGCTCTCGGAGAAGTGCTGCGCGGCCTGGGCGTGAGAGGCATCCACATCGTCCATCAGCGGCGGCGTAAAGAGGGAGGCGAATTGCACGGCGGCAAAGATGGCCGCAAAAAGCAGCCACACCGCCAGCGTGGAGGGCGCGGCTGGTGGGCGATGCTGCGTCTGGGAGTCGTTCGTCATTGCAGAGATTTCCATCCCCATCAGAATAACAGCAGGGCGGATGTAGGGTGACTCAGCGCCTCTTTCACTTCTTCAGCCCCAGCGCCTCCACTACCGCTTCATCCGCCTTTGCCGGCTGGCCGTCTTCCTTGAAGACCACGCCGAAGTTGCCGCGATAATCCCACATCGCCCAGCCGATGCCGTCGGCTTCAAGCGCGGTGCGCACATCGCGCAGCCAATGGGTGCGCGAACTGGCGTCCATGTGCTCGCGGAAGGCGCCGAACTCATTGCAGATCAGCGGCACATTGTTCTCCCGCCCCCAGGCCGCGGCCTCGTCGATCATCAGGCGAATGCGATGCGCATCCCAGTGGTCGAGCCAGTAACCTTCCATCACATAGCGGTTGGCTGCGTCGGGAATCTCCTTCAAAAGCTCCTGCATGGAGCCTTCCGTGGCCGGATACGGAATGTCATGGGTATAACTCCACCAGGGCACACCCCAGCCGGCACCCTGATGAGTGAACTCATGCGGCTCGTAAAAGTGGAAGGTGTAAATCACGTTGCCGTCGGCCAGCGGATGCTGCGTGAGCAGATCAATAATGTCGGAGTAATTCGGTCCGGTGGCGATGATGGTGATCTTCGGCGCTGCTTCGCGGATGGCCGCGGCGACGCGGGCCTGGATTCCGGCCCAGCGATAGGGGTCGTGCACCTCCGGCTCATTCATGATCTCGAAGAAGATGCGCTCCGGGGCGCGGGCGGCATAGTGCGCGGCCAGGTGCCGCCAGAGCGCGACCAGCCGGTCCACGGAGTCATCGCTGGCGGCCACCTTCTGCTTGTAGTTGCCTTCGGGATGCAGATCGATCTGGACCGCGAGGCCCTGGGCGAGCATGGCGTCCACGGCGCGGTCCAGGCGAGAGACGAACTCGGCGTTCATTCCCTCCGACCCGCGCGGATACTGCTCCAGAGGCGCGGCGTCAATGCTCAGACGCACGTTGTCGAAGCCCAGCCGCGCTATCAGTGCAATGTCCTGGGCGTCGGTGTAGCGGTCAGTGCGTGCTGCGGAGTAATCGCGCGAGGATTGCGCAAACCACTGCGAGGCGTTGATGCCGTGCCGGAGATGCTGGGCGCGTGTGAAGGCGGTCTGCAAGCCGGCGACGCGATCCTGCGCGGCGGCATGACTCTGCGCATAGGAGGGAAGGCCAAGAACAAGCAGCGCCACCAGGCTGAAAAGACGAATGGGCATGGAAATCTTCCTCGTTTACGAGATGAAATAACCATGCCCACCATACCACGCCCCGGGGTAAATCGACATACCCTTGACTACTTCTTCTTGCCGAAGTTGAGCGGGAAGCCGGTCTCAAACCAGAAGCCGTTGCCGCGTGGCTTGTTCTCCACCAGCGTGTCGCGGAAGTACTTTACCGCAAACGCGCTGTGCTTGCCGAAGAAGACGCGAAGCTGCGGGCCGACGGCCAAGTCGCGTCCCTTATTGCCGCCCGCGACCGCGATTCCATTGGCTTGGTCGCCGGTGACTTGCTGATAGAGGTAGCCGTTGAAACCGAGAGCTGCCTTTTTGGAGACGGCGCGCATGGCGGTGTACTCCCAGGTCATCTCGTTACCGCTGCGATAGCTTTTATTTCCACCCGCCGGGGCAGGGTTGTTGTCCGTAAAGTTGATGATGTAGTCCACCTTGGAGCTGACCTCCCACTTTTCCTTGTCAGACAAGTAGGTGAAGGCTCCCACCGGAGAAAGGGCGAAGTTATGCTCGCCGGTGTTGAGTTTGCCCGCGGCCGTCGAGTAAGGCGCGCCCGGAGGATAGAAGTCCACCTGATAGAAGCCGTGCCAGTTTTTCTTGTGATAGGCAACGCCAACCGGAACCAACATGCAGTTGCTGAGGCCGAATTGAGTTATTTTATTCGAGGTGGCAAAGCTGCTTCCTTCGCGCACCTGCTCATAAAGAACCGGTACTGCGGCGGTGCTTACCAGCGTACCGCCGAAGACGGGAATGCCCCAGTTGTGCTCGATCTTCACCGCGTTGCCGAAGACCCTTAACTTGAAGTCGATCGGGGCGGCTTGGCCGTTGGGGCCGTCAACCTCGTTGGCCGTGATGAGGAGGGTGAAGGTAGCGAGGTTGGTTCCATGAGGCGCGGGCTGCAAGCCTTGCAGGACGGTCTCTGCTCCTACGGGATAGACGCTTCCGCCATTTTCCGTGGCGCGCGCGGCGGCGCTGAACAACAGCGCGGCCATGAGACAGGTAATCAGGCTAAGCCCGAGATGTTTGCGAATTTTGGATGTGATCGTATGTTGAAGAATGCTGAACAATGTGGCTCTCCTTAATCCTTGATTTTTTCAGTAGTACAAGACATATACAGCGATTGGAAATGAACTGATCTCGACCGCAGTGCCCCCCTCGACTCCTCTCAGGGGCCGCTCCGAATGAGAATTACATCTTGGTTGCTCTGAACAGAATGACAGCTTTGCTTGGGTTTCGCAATCTGGGACGAGAAATTTTTTGGAACGATGATGGCGACCATGAGCAGTCGGTTGTGCACAGAGCCGCTGCGGAGATTTGGCCCGGTCGTGTATCTTGGCCGCAGTGTCATTTTTTCATACTTCGGAGCGTGGCCCCATGCCCACCTTTGCCGCCATCGATATTGGTTCCAACAGTTGCAGATTGAAGATCGCCCGGGTGGTGTCTCACCAGTTGAAGACACTGCACGAGGATCGCGAGGTGACACGGCTGGGGGCGAGCGTCTTTGAGACGGGATTGGTTTCTCCTGAGGCGATGATGGCCACGCTCCAGGCGCTCAAGCGCTTTCAGCGGGCGGTGCAGTTGCACGGCGTGGATCAGATTCGCGTGGTGGCCACCTCGGCGATGCGCGACGCGCGCAACGGGCAAGCCTTCCAGGCCTGGGTCAAGGCCGAAACCGGCTGGAATATGGAGATTATCTCCGGACTCGAAGAGGGAAGGCTGATTCATCTGGGCGTGATGGGGCAGGGAGCCGCTGACGGCGACGACTCCGGCGCGGCGGGGCGCGTGTTGCTGGTGGACCTGGGCGGCGGAAGCTGCGAGATTACGCTCTCCGAGCGCAAACACATCCGCGAGACCGTCAGTCTGCCGTTGGGCGCGGTACGTCTGACCCGCGAGTTTTTGCCGGTTGACCCAGCACCCGCCGACGGAGTGGCGCGGATGCGGCAGTTGATCGATCGCGAGTTGCGGCTGGCACACAGCAGGATTCAACCGGAGAAGATTGCGCGGGTGATTGCCACATCCGGGACGGCGGCGGCGCTCAGCGAAGCGGTTGCGGCCTCCCTCCGCAACAAGGCCAGCAAGCCGCAGGGCAAATCGGGAAAGAAATCCGCGGGCAAGAGCAGCAAGACAGCCGTCCATTCCGCTTCTTCGGCTGGAGTAGCCGTCACTCAAGAGGTGCGCAAGCTGGCGGCCAAGCTGGCGGCCATGACGCTGGCCGAGCGTGTGGCCGTGGAGGGAATCGGCCCGCGGCGAGCGGAGATCATTGTGGCCGGCGCGATGGTCTTTTCCGAGCTGCTGGAGAGCTTCGGACTGGCGGGTTTTCGCTACTCGCCGCTGGGGCTGCGCGACGGCATTCTGGCGCAGATGCTGGCCGAGCAGGATGCCCGCGCCAGCGTTCATCGGGAGTTCGAGCATGACCGCTGGGAGAGCGTGCTGGCCACGGCGCGGCGTTACGGGGTCGATCCCAAACAGGCCGACCCGGTGCGCGCCCATGCCTTGCAGCTCTTCCGCGAGCTGGCCCAACTGCACCAGTTGCCGCCGGAGTACGAGAGCTGGCTGGCCGCCGCAGCCATTCTGCGCGACACCGGCAAGTTCATCAACCACCAGGGCCATCACCGGCACACGCAGTACATCGTCTCCAGCTCTGAGCTATACGGCTACACGCCGGTGCAGCGCACGCTGGTTTCAGCAATTGCGCGCTACCTGGGCAAGAGCCGCCCGCAGCCCAACGACCGCGCCTTGCGCAATATTCCCGCCGGCGAGCACGCGCACGTGCACCGCGCCGTGGTACTGTTGCGGCTGGCCGTGGCGCTCAATCAGGACCGTGCCAGCGACGTGCTGCGCGTCTCCGCCAAGGTCTATCCCAGGCGGGTTCATCTGGAGGTCGAGCAGGGCAGGACGGGCGCTGAATTGGAACTCTGGTCGCTGCGCAAGGAGGCGGGCTACTTCCGCGAGGTCTTCGGGCGCGAACTCTTTTGCACGCTGGCATAGATGCCGCGGGCCGAGCGCGGATCAATGAGCCACTGCAAGAGCGGCGGATGGCGGTCCAGATCGACACGGGCCACCGAGCCTTTTCTCATGCGGATGGCCGCGCCTCCGTTGCCGGTGACCAACCGGCCTAAAAACTGGAAGACATTGGGGTTGTGTCCCACGGCCAGCACTCCCTCGTAGTCGGCATAGTGGGCCAACATCTGCTGAAAGTCGGCGTAATCGGCGGCGGGCGCCAGCGCGGGGCTGATCTCCACCCGGGCGTCGTAACCCAGCTCCGTGCCCACAAATTGCGCGGTCTGCAAGGCGCGCTTCAACGGGCTGGAGACCACCACGTCCACCTGCACCTTCAGCGCGGCCATCACCCGCGCCATCAGCACACACTGCTCCTTGCCCTCTTTGATGAGGGAACGCTTGTCGTCGAGGAGGGGATTCCCGCGGCAGATTCCGGCATTGGCGTGGCGCATTAGATAGAGGATCATCGGGATGGCTCCGGCGGTATCGATGGGGGCTGCCGGCTCCTGGAGCTTCAATCTTATCATGTATGTTATGCGGGAGTTATGCGCCGGTACGCTTTAGCGATAGGACGTTGTTCCTTCTTCCCCATGAATTTTGCTATACTTGTGAAGTTCACCTGAGCGCGGAGGTGGCGAAATTGGCAGACGCACCAGCTTGAGGTGCTGGCGCCCACAAGGCTTAGGGGTTCAAGTCCCCTCCTCCGCACCAAAATTCTCTCGTCCGGGTCAGCCGGACTGACCTGGAAAGCAGCATACAAGATGAATGTTCTTCTCGATTTTGTTATCGTCCTGCATATCGTTGTGAGCTTGTTTCTGATCGGCGTCGTCCTGTTGCAACAGGGCCGCTCGGCCGACCTGGCAGGTGCCTTCGGAGGTCAGGGTTCACAGACTGCCTTCGGACCGCGCGCCGCTGCCAACGTGCTTACCCGGCTCACCACTTATTCGGCAATCATCTTCATGCTGACCTCGATCAGCCTGACTGTGCTGATGGTGCGCTCAGGGAGCGGCGGCTCCCATTCCGTGCTGGATAATACCAAGACAGCGCCTGCCGCCCCGGCCAAGTCCGGCAAGTAAGTCGCTGGCCTGCTATTGCCAGAGGCTCTCTTATCCCCCGGTTGTTCTGGGCACGACTTCAGCCGTGCCCATGTCAAAGCACCTGATTTGCTTTTCGCTAACTTGCTAATTCGCTAAGCCCTTTGCAGATAATTACCTTCCGTGAGCGCACAATCAATTCATGAACGCCAACCAAAGCCACGGGCCTTCCCTATACCCTATACCCTATTCCCTAGCCTCCCCCCCTCCCCCCCCTATAGCTGTGAAACTGTGACAGAATCGTAAGGTTTTCTTCGGGTTTCTTCCCCGATACGGTAATCTGGTATGCAATGAACAAGCTCGAAGAGATTACCGCCCAACGGAAGCGCGCTCATGCGCAATTGATCGCCTGCAAATCGAAGGTCTACGACGGCTTTCTGGCGATGGAGAAGGCAACCTATTGCGACGGCGCGCTGCCCAAGAAAGAGAAAGAGTTGATCGCCGTGGGAATCTCGGTGGTGAAAAACTGCGAGTCCTGTATGCAATGGCACATTGAGCAGGCGGCAGCCGACGGCGCGAGCTTTGAGGAGTTGCTGGAAGCCATAGAAGTCGGCATCGAGATGGGCGGCGGCCCTGCTACAGTCTCTGCTCGCTTCGCGCTGCAAGTGATGGAGAGCGCCGGATTGAAGCCGCGCCGGGGCTAGCATTTTCGATTCTGGTATTTACAGAATCCATGCAGTAAGGTGGATTTTTCATCAAGAAAAATCCACCTTCGACGCTGTCGTAATGTTCACAAGTGAAGCGAAAATTCTCTAAGCGTCCTACAATGAAACCATGATTCTGGAGAGCTTTCCCGTCGGCCCGCTGGCCTGCAATTGCACCATTCTCGGCGACCCGGAGGCCGGCGAGGCCATCGTCATCGATCCCGGCGATGATGTCGCTCGCATCCATCGCCGCCTCACCGAGCTTGGCCTCAAGCTCAAGCAGATTCTCGTCACCCACGCACACATCGACCACATCGGCGGCGCATTCCGGCTCAAGCAACTCACCGGAGCGCCCATCTTTTTGAATGATGCGGACCTGCCTCAGTTGGCAATGATGAAGATGCAGGCGGGTTGGCTGGGCATGGCGACGCCGGAGACCGCACCGCCCGACGGAAATCTGAGCGACGGCCAGACGGTTGGATTGGATCGTTACTCGGCGCAGGTGCTCTGCACGCCCGGCCACACGCAAGGCTCGGTCTGCCTGCACTTTGCGCCGCTGAATCTTTTAGTGGCAGGCGACACGCTCTTTGCAGGCAGCATCGGCCGCACCGACCTACCCGGCGGCAACTTCGATCAGATCATCCATTCGATTCAAACTCGACTGCTCCCGCTGCCCAACGAAACCCGCGTGCTGACCGGCCACGGCCCGGAGACCACCATCGGCGAGGAGCGCCGGAACAACCCGTTTTTGCGCGGGTGTCTTTGATCGCTTCGCTTTCGAAGCAGTGTTTCCTTGATATGGGATGCGGGGCTCTCCTGTCGATTGTTAATGAGAGAAGTGCAGCGTCACTCCCGCGCTGACGCGCAGATTATTTTGCCAGTTGTTCACATCGTTGGGAAGCGCGGTGCGCAAATAATCGAGCTGAAGGATGCGAAGCGAGAGGCGCTTCTTGAGCGAATAATCGACGCCAGCGCCGAGATCGAAAGCCACGGAATTGGCCGAAGCCGTCAGGAGGTTGCCGCTCTGGGGGAACTGCGATCCCGAGCCATGCGCCAACCCGACGAGGGCTTGGGCAAAGGTCTGTGTCTTGCTGACGGGAATGGTGAAGCGCGGTCCCGCGGCAAGGGTCAACAATGTCAGGCCGTAGCCCGCGCCGTTCGCATTGCCGGTGTGCTCAATGCCGGCATCGGCGGCGAGACCCAGATGAAGAGCGTTTGTGATGTGGCCGAGGCTCCAGTTGGCGTCGGCCGCCGCGCCCTGCAATGTAAAACAACCGCAGTTGCCGGCGGAGCCATTGGAGAGCTGTTCACTATAGCGGAGACTTGCATCCCTGGGAAGTACCTGCGCCTGCGCGCCGGCAGCCAGCGCCAGAGTCAACAACGAGACGAGAGTGATACATACCTTCGGCATCCGTGCTCCTATTTCACGATCAAGGTAACGTTGGTGGTGTGATTGCTGGGTCCGCAGACTGCCGTGACCGTGACACTATAACTCTGGGATGGATGGGTGAAGTAGCCGCCGCCTCCGCAGCCGCCCAGCACACTCAAGCCCGCCAACAGCAGCAGAGCAAGCATAGCTCTGCCGGAGCGCAAGAGCCTTCGAGAGGCACTGCGCGTGCGGCGGCTGAAGGCGACCGGCAGCAGCAGCAACGCCCAGGCGATGGGCGCGGCCATTCTGCCCAGGAAGCGATGGTTGGAATCCATCCGTGCCTGCGCGCTGGCGGTCAGTGTCAGCACGGTGCTGGATGCGGACGCGCCCGCGTTAATCTGTGTGGGATTGAACGAGGCCGTTACGCCCGGAGGCAATGTGCTGGTGACCGAGTATGTGACAGGGAAAATAAAAGTCGGATTCAACGGCGTAAACGTGAGCGTGTAATTGACTGAATTCGAGGGAAGAACAGTCTGCGTCAGGGTCTGAGGCACAATGCCGAAGTCTGGCGTGATCACGTTTTCAGTGACGCCCGTGGATGAACTGGTGAGAAAGTTTCCGTTGCCGCTGTATACGGCGGTGAGGCTCTGCCCCAGGCCCACCGGCAGCGCGGGAAGAAGCAGCTGTGCCTGATTGCCGACCAATGCGACAGGGGTGGCGTTCAGCAGCGTGGAGCCGTCATAAAAGTTGACCGTGCCTCCCGGCGAGCCGTTCAAGGAAGTTACCGTTGCCGTCAGCGTTGGCGGAGTCGTGCCCAAGATGAACGTCGCATTGGAGGTTATCAGCGCGGTGTTGCTGGACGCCTTGGTAATCAGCAGCACGTAGACGCTGCTGGCGATGGCTGCATTATTAGTATCTCCAGGATAAGTGGCGACCAGATTGTGAATCCCCGCGGATAGCGCGCTGGTGCTGAACGTGGCTCTGTTGGAGGAAAGCGCGGTCACTCCAACCGAAACTGGGCTGGCACCCAGGCCGTCAAGCAGCGTTACCTGTCCTGTTGCGGTGTTGGAGCCGTTGGCGAAGGTTGCCGTCAGAATGTTTGTAGCTCCATATACGGTGGTCGTCAGGCCGCTGAGAACGAGCGACTCCGTACCGTCGGAGGAGGCACCGGCAAGGGTATTCAGCTCGCCGCTATTCACAACGCGAACCGCCTGGTTGAGGGTATCGGAGAAGACCACCGTGCTTCCCTCATAGGCAACCGCGCGCGGCGAATCCAGTTGGGCATTGGTGGAAGCTCCACTATCGCCGCTATAGCCCTCGCTGCCGCTGCCCGCGATGGTTGTAATTTGCCCGCCGCTGATGAGGCGGATGCGGTCGTTGTTGCTGTCGGCCACATAGACGCTTCCTGCTGCGCCCACCGCAACGCCGCGCGGCTGCGCCAACTCCGCATTCGTAGCCAAGCCATCCCCATTGAAGCCCATCACGCCGGTTCCGGCTAGGGTGCTGATCTTGCCGGTTGAAAAAGTCACCATGCGTACGCGCTGATTTTGCGTGTCGCCGATGTAGATATTGAAGGCGGCATCCACGGCCACGCCCGTAGGCGTGTCAAGTTCCGCCGCCGTCGCCGCGCCGCCGTCGCCGGAGTAACCCTCAGTGCCATTGCCGGCCACGGTATTGATGGTCGTGCCGGTGATCTCGCGAATACGATGGTTGTTGGTGTCGGCGATATAGATGTTGTTGCTGCTGTCGAGGGCAATCGCCGTGGGATAACTCAACGTCGCCACCGCAGCCGCCGAGCCGTCACCGGAGAAGCTGGAGACACCGGTTCCAGCGATGGTGGTAATGGTGCCGCCGCTGACTTTGCGGATGCGATTGTTGCGCGTGTCGGCGATGTAGATGTTGCCGCTGGCGTCCACGGCCACTCCGGAGGGCGTATCGAGCAGCGCGCTGGTGGCCGCACCGGTATCGCCGCCATAACCCTGCACGCCGCTTCCGGCAACCGCGCTGACCAAGCCGTCCAGATTCACTTCAAGAATCACGTTGTCGCCGGCATCGGCGATAAACAGGTCTCCGGCAGTATCGAAGGCCAGCCCGCTCGGCTGATAAAGGAAAAAATTCGCTGCCTCGCCGGTGCCGCTCGGTGGCGTGTAATTCGCGCTGGCCCCTGACCGCGCCAGACCCAACTGCGCCAGAGCAGCGCGCTGTTTGGCGTTCTGCGCGCACGCGGAGTATGTGCCCAGAGCGAGGACGACTCCGGCTACGGTGGCCGCCCTTGCCAACAACTTCATCCTGTGCTTCACACCTGTCTTCTGCATCGCACTCATCGCTATCTCCGCCGTTCGACTCATTCTCTTCCCATAAACGTTCGGGGGCCTCTGGTCTTGAGAACAGCATGGACAACTTCAATAAGCCATCCTGCTCACCTTCTGCTGCTGGATCGCATCGCCACTAGCCTTATTCGCAGACAAGCGTCGTGCCGATCTGTTCGTATGGGGTCGCGTTGGTCTGTGAGATGGAGTATGAAATTGTGTCTCCCGCTGCCACGGAGAAGGTGTCTGTCGTATCCGAACAGGTCGTCGTGGTGCTCGTCTGGCCAGTGGCTATGGAGACAGCGCAGGACATGGACGTGTTTGTACCGTTGTGCTGCACTGTCACCGTAATCTTGTCCGCCCCTGTATAGCCTGGATCTGGGACATTGATTCCTGCAACAAAGAGGCTCTTTACGGTACAAGCAACGGGAGCAAATGCATATCCAGCCTGATTCCCATATGAGGCGCTAGGACCGACATTATTCGACAAGTTAACCGGGCTGTAGATGTCGGGTCCGGTATCTGTTGTGTTGGGGCCTGCTGAAGTCCACGTAAATCCGGAGCTGCCGCCGCTCGGCGTGGCCCATGTATTGTCGCCGCGCAGGAAAGTCGTTCCGGATATTCCCGTTGCGCTTAGATCCGAAGCGGAGACTTGCTGCCATTTAAAATCACCGTTCAGATATGTTGAAGCGCTCGCGGTACCCGAAGTATCGAGGTTGGAAGCGGTAACGGTATTTGCCTCGAGATGCCCGCCGGACCCTCCGCTGATGGTGTTCGCATGGATTTGGGTGCCTGTGATGGTGCCGGTAGCGATGTTGCTGGCGGTTATTGTGGTCCCGGCGATATTCCAGCCGGTGACGGAACCTGCCTGGATTTGACTGGCCGCTACTGATGTGCCGCCGGAAACTGAGTTGTTCGCAATCTTTCCGTTGGTCACCGCGCCTGCATTGATGGTGGTCACACCGCCGCTGGTAATCGCCACGTCACCTGTGACCGGCTGAAGAGCGGGCGCAAAGGGGCTTGCACTGCCTGTGATGTAAATCTGCCCGCCCGCGCTGCCATTGCTAAAGCCGGCTCCGGGCGCGCCGGGTGTGCCAGCCGCCGCCAGCAAGGACCAGTTCGTTGAGTCAGATGATGGATCTGTGACAGACTGAACTGCATTCTTGGCGATATAGCTACTGCCGTTGGTGTCGCTGACCGCATCGCCGACCTGATATTGTTGATTGCTCACCCAGGCACCGATAAAGTTGACCGGCGGACCCTGCGGACCCGTAAGGCCGGTGTTGCCCGTGTCGCCTTTCGGGCCGGTTGGTCCGGCTGGCCCGGTTGCGCCGGTAGCACCCTGCGGAATGGTGAAGTTGAAGGTAGCCGCGCCGCTGCTCCCGGCATTGGTGACAGTGGCCGAGCTGCCCGGAGCGCCCGTAGTCACGGTTCCCACCGCAATCGTGGCCGCTGAACCCGTGTTGCCTATGGCCGCCAGCACCGCCCAGTTGGTGCCCGTCCCGGCTACGTCCGTTGCTGGATCGACGCCGGTATTTGCCTTCAGCGCGATATAGCTGCTTCCGTTTTCGGAGACCGCATCACCGATAGAGTAGGAGGTACCTATGTTCCAGGCATTCTTGAAGCTGACCGGCTGACCCTGTGGTCCGGCAGGTCCGGTTGCGCCCGCTGTGCCGGTGTCGCCCTTGTCGCCCTTCGCCCCCGTCGCGCCAGTCGGGATGGTGAAGTTCAATACCGCAGCGCTGCTGCTTCCAGAGTTGGATACACTGGCCGAAGTTCCCGTCGCCCCCGTCGTCACGGTTCCCACCGCAACCGTGGCCGCCATGCCCGTCGGTCCCTGCGAGACCACGGTGATGTCCAGATGCGCCACATGGCTGGTCTCGTCGTTCTCCTTGGAGTCGAAGACGATATTTCCAGCCGTCGAAGTCAGTGCGATGCCATAGTTGACAGAGGGAGTGGTCACCCAGTTCTGCACCAGCGATGTGACATCAATGATCACGAACTGCTGCGCCGTGGTGGGCGTGAAGGAAGAGATGGCCGAACCAAACGTGGGAATCGTATTGTAGGTAACCGTGGGTTCGCTCCACGCGCTGGTCACCGGCAACACGTTCACCGAGCCGGAGGTGTTGATGCGGTTCACGTAGAGCTTCAGCGAGGCCTTGCCGATCTGCGCGGCGGTGGTACCTGCGGGCAGCGAAGAAAGATCGAACTGGAGCAGCGCCGTCTGGCCGGAGGCCACATAAAGATTTGACAGGCCGCCGTAGTTGATGGCTGGGGTAGCGCTGTTTACATATGCATCCCCGGCCACGTTTGCGTCGGTGGCGTGCGCCACGTAAGTTGCCAGGGCCAGCGCAACTACTCCCATGAACTTGATCCAATTCCTCTGGCTCATAGATACTCTCCTCAATAACTTCATTGGTTCTGCGGAAGCATCTACATTCGCTTTGGCGTATGCCGATAGCTCTCCTGCAAACCGTGCTGCAATGCTAACCTGACAACAAAATAAAAATCAATACTAATTTTATTGATTTACAAAGAAATTGAATCTTTTTCTGTAGCAAATTAATCGGACAATCACGGTTTATAAGGCGCGGAAATGAGTAACTATTACCTGTAATTCACTGAAGATTCTTCTTGGTGTACATATTGCAGTAAATCGATTTACGCTGTTTTGGAATTAGGATGAATAATTGCGATAATTGCTCAAGATGAATCTCCGGTGAATGCCGCGTACTTATCACTACTAACTCATTTGTCCTATTCCGGCGATTGTCACCGCCTTCCGTCCATTGAATTAACATCATGGGACGCCTGCGGCGGTACACTAGCTACGAAAAGGAGATGACTAATGCAGACTCGTATCCAGGGCACTACCATGCCCGTACTCGATGTGCAGCTTGAACCCAACGAGAGCGTTTTTTCAGAGAGCGGAGAACTTTCATGGATGACCGCTTCGATCCAGATGACCACCCACACGCAGATGGGCGGCGGCGGCGGTGTCTTCGGCGTGCTCAAGCGCGTGGCCGGCGGCGGCAGCCTCTTCATGACCGAGTACCGCGCCACCGGGTCGGCTGGCGTGGTCTCTTTTGCCACCAAGGTCCCGGGGCACATTGTGCCGGTCGAACTCTCGTCCGGCATTGATTACATGGTTCATCGCCACGGCTTTCTTTGCGCCACTCCGCAGGTGACCATCGGCGTGGGCTTCCAGCAATCGCTGGGGGCTGGCATCTTTGGCGGCAACGGATTTCTGTTGCAGCGTGTTGGCGGCCAGGGAACGGCGTGGCTGGAGTTGAGCGGCGAACTGATCGTGAAAAATCTGGTACCGGGTGAGCTGCTGCGCGTGCATCCGGGCCACGTGGGCGCCTTTCAGTCGTCGGTTTCATTCCAGATCACAACGGTGCCGGGAATCAAGAATATGCTCTTCGGCGGCGATGGAATCTTTCTGGCCGAGTTAATGGGACCGGGCGCAGTGTGGCTGCAGACGCTGCCCATCTCGCGGCTGGCGCATCAGATTGCCGAGTATCTGCCGCAAACCGAAAACCGGCAGGCGGGACCTGCCGTGGGCGGCGCGCTTCTGGGCGGCATCGTCGGTTCCATCCTGGGCGGCGAACGGTAGAGTAATGTAAATGGCAGGGCAAAGAAAATTGGCTTCCAGATTCCGATAACGAAACCTGGAAGCCAATTTCCGTCATCATCATTAGAGACTAATAGCGGCGATCTCTGTATCCTTCTCCGCCTCTTTCCGCCCTGTGAAGAGCATGGCCTACGGCAATCCGAGCCTCGTCGATGTGCCGAATCGCTCGCGCCTGCAATCCCCGGTCTTCCGGCGCATCCATTCCTGCCGTAACATCTCCGTGCGCTTCATCCAGAAGAGCCAACGCCGAGCGCAGGGGGCGATCCGGGTCGCCCTGGATCGAAGGAGGTGGGGTAAAACGGGAACTTCTTCCCTCATCGCGCACGGCCATTTTCACTTCCTGAATGGCGCGATCAATTTCATCGATGGCGTGGTCGCGCTCCCCGATAGATCCCGGACGGCTGTCCATTTGCAGCAACGCGCGCGCCTGACGCAGGTTGGAGAGCGCGTGAAGATAATGCGGACGCTGGGCCTGCGCCGGGGTTCCCAGAGCAATGAGCAAGAAAGCCGACAGCCCGAGCACGACACTTGCAACTCTTGTGAAGATACGCATTTCTGTAACACCTTTCGTTGGTGAATTTGAAATTCCGAACTACCCGCCGGAGAGAATAGCACATTTCCCCATGCCCTATATACTCCGCCGCAGTGGCTATCTTCCTGTCCTTACCGCCGCACCAGCCGCTGCCTTCATCACGCCGCAGTTGGAGATAAAGCGGATGAGGTTTCCCGTGAGCGGCTCTCTGCTCTCGGAATCGTATGCAGGAACATCTGCTGCGCGGCCAGCCAGCTTCATCTCGCCGCTGCCCTGCGCGTCGAGGACCAGCGCGGTCAGCTTGCGAGCCACTTCGAGCGGAAAGCTCTCCGCGATGAAGACCAGCTTGCCGCGGACGGTAATCACTACCGAGCCTTCACTGGTGGAGTAGACCTGCTCCTGATCCGATGAAGTCGAGTTGGTCTCAGCGGAGCCGGCCGGGGGCGGAAAGACTTTGAATCCCGAGGAGCGGCCTGCGGGAGCGGCTGGGTTTGAAGCCGAGTCAAGCTTGACCTCGGAGTACTTGCGCCCCAGCTCTTCCGCGTAGATGCGCGCAAAGCTCCTAGCGGAGGCGGCATTCTTCCACGCCGAAAGATAGAAGAGGGCGAGGGAGTTGGTGCTGGCCTGCTCGGCTGGTGTCTTTGCATCCAGCCGTTGGCCGGCCCAATACATGCCGCCATTCCATGCCGGGGTCAGGTCGCGGTCGGCCTGCTCGCCGCCGAACAACTCCACCAGAATGTGCAGGTCGAGCTGGCCGATCTGGCCGATGTCGTATGGCTTGTAGAGCTTGTCCACCAGCGGATGAATGTTGGGCAGCAGAGGCACGGCGGGCATATGCCGCTTTTCATACTCGCGCGGATTGAGAATCTCCCAGCTCGATGTGGGCGGGCGGTCAAGGGTTCCGGCAAAGGCCGCCGTCTGCCCCAGGTCCATCCACAAATCTTGCTCAAAGCTGAGGCCCTCGCGATAAGGAAAGAGCAGCGATTCGGTCAGCAACAGCGGCGCGCGCGCCAGAATGGGAGAATCCTGCGAGGCTGTCATCTGCTGCTTCACCAGCTCCATCACCTCCGGGTTCTTCACCAGGCTCTTGCCCATCGGCTTCAGAATGTAATCCATCATCACGGCGGTGGCCTGTCCCTCCACAACCGCCTCGCGCGCCGTATCCATCTCGTCCTTGGCCAGGTGGTCGGTGTCGCTGGATGAGTTGAGCGAAACGTCGTCGGGCGTTTGGTCATTCCATTTTTCCAGATTGGAGTGCTGGTCCTGCAGCGCGTGGGTCAGCTCGTGGGCCAGCACCGGCTTCTGCTCCTCCACGTCCACCCAGTCCAGCATATACACGGTCTTGGTCTTGGAGTCGTAGTAGGCCTCGATCTGCTCCTTGAGCAGCGCCAGCAAAAACGGCTTCAGGGCAAAGTCGCGATCCAGCAGGCCAAACTTCTTCAGCACAATTTCGCTGCGCTGCATATGCTTGGCGCTCTCGTCCTCATCGAACTTTACCTTCAGATACTCTTCCACCTCGGCGCGCGAGGTGATCTTGCGCTTTACCGCGCTCTTGACGGGAAGCCCCGACTCATCCGACGAGAATTTGATCAGCTCATCCACCAGGCCGAAGAGCTGGCGCGCCTGCTCCGGCGTCATCTTGCCCGCGGGCGGCGCTTGCGCCTGTGGCGCGGTTGCGGAGGGCGTCTTTTGCGCGGCGGCCGTCGCGGCCGCAAGAAACAACACCGTTGCCAAAGCCCATCCATAAACCACTCTGCGCTCGTCGCTCATCGGTTCTCCCTATCCTCTTTCAAGGCTATAATCAATATGCGGCTTGGCGCTATTTTTCCTCTGGAAATCAGCCTCCCAACCGGCATATTTTCCCCTATGACTGAAACCAACATCACACGTGCCACACCTCTAGCCCAACTGCTGGCTAAAGACGACGCGCCGCCGGAGCTTGTCTCCTGTCGCGGTACGCTGACCCCGCAGAGGTTGGACGCGGAAGAGAAGGAAACAGCGGCGCTGGCATTTGGCGCGGCGGTTCACGATCTGGGCTGGCTGCGTCGCTCGGCCGTGCGCGGAGAAGACCGCTTCCGCTGGCTGAGCGGCATGGTCACCAACACGGTCAACGATCTGGCCGCAAACGCCGGCGCATGGAATTTGGTGCTCAACGCGCAGGGGCGCATCCAGGGCGACCTCCACGTCTGGCGCAATGGCGACGAACTCGATCTGGTGATTGCAGCCGATCAGTATGACCGGCTGCTGGCGCATCTGGAGCGCTTCATCATCATGGACGATGTCGAGCTTCTGCCGTTGAGCGAAACAGCGCTGGGGCTTGCCGGTCCCCTAGCTGCCGGCATACTGGCGCGGCTGGGCCTGCCCGCGCCGGAGCCGATGACCGGCGTGAGCGCCGACTGGAATGGCGCGCAGATTCGCGTCGTTCGCGCATTTGGCGCGCTTGTCCCGCATTACGAACTCTGGGTGCAGGCAGCGCAACTTCCCGCGCTGCGGAAAATCATTGAAGCGGGCGCGACCCCGGTGGGCGCGGCCACACTCGAAGCATTTCGCATCGCCGAAGCAATTCCCGTCTACGGCATCGACATCGCCGAGCGCGATCTGCCCCAGGAGGTGACTGTCACCGGGGAGCAGAGATCGATGCAAGCGCTCAACTTCAACAAGGGCTGTTACATAGGCCAGGAGATCGTCGAGCGCATCCGTTCCCGCGGTAGCGTGCACCGGCATCTGCGGCCACTGGAGCTGCTCGGAGCACTCCCGGCCTCCGGCGCTGCGTTAACATTGGACGACGGCACGGTTGCCGGCCAGATCACCAGCGCGGCCGAGTTGCCCTTGGCCGCAGGCATCCGCTGCTTTGCCCTGGGCATGGTGCGCGGCGAGGCCGAGCTGCGCAGCCAAACCTTCTCGTACGACGCCGGAACAGCCAAGGGCACGGCGCGCATTCTGGCCGCGCCGCCAACGCTGGAAGCAGATTAGCGAATTCATCCGTCAGAACGACAGATCAGAAAGCAGAAAATCATGAGCGATAAGCCGAAGTTTGAAGTCATTGACCGCCGCAAGATCAAGGCAGACGAAGAGCAGGAGAACCAGTTGCCCTCGGCCTCTCAGCCTGAGGCACCGCCCGCGCCGGGAGGCGGCCCGAGGCTGGTTGTCAGCGAACCCAAGTCCGCGCCTTCCGAGACTGAGGAAGAAGCCGCGTTGCCCGCCGCGCCCACCGCTCAGCAGAGCCGCGAACAGAAGGCGGCCTATGACGCATCGGCGCAGCGCCTGGAAGACATGGTGCGCGCGCAGAACCCTGCTGCCGGTGCCCAGCCCCCCATCACCTTCGAGCATCTCGTCCAGCAGTTTTACGTCTCCGCGATGATTCAGATGGGCGCGGGCACACAGGAGGGTCAGCGCCCGCGCGTGGACATTCTGGGCGCGCGCACCACCATCGACCTGCTGGCCGTGCTCGCCGAGAAGACCCGCGGCAACCTGACCGACTCCGAGAGCAAGACTCTGGAGACGGTGCTCTTTGAGGTGCGCATGGCCTTCCTCGAACTGACCAGAATGATTACCTTGCAAGGCGTGCAGCCGCCTCCGCCGCATAAGAAGAATTAGCAGGCACGCGCATGGACGGCCTGCTCACATTCCTCGGCACGGGAACCTCCATGGGGGTTCCGACGCTGGGTTGTGGCTGCGCGGTCTGCACCTCGGCTGATCCGCGCGACCGGCGGCTCCGCCCCGCGCTGCTGTTGCGTTGGCGTCAGCAGGTTGGCAGCCGCGAGCGTGTCGTCGTCATCGACACCGGACCCGACTTTCGCGAGCAGGCTCTGCGCAACAGTCTCACGCGCGTGGACGCGGTCTTTTACACCCACTCCCACGCCGACCACATCATGGGCATGGACGATCTGCGCCCCTTGAGCTTCAACGTCTTCCGCGAGGGCGGCCCGATTCCCCTCTACGCCGCGCCGGAGACGGCCTCGGTGCTGGAGCGCATCTACGATTACACTTTTTCGCCCAGCGCCACCTATCCCAACCGCGCCCGCGTCCAACTGCATCCGCTCAACGACCGTACCGCAGTTCACGGCGTCGAATTTCTGCGCGTTCCCGTGCAACATGGCGAGATGGAGATCTTTGGCTTTCGTTTTGGCCGCGCTGCCTATCTGACAGATGTCAGCGAGATCCCCGAATCCAGCTTCGCGCTGCTTCAGGGGCTGGATCTGTTGGTCGTCTCCGCGCTGCGCCACAAGCCGCATCCCACCCATGCCACCGTGGAGCAGGCCGTCACCTGGGCGCGGCGCATCGGCGCGCGTCAAACCTGGCTCACGCACATTGCTCATGAACTGGGCCACGAGGAAACCAACCGCGCGCTGCCCGACAACATTCGTCTCGCCTACGACGGCCTCAGCCTGCCCGTGAATCTGGGGATCGCGAATTGATGACCGAGAAAAATATTTCTGTGTATCGATCGGTCGCGGAGATTCCCGCCGGCTTTGGCCCCAGCGTGGTCGCCATCGGCAACTTCGACGGCGTACATCTGGGCCATCAGAAGATTCTCTCGGCGGTGGTTGCTGAGGCACGGCAGTTACGTGTGCAGGCCGTCGCCATCACCTTTGATCCGCATCCGGAGCAGATTCTGCATCCGGCAGAGGCGCCGCTGCTGCTCACCCCCATCGCCGAGCGCCTGCGCCTGCTGGCGCTCACCGGCATCGATGCCGTGGTGGTGCTTCCCTTTGATGAGGCGCTGGCCTGCCTCACCGCGCGCCAGTTTGTCAGCCGCATTCTGGCGGACGCGCTCTCCGTACGCGCTCTGCATGAGGGCGGAAACTTTCGCTTCGGCCATTGCGCCGAGGCAGGCGTCGAGGAACTCGCGAATTTTGGCGCCGAGTTCGGCTTTGCCGTTCACATCCATTCGCCGGTGCAAGTGCGCAAAGGCGTATCCAGTCTGGAGGTTTCCAGCTCCGCCATTCGGGAACTGGTGGCGGCGGGCGACGTGACCCGCGCTCGCTGGATGCTGGGCCGGCCCTTCGAGGTGCGCTCCACGCAGGCGCGCGGACGCGGCATCGGTACGCGGCTGCTGGTGCCCACAGTCAATCTCGCGGCATACAACGGCCTGCTGCCCGCCTTCGGAGTTTACGTCACCCGGCTCACGGTTGGCGGGCGCAGCTTTCAGGCGGTCACCAACGTCGGCAATCGCCCCACCTTCGGCGCTGCTTCCTTCGCCGTCGAATCGCACATCCTGGATTTTGAGCCGGTCGAGTTGAACTCAGAAACTCCCATCGTGCTGGAGTTTCTTCTGCGCCTGCGCGGCGAAATCGAGTGGCCCTCCCCCGATGCGCTCAAGGCGCAGATCGTCAAGGACGTGGCGCGTGCGCAGCGATATTTCCGGCTGGCCGAATAAACGCGCTTACTCGAACTCCACAACGACCTGGCCAACCTTCACCGCGTCGCCCGCAGCCACGCGCACATTCTTCACCTTGCCCGCGCCCGCCGCCGTAACATTCGTCTCCATCTTCATCGCCTCCAGCACCATGATCGGCTGGTTCGCCTGGATCGCCTGCCCCGGCTCGACATTCACCTTGATCACAATGCCGGTCACAGGGCTGCGGCAGAGCTTGTCTTCGCCGGCAACCTCCGCGGCTACCGGAGCCGGGGCTGCGGCGGCAACCGGTGCAGCCTGAGCCGCCACTGGGGCCGGCTGCGCATAACTGGCTTGGCGCGGCTGCGCGTCGTCTTCCAGAACTTCAACTTCAACTTCGTACGACTTGCCGTCAATGCCGATCTGTAGCTTCAAGGTACTGGTTCCTTCCTTCAAAAGACTAATCTGGAGTGAGTCACTCAACGCAAATGATGTGAGGCATGAATCAGTATCCGCCCCTGCTGTGACCATGAATTCGCAACTCCGTGCCGCGACCGCAGCAGTTTGGCCGAGCGAATGCGAACCTTCTTGCCGAGGAATGCCGTCACCGCGGCGGCAATCACGACCAAAGTTTCCGGAGAAACTTGCTCATCGCGACTTGCTTCCTGCTTGTCCGCAGGCGAACCTAGGCGAGCTTGCAGAGCTTTGATAACTCCGACTAACTCGGTGAGCTGGCTCTCCGTCGCCTGTTGCCGGTCAGAAACAGCCTGAATCAATTTGTTCACATCCACTGCCACGCGCGGCTCCTTAATTACAAAAGCAGTTACAAGGGAATCAATCCATGTTTCTTTCCGGGACGCAGCTCCCGCTTGGTGTGCAGCGACTCCAGCGCCTCCGCCAGAACCTTGCGCGTATCGGCGGGATCAATTATCTCATCCACCAGCCTGCGCCCCGCCGCCACGTATGGATTGGAAAACGCCTCTCGATACTCGTCCACCAACTCCTTGCGGCGTCCCGCTTTATCCTCGGCGGCATCAATCTCGCGCCGGAAGACAATCTCCGCCGCGCCCTCCGCGCCCATCACTGCAATCTCCGCGGTGGGCCACGCCACCACGCGATCCGCGCCCAGGTCCTTGCAGCACATCGCGATATACGCGCCGCCGTAGGCCTTGCGCAGCACCACCGTAATCTTCGGCACCGTCGCGGATGAGTAGGCAAACAGCAGCTTGGCGCCGTGGCGAATAATGCCGCCGCGCTCCTGCTCCACGCCCGGTAGAAATCCCGGCACATCCACAAACGTAACCAGCGGAATATTGAAGGCATTGCAGAAGCGCACAAAGCGCGCCGACTTATCCGAGGCATTGATGTCCAGCACCCCGGCCAGATGATTCGGCTGACTGGCGATGATACCCACCGGGCGTCCTTCAAGCCTTCCAAAGCCGATAACGATATTCGCCGCAAAGCCCGACTGAATCTCGAAGAAATCCTGATAATCCAATACGCGCTTGATCACATCGCGCACATCATAAACTGCCTTGTTATCCACCGGGACAACTCCGCCCATCGTCGCATCGGATTCAATCGGCAAGTTATATTCCAAGCGCGGCGGGTCTTCTAGATTGTTCGATGGCATGAAGCTGAGCAGCCGCCGGCAAAGTTGCGCTGCCTCCTCGTCGTCCCGCGCGATGAGATGAATCACTCCCGAGTAACTCATGTGCGCCTGCGGTCCGCCCAACTCCTCGTCACTTACCACTTCGCCTGTGACCTGCTTGATCACCTTCGGTCCGGTGATAAACATCCGCGCCTGCTGGGTTTGAATCACAAAGTCTGTCAGCGCAGGGCTGTAAACCGCGCCGCCCGCGCAGGGTCCGCAGATAATTGAAATCTGCGGCACCACGCCGGAGAGCAGCACATTGTTATAGAAGACGCGGCCATAACCTGCCAGACTGTCGATGCCCTCCTGAACGCGCGCGCCGCCGGAGTCATTGATGACGATGAACGGGCTGCCCGTCTTCAGCGACAGACGCATCATATCCACAACCTTGTCGTTGTGCGTCTCGCCCGCCGAGCCGCCGCCCACGGTGAAATCCTGGCTGGCAAGATGCACCTGCCGCCCGTCGATCTTTGCTGCGCCGGTCACCACGCCGTCGGCGGGCATCTCTTTGCCGGCCATGCCAAAGTAAGTCGACCGATGCTGCGCAAAGAGTCCAATCTCCTGGAAGCTGCCCGTGTCCACCAGCTTGGCCACGCGCTCCCGCGCCGTCAGCTTGCCGCTCTCGTGTTGCTTCTTGATGCGCTCCGCGCCGCCGCCCAGCTTCAGCTCCGCGCGCTTTGCTTCAAGGCCGGAGATCTTCTCGGCCATGGTCTTCTGAGTTTTTTCTTGCTTCGCCATTCCTGCTCCTGAATCCTTCGGCATAATATCCGCTACTTCTGCGGTGCAACAGTTACCCGATGCTCTCTGCCGTTCAGCGTAATCACGTAGTTGACCTTCGCGCTCAGTGCGGCGCCGCCGGCTGCGGGAGCCTTCTGCTCCGCTGCGTTGCTCGCCGGATCCTTGCCCACATTCTTGCGCCCCTGCGCGCGGCTCTCAAAAAACTTCGGCGCCACCTGCGGGAACATCGCGTACGTCAGCACATCCTCGTCGCTGCCGTTCGCGCCCTTCAAGGCATTGGCCGCCAGGCTCAAGCTCTCCCACTCCGGCTTTTGCAGGTCGGCGGGGCGAACCGTAATCGCAGGCTTCTTGGCATGAATCTCGGCCTGCTTCAGCACCTCGGGATCCTTCGGGCCGATGGTGGCTCCGTAGTAGCCCAGCATCAGGTCGGCAAACTCGCCGGTCAGCACCTTGTACTTGCCCATCAGAACATTGAAGACCGCCTGCGATCCGACAATCTGGCTGGTCGGCGTCACCAGCGGAGGATAACCGGAGTCCTTGCGCACGCGCGGCACCTCCTCCAGCACTTCCTTCAGCCGGTCGCCCGCGCCCTGGCCCTTCAGTTGGCTCTCCATATTCGAGATCATGCCGCCCGGTATCTGGCTCTTGAATATCTCCGTATCCACGCCGGTATTCTCGCTGAAAAACTCCTTGTAGCGCGGACGAATCTGCGCAAAGTGGCTGGACACGCGCACCACGCGCTCCAGATCAACGCGCGTCTTGTAGCCGGTCCCCTCCAGCATCTCAACCAGGCTCTCGGTCGGATTGTGTCCCGGCCCCAGCGACAGCGAACTGACCGCGGTATCCACAATGTCGCAGCCCGCCTCAATGGCCTTCATCAGCGAGACCATCGTCACGCCCGTCGTCGCGTGCGTATGAAGATGAACCAGCGTCTCCGCGCCGCACCGCTTCTTGATGGCCTTCACCAGGTCGTATGCCGGTTGCGGCCTCAGCAGCGCGGCCATGTCCTTGATGCAGATCGAGTCGCAGCCCATCTCCTTCAACTGCTCGGCCATCTCGGCAAAAGCCTCAACCGTGTGCAGCGGGCTGACGGTATAACTGATGGTGCCTTGCGCGTGCTTGCCGGTCTTCTTCACGGCGGCAATACTGGTCTTCAGATTGCGCGGGTCGTTCAGCGCGTCAAAGATTCTGAAGACATCAATGCCGTTCGTCGCGGACTTCTCCACAAAGCGCTCAACCACGCTGTCTTCATAATGGCGGTAGCCCAGCAGGTTCTGGCCGCGCAGCAGCATCTGCAAACGGCTCTTCGGCATCAGCTTGCGAAAGGTGCGCAGACGCTCCCAGGGATCCTCATTCAAAAAGCGAATGCAGGAATCAAAGGTCGCCCCGCCCCAGCACTCCACCGACCAGTAGCCGGCATTGTCAATCTCCTCGCAGACCGGAATCATATCGTCCAATGCCATCCGGGTGGCAAGCAGACTCTGATGCGCATCTCGAAGCGCCAGTTCGGTAATCTCTACAATGCGGGACATATGCGACTCCCCAAAAAAATGGCCCTCAACAGGAGTCCAGTCCTCAAGACCGTGTCGATGGGCTTGCGCAGCCGTGCAAACAACTTCTCCTCATTCTATCCAAGCCAAGCCAAAAGGGGAAGCGTCCCGCCGCTTTGGCAGTGGGGCAGATGGGAGGATGAAAGCCGCCGGGAAAATGCCGTGCTATGCGTTGAAGGAATGAACCTCCGCAAGCCGGACGCCGAGCGCGCCTTGGCAGAGAACGTCCAGTTGCTCCTCGCTGCCCTCAAAGTGCAGTGTGCGATGCGTGTGCTCCACCGCCTCGCCGGAGTTGAGCGCCCTCGCCGGCGACGACGACTCTAACTCGTAAAACGCTCCAAGCTGCCCGTTGCCCGGTCCGGCAGGCCCGTCGTTGTAGCAATTCGCTACGTCGCCATTGTATGGATCATCCTGAATCTTCCACGCCGAGTTGACATACTTCTCCGCCTTGCTCGGCTGGTTATATTGTGCAATCGTCAGAACCTGATTCTGCCCGTCATAACTTCCGAGTATGCCCTTGGCGCGCTGCTGACTTAGCCCCAGCTTGCAGCGATAACTGGAATCGGCCTTCAATAATACCGAGTCTTCCCGGATGGAAATGCGGTCGTCAGGAACCGTCCCAAAGTAATCGGTGGTCACGGGTATGCCTAACTCAGCCTGCGTCCCTGCTCGAAATGGAAGAATGATCGTGCTTCGCGGAGTGGATTGAAATTGGCCCAATACCCACAGAGAAAGCAGTCCAGTCTCTTCACTCCAGCTCCTCGCCGAAATATTTGTAACTTTGTTCTCCGATTCGTAGCCCACAACCTTGACTCCACTTACTGCCTCCACACCAAGGCCGCTCCATATCTGCTCGCGTAAAAGCAGGCGCACCTCCCGGTTAATCCGCAGCTCGAATTTGGTCCCTGAAAAATTCGTCAAACCAAACTCTCTTTTAAAACGCACGAAATTCTTGCCCTGGTCAATAATATCGAAGGGCTCGGTATCAATCGGCGCAGGCGTGTACCAATAATCCAGATCAAAAGGCACACCCGGCGCAAAGAAAATCGAATACTGCCCGCCCTCCGGTCCAAGCCAGAGACGGTCCTCGCCGCCCACGGCATTGATGTGTTCCTGTAACTTGCCCGATGCAATCAGCTCGCGGTTGATCCAGCCGTAGCCGTAACCCTCCGGGCCGTCCAACGTGCTGGTTAATACACGTCCTTGCATCGCCGGCCAAACGGCAATCGCCGCGCCGCTGCCCTCGTCGGAGAGAATCATCAGCTTGCTGTGCCGGCCCACAAACGAAACGGCTTCGCCGAAGCTCTGACCGATCATGACCTTCGTACCTGATAAAGAAATACCGTTGTTCATATTACTTCCTCAATTGTTCTACAAGTTAATACAACATAATCAGCATTCTTCCGCCGCAACTCGCGGAGTCGATCCCCAAAACGCATATGCCGCAACGCAAATATATCCGGCCAGCGGCACCAGATATGCCAGCGCAATGCTATGCGTTCTGTCGTTAATCAAGCCCATCAAGGGCGTAAGTGCCGCGCCGCCGATAATCGCCATGACAATCAGCGACCCTCCAATTTTGGTATTGGGTCCCAACCCCTTGAGGCCCAACGCAAAGATCGTCGGAAACATCAACGACATAAAAAAGCTGGTCAGCATGATGGACCAAACTCCAATCCATCCCGGATGCAGAACCCCCGCCGCCACCAGCAAAACATTCATCACCGCGTACGATCCCATAAGCAAATTGGGCCGCACCAGGCGCATCAATGCAGTGGAGGCAAATCGCCCCACGCCAAATGCCGCCAACGTATAAATCAAATAATTAGCGGCCGCCTTCTCCGGTTGATGTGTATAGTCCTGAACATACTGAATAAAGTAACTCCAGGTGCCCACCTGCGCTCCCACATACATAAACTGTGCCGCAATGGCAAACATAAAGTGAGGGTATTTTAGCAAATCGAGAAAACGTCCATGATCGCCGCCGTCTTCATGCTCGCTGTGGACAGCAGGAAACTTTTTTAGCAAAATAAATACTGCCCACAACAGCGCCACCGCGCCAAGAATCAGATATGGCTTGACAACGCGCATCGTCTCAAAGGTGAGATAAGATTTGTAACTTCCCGCCGTTTGCATCGCGGCAATCTGATCAGGCCGCAGCTCGATACCGGAAAAAATAAATATCTTACCGATAAATACGCCGGTAATGGCACCCAGCGGATTGAATGCCTGCGCAAAATTCAGCCGCTGCTCAGAGGTCTCCGGCGAACCCATCTGCGCAATAAATGGATTGGAGGCTGTCTCTAAAAATGATAATCCCGTGGCAATTACAAATAATGCGATCAAAAAAAACCAATATTGCCCCACCAGTGCCGCCGGCCAAAAAAGCATCGTGCCAGTGCCGTAAAGCAGCAGCCCTGTGATAAAGCCAAACTTATAGCCGAGCCTGCGCATCAGCAGCGCCGCCGGCATCGCCAGCAAAAAATATCCCATATAAAACGCCGACTGCAATAATCCCGCGCGAAAGCGAGTAATCTCGAACGACTTCATAAACTGCCGAATCAGCACATCGTTGAGGTTGTTGGGAATCGCCCAAAGAAAAAACAGCGCGGTAATTAGTACAAATAGACCAATCTGTCCGGTGGGAAAAATGCCGACCTTGCCGGAAGACTTAGTGGAATAACTTGGATTCACAACCAGCATGACTTCATCCTTGGGCCGAAAAAATCACGTCGGCCATTCTCTGAAATTTCAATACCACAAATCCAGCTTGCCCTGCTGTTATCTTTTGGCTTCCAATCGCTTCATGGCCGTGCGCAGCTGCGTCTCTGATTGCGCGTTCCAATATCCGCAGTCCAGTTCAAAGAAAACCGTCGTATAAGGAATCGTCATTGTCGTCTTGAGGATAAGAACGGAAAACATCTGTGCCGCTTGGTCCAGCTTGGCAATAATATCATCGTGCGGCATGGTGCTGATGCCATGCTCTGCCAGTGCAGCCTTCAACCATCGGCGATAACTATCAGCTCCCGGGGCATCCTTCTCGTCAATAAAATCCAGCTCCCGGTCCACATAAATAATGGGACGAATATGCCGGCAGTCGCATACAAGTTTCAACACCTTTTCCACTGCTTCCTGCTGGCTTGCTCCTGATGTAATCGTCTCAATTCCATGCCTGGATTGAGCGGGGTATGCCGCATCTGCCACCACCACCCAGTTACGATGCCCGAACAATGGCAGGCGCTCCTCGATAGTCTTCTCCCAATTCGATATTGGCATCCGTGACTTACTCTCCGCGCGTGAAATTCGGTAAATTGCTACAAATTAGTAAGTCATTGTGCGGCGGATGCCAACTCTTCATCCGCGCAAACCGCCACCTTCCCGCACTTTCCAGAGGCCATCAGCGCATAAGCCTCCGCTGCCTTATCCAGCGCAAACCGGTGAGTAATTATGTCAGCCGGATGTAAATTCCAGCGCACCAAACGCTCCACTAACTCCTCCATCAGCCACGTGGAAGTAACCCATGAGCCGTATAGAGTTTTTTGATCATGAATCATATCCGGAGAAGGATTCAATTGCATTCCTCCACCTTCTCCAATAAGCACCATCTTTCCCCACTTGCGTGTGGCGCAAATCGCCGTATTCCTGGCCGCCGCATTGGCAGAGCACTCAACCGCGCGCTCCACTCCAAAGCCTCCGGTCAGCGCCTTGATTTGCTCGACGTTTTCCGTTCCAGAGATCAGCGTATCGTCGCAAAGCCCTAACTTCTTGGCTAACTTCAACCGCTCATCCACTACATCAATGCCTATAACTCGTTGCGCGCCCAGCTTGCGGCAAAGCGCCGCAGCGGCAAGCCCAACCGGCCCCAGTCCCGTAATCAAAACCGCATGATTGCCGTTAATTCCTATCTTCTCCAGGCCTTCGTAGACGGTCCCGAATCCGCACGCCACCTGCGCTCCGTCGGCATAACTCAGTTCCTTCGGCAACGCGATCAAATCCTTCTCTTCGGCAATCATGTAATCGGCCATGCCGCCATCACGCTGCCAGCCGTAGGCGCGCCGGTACTTATCGCTGGTGCAAGAGATCATGTAGCCGCGCCGGCAATCATTGCATACTCCGCAGCCGGAGATATGGTAAACAATAACTCTATCTCCCGTCTTAAATAACCTGCAACCCGGCCCTGCTTCCACGATTTGGCCGCATGGTTCATGGCCCGCGATAACTCCCTGATAACCCTCCGGCCCCTTACCCAGGTGCTCATGATAAATGCAGCGAATATCCGAGCCGCATATCGTCGACGCCTTCACGCGAATCAACACCTCTCCGTTCCGTGGCGACGGCACCGGAACGTCTCGCATCTCGACTGTACTGTTACCCGGCAGATAGGCCGCAAGCATCGTCTTTCCCATCGAGCAATCTCCTTTGCTAAAAACTGCAATAATCGCATTCCATCAGTCACGCGCTATGCGGGAGTAATTACGCCGTTTACATCCCACAGGTCTTCCCACGCCTGTCCATCTTTCCATAGAAATACCTGTCCTTTGATAAGTCGACAGTTTCTATCCAGAGCGCCAATCTCCCGCATCTCCTCATCGGTCAACAAATCACTTGTAACTCCAAGTAAATTACTGAGGATGTTTTTAGTATTTGCGGAAAATGGAATCGGAGTCTCTCCCCGCTGTACTGCCCATTTAATGCAGACCACGGCAGGATGAATTCCATGGCGCTCGGCGATGCGCAAAATCACCGGATCCTCGGTTGGAGAAGTATCCTCCGGTGTGCGGTCGCGCTCCGGGCGATGCGGCGATCCCAGCGGTGAATATCCAATCGCTTCGATTCCGTGGGCGCGCACAAATGCGAATAACTCCGGCTGCTGAAAATGCGGATGAAGCTCCATCTCGTTAACTGCCGGACGAATCGTTGCATCCTCAAGCACCCGCTTGAGTTTTGGAATCGTCATGTTCGATGTGCCGATATGGCGAACCAAGCCCCGCTTGACCAGTTCTTCCATCGCCGCCCAGGTCTTCATGTAGTTAGCATGAATGTACGGCTTGGAATCCTTGCTGCGCGCGGTCACATCGCAACCCGGCGGATGAAAATTCGGAAACGGCCAATGAACCAGATACAAATCGAGATAACTCAACCGCAGATCGGCCAGCGACTTTTCGCAGGAAGCAATCACATCTTCCGGAGCGTGCTTGTCATTCCAGACCTTGGAGGTGACCCATAACTCCTCGCGTTGCACGCCGGATGCGATGACTTCTGCCAGCGCCCCGCCAATCTCGGCCTCGTTGCCATAAACTGAAGCGCAGTCAAAGTGCCGGTAGCCGATCCGCGCCGCGGCCTTTACTGCCTCGGCTATCTGAGCGGCGGAAACGTGATCGGAGCCGAAGGTGCCAAGGCCAATGGCCGGCATACGCGCCCCGGTAAAAAGCGTCCTCTGCGGAATCAGCGCGGGATCAACGCGCTTGACTTCACTTTCTCCTGCATTACTTGCTTGCATCTTGCTCCCCTGATTCCACTTGCAGGCGAATCAATCGCCACACCGAACAACAGGCCATCGCCACTTGCGCCAAACTAAGCGACAAGCATCGCCCAATCCACGCAAATGTAAACAGTAAATGATAGACCTTTTCGGATGCAAGGAGATTTTCCGTGCGTCTTGACGGGCATGGCGACCCGTTACTTGATCGTCACGCGCAGTTCCTTACCCTCGTAATGAATTACCTTATCCGCGAGGTCAGTCTCTGGCGCGCCGGCTCCGTGCACACCATTTACTAGAATCACGCGGAAGTCGCGGGCGGACTTCATCCCCGGATAACTTCCTTGGCGGGCACCAATCGTTAGTATGCCGGTGGCATCCTCCCAGCGAATCGGAGTTATCGCGCGCGCGCCCTTTTCGTAGGCGTAGCTATCGCCCTGATCTTCGTATAAGTCAAAGCTGCCATCCGCGCCGCGATAGATGCGCAACTCCACCGGCGCATCCGGCTTCTCGCCGGCATACTCAATCTCTGGCCCCATCGGCAGAATTGCTCCCGCGCGTATGTAAAGTGGAATGCGATCCAGTGGTGCCTGCGCAAGAATCCGCTGGTCGCCCTTCAGCTTCTCGCCGCTCCAAAACTCATACCACCCCTCCGCCGGCGGCAGATATAGAAAACGGCTGGTTGCCCCCTCGGTTGTTATCGGATTCACCAGTATCGACGGCCCAAGCATAAACTGGTCGCCTATCTCGCGCACCTTCGTATTGGTCCGCCAATCCATCACCAGCGGGCGCTGCATCGTGTAATCTTCGTTGGTAACTCGCCATGCCAGCGAATAAATATACGGCAGCAGCCGGTATCGAAGTTTGTCATAGGCAATCAGCGTCGGCGTCTGCGCGCCATAACTGAATATCTCGTTGGTGTCATTCGAGCGATGCCCGTGCGTGCGGAAGATCGGGCAAAAAACGCCAAACTCATACCAGCGCGTGTATAACTCCTGATAAGTCACGTCGTGCGTGTCGCGCTCCAGCGGCCAGCCGTATCCCGCAATATCCGTCGTCCAATATGGCATTCCCGACATGGCAAAATTAAGCCCCGCCGGAATCTGCCGCTCAAAGGTCATGAATGTGCCGTAGACATCGCCCGACCAACTCACCGCCGCGTTGCGTTGCTGGCCTAAAAATGCCGAGCGCGTCAAAAGAAATACGCGCTTCTGGTCGGTTGTTGCGCGCCAATGTTCGTAGATTCCCTGCGTATGCAGCAGCGGAAACACATTGGTGTAACGCGCGCCGTTGCCGATTGAAAGCTGGCGGTTGTAGAGTACCGTGTCGCTTGTGCCGTGGTCTCCCTCCGGCTCCGAGCTGTCCAGCCAAAATGCATCCCAACCCTGAGCAAATACCTTGCTGATCAGCAGATTCCAGTACGCATCACGCGCCTTGGGATTGGTTGCATCATAATCCGGCGTGCCCGGAATCGTGTAACCTTCCTCTTTCATTTGCTGAAAGTTCTTCGACTTCGGATCCATCACCGCCCACAGCGAAATCATCGCGTGGATATGCTCGTCATGTAACTTCTTCAGCGCATCCGGAATATCTGGATATGGCTTAAGATATTCGTCGGCATACTCCGGATCGCCCTGGTGCTTCCACCAGAACCAATCCTGCACAATAAAGTCCAGCGGCACGTGCTGCGCACGATATTCGCCGGCAATATCCAATATCTGCTGCGCCGACTTATAGCGATCCTTGGACTGCACAAAGCCATAAGCCCACTCGCCGAACAGCGGCGCGTGCCCGGTCATCTCGCGATACTGATGAATTACCTGATCGATCTCCGGCCCATAAATAAAGTAATAGTCAACTGCGTCCGCCGCCGTGGTTGTCAGTCTCATCTCGGTGGCAAATCGATTATCAAAGTACGACAGCCCAGCCGTATTCCACATAATCCCGTAGCCATTCGACGAGATCAGCATCGGCACAGCCACATCGGAGTTAGCCTGACCTAACTCCACCATCGTGCCGCGATAGTTAAACGCGCCATTCTGATGCTGTCCCAATCCATAAAATCCCTCGCGTGGCTGAGGCATGAATTGGTCCGTCACGCGATAGACTTTTTCGCCGTTGACGGTGTTGGCCACATAGCTGCGCGGATCGACATACCACTCCGCCAGCAGCTCTTTGCCCGCGGCATCCTTGAAGACCAAATTCCCCGCGCTCAACCGGATCGTCACCTTCAGCGCCGAGGTGCTCAGCGTCGCCTGCTTCTCGTCCTGCGCAAACTCAAAGGCGCTCGGCTGGCAGGGATTCACAATCCACGGCTGCTGTGGCGATGCTGCCGCCGGGTCGCCCGGTCCGGCAACCACGTGAATCGTCGTCGGGCCGCAAACGGTCAGACGCAACGTCTCCTCGCCGTTATGCACCACCACGCCGTTCGCCTGCCGCTCCACGGTAATCGCCGCCGCCGCAGACGCAACCGGCGCTGCCATTCCCACCAGCAGCGCCAGCAAAATCCGCGTCCGCGAACCAACAATCTTCTTTGCAAGCATCAGAGTTTCTCTCCCTCATCCAGCGCTCTTCACCCGCACCACGGTGATCTTGGCGAAGCCCTCTTCAAAGACCGGCGGCTTCAGCTTTTCCGCCATCTTGCGCATCACGTCCTCGCTCACCGAGCGTAAATTCCACAAGAAGAACACACATACTCACAATGGAGTAATGCGCGGCGTTGTTGCATATTCCTTGCGATGGCGAAATCGATCAATTGCCAATTGGATCAACCCTATCAGTGTCAGTACTCCACCGATGGGAATCGCCAGCATATATGTGAGAAAAAACGGCAGCATACCCGTACTGGGACCGCAAGAGCCGAAGCCACCTGAGCTTCCCAAGATCAACATGGAAAATAGCCCGACTCCAAGAATCGAAAGCCCCCAACGAAGCATTGCTGTTTCCTCCCGCTAGCTATTCCCCTCACCCCGCGCTCTTCACCCGCACCACGGTGATCTTGGCGAAGCCCTCTTCAAAGACCGGCGGCTTCAGCTTTTCCGCCATCTTGCGCATCACGTCCTCGCTCACCGAGCGGTCGCGCTGGCTGTTGCGTTGCAGGCAGACCTCCAGTGGCACGTCGAAGAAGACCGCCTGCACTTCGTAGCCAAAGCTCTTGGACATCTTGATCCACTGGCTGCGCTCATGGCTGCTCAGGTTTGTGGCGTCCACGTAATTCCACGGCATCTTCGCAATCAGCCTTGCCCGCAGCAGCGAACGCAGCGTCGAAAAAACCAGCCCCTGATAGCGCTGCTCCTCCACGTCGTCAAACAAAATATTGCGCAGCAGGTCACTCGACAGCGGCGTAACCCCGCGCCGCCTGAACCAGGTCGTCTTGCCCGATCCCGGCAACCCGATGGCCAGCACCACGTAGCCCTTCGGAGCCTGCGGCGAGCGTCCGGCTGCCTCAAGCTCCCGCGACGGCACCGTCGGCATCTCCGGCTGCGTCTCCAGCTCAAAGCGTCCCGATCCCGCCGGCTCATTCCACTCCGGCTTCGCGAGCCGCTGCTGCTTTGCGGGCAAATCGGGCCTCGGCTGCCTGCCCGGTCGCGCCTCTGCCGGCGCCTGAGTGGCCACCCGCTGCGCCCGCGTCTGCGGAGCCGTCGGAAGTTCGTCCGGATAGAGCGGCACCAGCGGCCGCAGTTGATTCGATGGGAGTTCCTGGCCAATCTTGCCGGTGGATTCAGAGGTATTCGGTGCGCGTCTGGAACGTCTGCTCATGGCTCCTTCAAACCTGCGTATTGTTACCGGGATACCACACTTCCCGACGGCTCGGCAAATACGGCGCGCCTTCTAAGCCCATGTTTTTCCTGCTTTTGCCCTTCTGTGCACGCCGTCACATACGATCCTATATCGGGAAAGGCACACTATCGGTGCGAGAGGTATCGCAAAAATCCGGATGAAATCCCTTTTGATTTCGTCTCCAATGACCTGCAATGTTACCATCATGAGTTTGGTGGATTTGCCCGCTGGGCGTCTCCAGCCGCCGGACCAGAACAACACAACCCAGGTTCAACCAGCTCAAACCAAAGCCGCATCGGCTAAAGAAGGAGAACAATCACATGGCAGTTAAGGTTGGTATCAACGGCTTCGGCCGCATCGGACGCAACGTCTTGCGCGCCGCGCTGGGCAACAAGGAGATCGATTTTGTCGCCGTCAACGACTTGACCAGCCCAGCTACGCTGGCGCACCTGCTCAAGTACGACTCGATCCTCGGCAACCTCAAGAATGAGGTCACCGCGGGCGACGACTTTATCGCCGTCGACGGCAAGAAGATCAAGGTCTGGGCCGAGCGCGACCCCGCCAAGCTGGACTGGGCCTCCGTCGGCGCGCAGATCGTCGTTGAGTCCACCGGCTTCTTTACCGACGCGCTCAAGGCCAAGGCTCACCTCGGCTCGACCGTCAAGAAGGTCATCATCTCCGCTCCGGCATCCAACGAAGATGCCACCCTCGTCCTCGGCGTCAATGAGAACACCTACGACTCCGCCAAGCACAATGTCATCTCCAACGCCAGTTGCACCACCAACTGCCTCGCCCCGGTCGTCAAGGTTCTGCTCGCCCACTGCGGCATCGTCAGCGGCATCATGACCACCATCCACAGCTACACCAACGACCAGGTCATCCTGGACACCCCGCACAAGGATCTGCGCCGCGCCCGCGCCGCTGCCCTTTCCATGATTCCCAGCTCCACCGGCGCCGCCAAGGCCCTCAAGCTGGTCATCCCTGAGACCTCCGGCAAGCTGGACGGCTTCGCCATCCGCGTCCCCACGCCCAACGTCTCCATCGTTGACCTGACCTTCATCAGCGAGAAGACCACCGACGCCAAGGCCGTCAACGCCGCTCTCAAGGCCGCCGCTGAAGGCCCGCTCAAGGGCATCCTCGGCTACGATGAGAATCTGCTGGTCAGCTCCGACTTCAAGGGCAACCCGCTCTCCTCCATCGTCGATGCGCCCCTCACCAAGGTCGTCGGCAACAGCGTCAAGGTCCTCAGCTGGTACGACAACGAGTGGGGCTACTCCAGCCGCGTCGTCGATCTGATCAGCTTCCTGGTCAAGAAGGGCCTGTAAACAGTTCCCAGTGAACAGTGGTCAGTGATCAGTTTTCCGATCCCTGGCCACTGATTCCTGAATTTGGGAACCTCTGATTGAGTCGATTGTCTTGAATAAGCACGATATTACAGGCTGCGGAAACACTGATTTTCGAGAGACAACAAGTGTCAGGGCACGACTTCAGTCGTGCCGAAAAGATGCATAAATCGTTGGGCTTTAGCCCCTGTGGAAGGTTGTACCGCGATAAAGATTTGTTCAGTGGTTCCCGGAATCGTAATTTCGAGATTTCTTCATGCCAGATGACAGCAAACAAATCACGCGCATCAATCTTCAACCGGAAGAAATCATCCGCATTGTGAAGATGCGTTTTCGCATTTGCGAATACCTGTTCAAAGCGGCAGCGGGTTGGTTGGCTATTGGAGTGGCAGTGCTTTTGCTTGCATTGATTTTCTCCATCCGATTGACAGGTTTGTTCGGCATGGCGTTGATAATCAGCGCAGGTCTGTTCACCGCTGCCTTCGCTCTCACATTTGCAATCTATCGCTGCACAGTTTGTGACACACAACTCAATTATTTTCGTTCGGAACAAATTCACTGCCCCTCCTGCACGCCAAGGTAAAATAATCATCATGACGCGCAAAAACATTCCCGGCACCTCGCCCTACGAACCCATCATCGGCTTCTCCCGCGCCGTTCGCATCGGCAACACCGTTCATCTCTCCGGAACCGGCCCCGTCGGTGCCGACGACCTCGACCCCGCCGCCCAGACCCGCCGCATCTTTGAGATCGCCGCCGCCGCCCTAGCCGAAGCCGGAGCCACCTTCAACGACGTCGTCCGCACCCGCATCTTTCTGGCGCATACCGAGGACTGGGAGGCCGTCGGTCGCGTCCATGGCGAGTTCTTCGGCTCGATCCGTCCCGCCACCACCATGGTCGTCGCCGCCCTGCTCAGCCCCAAGTGGTGCGCCGAAATCGAAATGGAAGCCGTAGTCCCTGGTCCTTAGTCACTTGGTCCCTTGGTCCCTTTTTCACAAGTTCAGCAGAAAGGTTTTGAATCATGGCAAAGCTCTCCATTCGCGACATCGAACTGGCCAACAAGCGCCTCTTCATCCGTGTCGATTTCAACGTGCCGCTCACCGAAGACGGCTCCACCATCACCGACGACACCCGCATCGTGGCCACGCTGCCCACCATCGTCTATGCCCTGCGCCGCAAGGCCAAGGTCATCCTCGCCTCGCATCTGGGCCGTCCCAAGGGCAAGCCCAATCCCAAGTACTCGCTGCGCCCGGTCGTCGACCGCCTGCGCGAGTTGCTCAAAAAAGAGCTGGGTGAAGAGGTCAACGTCGCCTTCGCGCCCGATTGCATCGGCGAAGTCGCCGAGGAGATGGCCGCGCAGCTCGAGTCCGGCCAGGTGCTGCTGCTGGAAAACCTCCGCTTCCACGCCGAAGAGGAGGCCAACGATCCCGCCTTCTCCAAGGCCCTCGCCTCCCTTGCCGAAATCTACGTCAACGACGCCTTCGGCTCCGCCCATCGCGCCCACGCCTCCACCGAAGGCATCACGCACTTCCTCTCACCCTGCGTCGCCGGCCTGCTGATGGAAAAGGAGATCACCTACCTCGGCAAGGCTCTCGAAGCCCCGGAAAAGCCCTTCGTTGCCATCATCGGCGGCTCCAAAATCTCCGGCAAGATCGATGTCATCAGCAACCTCCTCGACAAGGTCGATACCCTGGTCATCGTCGGCGGCATGGCCTACACCTTCCAGCGCGCCCTCGGCGTCACCACCGGCAAGTCGCTCGTCGAGGAAGACAAGATCGACATGGCCAAAGCCGCCCTTGATAAAGCCAAGGCCAAAGGCGTCCGGCTGCTGCTGCCCGTCGATAACATCCTCGCCGACAGCTTTGCCGCAGACGCCAAGACGCAGCCCTGGGATTGCTCCAAGAACTTCCCCGCCGACTGGCAGGGTCTCGACATCGGTCCCAACTCCATCGCGGCCATTGAAGAGGTGGTCTCCACCGCCCGCACCATCGTCTGGAACGGGCCTGCGGGCGTCTTTGAGTTTCCCCGCTTCGCCGTCGGCACCAACGCCATCGCCCGCGCCGTAGCAGCCAACCGCGCCGCCACTTCCATCATCGGCGGCGGCGACTCGGTCAGCGCCATCAACCAGGCCGGCGTCGCCGACCAGATCACCCACATCAGCACCGGCGGCGGAGCCAGCCTCGAATTCCTCGAAGGCAAAAAACTCCCCGGCGTCGAAGCCCTGACCGACAAGTAATTCAACCTGGTTGTCTCGGCCGTTGGGTGCCTGAGGCAAAAGCTGCGGGATTTGCGCAACCTGAGTGCAGCCCTCCCAGAAGCAGAACGGCCACCCCAGCGATGAGGTGGCCGTTTTTGCGTGCTGTTTATGGAAGAGCGCAACTACTCGCTTTTTTCGCTTTTCTCGCTCTTCCAGTTGATGAGGTCGCCGAGGGTGGTGGTGGAGCTGGAGACGGGAGCCTTGTGGCTCTCCTTCTTGTAGCTCTCCACCTGTGCGCGGCTGGCTTCGTGGCCGGAGGAGGCGCGCAGACTCAAGCCCACCTTCTTCTCTTCCACGTTGATCTTGATGATCTTGAACTCGTGCTCCATGCCGGTTTCCAGCTTGGAGCCGGCTTCATCGCCAGCCTCGGAGATGTGGCAGAGACCCTCGACGCCCTCAGCAATCTCGACAAATGCGCCGAATTGCGCGGTGCGCAGAACCTTACCGTGCACCTGGTCGCCGATGCGGTGGGTGGCGAAGAAGCTCTCCCAGACATCGGGCTGCAACTGCTTGATGCCCAGCGAGAGGCGGCGATTCTGCGGCTCGACGCCGAGCACGACGGCCTTGACCTTTTCGCCCTTTTTGACGACCTCGGAGGGATGCTTGACGCGCTTGGTCCAACTCAGGTTGCTGACGTGGACCAGGCCGTCAATGCCGTCTTCGATCTCAATGAAGGCACCGAAGTCGGTGAGGTTGCGGACGCGGCCCTCGACGATGGTTCCGGCGGGATACTTGTCGGTGAGGTTCTCCCAGGGATTTTCCAGCAACTGCTTCATGCCCAGCGAGATGCGGCGGTCAGCGGGATTGACGCTGAGGACGACCGTCTCGACCTCGTCGGCCGGTTTGACCAGCTTGGAGGGATGCTTGAGGCGCTTGGACCAGGTCATCTCAGAGAGGTGAACCAGGCCTTCAATGCCCTGCTCCAGCTCGACGAAGGCACCGTAGTCGGTGACCGAAAGCACGCGGCCCTTGACGTGGGCGCCCACCGGGTAGCGCTCGATGGCGTCAAGCCAGGGATCGGGCGTCAACTGCTTGAAGCCCAGCGAGACGCGCTGCTTGTCCTTGTCGAATTTGAGCACCTTGACCTGAATCTCGTCGCCGACATTGACCAGATCACGGGGATGAGTGAGGCGCCCCCAGCTCATGTCGGTGATATGGAGAAGGCCGTCGATACCGCCCAGATCAACAAAGGCGCCATAGTCGGTGAGGTTCTTGACCGTGCCGGTCATCACTGAACCCTCGCCCAACTGCTCCAGGGTGCCGGAGCGCTTGGCATTCTGCTCTTCTTCCAGAATCTCCTTGCGGCTGACGACGACGTTGCCGCGCTTTTTGTTGAGCTTGATGACGCGGACTTCAATCTGCTGGCCGAGATAGCCGTCGAGATTGCGGACGGGGCGAATCTCAATCTGCGAACCGGGCAGGAATGCCTTGAGGCCGATGTCCACGGTGACGCCGCCCTTGACGCGACCCACCACGGTGCCGATCATCGGCGTCTTGTCAGCGGCGGCCTTTTCAATCGTGTCCCAGACGCGCAGGCGCTGCGCACGCTCGTAGCTGGCCAGGTAACCGCCCTCCGGCTCCTCCTTCTCGATGACCACTTCAATGGCATCACCCGGCTGGAACTTCACCACGCCGGCGTGATCGGTGACCTGTTCGAGCGGGACCAGCCCTTCGGACTTCAGGCCCACATCAATGACGAGATGCTTCTCGGTCTGCTTGACGACGGTGCCGGAGATAATCTTGTCGCCATAGGCCTCAACGGCGGCGGCCTCTGCGGCCTGCTCGCGCTCAAAGGCTTCCAGAGCGGCGGAGAAGTCGTCCATGTGATCCAGACTGTGATCCGCGTGCGCGGGCGCAACGGCAACGGCGGCGACCGGCGGCGGCTCTGCTGCGGTGGCTTCGGCTTTGGCGCGCGACTTGGCTTTGCGCGGAGGCGCGGGAACGACGGCCTCGGTTTCAACCTTTGCTTCCGGCTCGGCCACAGCCGCGGCTTCCACCACGGGTGTTGGCTCGGCTACAGAAGCGACAAGCTCGGTTGGGGCATCGGCGTCCAGCGCGGGTGATTCGATTGCAATTGCGATCTCGGGGGTGGACGTGGATTCTGGCAACGGCTGCACTTGCTCCGTCGCAGGTAGGAGGGTTGGAATTTCCAATTCAGTGTTCAGGGTTGTACTCTCGGTTTCGGGATTGAAGGGTTTTGCCATCACTGCTAGCTCCGCGATTCCTAGCTCCCGCGACGCCAACATACCTGCCGCTGGGGGCTTCCCTGGTCGCGATTGCCGTCAACGAGGGAGGCCGTAGGCCATCTCCCAGCGGCAACCATCAGCCTGTGACCGTGGCGATTCCGCAGAGACAGCCCGCCAAGCCGGCAGAACCGGCAAGGAATGCATTAAGTCTCCTTGGGATACACCCGGCAGGCATCGGATTGCTGGAGGGCGGCCGCAACTCTCTGCAGGAATCCGCGCAGGGAGCCACGCTTCTCAGTGTAGCAACCGCCGCTTTGCCGCGTCAATGAAGTGAGTGCATATTCGCTGCGGTCTGACCACTTGAACTAGCTGGCGGTGATGGTCTCCAGGCCGTGACCGTGCGGACCTAACTCACGCTGCCGCAGCAGGAAGGCGAAGAGCATACCCAGCAGGCCGAGGATGGAGAAGATCCCCATGCCGAGGTGATAGCCGGCGGGGTTGGCGGCGCTGGCGTGGCCGTGATCGTTGGCCCAGCCGATGAGCAGATTGAAGCCGAAGAGGCCGATATTCTGAATCACGGTCATCAATCCGTAGGCGGTGCCCAGCTTGTTCTGTTCGACGATGTAAGCCACCGAGGGCCAGATCACGGCCGGAATCAGCGAGAAGGCGATGCCCATCATCGCCATGGGCAAGTAGAGCGAGGTTTGCGTGTGCGTGTAAGCCATCATCAGATAGACGGGCACCAGCAGCACCGATCCGAGCATCATGAGCAGCGCGCGCTTGCCGATCTTATCGACAAACAGACCCAGCAGCGGCGTGCCAAACATGGTGCAAAGCGTCAGGCTGCCCACCAGCTTGCCGCCATCCGCGAGCGGTGTATTGTGCGCGTCAAGAAAGAATTTGTAGGCAAAGGTTTCAAAGGGAAAGATGGCCGAGTAAAAGACCACGCAGAGCGCGACGATGTACCAGAAGGAGACGCCGAAGTGGAAGAGATCGCTGAAGACGACCTTGTCGGTTGGCCCTGCCTGGGCAAGCTCATAGGTCTTTTCCGCGTGGAGCTCCATGCCCCAATAGATGATTGCGCCGATGACGCAGAAGGCGGCGAAGCCGATCGAGATGAGCAGGGGCGAGCGCCAGTTGGAGTAGGCAAAGCCGGCCCAACTGGGAGACCTCTGCGCCAGCAAGGTTCCGGCGCGGGCGATCATCAGATTGATGCCGAAGGCAAAGCTGAGTTCCTTGCCGCGAAACCACTTGGCAATGGCGGTGGTGACGGCAACGATGAGGGATTCGGCGCCGAGGCCGAAGATCAGACGGCCTGTGGCCATGATCGGCAGATGGCCGGATAAAGCGGTGATGACGGCTCCCAGCAGGCAGGTCGAGCCAAAGAGGAAGATCGCCTTGCGTGCGCCGATACGGTCGACGAGCCAGCCGCCGATGAGCACCATGAAGATATTGGGGAAGCTGTAGATGGCCTGGAGCAGTCCGACATTGGATTGGGAGAAGCCGAGCTGCTTGCAGAGCAGATCGTTGATCGGCTCGATGCAGTCGTAGACGTAGTAGCCGCCGAACATGGCAAGGCTGACGAATACGAGCATGGCCCAGCGAAAGAAGGTGGAGGGCGGACGGCGGGACGGCTCAGGCATGAGGGCGATACTCCTCCGGGCGCGGCGGCGAAATGAGCAAGAAAGGACGCCACTCAAGAAATAGCAGATGGAGGCGGCAGATGGCCAAAGATGCGAGAAGAATTTCCCGCCGTCTTCCCGCGCCATAAACCTGCGCTCACTTCCTGTTATTCTGAAATGTTATGGAAGGCCGCGATTTTGGCGGCAAGAGTATTTCTATGGAAGAAATGATGCGTAATTCTGGTGCAGAGAAGATGAAGCCAACTGGATGTAGAAAAATCGAGATCTTCGATACCAGCCTGCGCGATGGGATGCAGCAGCCGAATATCGACATCTCCGTGCCCAATGCAGTTAGCCTGCTGGGGCGCATGGCCACCTTTGGCATTCGCTATGCAGAGATCGGATTTGCTGGCGCGAACCAGTTTGTGGGCGACATCGCCGAAGCCGTTGCTTCGGTAGACACCTGCGCGATGAAACTGGCCTTGTTTGGCAGAACGCGCGGACGCGGAAGCAAGGTGCAGGATTGGCCCGATGTGCAATTCATTCTGCGCCACAAACAGCGCGTGCCCGTGGCAGTTCTAGTCGCCAAATCGCGGCTTCTGGATGTGATGATGTCACTGGAAACCACTCCGGAAGAAAATCTGCTGATGGCTTCAGAATCCATACAATGTCTGCAGGACAATGGACTGGAAGTGATTGTAGATCTAGAGCACGCCATGGATGCCGCCTGCGGACGCCGCGAGAATGGCCATGCCTGCGAGGCTGATTTTCACCGGCGCAGTCTGGAGTACTTTCACCAGATGACGGAGCAGTGCGTGCGCCAGAAGGTAAGTCGCATTATTATTTGCGACACCACCGGCGGAGCCAATCCCGATGAAGTAACTCAAGTTATCGGCGGACTAACTCAGAGTTATCCCGAAGCTAACTTCGGCTTTCACGGCCACACCGATCGCGGCTTGGGAATTGCCAACACGAGAGCCGCGATTCTGGCCGGCGCGGTGCAGGTTCAAGGCACGCTTCTGGGAACGGGAGAGCGCTGCGGCAATGTGAATTTGACGACAGTGATCGGCAGTATGCAACTGCGCGGCGAAGCCGAGTTTGTAACTCCGGAGGCACTTACCGGACTCACTGGCCTTGCGCACTCGGCTTATGAGGCCTTTGGAATTGAAGCGCCGCACGGCACACCGATTGTAGGTCCGGGAGCCTTTGGCACATGGGCCGGAATGCACGGCAGCAGCGAGCGCAAAAATCCCGGTGCATATTTATGGTGCGATCCCGCCGACGTGGGCGCGATTCCGGTGATCGGCGTCAATGGACAATCGGGAAGGGCAAATGTAATTCTACTTTCGAATGCACTCGGAGTTACACTTGACTCCGCGCAGGCGCAGGAGTTGATGGACAACAATCATGCGATGCTGGAGGGCGGAGGTTACTCGGTAAGTGAAGTTTCCTTCCGGCTGGCGTGCATGAAGGTGCTGGGAACCCTGCGCGATCGTTTTTCCATCAAGAGCTGGCGAGTTATCGATGAGTCGGACGAAACCGGAGGCAGATATGTACAAGCCTCCATGTCATTGCGCCTGGGCGAAAGCAAGGTGATTGTAACTCGCGCCGAGGGCGCCGGCCCGGTGGATGCGCTGACCAAAGCCATGCGGCAGGAGCTGGAGAAATGGTATCCCGCGATTGCTCGGATGCACCTGGGCAGATTCAGCGTTACGGCGATTGATGTATCCGCGCAAGACACGGCGGCGCACGTGCGCGTTACGGTGAGCTTCAAGGCAGACGGCCACGAGCCATGGACCACGGCGGGAGTTAGCAGCGATTTGAATCAGGCTGCTCTGATGGCTATCGTTGATGGCTTCCATTATTGGTTACTGAAGAACCCTGAATAACTCAAATTGACGAGCGCATCCGTCGGCATACGGATAGAAAGGCTGACCCATGAACAGCTTTCATAGTAAGTCAACTCTTATCTCCGGTAATCGCACTTATACATTTTACCGGCTGCCAGACCTCGCAAAGCGGGGCTATAACTTGGATCGTCTGCCCTTCTGCTTGAAGATACTGCTGGAAAATTTATTGCGCCGCGAGGATGGAGTGAATGTAACCGCCGCGGAGATTGAGTTTTTGGCTAACTGGAATGCGCAGGCCGAGCCGAGCCGCGAGATAGCTTATATGCCGGCGCGGGTGCTGATGCAGGATTTTACCGGCGTGCCGGCGGTGGTTGATTTGGCCGCCATGCGCGATGCGATCAAAACGCTGGGCGGCGATCCGGAGCGCGTGAATCCGCTGGTTCCGGCGGAGTTAGTGATTGACCATTCGGTACAAGTGGATGAGTACGGCACCGAGGGCGCTTTTGCAGTCAATACATTTTTGGAGTTTCAAAGAAACCGCGAGCGCTATGCATTTCTCAAGTGGGGGCAGTCGGCTTTTCGTAATTTCTCCGCTGTTCCGCCGGGGATGGGCATCTGCCACCAGGTGAATCTGGAGTATCTTGCGCGCGTGGTATTTACCGCTGAGTTAGATGGCGAGTTAGTGGCATATCCTGACACCGTGGTTGGCACAGACTCGCATACCACGATGATTAACGGGCTGGGTGTGCTGGGTTGGGGAGTGGGCGGCATCGAGGCCGAGGCGGCGATGCTGGGCCAAGCTGTTTCGATGTTAGTTCCGCAGGTGGTGGGTTACAAGCTGACCGGCAAACTGCGCGAGGGAGCAACCGCAACAGACTTAGTTTTGACAGTAACTCAGGCGCTGCGCAAGTTAGGCGTGGTGGGCAAGTTTGTGGAGTTTTTCGGACCAGGCATCGCGGAGTTGGCGCTGGCGGATCGCGCCACACTTAGTAACATGGCTCCCGAGTATGGCGCCACATGCGGAATATTTCCGGTGGATGCAGAGACCCTTCGTTATTTGCGACTTACAGGACGCAGCGAAGAACAGGTGGCATTGGTCGAGAGTTACTACAAGGAGCAGGGACTATTTCAGACGGCAGATTCGCCGGAGGCAGAGTACACACAGACGCTGGAGCTTGATCTTGCCAGCGTTGAGCCGAGCGTGGCCGGACCCAAGCGCCCGCAGGATCGCGTGCTGCTGCGGGATGCGGCGGCGAGCTTTGAGCGGCAACTTACCGGCCTGCTTGCGCCGACGGCCAAGCCGCTGGGAACGCGCACCGCGACTAAGTGGGAGCGCGGCGCGGTGAAGGACGCGGGAGTTAGCGAAAAGAATACAGCATCGACGGTCAAGGAGCGCTTTGGCATTGATCCGGATCAGTATCTTGATCATGGCTCGGTGGTGATTGCGGCGATTACCAGTTGCACGAATACCTCGAATCCTTCGGTGATGATGGCGGCTGGGATATTGGCAAAGAAAGCCGTCGAAAAGGGACTAACTGTGCCGCCGTGGGTGAAGAGCTCGCTGGCACCGGGTTCGCGGGTAGTTACTGACTACTATGACAAAGCGGGACTGCTGAGTTATCTGGAAAAACTGCGCTTTAATGTGGTGGGTTATGGATGCACAACATGCATCGGTAACTCCGGACCGCTGCCGGCAGATGTCAGCAAGAGTATCGACGAGCACGGATTGGTTGCGGTGAGCGTGCTGAGTGGAAACCGTAACTTTGAAGGCCGCGTAAATGTGGATGTGCGGGCTAACTACCTGATGAGTCCGCCGCTGGTGGTGGCCTATGCTTTGGCAGGCAGCATCAACCATAACTTTGAGACGGAGGCGCTGGGACGCGACGAGGCCGGAGAGCCGGTCTTTCTCAAGGATATTTGGCCGACGCAGGCAGAGGTGGCCGCGGCCATTGAGTCAGGGTTGAGCAGCGAGAGTTTTCGCAAGGAATATGCGACGGTTAGTTTGGGTGACACGAACTGGCAGGGACTTAACTTTCCCACCGGCGAAGTGTATCAATGGGAGCCGGAATCGACTTACATTCGCAAGGCTCCATACTTTGACGGCATAACTCTTACACCCGCGCCGGTTACGGATATTTTAGGCGCGCGAGTTTTGGCGGTGTTAGGCGACTCTGTAACTACGGATCACATTTCGCCGGCGGGCAGCATCAAGAGCAACGGACCGGCGGGCAAGTATCTTGCGGCGCACGGCGTGAAGCCGTCGGAGTTTAATAGCTACGGATCACGGCGCGGAAACCATGACGTGATGGTGCGCGGCACATTTGCGAATGTGCGGCTGCGGAACAAACTGGCTCCGGGCACCGAGGGCGGCGTGACGCGGCTTTTGCCTGAGGGCGAGGCGATCTCCATCTTTGACGCCAGCGTGCAGTACGCCGAGCGGGGCGTGCCGCTGGTGATTCTGGCAGGCAAGGAGTACGGCTCCGGCAGCTCGCGCGACTGGGCGGCCAAGGGACCGAAGCTGCTGGGTGTGCGCGCGGTGATTGCCGAGAGCTTCGAGCGCATACACCGGTCGAATCTGGTGGGCATGGGGATTTTGCCGTTGCAGTTTGCGGCGGGCGAGAGCGCGGAGTCGCTGGGTTTGACGGGCGAAGAGGTCTACGATTTCGCCGGCCTGACCGAGCTACTTGCCGGCAAATTCGCCAACGGCAACACGCTCAGAGTGAAGGCCACGGCGGGAGATGGAAGCGTGAAGGAGTTTGCCGCCCAGGTGCGCATCGACACGCCGCAGGAGATTGCGTACTACGAGCACGGCGGCATTCTGCAATATGTTCTGCGGCAGTTGGCGCGGTGAGAGCTGTCGGGATGTTTCGGGTGGATGGATCGCCCAGCAGCCAGACGGACTATTTTGTCTCGACGCGAAGGATGCGCAGCTCCGGATAGGCGCCGTCCCAGTCGGACCTGACGCCGTCGAAGATGAGGCGGAAGTCGCGCTCGGCACTGGGTTTGAGCGGCGCTGCGGAGAGCGGCTCGAGATCGATGTAGGGTTCACGGAAGCGGATCAGCTTGAGCGGCTGAGTTTCGTTCTGCGCCACCTGGCGGGAAAAGTTGCGGAAGAGCACCTGCACGGTGACGGCGGTGACGGTGCGCGGACCGGTGTTGGCGATGTGGCCGTCGAGGTAGGTGACCTTGCCGCCGGCCAGGTTGGCGGATTCGCTCATGGCAAGGCGGCTCAGCGCGAGGCTGGGCGCATAGGGGTCCAGAGGCGCATTGACCGGCGAGAGCGCGCCCGTGCCGGTGCCCTTTTGGCTCAAGAGGATAGCAACGGCAACAACGGAGAGGACGACGGCAAGAGCCACCGCCAGAGGCAGCCAGTTGCGTTCCTGCTTCTCGCGGAGAAGGGCGGATTCGGGCGTTGGGTCTGTCATGAAAGCTTCAAGGCTCACGAGCGAAATTTTACACCCGGGAGCGAAGAAAATCCCCCACGCCCGCAGTTTTGCGAAATAATGGTGACTGAGAAGATTTTAACGATAGATATGACTCTTGCCCGTCAGGAGGAACGAATGCCCACCGATCAACAGAAGAATCAAGCGCCTGTCTACTCATTCCAGGGCAGTTCGCCTGCGGATGAACTGCTGGAAATTGCCCGCATCCACCACAAGGAAGCCAAACAGATGTATGAAAGCGCGCACGCGGCCGAGGCCGAGGAGCGGTTTGAAGAGGCCAAGTTGCTGATGGACTTGGCGGACGCGCGGCGGGAGCGGGCCGAGGAGTTTGAGCGCGCGGCCAGAGGCGAGGGCGGCGACCCGATTGTGAGCGAAATTCTGGAAGGCCAGGAAGATATTTGCCTGAGCTACAAGCCGCATACCTCGACGTATGTCCCTGAAGAGGGAGGGTTTCCGGAAGGCTGGCTGGAGGAGATCATTCCGCCACCGCCGGGACGGATTGCGCGCGCGGTGGCGTGGGTGGGTGGCTTGATTGCGCGATAAATAGGGCAGCACCCTGGCACAGGTGGGTCCGTGCGGCAAGGAATTTCGTCTAACCGGTAAGTGCTGTGATTGCACAAGGAGATGCTGTCTCTGCGCGGAAGCCGGACCGGAAGCGAAGGATTCCCCAGAGGTCATTTACTCTAAGAGAGGACTCCCAGCCGATTTCGCATTCAGGCGGACCGGGCGATTGGGGAATACTCTACGTCAGGTGGGCGAATGCGCTTCGGTTTCTGTAGTTTTTCTACGGCAATTCTGACTGGAATTGCTCTGGTGGCCTCGACTCCCTGTGCCTCTGCGCAGGAGACCGGCTCCGGCCGGATCATCCTTGCAGCCGCACAACTGCCCGAGGCACCAGAGCCGCAGTACGAGATGGCTTCCGCCGAGGTGCCCGCCCAGCAGGGGAGTTCCAGTTCGCAGGCCGCCGCGCCGCAATCCGCCGCCGGGAAAAACCAGCACGAAAAGGCCGAAGAGCAGATCAAGGAGCAGGAGAAGCAGCGCACCGTGGGTATTGTGCCGGCCTTCAATGTCTCCTACCGCAGCGATGCCGTTTCCATGAGTCCGGGACAGAAGATGCGTCTCGCCTTTCGCTCTTCAATCGATCCAATGACCTTTGCCACGGGTTTTCTGGCGGCCGGCTACCATGAGAGCCTGGACAGCAATAAAGGCTTCGGCTGGGGACCGGAGGGCTACTTCGAGCTATCCGGGGCATCGTATCTGGACGCCTTCAACGGCACCATCATCGGCAACGGCATTCTGCCCGTCATTCTGCACCAGGATCCGCGCTACTTCCGCATGGGCCACGGATCGACCACCCACCGGCTTCTCTTCGCCTTGTCAACCAGCGTGATCTGCAAGCACGACAACACCGGCAAGTGGGAGCCGAACTACTCCAATGTGGCGGGCAACATCGCCTCGGGCGCAATCTCCAATCTCTACTATCCGCCCAGCGGCTCGGGAATAAGCCAGACATTTTCCAACGGAATGCTGGTGACCGCAGAGGGCGGGATCGGCTCCATCTTCCAGGAGTTCTGGCCGGACATCTCGCGGAAGATCTTGCACAAGGATCCCACGCACGGGCTGGATGCCCAGGCGCGCGCGGCGGACAAAGCCCGGAAGGAAGCACGGCAAAAAAAGTAGTGGGCCGCTTTAGCGCGACGCTCTGGCCAGTTCTCTGCCCCGCTGGATGGCGCGCTGGTTCAGCTCGGCAAAGCGGGGATTCTTCACCAGCCGCTGGAGCGCCGCGTTGATGTGCACGTCCTGCAAGACGCCGGTGATCTCCAGCAGCGCGCCCAGCATCACCATGTTGCCCGCCTTGGCATTGCCCAGCTCATTGGCAATCTCCGTGAAGGGCCGCGCCAGCACACGCACATCTTTCTGCGCGCAATCGGCGGGAAACTCCTCGCCGTTGTAGAGAATCCAGCAGCCCGCGGGCACATTCTTCACGAACTTGCGCAGTGAGGGCTCATTCATCGCCACCAGCACGCCGGGGTTGGCCACCATCGGCGAATCGATGACGCGGCGCGCCAGACGCACATGGCAGTTGGAGGTGCCGGAGCGCATCTCCGGCCCATACGACGGCAGCCAGGAGACTTCGAGACCGGCGTCGAGACCGGCGTCGGCCAGCACCTCGCCCAGCAGCAGGACACCCTGCCCGCCAAAGCCCGCCACGCGCACGCGCAGGTCCACCTGGGCGCTGGTCTCCGCGGTGAGCGGATGACCCTCCGGCAGATCCTCGCTGGCCACGCCGAGAATATGCGGCAGCCGCTCCAATGGCGGCGCGGCCTCCGGCAAGGGGCGCGGCTCGGCCTCTTTGGTGCGGTCGCAGAAGACGCCCAGCGGAAAGGTTTTTTCCATGACCTCGCGCACCCACTGCTGCGCCTCGACCGGCGATTTTTTGAAGAGCGTGGGGCAGGGCGAGAGCACCTCGATGAAGGAGAAGCCCAGCCCGCGCACCTGATTCTCCACGGCACGCTTGATGGCGCGCGTAGCCTGCACAATCTGCTTGGTGTCTCCCAGGCCCACGCGCTCGATGTAGACCGGAGCCTGAAGCGTGGCCAGCAGCTCGCTGACGTGCAGCGGATAGCCTTCGTTGGCCGCGCTGCGCCCGTTGGGCGAGGTCATGCTCTTTTGTCCCAGCAGCGTGGTGGGCGCGGATTGGCCGCCGGTCATGCTGTAGATGGCGTTGTTGATGAAGATCACCGTGATCTGCTCGCCGCGATTGGCGGCGTGCAAAATCTCCGAAGAGCCGATGGCCGCCAGATCGCCGTCGCCCTGGTAGTCGATGACGATGCTCGCAGGACGGCTGCGCTTGACGCCGGTGGCCGCGGCCGGTGCGCGTCCATGCGCCGCCGAGACATTGCCCACGTCGAAGTAGTTGTAGGTGAAGACGCCGCAGCCGACCGGACCGACCAGGATGGTTTTGTCCTGGATGCCCAGCTCGTCGATGGCGCGCGCCAGCATCTTGTGCACCTGGCCGTGTCCGCAGCCGGGGCAAAAATGCGTCTGGTGCTGCAACTCGCCCTTGCGCTCATAACGCTCGTAAAAGGACTTTGCCTTGCCGTGAGAAATCTCGTATTCCGCAACCATCTCGCTAGACATGAGCGACCTGCTTTTCTGCCGGCTCGCTCGCCGCGAGGTAATCTTGCGCCTGCTTGCGCACAAAGCCGAGCACCTCGTCGTGCGAGGGAACGTTGCCGCCGACGCGGCTGTAGAACTCGACCGGCCGCGCGCCGTTGAGCGCCAGCCGGACATCTTCCACCATCTGGCCGTTGCTCATCTCCACCACCACAAAGACCTGCGCGCTTTTGGCCAGCCGCCGCAAGTGCGGCTTGGGGAAGGGATAGAGCGTGATGGGCCTGAGCACGCCGGCCTTGATGCCGCGGGCGCGCGCCTCGGCGGCCACTGCCTTCAGAATCCGGCCCATGATGCCGTAGCCGACCAGCACAATCTCCGCGTCATCGGTCTGCCATTCCTCGACGCGCACCTCCAACTCCTCGGCGCGGCGATACTTGGCCTCCATGCGCCCCTGATGCGCCTCCATGTCGTCGATGTCCAAGTGCAGGCTGGTGATGAGATTGCCGCGCGTCTCCCTGGTACCGGTCACGGCGTAGTCGGGCGTCCGCGGCGCGACGGCGGTCTGCGGAAACGCCACCGGCTCCATCATCTGACCGATGAATCCATCGGCCAGCACCACCACCGGATTGCGATAACGGTCGGCCAGCTCGAAGGCCAGCGCGGTGAGGTCGGCCATCTCCTGCACGCTGTGCGGCGCCAGCACGATGGTGCGATAGTTGCCGTGGCCGCCGCCCTTCACCACCTGGTGATAGTCGCCCTGCTCGGCGGCGATGTTGCCCAAGCCGGGACCGCCGCGGGTGATGTCGGCGATGACGCAGGGCAACTCCGCGCCCGCCATGTAACTGATGCCCTCCTGCATGAGGCTAATGCCGGGACCGCTGGATGCGCTCATCGAGCGCACCCCCGCCGAAGCCGCGCCGTAGAGCATATTCATCGCCGCCACTTCGCTCTCCGCCTGCAAAAAAACGCCGCCCGCCTGCGGCAGATAGAGCGCCGCCGCCTCGGCAATCTCGCTGGCCGGCGTAATGGGATAGCCGTAAAAGGCGCGGCATCCGGCGAGAATCGCGCTACGCACAATCGCTTCGTTCCCCTTCATCAGTTGCTTGCGCATTGGCTTGCTCCCAGAACGCCCGTATCTTTTTTTACGATTCTCAAAACCGTGATCGCCCCCGGCTCGGGGCAGACCATAAAGCAGATGCCGCAGCCGGTGCAGCCTGTGCCCGCATAGGCAGCCGTGCGATAGCCGTAGTGATTCAACCGTTCGCCCAGCGCGATTGCCTTGGGCGGGCAGGCATCCACGCAGAGTCCGCAGCCCTTGCACTCATCCACATCCACCCGCAGCAGGCCACGGTCTTTCTTCTCCACATTCGCCATTCCCACTCCTCTCCGGCAAACGGAGCGCACACCATGAAACCCTTAATTTTCAGGCTTGCGGGAGGCACCGGCAGTGATACACATCACCCGAAGGCGATGGGAAGCTTCCTGCTCGACGCGCTTGTCAAGCCCTCGTTGCTTCAGATTGCAGCTTTGGCAAGCCCAAGGCCTCTGCACGGCACGGTTGGAGAGTTTTTGCACAGAGGGGCAATTTCCCCGCCAAAACCGCCATTTCCGCGAGATTTCTTTCGTAAATCCAGCCGCGTCAGGAAGGCAAATTCGGATTTGCAAGCTCCGTATAAAGTTTTTTCAAAGTTTGCCGATTAATTATGAAAGAGCGCCTAGGCTAAGAAGTAGCCAGAGAAGAGACGGCGTTCCGCACCCGGCGAATGTGTACGCCCTCCCCCAGCGGATGGTTCCGGGGTTCGGGTCCGTCTCTTCTTTGTAGATTGCGGCTCTTCGCCGCGAGCCTAAGCCGCAACCACGGCAGCGCTCGAAATTGCGGAGTGCGACACGACGAGACCAGCGGAGGGCCAGCAAAAGCCTCCACCGCCGGCCTCGTTTTCTTTGGGCGCGAAAGTGGGTTGATTCTCTTTCGCGCTTCAGAATTTCAAGGTAACCCAGGCGGCTGTGGCCGCCATTTTTTTTGCGAGGAGCTTTCCGCATGAATTCCATTTCGAATATCTGGAACCACCCCAAGACCTCGGCCGCCGGAGTGCTGATCGGGATCGTCACCATCGCCGGCGTACTCAGCCAGCAGGGCATCACGCTGGGCACCGCGGGCAGCGGCAGCATTGTGGCGCTGGTCTCCGGTCTTGCCACCGCGATCCTCGGCCTGCTGGCGCGCGATCCGGAGCCGGTCAACGCCACGGCAATGGGCAGTTCGTCCACCGCCAAACTCGGTTGCTGGGCGCTGATTGCCTTGCTGATGCCTTGCGTCAGCGGCTGCTCGGGAGCCAGCGTGGCACAGAACATCGTCAACTGGACGCCGACGCTGCAAAGCGCAGTGGCGACGGTGGATTCGACTGCTGCCATGCTGGACCCGGCGGAGGCGCCCATCTTTGCGGCAGCAACGGCTGGATTCGATGCCGCCAGCAACGAGCTGGTCGCCCAGGCCAAGGCCTATCTCGCCAATCCCAACGCCAGCGTGCTGGCCAAGTTGCAGACGGCCGTTGTGACCTTTCAGCAACAGGTGAATACCTCGCTGCTCCAGGCGGCCAAGATCACCAACCCTGCCAGCCAGCAGCGTGTGCATAACGCGATCAACGCCGTTGCCACCGTGGTCAACGCGATGCTGGCGCTGGTCACTTCGATCAGCAGCAAAGCCGCCGTGGCGCGGATGGCCTCTGCTTCGACCATCAAGCTGGCGACGGTACGGCCCTATCTGGATGAAGACAAGGCTGCCGCGCTGGTGGCCAGCCACTATGGCGAGCCGCTGAGCGTCGCCAGTTTTCAAGTGGCGCAAGTGGATGCGAGCGCTACCCAAGCCGGATTCTAGGGTTTCTAGGGCATTTCCACCCCGCAAATTGCGGTATTGCGGTACAAATGGCGGCGATTTCCTCAAGTATAGGCCGCCATTTGACCCCTGTTCCGCCAGTTGATAGACTGATACTGCGGGGTGGAGCAGCCCGGTAGCTCGTTGGGCTCATAACCCAAAGGTCGCTGGTTCAAATCCAGCCCCCGCAACCATTTAGCCGAAAGGCCAACCCCAGATAACCCCAAATAACAGCACCTC
>Ga0181529_10000121_pt1 | contig 103350 bp, 94 predicted proteins | sample PEATcosm2014_Bin_36_FD_119763 | JGI IMG/M metagenome (GOLD analysis project Ga0181529, IMG submission 119763) | Peatland microbial communities from MTU Mesocosm Facility, Houghton, MI, USA - PEATcosm2014_Bin10_30_metaG | ecosystem: Environmental > Terrestrial > Soil > Wetlands > Peat | place...
CTCTGGATGGTGGCCACGCTCTCCAGCAGGCTGCGGCGCGTGTTCTGCAGCTTGTTGCTCGCGATCAGCCCCGATTCATCGGGCGTCTCGATGCCCAGGAAGACCGAGACGAAGCCGGCGTCTCTCATCAGTTGCATCAGCTCCGGATCGTCGGCCAGATTCAGCGAGGCCTCGGTGTTGAAGTCGAAGCTGATTTTGTATTGGCCGCGCCATTCCGCCAGCGCCACGCATAATTCCTTGGCACGAATTTTGTTGCCGATGAAGTTATCGTCAACAAGAAAGACCGCCTCGCGCCAGCCGGCGGCACGCAGTTGGTCCAGCTCGGCCAGCACCTGGCTGACGGCCTTGGTGCGCGGACGCCGGCCGTAAATCTCAATAATGTCGCAGAATTCGCAGTTAAAGGGGCAGCCGCGTGAGTATTGCACAGCCATCGTCGAGTAGCGGCGCATCTTGATCAGGCTCAGGTCGGGCAGCGGGCTGGTTACTAGCTCCGGCCTTTCGTCGGCCTGATAGACCGTCGCGGCCCTTCCCTGCTCCAGATCGCGCGCCAGGCCGGAGATCAGGCTCTCCGCTTCCCCGATCACCACGTGGTCCGCCTTGAGTTCGGACGCCGACAGGCTGCTGGCAATCGGCCCGCCCACTACCGTCCGCAATCCACGCGCGCGGCAGCGCTCGACGATGGCCGCCAGCGACTCGCGCTGGATGTGCATCGCGCTGACCAGCGCCACGTCCGCCCAGGCCAGATCGTGGTCGCTGAGCCGCTCGACGTTGGTGTCCACCAGCCGCATTTTCCAGGTCTTCGGCAGCAGCGCGGCCACCGTCATCAGCCCCAGCGGTGGCTGTGCCGCCCGCTTGCCCACGAACTTGAGCGCGTGTTTGAAGCTCCAATAGGTTTCGGGAAATTCCGGATAGATCAACAGGGCATTCATGGGCTTCCTCTAGGGGATGAAGGGCGGCAGGCGGGCATGAATCACCACGCTCGGCTTCGGCACACTGCTCCACATTCAAATTGCTCTACTGGAGGCGGAAAAGATGAGCAAGAGGGACCACTTCGCCGAAAAACCGCTCGCTTTCGGGATTCAGTGTTCTGGCTATTTCCGCGGGTCGAGCATGGAGCCGCGGGGAAATCCGGTGGATTCGCGCACCACCAACCGTGTCTCGATGGGATAGTCGCGCTGCGGCGTTAGCGTCCCCTCGACGTGCGCTCGGAGCGCCATCACCGCCGCCCGCGCCAGCTCGAAGCAGGACATCTGGATGGTGGTCAGGGGCGGAGTGGTCATCTGCGTCAGATGGATGTTGTCAAAGCCGATGACGGAGAGGTCATCCGGCACGCGCAGTCCGGCGCGGTAGGCCTTCTGCAGCACGCCGATCGCCGTCATGTCGTTGGAGCACATCACCGCGGTGGGCAGCTTGCCGCCGGCGAAGAGCTTCTCCGCAGCGGCCATGCCCCCTTCCATGGTGTGATCGCCTTCCACAATCCGCTCTGCATCGACCGTAATGCCGCACTCCTGCACCGCGCGATGAAACGCCGCCAGCCGCGAGTGCGCCGAATGCAGGCGCAGCGGACCGCTGATGAACGCAATATCCCGGTGTCCCAGCGCGGCCAGGTGTTGCACGCCCTGGCGGATGCCCTGGTGATAGTCCACGCGCAGCAGGCTAATGCCCGGCGCATCCGGCCCCACATCCACAAAGACCATGGGCACCTTGCGCTCCGCCAACTGTCCCAGCAGCGGCTCTTCAATACCGAAGGTCATCACCGCCACGCCTTCCGCCTTGCGTTCAACCATGCGGCGAATGCAGCGCTTCATCCGCTCCGGGTCGTAGTTGGTAGAGCCGATCAGAATCTCATACCCGAACTCCACAGCCACATCCTCGAAGCCTTGGATCAATTCGGGAAAAAACGGATTGGTGATTTCAGAGATGATGAGCCCCAGCATCCGGCTGCGCCCGCTGACCAGTGCGCGAGCCTGGGTATTTGGCAGATAATCCAGCTCTTTGATCGCCTCCCAAACTCGTTTGGCCATCTTAGCGTTCACGGTGGGGACGTGATTGATGGTGCGCGAGACGGTGGCGATGGAGACCCTGGCCACCCGCGCAACGGTATGCATATCCATGCGCTCTGGATTTCGTGGGGCTCGCCGCTTGGTCTTGGGGGTGCGATCAGTCATGGGGAAAATGAAGAATGCGTTTACAGGATACTCGATAGGTGGGCTGCTTGACAGTCGATGGGAGAAAAAATTACTTTCATCTTACGGTTTGAGAAAAGGTTTACCACCACTCCGATTTCTGTGCATTTTCGTTATTCTATGCCGGGGTACGATAGCCTGTGTGCGTTGTGGAGCATTTCCATGAAATTCCTGCCGTTGCAATCTGTCGTTCTGCAAGCCAACCTCGAACTCGTTCGCCGCGGCCTGGTGCTGTACACCTTTGGCAACGCCAGCGGCATTGACCGCGAGGCGGGCGTCATCGCCATCAAGCCCAGCGGCGTGCCCTATGAGCAGATGACCGCCGCCGATATGGTGATCTGCGATCTGGACGGCAGCGTCATCGAAGGCCACCTCAAGCCCTCCTCCGACCTGGAGACGCATCTGGAGCTGTACCGGGCCTTCCCGGCCATCGGCGGCGTGGTGCACACCCACTCCGAATTCGCCACGTCCTGGGCTCAGGCCGGGCGGGCCATTCCCGCTTTCGGCACCACCCACGCCGACTATTTCCATGGCCCGGTGCCAGCCACCGAAGCGCTCAGCGACGAAGAGATTCAAGGCGATTACGAGCTGAACACCGGCAAGGCCATCGTGCGCCTCTTCGCCGTGCTCGACCCCATGGCCGTGCCCGCCGTGCTGGTGGCCGGTCACGCCCCCTTTTGCTGGGGAAAGAATCCCATCGACGCCGCGCACAACGCCGTGATCCTGGAATCGGTGGCGCGGATGGCCGTTTACACTGCTCTGCTGCGTCCCGAGAGCACAGGCGTTTCTCAGGCGCTGCTCGATCGCCACTACTTCCGCAAGCATGGCGCTGAGGCAACTTATGGGCAGAATTAAAATAGCCATCAGCTTTCAGCCGTCAGCTATCAGTTTTCAGATGTTTCTGAATCAATCGGTATGGGATTGTAACTGGCACAAAAGATCAAGAGTCTCAAAGCTGAAAGCTGATAGCTGAAAGCTCATAAGAGAGGTATGAAACCGTGATTGTGAACTGCATGGCCCACCAAGTATCGCCCTCACTGCTGGCCGTAAACGCCATGCCTTTGGCGCATCTGCGCCTTCTCGACATGATCGTAATCGCCGTCTACTTCGCCATGGTGATCTGGATCGGCTTCTACCTCCGCGGCCGGACCAACACCGGCGAAGAGTTCTTTATGGCCGGCCGCGAGATGACCGCCTGGATCGCCGGCTTGAGCTTCGTATCCGCCAACCTTGGCTCGTTGGAGTTGATGGGCTGGGCCGGCTCGGCCTACCAGTACGGCATTCTGGCCACCCACTGGTACTGGATCGGCGCCATCCCCGCCATGCTCTTCCTGGGCTTGGTGATGATGCCCTTCTACTATGTCTGCAAAACCCACTCGGTCCCCGGCTATCTCTTCCTGCGCTACGGCGAGCACGCCCGCGTTCTGGCCGCCTTCTCCTTCGCTCTGGAGATGATCCTGATGAGCGGCGTGAATATGTTCGCCATGGCCGTGGTGATGAAGGTCGTACTAGGCTGGAGCCTCACCTTCAGCATCCTGGTCTCGGCCTTCGCGGTCACGCTGTACGTTGCCCTAGGCGGCCTGCGCTCGGCCATCTTCAACGAGGTGCTGCAGTTCGTGCTCATCTGGGGCGGCGCGCTGCTGGTCCCCATTCTTGGCATGATTCAGGCTGGCGGCGTGAGCGGACTGAAGAGCCAGATCATCAAGAACATGCATACGGACAGCTACTTCCATCTGTGGCGCGACCTGGGCAGCTTTTCCGCCAACCCCATGGGCGTCCACTGGACCGGCATCGTCTTCGGTTTGGGATTCGCCATCAGCTTCGGCTACTGGACCACTGACTTCCTGGTCGTCCAGCGCGTGCTGGCGGCGCATAACCTGCGCGCCGCGAGGATGGCGCCGATCATCGGATCATTTTTCAAAATGGCGGTGCCGTTTATCGTCATTCTGCCCGGCCTGCTCGGCCTGGTGCTCTTGCAGAACACCGACGGCAGCCGCCGCCAACTGGTTCCGGAAGACACCGTGAAGGTTTGCATGCCGATGTCATCCGATTGCGCCGCGTCGTTGAAAAAGACCTCACTCTCGGCCGAGGTGCAACAGGATGTGCTGAATCAGAAAGATACTCCGCAGTCGGAGCTGCACAGCTATAACGAGGTGCTGCCGCTGATGATGGCCCGCTACCTCGGCCCCGGTCTGCTCGGCCTGGGTATCACTGCTCTCATCGCCGGCTTCATGAGCGGCATGGCCGGAAACATCAGCGCCTTCTCCACCGTCTGGACTTATGACCTCTACAAGCCGCTGATCAACAAGAAAGGCTCCGACAGCCACTACGTGATTGTAGGCCGGATTTCGATTGTCGCGGGCGTCATCGTTTCCATCGGCGCAGGCTACCTGGTGCAGCACGCGCACGGCATCATGGACTACGTGCAGGCGCTCTTCAGCATCTTTATTGCGCCGCTGCTGGCCACCATCCTGCTGGGCATGTTCTGGAAGCGCGCCACCGCGCCCGCCGGCTTCCTGGGCCTGCTGCTGGGCATCGTCTTTTCCGTGAGCCTGTTCGTGTGGGTCCACCTCAATCCCGCGAATCTTAAATACGTTGCGCTTTCTCCCTACGCCAAGCCAATGGCCGAAAATGTCTTCCGCGCACTGTGGGCATGCCTCTTCACCGGCCTCGTGATCTTCCTGGTCAGTCTGGTCACCAAACCCAAACCGATTGCCGAGCTTGAGGGCCTGGTCTATGGCGCGACCCCGCTGCCCACCGAAGAACCGGTCCCGTTCTACAAGAACGTCTGGCTCTGGGCAATCCTGGCGTTATGCATCTTTGTCGCGCTCAACATTCTGTTCTGGTAGCCCTTGTTGTTCTCAGTGAGATGAGAAGAGGAAAGGATCAAAGATTATGCGTGGTTCGGGAATTCAAATCTGGTTTTTCATCGGCGTGTTGCTGTTGATCTATGGGCTGATGATCTTCGGTTACGGCACCTATGAATGGGTAAGCGTCGCACATTTCGGCGGCCAATATCCGGCCGGGGTTCAGTTGACCAGCCTGCACACGCCCATCTGGTGGGGCGGATTGCTGACGGCGCTCGGCGTGCTCTATTGCGTCAAGTTTCGTCCCGGCCGCGCCTAACAGTCGGTGTTGATTCCCACATTAGGCACAAAAACAAGAACGTGCCGAAAGTGGGGCACCCGTAATCAAAACAATTTCATCAATCATTTCAATGATCGCGCACGCGGCAAAGATTAAGGGAGCTAAAAACATGGCAGCACAAAAGAAAGTGACATTCGGCGTAGTGGTAGGCAACCGCGGCTTCTTCCCGGACCATCTGGCGAAGACCGGCCGCGAAGAGATCATCAAGGTTCTGGAGGCGGCGGGCGCGATTATCGTGGTCCTGAGCCCCGAAGAATCCAAGCACGGCGCGGTGGAGACCTACGCGGAATCGCAGAAGTGCGCCGAGCTCTTCAAAAAGCATGCCGACGAGATCGACGGCATCCTCATCACGCTGCCCAACTTCGGCGAGGAGCGCGGCATCGTGGACGCCATTCGCCTTTCCGGCCTCCGGGTTCCGGTGCTGGTGCAGGCCACGCCCGACCGCTCCGAGGAGATGACCATCGCAGTCCGCCGCGACAGCTTCTGCGGCAAGATGAGCGCCTGTAACAACCTGATGCAGTACAAGATACCCTACTCGCTGACTACGCTGCACACCGAGAGCCTCGCTTCGCCGGAGTTCGCCGCCGACCTGGAGTGGTTCACCGCAGTCTGCCGCATTGTCAAGGGACTGAAGAATCTGCGCATCGGAGCCATCGGCGCGCGTCCGGCGGCCTTCAACACCGTACGCTACTCCGAGCGCCTCTACGAATCGAGCGGCATCTCCATCGAGCCGATCGACCTGAGCGAAATCTTCGGCCGCATCGCCAAAATGAACGACAACGACGATGCCGCGCAGGCCAAGCTCGCCGCCATCAAGAACTACGTCAGCACCGGCAAGGTTCCCGAAGCGGCGCTGCTCAAGATGGCCAAGCTGGGCGCCGTCATCGACACATGGATGAAGCAGACCAACTGCGCGGTGACCGCCGTGCAGTGCTGGACCTCGTTTGAAGAATACTTCGGCGTGGTGCCCTGCACCATCATGAGCATGATGAGCAACGATCTGATTCCCTCGGCCTGCGAAGTGGATATTCCCGGCGTGCTGGGAATGTACATGATGACGCTGGCCAGCGGAACGCCCTCGGCGCTGCTGGATTGGAACAACAACTACGGCAACGATCCCGACAAGTGCGTCTGCTTCCACTGCTCCAATCTGCCCAAGCATTTCTTCGCCGAGCCTCCAACGATGGACTATCAGGCGATCATCGCCGGCACCGTCGGCATTCAGAACACCTTCGGAACCTGCGTGGGCCGTGTCAAGGCCGGCGTGATGAGCTATGCGCGCTACTCCACCGACGACAACCACGGCATCATCCGCGGCTACACAGGCGCGGGCAACTTCACCGACGATCCTCTGGAGACCTTTGGCGGCGCGGGCGTGGCCCGGATTCCGCAACTGCAGAAGCTGCTCCGCTTCATCTGCCGTGAAGGTTTCGAGCATCATGTGGCCGCCAGCTTCAGCGACGTCTCCAAGGCCGTCCATGAAGCCGCCACCCGCTACATGGGCTGGGATTCCTACCTGCACGGGGCAGAGGAACTCTAAGCTGCGTTCCATGTTTTCCGTTATGGGTGCCCCACCCTCGCCGCGTTCTTCTTCTTGCGGCTAGGGTGGGATGCAATCGCCCTCTACATCAACTGGAAAGAACCTTTCGATGAACTGCCGCCAACTCGCCAACTCGCGATTTCCGCGAAGCGGAAGCTAACTTGCTGTCTTTGTTAAAAACACCTCTCATCCAACAATCTAGTTTAGAGGGAGAAGGAATATGACCATCGTAGCCGGAGTTGATTTTGGAACGTTGAGCGTGCGCGTCTCGATCATGGACAGTGAACGCGGGCGCCTGGGCACGGCGCTGGCCGAGTATCCGCTGCATCGCCGCCGCGAGGATCCCGATTACGCCACGCAGGCTCACGCCGATCAGATGCGCGCGCTGGCCGCCGCCACGCGCGCGGCAGTCAAGGAAGCGGGTATCACCGGCGATCAGGTCGCCGCCATCGCGCTCGACACTACCGGCTCCAGCGTCGTTCCCGTGGACGCGCAGATGCAGCCGCTGAATGAATATTATTTGTGGTGCGACCATCGCGCCCACGCCGAGGCGAGGGAGATCACCGCGCTCGCGCATAGCGAGAAGCTGGAAGCCATCGACTGGTGCGGCGGCGTCTATTCGCACGAGTGGGGCTTCGCCAAACTGCTGCATTGGCTGCGTTACAATGCTGACAAGCGTGACGGATTCGCCTCCGCCTTCGAACATTGCGACATGGTGGCGGCTACGCTCTGCGGCATCACCGATCCGAAACTCGCCAAGCGCAGCGTCTGCGCGATGGGCCACAAATGGATGTGGAATCCCAAGTGGGACGGCCTGCCGCCGCAGTCGTTCCTCTCCAAACTCGACCCGCTCTTCGACGGCGTCCGGGAAAAACTCGCAGGCGACTACCTCACCTCCGATCACCTCGCCGGCCATCTTGCGCCCGAGTGGGCTGAGGAACTCGGTCTGCGCGCTGGCATTCCCATTCCCGTTGGCGCATTCGATGCGCACTGGGATGCGCTAGGCGCGGGCTGCCGCGAGGGCGATGTGGTGAACGTCGTTGGGACATCGACTTGTATCATCGCCATCAGCAAGAAGACGGAATTGATTCCCGGAGTTTGCGGCGTGGTGCCCGGCAGCGTCCATCCGCAGTTCACGGGCATCGAGGCCGGCCTCTCCGCGACCGGCGACATTTTCGAAGCCATCGCGCGTCGCGCCGGCGTCAAGGTTGCCGAGCTCTCCGTGGGCCTGGAAAAATATCGCGCCGGGCAGACCGGACTGCTGCGTCTCACCTGGGACAACGGCGACCGCACGGTGCTGGTCAACCCCGAACTGGGCGGCGTCACCTTTGGCTGGAACCTGGTGCAGACCGCGCAGGACGAACTCTTCGCAGCCATTGAAGGCACGGCCTTCCACACCCGCATCATCCTCGAGCGCATGGCCGAGTACGGCGTGCCGGTCGAGCGCGTGATCAACGCCGGCGGCATTCCGCAGAACAACGCCGTGCTCAATCAGGTCTACGCCGATGTGCTCGGCAAGCCGGTCCTGGTTCCAGCCGGCGTGCCCACCAGCCGCGGCTCGGCGATCATCGCGCTGCTGGCCGCTGGAGCCTTCCCGACGATTGAAGCGGCGCAGGACAAGCTCTGCCTGCCCTTCAATGTCTTCTCGCCTCGCCCCGCCGCCACGGCCATCTACGAGCGCCTCTTCGCTTTGTATCGCAAGGCCTACTTCGCGCTGGGCCAGCGCACGGCGCAGGCTGTGCCGCTGGGCGACATCCTGCCCGAGCTGCGCAAGATCGCGGCGGAGGTTGCGGAGCAGGCGTAAACAAGGCCGGTCGAGGTTCGTAGTATCCCAGGTCCGAAAATCCGGACCTGGGGCACCCGACGCCATACTAACTTTTTGGTTAGACAAGAGTGGGGTACCCGATTAGAGTGATAACGTGAGGAAGAAGAATGCAATATAACTTCTCCGCGGATTTTCTTAAGATATTGGGGCCGGACACCTCCTTTGGAGACGCTTGGGAATCGCTTTGCTTTGATTTACTCCTTGCCGAAACAGCTGATAATTCTCTCCAACGTCTTATGCCGCCAGACCGGGGAATCGATATTTTGCAAGGTGCTGCTGAAACAGCGTACCAATGCAAGAGTCATGAATGTGGTGCTTTTGGCTCTTTGTCCGCCAATGATAGCATCGATTCGCTGAGGGCTGCGGCAGCTACTCGGGAAACGTTGAACTGGATTGATTATATTTTCGCGACAAACGCGAATTATACAGGAGCGGCTTTTGAAAAAATATTGACGGAAGGAAATGCACTCGGAGTCGAGCCCTCGCATATTCAGGTTCGCGGACCTGAATACTGGAGTTCTCTTTGCGCGAAACACTACGAAAAGGTTGGTCACCGGCTCGATTATCGGATTCAAGTTTCGGAGAATCAAGTCATAGAGGCTTTTCGAAAAGCGAAGTATTACGACGAATATGTAAAAAAGTTCGAAAAGGCTATGACAGATTCTCCGGTTGTTCTGAAAATCAAAAACAACCGTACTCCCATTATACTCGAAGTTCCATTTTCGCTCGACCTTAAAGTCGAAAATTGCGTGGATGCAATCCAGGAGCTTCTGGAAGTTTCGCTTAAATGGACTAATTTCTCCGATCTCGGAACCTCAGCAGGACCATCAATTGCGCTCGCGGTCAACAGAAAAGGTCAGACATTCGCGCAGACGATTGGCGAGGTAGTTAGCCGAAATGGCAGCGAAGATTTGGAATTTTGGATCACGATTAGATGGATAGACAAATGCAAAGACGACGGAAAGGAGGTAAAGGATATTTTAAGTGTAAATAGGTCATTGGCATATCATGCCTTGCTTTTTGACCAAGTTATTGAGCGACACACCTTTGATTATGCTGGTCGGCAGCAGAAAACTATTGAACGTGCAGAAACGCTGTTACAAACGATAATTTGGAATGCAGCAACAGGACTTAAAAGACAGAACAAGCAATGACAAGTTCCTTATCCTTTTCACGTTCTTTGAGAAATGAGTGGAAAATCACGAACCCCAAACAGCTCCGGTGTTACCGCCGATGAGCCAATAAAAACATCAACAGCAACAGCACCACCGGAATCATCGCCAGCGCGCCGTAGTAGAGAAGCTTGCGCAAGCCTTGCGATTTGCGCTTTTGCCAGTCGCGCAACTCGATTCGGTCCTCGACGCCGACCTGATCGAGGTGCGCAAGATCCCAGGCAAACTCGCTGGCCTTGGCGTAGCGGTTCTTCGCATCCCTCTCCAGCGCGCGATAGATCACCTCTTGCAACTGCGGCGAGATCGCCGGGTTGGCCACTGTCGGCGGCAGAGGATAGTTCAGCAGGCGGTCATTCATTGCGGCCATCGGATTCGGCCCACTGAAGGGCAGCTTGCCGCTGAGCATCTCGTAGAGAATCACGCCCATGGAATAAATGTCGCTGCGGCCGTCGCCGCGCCGGCCCTCACCTGCTCCGGCGAGATGTAATTCGGCGTCCCGATGGCGGCGGTGAAGTTGGCGTATGTGAGGCGCTTGGCGCCTGCGTCGCCGGCGATGCCAAAGTCGATCAGCTTGATGTGGTCGTCGGCATCGACCATGATGTTTTCCGGCTTCAGGTCGCGATGCACGACGCCGTTGGCGTGGATGTAATCCAGGCCATCGAGCACCTCGCCAGCGATGCGCAAGGCGCGCTCCTGCGAGAGTGGGCCATCGTCGAGAATCGCGCGCAACAGGCGCCCCTCGCACCATTCCATGACCATGTAAATGCGCGAGCGCTCCTCGCCGCCATAGACGCGCATCACTTTGGGATGATCTAGCTTCTCGCCGATGCCGGCCTCGCGCTGAAAGCGGTCGAAGAGGATGGGGTCGGCTTCCATATCGGGGTGCGGAATCTTCAGCGCCACCTGGCGGTTGTCGCGCGTGTCGATGGCGCGGTAGATGGTGGCCATGCCGCTGCGGGCAACCGGCTCTTCAATGCGGTAGTAATCGATCTCGGAACCGGCCTCGAAGCCATCGTGAAAACCCATTGCGCGGCACACTCCATCGTAACAACTCTCTCTACTGTACCGGGAAACAGCGGAAAAAGAGTAAGGGTTCCGTAAGAGTTATTGTTGATTTTCGGCAGAATACCTCAGGCGGGCATCCGGTAAGGCCGCCCGCGGTACATCCCCACCTGCTCGACCGAGCGGACGCGGATCACCTGCGCGGTGGTGTTGTCGTTGCCGTCGATCTCGACGGCACGGGCCACCAGTTCGCGGGCAATCTCGTCGATCATTTTATCCTGCGAGACGATCGCGGCGATCGTCCGATCGCTCATCTCGTCATGCAGGCCGTCGGTGCAAAGCACCAGCACGTCGCCGGCCAGCAGCGTCAGCGCGGTGGTATCCGGAGCGACGAACATCTCTTTCCCCACCGAGCGAATCAGAACGTGCCGGGAGTCGGACTCGGCCGCTTCCTGCGCGGTGATCAGACCCATCTTCCTCTGCTCACCGACCCAGGTGTGGTCTTGCGTGACCTGCCTGGCCGCGCCGTTGCGGATCAGGTAGCAGCGCGAATCGCCCACATGCGAGACGACCGCCTGGTTGTAGCGCAGGGCGCAGGCGACCAGCGTAGTGGCCATCTTCCGGCCCTGGTACTCAGGCTTCAGCGAGCAATCGTGAACGGCGGCGTTGGCCATCTCAATCAGTCGCGGCATCAGAGTGGTGAGCATGGTGCCGGCCTGCGCCTTGGGAAATTCTTCGATGAGGGTTTTGACGGCCGTGGCCGAGGCAACCTCGCCGTAGTCCATGCCGCCCACGCCATCGGCAACGGCGAAGAGATATCCATGGCTTCGAGCCTGGCGGCGCGATGTGGGAATGAACGAGCCCATCGCGTCCTCGTTGTTGGTGCGGACTTTGCCGAAATCGCTGACCTGGCCGAACTGTATGTCGAGCATGAGTGGAGCCGCCTGGAGATACTTCTTCGATGTCTGGAAAAAAGAATGCGATTCAGAACTGAGGATAACCGGAACAAGATCGGGGTCAGGACTTCGCGGGCTGCGGAAAAAGCTTCTATCCATAACAAATCCACTCCTTGTCTGCAAACGTGCCACCGGGTGGCGCCTCCTGCCTCGACTTGCAGAGCAGGAAGAGCCACCCAGATGTTATGGGAAGCCGCGGTTAAGAGAGCCTACTCAGCCATCACCTTCGAGGTGAGCAAAATCTCCTTACCCTTGGCCTTCGAAGAGCGCAGGAAGTAGATTGCGCCATAGATGCCCCAGATGGCTGAAATCGCCAGCGCCAGCAGCGGTTCCTTGAAGGTGCCGAGTCCGAAGACCGGGCTGATCAGGTAGAAGGCCATGCAAACCAGGTTGGCCAGCAGCCCGAAGCCCGGGATTAACAGATGAAGCACCACGTTATAATCGGGACGCTTATGGAAGGCCACTATGCACAGGAAACAGCTCAGTGCATAAAGGATAAACGTCCCAAAGTTGGAGGTGAGCGTGACCGTCAGCAGCGAGTTGGGCAGCGCTGCCAGTTGGTCATGCGAGAGATAGCCCCAGTTGGAGAAGATGCCGTGTGGCAGCGCGGCGATGGCTGCGTCCGCGGGAGCGCTGGCATCGCCGAAGACCAGGGCGACGGCGATGACGCCGATGACCGCGGAGATCACGGCCAGCGTCCAGATGGCCTTGCGCGGCGAGAGCGACTTGGCGTGCAGGATGCCGAAGTGCTCGGGGGCCTCGTCGTCCTTGCCCATCGCGTAGGTGACGCGTGCGCCGGTGTTCATGCAGGCCAGCGTGGTGCCGATCAGCGCCAGGAAGACGGTGAAGGCTTCCGCCAGCATGAAGTACTTTCCATTGCCGTGGCCGAGCAGCGCGTCGCCGACAATGATCATCATGTCGCCGATGGGCGCCGCGGAGCTGACCGCGCTCTGCATGGTGTAACCGGAGTTGAGGAAGTAGTTGGCCGCGAAGTACTCGAAGAGATAGCATACCAGGCCCTGAATCAAGAGCGAGGCGATGACGGCAATCGGAATGTGCTTGGTGGGATTCTTGGCCTCGCCTCCCATCGAGGTTACCGATTCGAAGCCGACCAGGATCAGAATGGCGACTGTGGCCTGGATGAACATGAAGCTGAATTTGTGCGGCGCAACCACCGATGCGGCGTTTTCGTGCGTAAGAAAGTTGCCGCTCGCGTCTGTCGTGGGGTAGGTGATAACGTAAGGAACCGGCTTACCGGCCGCGTCGAGCAAGGGCTGGGGCACGCCGCTCGAGTCACGGATCGTCGTGCCGTCCTTGGCTGTGGCGTACTGATATGTGTAGGTGGCCAGCGTCTGCGTGTCGTACTGGAAAGAGGTATCGCCGGACGAGCCTGCCGGGTGGCTGGCGCGATAGCCGAGAGCCAGCACGCTGAAGACGACCAGCGCGGAGATCTGGATCACGTTGATGGCAATGTTGACCGCCGTCGAAGCGCCCGCGCCCTTGGTGGCGATCCAGGCCACGAAGAACGAAAAGACCACTGCTACCAGCCCCATGAAGAGTGGCCCGGGGTTGGCGCCGCTCATGAAGTTGGGATAGAGGAAGCCGACCACATAGCCCACGAAGATGCCGGTGACGGCCACCATCACGCCGGGATAAACCCAGTAGTAAAGGTGGCTGCCCCAGCCAACGATGAACTTGGCGACACGGGCATACTTGAAGGCCTTGTCCTTGGACAAGAGCGCCTGCTCGGCGTAGTAGTAGCTCGACCCGGTGCCGGGATATAGCTTGGAGATTTCAGCGTAGGCTACCGCCGTGGCCAGGCAGAGCAGCAGGGCGGCAAAGATGCCCAGCCACATGGCCGGCGAGGTGGTGCCCGTGCCTGCCTGGATGACGAAGGTGAGCCAAAGGAATGCGCCGGGGGCGATGAGGGCCATTGCGTTTGCGGTCAGCCCTGTAAGGCCCAGGGTGGCTTGCATCTGAGGTGCTTTTTGGTCTGCCATGAGCTTTCTCCTTAGGATTGAATTTCGTGGGTCTGCCCGGCGGTTGGCCCCGGGGATTTCGTAAGGCTTACCTGCGCCCAGTTTCTATTTGAGAGCCGGTGCGTGTTAGTTCAATGTTAGGAGCGAAGTGATAAGGATGAAATGAGGAAACAGTTCTTAGTTCTCAGTTATCAGTTGTCAGATCATTACGCGTTTCTGACAACTGATAACTGAGAACTAACGACTGCTTTTTCCCGCTTGGAACCGAATACTGTTCCGGCGCTTGGTGCCTCTATTTTCCGGCGATGTTGTTGCCGAAGATGAAACCGAATTCACCCACGGTCCGGAACTGCCCGGAATCGGCTCCTGTCTTGCCGAAGACTTCTCCCGTCGTGAAGTTGGAGGCATGCACATAGGCGAGATCCGCGCGTACAAAGAACCCGCCCTTCTGATAGGTGGGCGTGACGGTGAAAGTGGTGCCTGCGCTGCCAGCCCCAAAGCCTAACAAATTGACAGATCCGTCGGTTGCATTCCCCGAACTCGTGAGGTATTCCACGCGCACCGGAAGCGAGAAGCCGCTCTTGAAGGTGTAGCTGGCGTTGATCGCTCCGCCGGTTGACGATGTACCGGTGGGTACGCCAACCTTCGCGTTGGTGGGCAGCTTGCCATACTGGAAGTACGGCGAAATGATCCATGGGCCCTTGGTGTAGGTATAGATCACCGCGTGCATATAGCCGTTGTTCTGCACCGGTGTGGCCGTCGTTTGATAAGCGGTCTGTCCAAGGTTCCCCATCCCGTCGTACACCAGGACATGAGGCCCCTTCGTCAGGGTCAGCGAACCCGATAGCCACGAGTAGCGGTTGGAATAGTAACCGTCGTTCCAACTGATTGAGCCGGACAAGTACTTACCCATGGTCTGGTTGATCTGGATGCCGTGATTCACGGCGTTTTCCTGATTCCAAACGATGCCGCGCTCGATGTTGAAGTTCTGGTAGGTAAACGTGGACTCGGCGCCCATCAGCGTTGGAAGAGAGCCGATCATGAACTGCGTGTTCTTACCCGTCTGCAACTTCAGGTAGGCGACCGGAACAGGCCCGTAGAAATTGTTCACGGTATTTTCGGCGTTCATAAACGGCACGCCGAGCGTCGGCATGGTGTAAACGCCCGCCTGAATGTAGTACTGAACCTTTCCGTCTGCCTTCTGAATGAAGATTTCGCCGTTGCTGAGAGTGGCCTGCTTTACGTCGTCTCCGGTAATGGCATTGTTCTGACCCAGCGCGTAGCCGGTGATAATGCCGTTCACAGAGAGCTTGCCGAATGGACCGGCATCGAAAACAGCCGGCGGAAGCCAAGTCAGCGGACCCGTGAGAACGAATGTGGAGAGCGGAGCTGGAGCCGCGGGAGCCGCTGCGGCTGGAGCGGCTGCCGGCGGGGTCTCGGGCGCCGGTGCAGGCGTTTGCGCGCTTGCCATCAAAGCCATTGCCATAGCTGAAGCGGCCATCGTTTCCAAGATGCGATTCGTGTTCATCATCGGGTTGTTCCTCCTAAAAATTTGTGTTGTAAAACGCGAAATGAATTCAGCCTTCCAGTTGCTTCAAGGTCCCGCACCCGATTGGATGCAGGCTCCTTTCTGGAGAGAGCCTAACGGATTAACTCTAGTAACGCATTGAAAGCATAAGAATTTCGTGAGGAACGCATGATGAACGCGTAAGGAAAACGTAAATAGGATTTTCTCCCTCTTGGGGTAGGGATGCATTGCCACGTAATGTCGGAAGAAATCAATCCTCCGCCTGATAAAATTCACCTTGAGAGTTTCCTTACGATTTGCGTGAAACACTTGAGTGGTGATCTTGCAAGAACTCAGGACGACACTCGAAACCGGAGATACGCTGGACCACTACCGCCTGGATGCGACAGTGGCGCGCAGCGGCATGTCCACGCTCTATAAGGCCACCGATCTGAAGGACGGCAAGCTGGTGGCCATCAAGGTCCCTCATGCGGAGATGGAGGCCGACCCGGTCCTCGTCGAGCGCTTCAATCGCGAGGCGGAGATCGGCCAGCAGCTCGACCATCCCGGCATCGTGAAGACCTATGACGGCGAACAGCGCAGCCGAATGTATATGGTCATCGAATGGGTCGAGGGCCGTCTCCTACGCTCCATCCTGAACCAGGAGTGCCTGAGCCAGGCGTGCAGGCTGCCCATCGACCGCGCCGTCAACCTCACGCTGTCCATCTGCGACGCGCTCGACTATATGCACAAGCGCGGCGTGGTGCATCGCGACCTGAAACCGGAAAACATCATGGTGGATGGAGAAGACCGCATCAAGCTGATCGACTTCGGCATTGCGATGAAAGAGGACGCGCGGCGGCTGACCTTTGCCGGGCCTAATCCGTTATTGGGTACGCCGGACTACATCTCCCCCGAGCAGGTGAAGGGGCAGCGCGGCGACCAGCGCAGCGACATCTATTCGCTGGGTATCATGCTCTACGAGATGCTCGCCGGTAAGCCGCCCTTCCGCGGGCCCAATCCCTTGGCGGTGATGAACGAGCGCGTGCTCAACGATCCTCAGCCGGCGCGCAAGCTGAGGCCGGAGATTTCGCCGCAGTTGCAGGAGATTCTCTATCGCGCCCTGGAGCGCGATCCCCGCCACCGCTACGCCACCGCCCAGGAAATGGCCTGGGAGCTGGAGCATCAGGAGCAGGTGGGCGTGGATGAGGGCGTGCGTCGGACTTCCCTGCGCGGACGCCTCTTCCCCAGCGCGCGCAAGCTGCTCATTTATACCTGCCTCGCGCTGGTGCCCGCGCTCCTCTTCGTGCTGATGCTGCTGCTGGCGCGCTAGCGGTACGACTCATCGCGGTGAATCACGAACTCCGGATAAGCGCCGCCGCCGAGCTCGTGCAGGTCCATGCCAATGCGTTCGCCGTCGGCGTCCACGCGGAAGGGCACGACGCGATTGAGCAACCAAAACAGCAAATAGACCAGTGGCAGCACCAGGCCCAGCAGCGTGGCGATGCCCACCAACTGAGCCACTAGTTGCCCCGGCTGCGTAGCGAAGATGCCCGCGGCCAGCAGACCCCATAGGCCGCCCACGGCGTGAACCGTGATCGCGCCCGAGGGATCGTCGATAGAGAGAGCCAGTTCCAGCAACTCCACCAGCAGCGGTGTGGCAATGCCGGCAACGAGGCCCACAAAGAGCGACTCGACCGGAGTGACGATGCCCGCGCAAGCGCTCGAAGCCACCAGTCCGGCCAGCCAGCCGTTAGCGCAGAGGCTGGCGTCGGGCTTGCCAAAGCGGAAGCGCGTCACCGCAAAGGTGGCCACGAGCGATCCCGCGGCGGAGAGCAGCGTGTTGACCGCCGTCACCGGCAGCGCGCTGAGCGGCACATGAAGCCAAAGAAGCGCGCCGGCTACGTTCCACCCCAGCCAGCCCACCAGCGCCAGCAGGCAGCCGAAGAGCACATAAACGGCGTTGTGGCCGGGCAGGGCCGTAGAGAGGCCTTCCTTGGGAAACTTGCCCCTGCGCGGTCCGGCGATCCACACTACGGCCAGCGCGCTCAACCCGCCCAGAACCTGCACGGTGGCCGCGCCGCCGCCATCGAGAAAGCCCGCACCCAGCGAAAAATTCACGCCCAACTGGCTCAGCCAGCCGCCGCCCCAGACCCAGTGAGCCAGCAACGGAAAGACGGTTGCGGCCAGCACCGCGGCCAGCGCGCAGCCGGCGGTCAGGCGCAGACGGTCCGCTCCCGAACCCCAGGGAATCAGCGCAGCCAGGGCAACAGCCAGGAATTCAGAGAGCAGCGCAAGTTGCGCATGTGCCGAAGCTGCGCTCAGCCCGCCCACCAGATAGGACCCCGTACCCAGCCAGTTCCACGGCCTGTCGGCCAATTGAATCACATGGCCCGCGCCGCCAATCCATGTTGCACCCACCAGCGCAAAGGCGATGGCGGTCACGGCCACAATAGCCAGGTTGCCCAGCAGCGCCTGAGCAGCCGAGCGGCAGCGCCCCAGGCCGGTGTTGATCAGCGCCACGCCGGCGATGGCCAGCGGCGCCAGCAGTAGTAGCGCGAGGCAAAGAGCGAAGGCCGCGTCGGTGATCGGAGTGGAGTTCATCAGCGTCCCTCCCCACGAGCGGCTTCCATGTGCCCGCGCACCGCTACGGCCAGTCCGAGGCATTCGACCGCCAGCCCGCAGAGCACGAATGCCTCTCGCGGCGCAGCGTCCGGAAAGAGCACCAGCGCCGCAATCGTGAGAAAGAATCCGGCTGGCATCACCAGCAATCCGGCGTATTTCATTGAGCTTCCTTTCCGAGCAACCTAGGGAGTGTCCGCGCAGCCTCACAAGATGGATGGCGGCGGACCGGGCTTTGCTGCCTGGGTCCGCTATCCATTTTTTTGTCGGGTCAATCGGCGGCAACGCCTTTACGAAACTATAAAGCATCCGGGTTCGGGATTCACCAGAGTGCGGCAGGCAGCCGGACGCCTATACCTCGCCCGCCCCTTTATACTAAGGTGTTTGCAGAATACAAACGGCGGGCCGGGAATCGGAGCGCCGCAAAGGAGTCGGCTTTGGCTCAGGCGGAGATTGGCATCATTGGCGGCAGCGGGCTTTACTCGATGCCCGGATTCAACAACATCACAGAAGAGCGCATGGAGACTCCTTTTGGCGAGCCTTCCGACGCTTTCATCCTCGGCGAACTGGAAGGCTGTGCGGTGGCCTTTCTGGCGCGGCATGGGCGCGGCCATCGCATCCTGCCCTCGGAGTTGAACTTCCGCGCCAATATCTACGCCTTCAAAAAGCTGGGCGTCGAGCGCATTATTTCGGTCTCGGCCGTCGGCTCGCTCAAAGAAGAGCACAAGCCCACCGACTTCGTGATGCCCGACCAGTTCATCGACCGCACCTGCCATCGCGCCTCCACCTTCTTTGGCGAGGGGATCGTCGGCCACGTGGCCTTTGGCGATCCGGTCTGCGCCACGGTAGCCGAGGCGGCCATGGAGGCCTGCGCCACGGTGGGCGTGGTGGGCAAACTGGGCGGAACCTATGTCTGCATGGAAGGCCCGCAGTTTTCCACCCGCGCGGAGTCGAATCTCTATCGCAGTTGGGGCGCGGACGTGATCGGCATGACCAACCTGCAAGAGGCCAAGCTGGCCCGTGAAGCGGAGATCTGCTACGCGACGATTGCGATGATTACCGACTACGATTGCTGGCGCGAGGGCCACGACGCGGTCACCATCGAAGAGATTGTGCGTGTACTCCATCAGAACGCCGAGAACGCCGCGAAGGTTGTGAAGGCCGCTGTAGCAGCAATGCCGCATGAACGCAACTGCGCGTGCGCCTCGGCGGCAAAGTACGCCGTGCTGACCGCGCCGGATGCGATTCCCGCTGCGGCGAAGGAGCGGCTGGGCCTGCTCTTCGGCAAGTACTTTGATTAAATGCAACACACTACTACGCGGTATGTGTGCAATCACCCTCAGGAGGAGTGACATGACAATTCAATCAGGCGCATTTCTCGAAAATGCCATCTTCCTTTTATCTCCAGCAACGTGCCTTCTTCTTCTCATTGCATATCGAAGAATCACCGTTCAACCATTGGACCGGAAAGAGGTGATTGATCTCTGCAAGGCATTTGGCATCATTACTCTAATCTTCCTGTTCGGGTTGATCTTCAAAATTCTATTCAAATGGCTGTTTTAAACAGTTTCACGTTTCAATCTTGAAAGGAAAACATGGCCATCACCGTAGTAGGCAGCGTAGCCTTCGATACGATTGAAACCCCGGCGGGCAAACGCGAACGCTGCTTGGGCGGCGCGGCGACGTACTTCTCGCTCTCCGCCAGCTACTTCACCGATGTGCGCGTGATCGCCGTCGTCGGCGAGGACTTCGGCAAGCGGCAGGAGGCGGTTTTCCAGGCGCGCAAGATCGACACGCGCGGCATTGAGCACACCGCGGGCAAGAGCTTTTTCTGGGAGGGATCGTATCTTGAAAACCTGAATGAAGCCAAGACGCATAACACCGAGCTGAATGTCTTCGCCGCCTTCGAGCCGAAGATTCCCGACGCCTACAGCGACTCGGAGTTTTTGTTTCTCGCCAACATCGATCCGGTCTTGCAGCGGCGCGTGCGCGATGCGATGCCGCAAGTGAAGCTCACGGCCGGCGACACGATGAATTACTGGATCAAGGATCATCGCCCGGCGCTGCTCGAAGTTTTGAAGGGCCTCGACATTCTGCTCATCAACGACACCGAGACGAAGATGCTGGCCGGCAACAACAACCTCGTTCAAGCGGCGCACGCCGTGATGGCGATGGGGCCGAAGACGCTGGTAGTCAAGCACGGCGAGTACGGCGCGACTCTCTTCCACGGAGTGAAGATTTTCAGGGCTCCAGCTTTGCCTCTCGAAGAGGTCATCGATCCCACCGGCGCGGGCGACAGTTTTGCCGGCGGCTTCTTCGGCTACCTGGCCTCGCAGCCGGAACAGACCCCAACCGCCTACCGCAGCGCCATGTTCTACGGCAGCGTGATGGGCTCCTTTGCCTGCGAGCGCTTCGGCACTGAGCGCATGCAGCAGCTCACGCGCCCGGAGATCGACGCTCGCTTCAACATCTTCCGCGAGTTGACGCACCTTGACTAAGCAGCACATCTCGCGTGACGAACGGCTCCTCGTCGTGACCTCGTGCGCGACGGCCTCGATCCTCGCGATCCTCTGGAGCTGGCGCAACGGCGCCATGCTCAACTACGGCGATGCCGTCGCTCACCTGCACATTGCGCGGCGCGTATTCGATGCGCGCCTGCCGCGGTTCACAGAACTGGGCTCGGTGTGGCTGCCGCTGCCGCACATTCTGCTACTGCCCTTTGTGCAGAAATACAGCTGGTGGGCCAACGGAATCGCCGGCGTGATTCCCTCGGCGCTGGCTTACATCGCCGCCTGCGTGGGCATCTATCGTCTCGCCCGCCACTGGCTCGCGCCAACTCCCTCGGCGCTCGCGCTGGCTTTCTTCGCGCTCAATCCCAACCTGCTCTATCTGCAAACCACGGCGATGACAGAGCCGCTCTTAGTCTGCGAGATGCTCTGGGTTGCGGTTTGGCTGGTCGAGTGGTGCGCGAGTCTTGACGCAGATGCAAAGCTATCCCGCCGCCTGCTCTGCTTGATCGCCGTGGCACTCATCGCCGCCATCTTTACGCGCTACGACGGCTGGATCATGGCGCTCTTGGCCTGGAGCTCTATGGGCCTCACGCTCCTGCGCCGTGGCAAATTGCGTTCGCTCACCTTCTGGATCGCCAGCGTGATCATTTTGGCTGCGCCGCTGGCGTGGTTTGTTTATAACGCGGTTGGCTTCGGCGATTGGCTCTACTTCGCGCGCGGCCCGTATTCGGCCAAGGCCATTGAGTTACGCACAATGTCGCATGGAGCCGGACCGCCGCATCCGGGCTGGCACAATCCCTGGGTCTCGCTGCTCTTCTTTGTAAAAGTTGCCGAGATGGACGCCGCCGCTGCCGCGTGGGGCAACGTGCTGCTGCTGGTGAGCTTGCTCGCAACGGCGTGGGCCTGGCTGACAGAGCGCAAGCGTGCCTTCACTTGGGCGCTGCTGCTCTGGTTCCCGGTTCCCTTTTATGCGTATTCGGTCTCCTACGGGTCGGTGCCGATCTTCCTGCCGCCCTGGTGGCCGCACTCCTGGTACAACACGCGCTACGGCATGGAACTGCTACCCGCTTTGGCGCTGGGACTGGGCCTTGCCGCCCACGGTGCACTCTCCGCGCTCCATCGCTATAAGCCGCGCTGGTCGCAGATAGCAGTGGGCGCACTCTTCGCGATCGTGGCCGTAAACGCGCTACAGATGCTGCGCGAGCATCCTTTGACGTACGTCGAGGGAGTCAAGAACATCGAGGCGCGCAGAGCTTATGATGAATTGATTCCGCCCGTGCTGCGCGCGCTGCTAGTCCAGCGTCCCGGCGCGGTGGTATTGATGGACACATCGGTCTATCCGGAGCTGGTCGCTTTCACCGGGATTCCGCTTCGCCAGACCATCAACGAGAGCGATCTTACAATTTACAGCGATGCTCTGGCCGCCCCCGCCGCGCACGCCGCGATCGTGCTGGCCTTTGACGGAGACCAGATCGATCAAGCGGTGAAGGCTCATCCGGATGGCCTGCGCGAACTCTACCGTTTCAAGACGACAGGGCAGCCGGCAGGCACGATTTATACTTCGAATTAGTCCAGATAGCAATTGCACCGGGCTGTGGAGCGTTTTCACCTATAGCGAAAGGTTTGGGTGCCCCATCCTCGCCGCGCGGTTGTTGTTGCAGCGTCGAGGTCCCCAACGACAGTCTTCGTCGTTGGGGTGATCTAGGGTGGGATGCCACCCACTGGCCCTGAGTGTTCTTTACCTACTACGATCCGGAGGATGATTGATTCCCTTTACCAAAGCGCACGCCTGCGGCAACGACTTCCTGATTGTGACCGAAGAAGCCGCCGCGGACCACGATTGGGTGAATCTGACGAGGCGGTTGTGCGCGCGCAACACCGGCATCGGCGCCGACGGCATCGAGTTCTTCGCCTGGACAGGTGAGCGCTCAGGCCGCATTCGCCTGCACAACGCCGACGGCTCCATCGCCGAGATTAGCGGCAACGGCACGCGCTGCGTGGCGGCGTGGATGGCGCGCGAGCGCGGCTTCCAGCCCGGCGACGAAGTGGAGATTTCGACTGATGCGGGCCTGCGCGTCTGTCAGATCAATGTGCTGAAGATCGACGGAGAATTCACCGTCGAAGTGACCGCCGGAATGGGCGTTCCTTCGTTCGCTCCCCGCACTGTCGGGTTGCAGAGTGGTCATGTGATGAACGGTATAGAGGTTTTCACCGGCAATCCGCATTATGTCATTGTTGCTGACAATGCTGACTTTTCTGTGGCTGGTATGCCGTGGCAGGCAATCGGCGCGGAGATCTGCATGCATCCGGGTTTTCCTCACCAGACAAACGTGGAATTCCTGCGCATCGTCAACCCCGCCGAAATCGAAATTCGCATCTTCGAGCGCGGCGTCGGCCCAACCACCTCCTCCGGCACCGGTAGCAGCGCAGCCGCCACGGCGGCCATCGCGTTCAGCGGCCGCCAGTCGCCGCTCACTGTCGTAGCCCCCGGAGGCGCGCAAACCATTGCATGGATCGGGCCTGGAACCGAGCTGTTCCTGACAGGCCCCGCAACGTTGATCGCTCACGGAGAGGCCTGGCCCTTATGACTGCACTGTTTAAGCCGCGCGCTGTTCCTGCCGATGCCCAGGTGGCCGTCGTCTCGCCCGCTTCCACGCCGCAGTCGGAGCGCGTCGAGCGCGGCCTGGCTGCCTTGCACGCTCTTGGTTACGCGCCGCAGCCCTCCGAGCACATCCTCGCTCACGGTCCGCTCTACTTCGCGGGCACACCGGCCATGCGCCTCAGCGATCTGCATCATGCCTTTGCCGACGATCAATCGCGTTCCATATTCTGCACGCGCGGCGGCTACGGATCGAACTATCTCCTCGAGGATTTGGACCTCGACCTGATCGCCGAAAGCGCCAAACCGCTCATCGGCTACAGCGACCTGACCGCGATGCATCTCTGGCTGCTCGATCAGATTCAATTGCCCGCCTTTCACGGCCCTATGCTCTCGGCGGATTTCGCGCGCGAGGACGGAGTTCATCTGCCCAGCCTGCGAGCGGCGCTTGGCGGCAAGCCCTACACCGTTGGCGCAGCCGAGGGTATGCGCGCTTTGCATCCCGGCCGCGCGCGCGGCACGCTCTATGGCGGCTGCCTGAGCATTCTTGTGGCTCTCTTAGGCACTACCTACGAGCCGCAAACCGAAGGCAAGCTGCTCTTTCTCGAAGATGTCGGCGTCAAGCCCTACCAGATCGACCGCATGTTGTGGCAACTGCGCGAGGCGGGCAAGCTGGAAGGCGTGCGCGGCATCGTCTTCGGCGAAATGCTCGATTGCAGCTCGCCTGGCGCGCCGCCCGAGCTGCTCAATCATGTGATTCTACGCGCCTTCGAAGACTTCAAAGGTCCCATCGCCATCGGCCTGCGCTCGGGCCACGTCTCTTGCTCCAACGTCACTCTGACCTTCGGAGTCGAGGCCGAGTTACTCGTGCACAAGGAGGCGCAGTTACAAATGATCGAACCGGCGGTGACGCCATGACATTCGCGCCCCGCCACATTCACCTCAGCGGCATCTGCGGCACGGCGATGGCCTCGCTGGCCGGCCTTTTGCAGTTGCAGGGCCATCGCATCACCGGCTCCGACAAGGCCGCCTATCCACCGATGAGCGATCTGCTCGCCTCGCTGAACATTCCCATCCTGGAGCCGTACGCTGAAGCGAATCTCTCACCCGCGCCCGATCTGGTCGTCATCGGCAACGCGCTCTCGCGTGGCAATCCGGAGATCGAGCGCGTGCTCGACGAGCGCATTCCCTTCACGTCGATGGCCGCGCTGCTGCACGAAGAGTTTCTCGTGGGACGCGAGCCGCTGGTCGTTGCCGGAACGCACGGCAAGACCACTACCACCAGCATGCTGGCCTGGATCTATCAGGTTGCCGCGCGCGAAAACATCGCGCTGGAGCCGTCGTTTCTCATTGGCGGCGTGGCAGAAAACTTCGGCACCAGCTTTCAACTGCGCCCCACGCGCCCGTTTATCGTCGAGGGCGACGAGTACGACACCGCCTTCTTCGACAAGGGCCCCAAGTTTCTCCACTACTTTCCCGACGCGCTGATTCTGACGCACGTGGAGTTCGACCACGCCGACATCTACGCCGACCTTGAAGCGGTGAAGACCGCCTTCAAGCGGCTGGTGAATCTGGTTCCGTGCCGCGGACTGATCGTAGCCTATGACAACAGTGACAAAGTAAGCGAGTGCTTGGGCCGCGCATTCTGCCGTGTCGAACGCTATGGTTTTTCTGAAAGCTCCGACTGGCGCATCCAGTATCTGCGCCACGAAGACGGACTCACGCGCTGGGAGCTTTGGCGCGCGGGCGCGCTGTGGGCCGAGCTGGCGATGCGCATGGCAGGCGAGCACAACGCGCTCAACGCCACCGCCGCCGCCGCGCTGGCGTATGGGCAGGGCGTGAGCAAAGAGGCAATCGTCGAGGCGCTGGCGACTTTCAAAAGCGTCAAGCGCCGCATGGAGGTGCGCGCGCAAATTAACGGCGTCATCATCATCGAAGATTTCGCGCACCACCCCACGGCCATTCGCGAAACGCTGCGGGCGCTGCGTTCCGTTTACCCGCAAGCGCGACTCTGGGCTGTGTTGGAACCGCGCTCGAACACGCTGCGCCGTAAGGTTCTCGAAGCCGACCTCATCAAGAGTCTGCGCCTTGCCGACCGCGTCGTGCTCGCCGGTGTCTATCAGCAGCAGAGCATCCCCGACGCCGAGCGCCTGCATCCTGAAGAGGTTGTCCGCGCGCTCAACGCTGCCGGAACCCCCGCCGAACTCTGTCCAGATGTCGAAGCCATCGTCAACCGCATCACGCCGCAACTGCAATCCGGCGACGTGGTAGCGATCCTTTCCAATGGCGGATTCGATGGCATTTATGAGAAACTTCCCCTGCGGCTCAAAGAACTTCAGGGCTGACTTAGCGGAAAGATTGGCATGATCTCTTTTTTCATCTTCATGGCCACGATGGTCGTCATCGGAATCCCCACGGCGCTGCTCTTCATTCCATGGTGCGCGTTGACGGGCAACGTGTTGCCGCTCTACAAGGGCACGCGCTTCATGCTCTCCAGCAGTTGCTGGATGGCCGGGGTGCGCTTCCACGTCGAAGGCCGGGAGCGCATCCCCCGCGACCGAGCGTGTATCTTCATGGCCAATCACGTCTCCAACCTGGACCCGCCGGCGCTGATCTCGCTGATTCCGGGGCGCACCTCGGCCTTTATGAAGCGCTCGCTGATGCAGTTGCCCATCCTGGGAACCGGCTTTCGCCAAGGAGATTTTATTGCGGTGGATCGCTCCGGCAGCCCTGTGGACGCGGAGAAGAGCGTAACCGCAGCGAGCCGCGTTCTCGCCAAAGGCGTGCACATGACCACGTTTGTTGAAGGCACGCGCTCGCCGGACGGCCGTATGCTTCCCTTCAAGAAAGGCCCCTTCTATCTGGCCATGAGCTCCGGCGCGCCTTGCATCCCGGTTTCCATTCATGGCACTGAGAGCATCCAGGGCAAAGGCAGTTTGCGCATTCATCCGGGGACGGCGCACGTAATTTTTCATTCGCCCATCGACCCGGCCGGCTTCGCCACGCGCGACGAGCTGATGCAGGCGGTTCGCGCGGCCATCGCCTCCGGGCTGCCGGAGTGGATGCGGAGGTAGAGGTACTCATGCTAGTCTCGCTCTTCGTGATCGTCGTCATTCTCGCATTGAGCATTCCCGCGGCGGCGATCTTCATTCCGCTGGCCGCGCTGACCGGCAAGATCGAACCGCTCTACTCCGTGACCTGCTTCATTGTCCGCACCGGCTTTGCCGCAGCCGGCATCCGCGTGCGGATGGAGGGGTGGGAGCGGGTTCCCGCCGGCCGGGCGTGTATCTTCATGGCAAATCACGTCTCCAACCTCGACCCGCCGGCGCTGATTTCGTGGATGCCGGAGCACACGGCCGCCTTCTCCAAGCGCTCGGTGATGAATCTTCCCGTCTTCGGCTACTGCCTCAAACTGGGCCAGTTCATTCCCGTGGATCGGAGCGGCGACGCGGCCAGCGCCAAGCTGAGCGTTGCCGCGGCTCAGCGCATACTGGAAAAAGGCACCCACATCACCACGTTTGTCGAGGGCACGCGTTCCAAAGACGGGCGCCTGCTGCCCTTCAAGAAAGGCCCATTCTATCTGGCGATGGAGACCGGAGCGCCGTGCATTCCCGTCTCGATTTACGGGACGGAGACGCTGATGGCCAAGGGCAGCTTCGCCATCAAGCCTGGAACGGCGCACATTGTCTTCCACGCGCCCGTTTATCCCAAGGACTTTGCCACCCGCGATGAACTCTCCGAAGCCGTGCGCACGGCCATCGCCTCCGGCCTGCCGGAATGGATGCGCGGATAAGATAACAGGAGAGGGTACGGTGAATACTAAATGAAAAAGAAATTGCTCATCGCGTTGTTAGGAATTTCAGCAGCGCTTGTTCTTTTTGCGATATATGCCAATCTGCAGATCCACGCGACCCAGGCGGAGCAAGCCCAGGCTCTCGCCGGGGATGGCCTGATCGTTCATCCCATGGGAACGCTCAATCATGCCATCACCATTCATCGCCCTCCTCGTGAAGTCTGGCCATGGCTGGTTCAGTTGGGATCTCATCGCGCCGGATGGTACTCCTACGACTTCATCGATAACGGCGGCCGCCACAGCGCGGAGCGCATCCTGCCGCAGTACCAGGACATTCATGTTGGGGATGTCTTTCCCGCCCTCCCCGGAGCGAAGGACGTATTTGTTGTTGCGCAGTTTGAACCGGAAAAGAATCTGGTGCTGTCCTGGCGGCTGCCCAATGGCAAGTATCAAACCACCTGGGCCTTCATTCTTGAACAACCGTGGCCCGGTCAAACTCGCCTGCTCGTGCGTGGCCGCGTGGCCTCCGGTTATCGCCCCTACGGCCTGCCGGAGTGGCTTGCGGTGCTCCTCGCCCGCCCGGCGCATTTCATCATGCAGCGAAAACAACTACTGGACATCGCGCAGCGCGCTGAAGCATATCCCGCTCGCTAAAGTATATCTATCATTCGTGTAATGCTGGCCCCGAGCCCCACTTCTCGGATATGGGAATCTACGCTCTGAACGTAGTCGAAGGGGTGGATCCTTACGGCTGCACCACAGCGTTGTAACCGTCGTTGGTCAGCTTCTCGCGCATCGCGTTGGCTTCGCTGAGGTTGTTGAACGGGCCGATCCGCACGTGGAACTGCCCGTCGGTGGCGTCAAGGCTGACGGCTGGCTCAAAGCCCCGCTTGCGCAGCGCGCTGATCAGCACATCCGCGTCCTCCTGGTGCGAGAGGGTAGCAATCTGAACCATCAGCGCTGGGGCTGTCTGGGTGGAATTCGCGCCGTTGGCAAAAGTCGAGCCGGGAGTCGGCGCAGCGGCGGCCCCGCCGGCGCTGGATATTACAGCCGTGGGCAGGCTCTCCGCCGCGGCTTTCGGCTTGGGAAGCGAGCTGGACGCCTGCGAAACGGCTCCCGTGCCGGAGGTTTGGCCGGCGACCGGGGAATCATGGCTGCCGCGTCTGCCCATAGAGTAGCCCAGCCCGAAGCACAGGCCGCACAGCAGCGCCAATCCAACAAACAGGGCAGCCACCATCATTGGACCCAGCGTCAGCTCCGCGTCGCACCCCCGCTTGATCGGCGTAAGCTCTTCTTCATCAATCACTTCGTGCATGGATCGTTCTCCAGACTCCAGCGAAATTGCGGCCATGCCCGGCTCTTGGCATCAAGCCGCATCGCCTGCATCTCACGCAAGTATCTTCGCATTTTTCCGCGATAGGCTGCGAAAAATGAGACGTGCAAATTTCACGCTAAAAGTCACGCAACCTTTTTCACTCACGCGCATCTACACATATAACAAGCAGAGGCTTCCACGCACCACTTCACCACCCAAGAAAGAGTTCCACTCCTTCTTGAAGGTCTTGTACAGACCTCTTCTCAGAAACCCTCCCCCCTGCCCCCCTCCTTTTAAGCCTCTAGAGCGGGCCTGCCGGAAGGCAGGCCCTTTCGCTCTTCTGCTGCCGGATAGAATTGAAGCCAGATGCGCTCCTCCTCCACTCCAAAGACTCGCCCCGAATCTGACCTCCAGGCGCTCGACGCACTGTTTGAGCAGGTGGGCCTCCAACGCAAGTTGCGCAGTAAGGCCGCAGGCGTCACACAGCGCATGAGATTCACCCACGCGGCACAGCTGGTACTCATCCCCGCCGCGCCGGTTCCCCGCGTCGCTTCGAATGGTGTCGAATGGCTGCCGGTTGAGGGCTGGGAGAAGCACGGCTGGCTCTGGCACGGCTTCAGCACCCGCCGCGGCGGCCTCAGCCGGGCCTATTGCGCAGACGATGCACCGGGCGAGCTGAATCTGGGCTTTACCGCCGCCGACGGCCGGGAAACCGTGCTCCGCAATCGCCGCCTACTGGCCGAAGCGATCACCGGCGACCCGACCACGCCGCTGGCTGCACTTAAGCAGATTCATTCCAACAAGATAGCTCTTGCCGGCGCCGCGGATACAAGCCGGAAGCAACCGTGGAAGCGCGGGGTCCCAGGCGACAGGTCTTCGTCGCTGGGGTGCAAAGCCGATGGCCTGATGACCGATGAACCCGGTCTGCTGCTCGCTATTCAGACCGCCGACTGCATCCCGGTGCTGGTGGCCGACCGCAAGCGCCGCGCGGTGGCCGCATTCCACGCCGGTTGGCGCGGCACGGTCAAGCGCATCGTCGAGAGCGGTGTGGGCCGCATGAGGCTGGAGTTCGGCTCCCGGCCTGAGGATTTGATTGCCGCCATCGGTCCCGGCATCGGCCCCTGCTGTTACGCCGTGGGCGAAGACGCGCTCTCCGAATTCGAGTCGCAGTTTGCCTATGCCCTTGAGCTCTTCCGCGAGGTCTACGATGCCGACCCGGTACGCACAAAGTATCCGATGCTTTTTCTTACGCAGCGCGCGCCCGGCCACACGTCCATAGGCCCCAGCCTGCATTTGAATTTAATCGAAGCCAACCGCCGCCAGTTGCTGGCAGCGGGACTCAAGCCCAGAGCAATCCAAACAGTAGGCGGCTGCACAAGCTGCCAGCGGGAGCTTTTCTTCTCCCATCGCGCCTCCCAGGGCCATGCCGGACGCATGATGAGCGTGATCGGCATCCGGCCGGACGCTCGATAAACTCGGTGCCCAAGCTCAGTAGCGGGGTTCGTGGTTTCCCATTTCCCAGAATCGGAACCTGGGACACCAAGATTTATGGTTTGAAAAAAAAAACGCAGGACGACTACTGCTTCTTGAGAACGGCAGCGTTCTTTTCGTCGGAGAGAATGACCGACTCCAGGTGGCGGAAGTCCGCGGCACGGGTCGCGGGCAGTTCGACCTGGCGTACGGCGTATTCGCGCTCGTAGTGGAGAAGATTGCCTTTGGCCGAGACCGAAGAGTGGTAGCTGGCGAAGTCGAGGTCGAGCGAGACCGGATCAGGAGTCTCATCGACGGCGTAGCCGGAGGGGATGGCGATGTCGAAGCTGTCGCGCCAGCGGCCGGTGGCGTTGAGGTCGATGGGATAGATGCGCGGCTTATCGTCGAAGGGCAGGGCTAAGGAGCCGACGACGCGCGGGCGAACGAGCACCAGCGGACCGGCCTGATGGGAGTATTGGCGCACCGTCACCTTGTAGTGGAGTTCGATGTGCTTGTCGAGCCCGGATGGCTCGATGAATTCAAAAGAATCGAGCGTGACGCCGGGAAGGCTCTCGGCGATCTTCTTTTCCAAATATTCGCGGCGCTCCTTCTCATCGGTTTCCTTAATCAAATAGCGAACTTCAGCGCCAGCCGATCCGGATTGTGAAGAGTCCACGGAGCCGGTCAGCGTGCCGTCGGCTGAAAGCGTGAATACGCCTTTTCGCTCCTGTGTGCTGGCCTCAGGGTTCAGCACGGGAAGCGCGATGATCTGGCTGGCCGGGCCGGCGGCCAGGATTCCGTAACTGCCTTGCTCGTAATAGGGCAAATTGCCGACGGGAGTGCGTTGATTGGTGGGGTCGAAGATGAGATAGCGCTTGCCGTCTTTGGCTTTGGCAATAGCCTTGAGGCGCGGGTCTTGAACATCGGCGGGAATCTCTATGGCGGTGATCATGTGGTTGCCTTCCAGCGAGGGCGCATCGGGGTCGACGATGTCGCGGCGGTCGTCCACGGGCATATAAAAAGCATGAATTCCGGCCACCTGCAACATGGAAATCAGCAGCGTTGTCTTGTCCTTGCAGTCGCCGTAGCGGTTGCGGTAGATATCGGCCGCATGGTTGGCCTGCAAGCCGCCGATGCCGCGCATGACGATGAAGTAGCGGACATTTTTCTGGATGTACTCGGTGATGCGGCTGAGTTTGGTGTAAAAGTCCGGCGCGCCGGCGATGATGCTTTGCGTCTGGGCGGTAATCTCCGGTGACGGGTCGGGGCGGTTGGCCTCAAGTTTGGTGACCCACTGGCCGATGGCGCGCCACTGATTGTCCTTGCCTTCGACGGCGGCATCGCCCCACTGGACGGACATGCGCGCGGCGAGCGCCTGCCATTCCGGACCGGAGCGCAGCTCGCGCAGATCGAGGGCAGGCATATCTTTGATCTCCCAGCGCCAGTGGTTGGGCGCGACCTCGACCGGCTTGACGGGCGGGAATCTGTGCCATGCCTCGGAGTGGGCGCGGCCGGCGGGTAGATCGACTTCGAGGGCCTGAAAGACGACGGGGATGCTCGTCTGGATGCCCCAGACCGTCTCTTGAAGATACGGTTCAAGCAGTTCCTCGGACTCGCAGATTACGACCGCGCCCACATCGGCAGCCGGGGGATGGACGACCCGTGCCTTGCGGGTAGAGAGCATGATCGGAATGCCGGTGTCTCCCACATCGGCGAAATCGGTGTCCTGGGCCTGATACTGCTTTTCGTCGGCAGCGATGGTCCAGGCGTGAAAGTAGTTGACCTTCTCGTCCACATCATAGGAGACGCCGCACACCGCATCGTGGCGTCCCTGCGGCTTGAGGATGCGCTTAACGATGCGCTCGCGCTCCACGGCGCGTCCCTGATCGTCAACGGTCTCGACGTACTCATCGAAGAGAATCACCGCGGCTGCGTCCCGGGCGTAATCGGGAGTGTGAGTCTTGTAGGCATCCAGGCCCCACTGCGGAACTGGCTGCTTGTCACTGCCGCCAAACAAACCGGCGTGACTGGGCGCGCAGGCGCAGAGAAGAAGGGCGGCCAGCAGGAGGCGGCCGGAGAGAGCTTTGAAAGAGAGCGGCTTTCCCATAATCAGTTTCCTTGGGCAACGGGAGTGCGGGTGAGAACGAGTTGCTGTTGATCGGCGGCGGCGACTTTCTGGTAGAAGGCGCGGAGATCCTGGTACTCCTCCGGCTTGGCGAAGGTGAAGTTGCGATAGAGCTTGCGCACGACGGTCACCTGGCCGGGCGCAACCGTCGTTTTGGTGTTGAAGACCGTGTGCTGCGGCCACGAGATATTGGCGTCCACGGGCGCGCCTTCCACCGTGAATCCCTCCGGTAGGTGATAGGTCATCTGCTCCAGGACCGTCTCGCCATAGTGCATATCAACTGAAGTCAGCCGCTTCTCCTGCTCCACAAATGGATGCTTGGCGCGCGTCTCAAAGAAGAAAGCGGGCAAGATGAGGCGCTTGGAGGTTGCCGCGCCCATCGAACCCTGCGCTTTGACCACGGCGATCAGATTCGCGTAGGGATCGTCGAGTCCGGCGAAGTGATCGACATGCGCCTCGACGCCGTCGGGCATGAGCAACTCCAGCGAATGGTCATACCGCTTCTTCACCTCCGATTCATCGTTCGTGAGGGCTAGCTGACGCCAGTACAGCGCCTCCTGGCCGGTCATGGCGATGCGGAAGCTCGCGGTCAGGCCGCCATGGACATCCAGCGTAACGTCGCCGAACCGAAAAATCTTGTTATCAGGATAGAGCTGGGTGGCGGAGGTCACGGTATCGGCGCCCTTGGCAGACTGGCCGATCCCGCCGGCGCTGGAGTGATGCCAGCTGATCGTCTGGAAGGGGCACATTTTTTCGCCGGGATCGAGTTCGATCTCCTTGCCGCCGGCGCTGAGAACCACCAGAGTATCGTCGAGCTGATTCAGAGAGAGATAAGTGGGGTCAAAGACACCCCGCTGGCGGTCAACTACACTTTCGGCGTATGCTGTGAGCCCCGCGGCGCGCAGCATCGCTAGATAAAGCAGCGCAATCTCATCGCTGGTGCCGCTCTTCTGGTTCCAAATGTCTTGGGCGTGCCGTACATCCTTCAAATTGAGGCGCTTGCGCTCGGCTTGGGATTTTGTGCGGGAATAGTCGGTGTTATCAAGAGCCTGGACGGCAATATAGAGTTTCCAGGCTTTGTCCAGCTCACTGTCGGCGGGCGCGGTGAGGGTGGCGACCGTTTCCTTGAGTCCCTTGGAAGGCTCGGCAAAGCGATCCACGTCCTTTGACCAGAGCTTGGCGTCTTCTTTCCAGAAGTTCTCAGCGCTGTTGGCGTCTTTGAAATAGAACTGCACACGATAAAGCAGGCTGTCGATGGGTGGCATGAATTCTTCGTCGGGGGCTGCCGGGATGTCATTCATTTCGAGGCGGAAGACTCCGGCAACGTCTGGATTAATCGGTTTGTTAACGGGCAGTGAGGACCACCAGATGAGACTGGTGAGGTATGCGCCGCTCATATCGGGGGCGCGAAAGATGAAGCGCTCGTTGTGGACAAAGTAGCGATGCTGCACCTCCCATTTGGGCATAAAGGCCGGGGTAATCCGATAACTGTATTCAAGGATGCTGCCGACCTCGACGCTGGGCAGGTTGAAGACCTTTTGGTTGACCTGAAAATCATAACCCTGTTTGCTTCTCATCTTGTCGACTAGCAGGTCTTCGGGCTTGCCGGTGAGCGGGATGATGGTTCCATCCGAATGGATCGTGCGGGCCTGGATGAACTCGACCTTGGAGAAGTCGCGAACGTATGGGATTTCGACGGTAGCCAGTTCCTTGCCTTTTTCCTGCAGCACCTTGATGCGCGCGTAATAATTGAACCAATCGTGGTGGCTGTCGCAATCCTCGGCGATGTTGAGGTAGACGGCGGCCGCGCCCGGCGCCTTGGGGTCGTCGGTCATCTTGAGTTCTTCCGGTGTGGGCGTCTGGAATTGCGCGCGCAGAAGAACCGGTGAGGCGATGACAGAAAGCAGTAGAAGAATGCGAACGGGAGCGGAAATCCGCATGATTTTTCACTTCCTTACGGAGAATTAGTAGCAGTTCCTGGACAGCGTTATTGGTTGCGGAGATTCTACATCGGCGGGAAGGCGGTGTCGAGGACGATTCTGTTTGGCAAGTCTGCGAGTCAGCGGGTCAGCGCGCCGGGCGGGCTCCGAGGAGGGAGGAGACGAGGGCGATAGGCAGGCCGACGACGTTGAAGTAGCAGCCTTCAATGCGGGGAATCCAGCGGGCGGCGCGGCCCTGGATGGCGTAGGCGCCGGCCTTGTCCATCGGTTCGCCGGTGGCGATGTAGGACTCGATCTCTTCGTCGGAGAGGGTGAGGAATTGGACGGCGGTGGATTCGGCGGCGACTTCAGTAGAGGTTGCGGTGACCAGCGCGACTCCCGTGAGAACGCGATGAGTGCGTCCGGAGAGCAGGCGGAGCATCCGGGCGGCGTCTGTGGGGCTTTCGGGCTTGCCGAGAATGTGGTCGTCGAGGGCGACGGTGGTGTCCGCGCCCAGCACCTGCGGTGCGGCAGACGCTCGCTGGTCGTTCGCAAGAGTTTTTGTGAATTTCCCGGTCTGGTAATCAGGATCTGGGAGACCCATGATTTCGTTGAAGACGGCCTGGGCTTTTTCGCGGGCGAGGCGGGTGACATAGGCGATGGGGTCTTCGTTGGGATAGGGCTCTTCGGGGATATGGGCGGGATGAACCTCGAAGGAGTAGCCGGCCTGGGCAAGAAGTTCGCGGCGGCGGGGCGAAGCGGAGGCGAGGATCAGCATACTGGGATTATTGCAGGGATAGCAGTCAATTCGGCAGCGCGGGGTTCATGGTCTCCCCCCTAAGCGTAAAAACAAAGACGCGCCGAGGGTGGGGCACCTATTGAAGGGTTAATGCAATTTTCAAACGGTGAGGCCGGTTTGCAGGCCTGCGGGTGTGGCGATGCCCCAGGCCATGGCGGGGGTGTTGTGGGCCAGGCCGAAGCGGCCGTCGGGGCCGAGAAGGATGATGCCGCCGTGGCCGCCGAGACGGTTGTAGAGGTAGGCGATGGCTTCCTGCGCGGCAAGTTCGGGGGCGGTGCCTGTGGAGACGCGGTCGGTGGCCCACTTGCCCAGAACCAGCTTCATGATGGGTTCGCCCCAGCCGGTCAGTGAGACGGCTGCGGAGAGATTGTCGGCGTAACAGCCGCAGCCGATCAACGAGGAGTCGCCGACCCGGCCGGGAGTTTTGTTGAGGGTCCCTCCGGTGGAGGTGGCGGCGGCGAGGTTGCCGCGGAGGTCGAGGGCGACTGCGCCTACTGTATCGTGGGAGCCGAATGTGTCCAAATCATCCGGAAGCGCGGTCTCCGGGCCTTTGTCGTCTTGCAGGGTTTGGCCGGAGAAGGACTCGTCGGCGAGTCCTGCGGCCTGTCGAGCCTGGGCCTGGGCGAGGCGTTCGCGTTCGCGGTCGAGAACAAGCTCAGTGTTCTCGATGAGGGCCATGCCGTGGGCGTGGGCGAATTGCTCCGCGCCTTGGCCGACGAAATAGACGTGGGGGCTTTTTTCCAGGACCAGGCGGGCGGCCTGAATGGGGTTGCGCAGGCGCTCGACGCATGCCACGCCGCCGGCCTTCATGCGCCCGCCATCCATCAGCAGGGCGTCGAGCTGGACGCGACCGTCGGAGGTGAGAAAGCTGCCCCTGCCAGCGTCGAAGGCGGGATCGTCTTCAAGGACGGTGACTGCGGCTTCGACGGCATCCAGAGCCGATTCGCCGCGCGAGAGGACGCCGTAGCCGGTTTCCAGCGCGTGGCGGACTCCGGCTTGGTGAGCGGCCGCGGCCTCGGCGGGGATGGCCCATGCGCCGCCGTGCACGAGAAGCGTGGGTGAATGGAGTGCGGAAGTCGTCACCGGATTATCGTAGATCATTGCGGCGGCGGAGTGTGCATCTCCGCGACTTCGAGCCGCTCGCCGGGCTTGAGGTAGCCCTTGCGGCGAAACCAGTCTTCCATGGCCGGCTGGAGGCGCGAGAGAGGAACGCGCGTCCCGGCTTCCAGCACTCCATCGGCTACGGGCAGCGTGTCGTCGAAGACGGCATCGTTGGTGAAGTTGCGCATGGCGAAGTTGTCGATCCAGCCGATGGGGCAGGCGTGGCGTATGCCGGTCGCGTCGATGCGCTGAATGGAGAGTTTGCGCGCGTACATACCTTCCACTGTACCGGAAGCGGCGATGTGCGCGGCAACCGGGCTACGGCTTCTTCTCCAGCACGACCCTGGATTCCTTGCCCTGCTCGGCCTCCACATGAAAGCGCTGGAAGCTGTAGTTGCGCATGGTCTCGTGCTGGCGAATGCCCTTGACCAGAAAGAGACGCACCGCCAAGGTGCTCTCGCCGCCAGTGGGAAACCAAATCTCGCCATTCACCGGCGCCTGATCGAAGTGAATGCTGGAGCCTTTTTCGATATTGGCGACGAGTCCCCCGGCGACATGAAAGTTGTCATTGAAGGTGACGTCCATATGTGCCACTTCGCGGTCGGCCTCATCCACCCACATGGTTCCCTGTATTTTCTTGGAAGCATCTTCGACTATGCCGTGCGTCTTGGCGTCCTTGCGTCCCACAAAATCAAAGACGATCGTGGGCCGGCCGCGATAGTCCTCGCGCCGCGGATTGCGCACATCCATCACCTCCAGTACATCGCGCAGCGTGATCTCGTTCTTCTCTTCCTTTTTTGTCTCCGGCTGCTGCGCCTTTTCGACAGCCTTGGTGACGCGCTCGGTCTCCTTCTGCTGTTCGCTCTCATCCAGCGGCTTGCCATCCTTCTTTACCCGCCGGAAGATCTCGTGGCCGTTGACGAAGAAGATCTCTACCTCGCGCGTCTCCGTCTTGGTCACATGGCCTTTGGCGTCGATATCTTCCGTGGTCTGCGACGAGGTGTAGGTGTAATTCTCGCGCACTTTGTCGAGCTGCTTCTGATGCTCGTCAACCTCTTTCATCAGCTGATGAATATCCGGCAGAGGCTTCGCGGCCGGCTGCTGCGCCTGCGCGGGCAATAGAGGCAGAAGAAGAGCGGCTAGCGGGAAGAAGCGTCGAGCAAACAACATGAAGTCAAATCCTCTTGGATGAATTGTATCCGGCGCATAACGGCCACCGGAGGAGATATTGTCTTTGACCCGGCGCACCGGGAAAGGTTGCGGCATCGGAAATGGATCGACGTTCGATCTTGATGTAGCAGACCGGTTGCGGTTGACAGCGCCCTCGCCGCTGCCTAGAATTAGAGAGGAGAAACTTGCGCTTTTGCTGTTCTAAACGCTAGAAATATCAAGAGTTGGTCGGTTTTATCCGGGGCGCGGGCATCACCGCGGACGAGCCCGGACGGAGAGCGGGGAAGATGCCTGATGCGCGCGTCAGTCCGCGAGAGCGGCTGGTGCTTACGGCCATCATCGAGCAGTACATCGCGACCGGCGAACCGGTGGCCTCGCAGGCTGTCGCCCGATATTTCTCCCATCAGGAGGGCTTGAGTTCTGCCACCATCCGCAACGTGATGGCTACGCTGGGCGAGACCGGCCTGCTGGAGCAGCCGCACACCTCGGCCGGCCGGGTGCCGACCGCCGCTGCCTTCCGCTTCTACGTCGAACAGATCACCCAGCCGGGTCCGATGGCCGCGCTGCCGCAGGGAGCGAAGGCGCCGTTGCCGATGAGCGAAGCGCGGCGCGGCCAGATCGAGGAGAGCTTCAGTGGCGTGACCAGCAGCAATGACTACCTGGAGCGCACCTCGCATGTGCTGGCGCTGCTGTCCAGCGGGCTGGGCGTGGCGCTGGCCTGCTCGACGGCCAGCCAGGTGCTGGAACACATACACTTTTCGCGGCTCTCGGTGGGGCGCGTGCTGGCCGTGCTGGTCACCGAGGCCGGCGCGGTGCAGGACCGCGTGCTGGTGCTGGACCGCGAGTTGACGCACCTGGAGCTGGAGACGGCGGCGCGCTACCTGAACGAGAACTTTCGCGGCTGGCCCATCGAGCACATCCGCGCCGAAGTGGCGCGCCGCGTGGAGCTGGAGCAGGCCGCTTATCATCAGATGCTGGCCTCGGTCGAAGAGCTTTGCCGCAAGGGCGCGCTGGCCGCGGGCGAAGCCGGGCCGGCGATTTATGTGGAAGGAATGGCCAACCTGATTGCCGCCGAGGCAGACCGCGAACGGCTGCGCCAGATGCTGTTGGCCCTGGAGACCAAGCAGCGGCTGGTGGAACTGCTGACCGCCTACGTGGACGGACACCAGCAGGAGGTGCGCGTGGTGGTTGGCCTGGATTTGATGGGACAGGATGAGATTTCGCGCGCCATGCAGGATCTGGTGCTGATTGGCGCGCCGGCCCGGCTGGGCGGTGCCAACCGGGGCACAGTGGCCGTGATCGCGCCGACCCGCATCCAGTACCAGGAGATGATCCAGGCGGTGCGCTACATTGCGCGCCTCTCTGAGCGCCTGCTGGAAGTTCCCGCCGACGAGGGGTTGAGGGTGTAAGAGGCCCTGAATGGAACTCGCGCCGCTCCCGGCAAGCAAATGAGAAGCCGGCAAACGCCGCGCGAATTATCATGGAAACAGATGCGAGGAAATTTGCGGAGAATGCATAAAAACATGTCAGAAGAGAAGAAAGAATTGCGACTGCTGGAGAAGCTGAAGGGCGAGCAGGCCGCCGTGCCGCTAGAGCTGGCGGATGTAACCTCAGGCGAGCCGGAGCAGTCCTCCGGCCCGGAACCGGTCCAGGAGCCGCCAGTCAGCCGCGCGGAATTCGACCTGCTAAAGGCCGAGCGCGACCAACTGCTCGACCGGCAGGCCCGCCTGCAAGCCGAGTTTGAGAACGCCCGCAAGCGGGGCGAGCGCGAGCGAATTGCCGACCGCGACTATGCCACCGCGAATGTGATCGAGAAGTTTCTGCCGGTGATGGACCATTTCGAGATGGCGCTGAAGGCCAGCGCCACGGCCGAACAGTTGCGCTCCGGCGTCGAGTTGATTGTGAAGCAGATGGAAGACGTTCTGCGGCAGTTGCAGGTGACGGCGATTCCAGCGCTGGGCGAGGAGTTCGACCCGCGCCACCATGAGGCGCTGGGCTCGGTCGAGCGCGCCGACCTGCCCGACCAGCACGTAGCCGAGGAGATTCGCCGCGGCTACAAGTTGCGCGACCGGCTGCTGAGGCCGTCCCTGGTGCGCGTGGCGTCCAACCCCAAACAGATTAGCGAATAGGATTTAATAACAGAGTGAGCAAAGCAGACTATTACGAAGTACTGGGTGTCGCGCGCGATGTAAGCGACCAGGAGTTGAAGAGCGCCTATCGCAAGCTGGCGATGCAGCATCATCCTGACCGCAACCCCGGCGACCATGCCGCCGAGGAGCGCTTCAAGCAGGCCAGCGAGGCCTACCAGGTGCTGAGCGACGCCGACAAGCGCGCCGCCTACGACCGCTTCGGCCATGCCGGCGTCAGCGGCGGCGGATCAGGCTTTGGTGGAAACCCCTTCGGCGGCGGCGTGGACATCGGCGACCTCTTCGGCGATCTCTTCGGCGAGATGTTCTCCGTGGGCGGCCCGCAGCACCGCGCCAGCCGCCAGCAGCGCGGCGACGACCTGCGCTTCGATCTGACCGTGGACTTCGAAGCCGCCATCTTCGGTACGGAAACCGAGGTGAAGATTCGCCGCCGGGATACCTGCGACGCTTGCAACGGCAGCGGCAGCGCCTCCGGCCGCGGACCTAAGACCTGCGTCCAATGCCAGGGCCGCGGCCAGGTTCGCTACCAGCAGGGCTTCTTCAGCGTGGCCCGTGCCTGCGGCGCATGCGGCGGCACCGGCCAGGTGATCGCCGATCCCTGCCTCGCCTGCCGCGGCGAGACCCGCGTGATCAAGGAAATCAAGCTCAACGTGAAGGTACCGCCCGGAGTGGAGAACGGAACCCGCATCCGTTACAGCGGCGAAGGCGACGCCGGACGCGCCGGCGCTGCCAAGGGCGACCTCTATGTGGTGCTCGCCATCCGGCCCCATGAGTTCTTTGAGCGCGACGGGCACAACCTGCATTGCGTTATCCCCATCAGCTTTCCCCAGGCCGCTCTGGGCGCGGAGATCGAGATTGCCGCCATCGACGGCCCGGTCCCGCTGAAAATTCCTGAGGGCACACAGAGCGGACGCGAGTTGCGCGTGCGCGGACGCGGCGTCCCGATTCTCAACGGCAAGGGCAACGGCGACCTGATCGTCAAGGTGATGATCGAGATTCCCCGCAAACTCAACCGCGCCCAGCGTGAACTGGTCAGCCAGCTGGCCGAGTCCATGGCCATCGAGAACAAGCCCGCCTCGCCGAGTTTGATTGAGAAGATGAAGGATCTGTTCGGCTAGGTACCTATTTCCTATCCCCTACTTCGCCTTCACATCCCAATCGAAGCTGATCTGCGAGATCATCTCATTCAACTTTTCCACGGCGGCCTTCTTCTGCAGCTCCAGGTCGGCGGTCTGCTTGCGGGTGGATTGCAGCAGGTCTTCGGCGCGGTTCAGCTCTTCGACGAAGCGCTTGGCCGCGTCGTTGCCCTTGAGCGCGGTCAGGTTCTCGCGGTCGCGGGCCTCGTCGGCGGAGGCGGTCTCTTCCGTCTGCTTGGATTCCTTGATGCGGCGCTCCAGATCGGCGAGCGCAGACTGCGCATCGATCACCGGCTTCAGCTTGTCGAGCGCATCGGGCACGCGCTTGACCAGGTCGAGCAGATAGACAGTCTCCTGATCGTCGCCGTTCAGGTGAACAACTGTGTGCTCCGGCCCGCGCTCGCGCACTTCCAGCTTCTCCGTTGAATGTGCAGGGACCGGCAGCCGGAAGCGGTAAAGACTCGGCGTGCTCTCGGCGGGCTTCAAGTCGCCGTCCAGCTCCCAGCCGTTGGTACGGCGTGGATGCTCGATCAGCACATCGCGGGTTCCGTCCGAGGAGTTGATCGCCGAGTAGGTCTTGGAATCCACATTCATATAGGTCTCGACGATCACGCCCTTGCTGATCTGCACATGATGCAACGTGCGCAGTGTGCTGTTGTCGGTCACCTTCACGCGGACGGCCTGATCGGCGGCATAAGAGAGCAAGCGCCGCTCGCCGGGATGAATCGGATCGAGCAGGCCCTCGCCGGCAAACTCGCCGGATTCGAAGATCGAAAAATTGCCTGAGTCGAGCGTTAGCTTGGATTTGTTCTCCAGCCAGACCGCGCGCAGCGGCGTCGGCTCCTTCTCGCTCCAGATAGAAACGTGCTCGGCGGGTAGCTCCTGTTGCAGGATGGGCACCATCGCCGATTCGTTTTTGTGGATCGTGACCGGCTGCGTGAGCGCGTACTCGAAGAAGTCGTCGAATGCGTTGGTGGTGACGTCGCCTTCCTTGTAGGCGTCGCTGGCTCGGACAATATAACCGCCGCCAACACCATGACCAGTTCTGGCCAAATCGGCAAAGTTCCTGTTTTCTGTCGCGATGTTGGAAATCTCTTCGTTGGAAACAAGTGTGGAAACCACATTGGAATCAGTTTGCACTGTCAATGCATCCGCACTAACCGTTTGAGATTTTTGCTTCTTGGCGCGTTCTGGGAGTCCGGCGCTTACACCAAGGCCCAGTGCTGCGAGGGCCGCGAAGTTCCTGTTCTCCGCCGCCTCATGCGTCTGCGGCGTCAACTCCGACTCAGTGGCAATCGGAATCTCCACGCGCCGCGTGTAGATCGGCTGCGAGAGCGGCTGGATGAAACTCTGCGGCGCTCCGGCCACCAGCGACAACTGCACATTCTCCCAGTCCGCGCCGACGGTGTTATCGACGACCGCCCAGCCCTGCATCGTGGCGCTGCCGTTGGGCGTGCGCGGGAAGACGATGCGATAGGTGGACTTCCAGACCGGAACCTCGCTGATGTAACTGACGCGCAGCTCGCGCTGGTCAACCCCAAGCGCGTCGAGCGTCAGATGGCGCAGGCCGTTGGCGTGGGTGGTCGAGAGTAGTTCCAGATAACGGTCGAGCTGACCTTGCAGATTGGCGTCGAGCGGGCGCACGCTCAGCGCCGGAGTCAGCTCGATGACCCGCACCGCGCCCGTCGTTGCAACCAGCGTCAGATAATATTTGTTGATGGATGTGTCGGCTTCGCCCATCTTCTCGTTGCGCGACTCGATGGAGAGCAAGCGGCCGGTGATCGGCCCGCCCGCGGCTCCGGTGACCTCGACCCGCTGGCCGCGCAACGCCAGAAACAACTCGGTGGAGTTGGGGTCGTCGGTCATGCCCAGCGAGAGCGATTTGAGCTGCTCGGCGAGCGGTGTCGTCGAGTTGTAGTTGACCCCGGCGACGCGTCCGCCGCCTTCGTCCAGCACGGTGAGCGATTGCAACACGTCGTTCAACTGCGGCGAGGTAAAGTCGATAGCCACACGCTGATTGCCGGTGACCGTGCCCGCGTGCTCGAAGTAGCCGACGCCGTTCTTGTAGAGGACGACCTTGCGGACGGGCAGGTCCTTGACCACCCCAGGCGCCTGCGGTGCGGCTAACTGCGGCGCCTGCTGTGCGGCGGGCTTGACTTTAGCTTGGGAGCCAGCCGGAGACTGCGCGGCCAGCGTCACGGTGAAGGCGGCGAGACAGAAGACGGCGAAAGAACGGCGCACAAAGCCTCCTCGGAGCAACCAACAAGAAACTCTATACCCTTAGACCCCGGTGCGCGCAAAATGGTTCCCATCCGGAAATGAATTCGCCGGCCCGAAGATGCACAATAGAGGGTTGGAATTTTGGAAGTCAGTGGAGAGAGACAGATGAGCAGCGTCAAGGTCGTAGCATTCAACGGCAGCGCGCGCAAGGGAGGGAACACCTCCATCCTGCTGCGCACAGTTTTGCAGGAGTTGGAGAGCGAAGGGATCGGTACTGAACTGATTGAAATGAGCGGAATGAAGATTCACGGCTGCTTGTCCTGCCGCCAATGCTCGACCAACAAGGATCGCCGCTGCGGGCAGAAGGGCGACGACGGCAATGCACTGATTGCAAAGATAGAGGAAGCAGACGGCATCCTGCTCGGCTCGCCGACCTATGTGGCCGACATTTCGCCGGAGATCAAGGCGCTGATGGACCGCGCCTGCCTAGTTTCCAAAGCCAACGGCAGCCTTTTCCGCCGCAAGGTGGGCGCGGCTGTGGTGGCGGTGCGGCGGGCGGGGGCGATCCACGCCTTCGATTCGCTGAACCACTTCTTTTTGATCAGCGAGATGATTGTGCCCGGCTCGTCCTATTGGAATATCGGCATCGGCCTTCAGCCGGGCGACGTGGAGCGGGACGAAGAGGGCATCAGAACCATGAAAACCCTGGGCCAGAACATGGCGTGGCTGCTGAAAAAGATCAAAGACTAACACAGCCTCTGCAACTGTCCCAGGTGATTGAGATCGTGGCCGGCTATCGTCTCGACGAGAGTCTGGAAGGTCATCGTGCCCCGCTCAGGGTGCGTGACCGGCCTGGCCGCCGCTGCCGGAAGGGCTGAGACAATGAGGCGCAGGTTCCATTGGCGCACGGCACTGAAGGCTTGAAGAGCCTGTTCGGCAGCAATGCCTGGGTAGACTGCGGCCCACTTCTCCTGGTCAAAGGGTTGGATCACCGGCGCATCCTCGGCCAGCGTCTGGCGCAACCGGAAGGCAAAGACAATTTCGCAGTCAGCCAGATGACAGACAATCTCCGCCGGGCTCCATTTGCCGGGGGCTGGCGGAACGGAAGCCTTCTCCGGGCCAATCGCTGCAAGCAGTGAGGAAAGCCGCACGTCCGTCTCGGCAAGAATTGCCTCCAACGACCGTCCGTCCAGGAAGCGGGCATAAGGGTTGAGTTCGCTCATCGATGTAGCCTCCCATATTTCAGAGTTATATCAAATTGCCTCGTGCAGACATTTAATACTCTGTTCTTGTTCCCTGTCACAAGTACTCCGCCACCATGCGCTGCCAGGTGGGCCAGTCGTGGGAGTTTGTTGCATCCCAGATGTGGAGCTGGTGGGGAATCTGGAGGTCGCTGAGGATGCGGTCGAGAGCCTGGTTTTGCGCGAGGCACTGGTCGTCGTGGCCGGTGGCCAGCACGTAGCGGTTTTGGCGGAAGCGGTCGAGGAACCAGGGGTCGGTCAGGTTGGGCAAGTAGTGCGTGGGCAGGTTGTAGTAGCACTCCTGGTCGTAGTAGCCGCCGAGAAAGCTCTTCAGGTCGAAAGCGCCGGAGAGCGAGAGGAAGCCGGTGAAGACGTCGGGATGGCGCAGGGCGATGTTGACCGCGTGATAGCCGCCGAAGCTGCAACCGAGCGAGAGCAGGCGCGGGTCGAAATTCCGCTCGCGGATCAGCGGGAGCAGTTCGTGGAGCAGGTACTCCTCGTAGCGCAGATGGCGAGTGATGCGCCAGCGCGGGGCGTGTGTCCGGTTGTACCAGCTCTCCGCGTCCACAGAGTCGACGCAGGTGAGCTGGAGCTGGCCCGCGTCAATCTTGCCGGCGAGAGCGGCGACCATGCCGCGGTCTTCAAAGTCGAAGAAGCGCCCGCAGGAGGTGGGAAAGACCACGACAGGCAGGCCCGCGTGGCCGAAGATGAGCGCTTCCATCTCCCGTCCCAGGCGGCTTGAATAGCCTTTGTAGTACTCACGAACCATGTGCGCGCGCTCCGCGGCGGAGAAAGAAAGAACCGCCGGTTTCAATTTCATGGTACCGCTCAGGCCGCTGTTGAGGTTACTGTGATCAGTGACGAGCATGCTGATTTGCTTCACAGGCCTGTTTTCGGCGATACTTAGGTGTTGTGTCTTGCGCGACGGGTTCCCCGCGAACAGGTCTTCGTTCGTGGGGTGATCGGTCGGACGCATAGGTCTGGCCCTCAAATGGCCAGGCAAGTCCGAGTCAACCCAAAGGACCCCCAATCCGGGGTCCCCGCGGATAGGTCCACGTCCGTGGGGTGGAAAGAACCACAACAGAGTATCGGAAGTCGAAAGGAACCGTATCCCGTGGTAATGATTCGTTTGGCGCGATTTGGCGCCCCCAAGCAGCCCTGCTACCGCATCGTGGTCATCGAGAAGGACCGCGCCCGCAATGGCCGTTCCATCGAGGTCGTCGGCACATACAACCCTCGCACCGAGCCGGCCACGGTCGATTTGAAGCACGAGCGCGTTGCCTACTGGCGCAGCATGGGCGCGCAGATGACGCCGATTGTCGCCAAGCTGGTGGCCAAGAACCCCGCCCCGGTTGCCGAGCCAGCCGCGGCCTGATTTTTCTCCTCCCCCGGAGCGTGCGAGCGGGCCTTCGAGCCGGCGCGCACATTATTTGCTGAGGATGGGTGCGGGCTGTTACTCTGCGCGCACCGATCCGAATCGTTCATTCTTGTCGCCAATTCCTGAACGTATCCGGTCAGGGGCAGGAGCATGACGCAAAACGCTATGGTCGAAGTGGAAGAACTGGTTCGCGAGATTGCGCGGGCGCTGGTGGATGAGCCGGCATCCGTTGAGGTGGAGAGTGTGGGCCGCGAGGAGAGTACGGTGATCAAGCTCCGTGTGGCGCCGACGGACGTGGGCAAGGTGATCGGCAAGCAGGGGCGGACCGCCCGTTCGGTACGCACGATTCTGGGCGCCGTCAGCATGAAGCTGCATCACCGCTATACGCTCGACATTCTGGAAGAAGACGAGCTCTGAGATGGGCGCTGCCTCCGGGTCCGGCCCCGCTCAGCCGACAGCGGCGCCTGTACCAGAAGACTGGGTTCATCTGGCGCGGATTCGCCATCCGCAGGGGCGCAAAGGCGAGGTCTTCGCCGAGCTTCTCACCGATTTCCCTGAAAAATTTGCTGAACGCAAGCGGCTCTGGCTGTTGGCGGACCCCTCATCTGCAAAACTTGATTCCGGATCGCGTCAAGGCGCAACTTCAATCACGCCACAAGTGTCAGGGCACGACTTCAGTCGTGCCGTAAAAGCTGTAAAATCCGGGCGGGCTTTAGCCCCTGAGGGAACCTCTCTAACCAGCGCCCCTCCCCGCGAAGTGGAACTCATCGCCCATTGGCTGCACAAGGGCGGCATCGTGCTGCACTTTGCCGGAATCGACTCCATCTCGGCGGCCGAGACGCTCAACGGGCTGATCGTGGTGATTCCCCGCTCCGAGCGGGCCGCACTGGGAAAGGACGAAGTTTACATCGGCGACCTGATCGGCTGCGCGCTGATTGACGTGGCGCCTGCCGCTCCGGTCCTGGTCGGCGAGATCGAGAATGTGGACAGGACGGCAGGTCCGGTGGCGCTGCTGGTAGTGCAAGGCGCGGCGGGCGAAGTGCTGGTGCCCTTCGCCAAAAGCTACTTGCGGAGCATCGACCTGGCGGCAAGGCGCGTGGAAATGGCTTTGCCGGGAGGATTGATCGATTTGAATCTTCCAGGAAAAACTTCCCGCGAATAAGCCCGGCCGCAGACCATCTTCAATCGCGCAAAAATCCCGCCTATTCTGTAATCGTTGAGCCCCAGTTGTCCGGCTGCGGAGCTGTGCCGCGAACCTGCTCGATGAAAAGCGGAACCTCTTTCTCGATCAACTCATAGCGGTCAATATGAATGTAGTGGCTGCTGCCTTTGGCGATGATTCTGCGGCTGCGCGTGGAGAGTTTCTTGAGGTCTTCCTGCATCCCGTAAAAGACGTTCGCTGCATCTGTCGATGAAGCGGCGACCGCCTGGGCGGGATCCTCCGAGAAGATGAGAATCTGCAGCGCGCCGTAGGGTCCGGTATGCACGGTCTCCTGGCCGGATCGATTGATGCTGTCCATCGCGTCAAACATCGGGCTGACATTTGTATGACAGATATCCTCCGCCTGCAATTTCGCTGCGTGGGCATCAAAGCCTTTGATGGATTGCGAACACATCCCAAGAAGGCGCGGAACACCTATACTCATTGCGGATTTTGCCAGCAGCTCAAACGCCCATCGTGGTGGCGCCTTGCTGTCCATGGCCTTCATCACGGGGTTCTCGTCCTGCAAAGGCGTGGAACTATCTTCAAAGACGATCCCAACAATATCCGCCGGATAGCGGGTGGCGTAATCACGCTCATACATTCCACCAATGGAATGTCCCATCAGCACGATGGGTCCGGTGACCTTGGCCTGTTGCAGAAGTTCATGCAACTCGGCGGCGACATGGTCGGCGTCGCGCGGAGCCGGCAGCGGGTCGCTCCAGCCAAATCCGGCGCGGTCATACGAGCAGACGCGCGTTGTGCTGGAGAGCACCGGTTGCACCCCTCCCCAGGTCAGCGCGTCGTTTCCTAGTCCTGATTCCAGAACGATGGTGGGCGAGCCACTACCCGTGCAAATGATGTGCATCCTGTGGCCATTGACGGAGTAGAAATCGCCTGGAGGCTGATTAGCCGCCCAAAAGAGGTGAAGTGCGATCGCGTTGTAGGCGCTGCTGCCGGCCAAGACAGCCACGAGTATGACCACAACTGACAAAACAATGCGCTCGACAACCTTCCGCCACGTGCGGTAACTCTTGGTGGAGAGCGAACGAAAGCGGCGAACGCTCAACCAAATCAACAGAATACCCACCACAAATAGGATGGCCGGCAAAACAACATAATCGAAATCCATAGCTTCCCCGAACTTTCCGAAGCAGAAAATTTTCTGCCTTGCAGGATAGCATTTGTGGCCTCTATCGTTCGCCCACTTCGATCATTGCGCTTCCCGCCGGATCGCCTCCAGCAATCTCAGATCATCTTTGCTCAGGACAGCCCCTTCCAGCAGATCCGGGCGATTGGCGAGGGTCTTGCGCAACTGCTGCTCGCGCCGCCAGCGGCGAATCCCGGCGTGGTCGCCGTTGAGCAGCGTCTCGGGAACGCGCAGGCCGCCAAACTCCGCCGGGCGGGTGTAGTGGGGATAGTCGAGCAGGCCGCCCGAACCGTGCTGCGAGCGCGGGACGCCATCTTCGGCAGAGGCAATCTCGGCGTCGGCGACGCCAAAGCTCTCAAACTCGCCCGACTCCTCGTTGCCCAGCACGCCGGGCAGCAGGCGCATCGTCGCATCCACCACTACGGCGGCGGCCAGCTCACCTCCGCTCAGCACATAGTCGCCGATGGAAAGCTCTAAATCGCAATACAACTCATTGATACGCTCGTCCACGCCCTCGTAGCGGCCGCAGATCAGTACCACGCGGTCTTCTGAGGCCAGCTCCCGCGCCATCGCCTGGGTGAAGGGACGGCCCTGCGCGGAGAGCAGAACCACCCGCGGATGCGGCTGGTAGGTCGGGGCTTCAGTCCCGACATCAAACCCTATATCTTCGGCGGGGGATTTAGCCCCTGAGGAAGTCTGTCGCCCCGCCTTCGGCGCAATCCCCAGCGCGGCCAGCGCCTCGGCCATCGGCTCCGGCTTCAGCACCATCCCCTCGCCGCCGCCAAAGGGGCGGTCGTCCACTGTGCGATGACGGTCGTGGGTGAAGGTGCGCAGGTCGTGTACCGCGACCGTAACCAGCCCCTCGGCCAGCGCGCGGCGCAGAATCCCGTTCTCGAAGATGCTCGTGAAAAACTGCGGGAAGATCGTGATGATCTCGAATTTCATACTCCTCGATGATATAGGCAGAAATATCCGCGCCCGAAGTAACCCGAATATGTTTTACTGTTGGCGGACTGTTTATGGAAGACTTTGAATCGCAATTAACCCGCTGGCAATCGGCTGGCCTCCTGGATGCGGAGATGGCACGCCGCATCCGCGCCTATGAAAGCGAGCTGAAGAAGCCCGCAGGCTTGCGCTGGCTGGTGATCGCCGGGTTGATCCTTGGAGCCATCCTGCTGGCTTGCGGCGTGGCGCTCTTTGTCTCGGCGCATTGGGACCAGATCGGCCGCGGCGTGCGGCTGTCCGTGGTGCTCGCCATGGTCAGCGTCTTCCACCTGGGCGGAGGCTGGGCGCGCTCGCGCTTCCACGGGCTTTCGACGGCGCTGCACGCCGTGGGAACGCTCTCCACCGGCGCGGCCATCTTCATGGTCGGGCAAATCTTCAACATTCAGGAGCATTGGCCGGCGGCGGTGCTGATGTGGGCCATCGCCGCGCTGGCCGGATGGATTCTGCTGCACGACGAGGCACAGCAGACGCTCACCCTGCTGCTCTTCCCGGCCTGGATTTTCTCCGAGTTCACTTATTACGCTGACGGCCACATTGGTGAAGATGTCTACCTGGGCCGCTTCCTTATCGTCTGGGCGGTTCTCTACTTGACGTTTTTCCTTGGCTCGAAGCGCAGGATTGTCCGAGGCATTCTCTTTGTGGCCGCGGCATTCGCCGCAAAAGCCGGGATTGTCTTTCTGCTGGAGGGATGGAGTTCGTGGGGGGACATGACCTATATTTCACTCGGACTCCAGACTTGGGGCTGGGTGGACGTTGCCGCAATTCCGCTCCTTATTGCGATATTCAAGTTCCGCAAGAGCGTGATTCCCGTGTCTGCCGCGATCATCTTTGCGTTTGCCCTGCCCTGGTGCCAGCGAACCTGGACGGAGTATTACAACTACGGAAACGTTCACGGCTCCAATGTGCGCTACGAACCCAACCTGGCCGCCCACGTGCTGGTCTTGGCCTTTGCCGTCTTCATCATTTGGTGGGGCTTCCGTCATCTTTCGCATACGCTTGCCGGCCTGGGCGTTCTCTGGTTTGCAATTGCCGCGCTTTGGCTCTCTTTCAGTCACCTCTATGGCGATTTTAGCCGTGTCCTGATCTCCCAGGTTCTGGAAGCCGCCGCTGCCCTCTTCGTCGTCTGGTGGGGTGTGCGGCTGGCCAGCAAAGTGATCGTCAACCTGGGCGTGGTGGGCTTTGCCATTGTCGTGATCTGGTTCTACTTTAGCGACATCTTCGACAAGCTGGACCGCTCGCTGGGGCTGATCGGGCTGGGGATTCTCTTTTTGGCCGGCGGGTGGGCGCTGGAAAGAGCCCGCCGCAGAATTGTCGCCGGCATGGGAACAGCGGACGTTTCCGTTAATCCGTCCGAGGAGGCGTCATGAAATTCTCGAAAACCTCCATTGTTTTGCTGGTCATTCAGTTGGCGCTGGTCCTGTCGATTGCGGCCAAGTACCTCTACCAGCGCTCGACCTGCCCGCGCGTTTGGACGCGGACGGCGGCCTTCGATCCCAACATGGTGATGCGCGGGCGCTACCTGAGCCTGCGGCTGACCGTGGACGGCTGCCAGAGTACGCTGCCCAGCGCTTTTGACGCCATCTTCCCGCGCAACGCCGACGGGACCACAAGGCCGAACGGCTTCACCGTCAAATCAGAATATCCCGTTCGCTTCCGCGCCAAGCTCAAGGTGCAAGGCAACAAGCTGCTGGCGATCCGTATTCCGGAGGCCGACCTTACCTCGAAGGGTATGGAAGTCATGGCGATGCCGGGAGCCTCCTGCGACGCTCTGCGTGTCGTCGAGCCGGTGGACTTCTTCATCGCCGAGCACGCTTCGGACCCGACGCAGCTCCAGCCCGGCCAAGAGCTATGGATTGAGGTAACGGTCCCGCCGCAAGGCCCGCCCCGGCCGATTCAACTGGCGCTGAAGCAGGATGGCGCGTGGATGCCGTTGGCGTTCCAATAGACGCGCCACCTTGCGCGATTAGTACCGTGTCCGCAAGAATTGGTAATGGCCAGAATGTAGCGTCGGTCTCCCGGCCGGCTGTAGCGCGGACGTCCTCGTCCGCGCTTGTCTGGGAGCAACTACCAAATCATTCGGCCTAAGCACTAAAACGTTTTGAGCGGCGCGGGCTGAGCCGCGCCGACCTGGCCGGCCTTGATGTCGGCGACGAAAAAATTCTCGCCGCGCGTGGGACTGCCGGAGAGGCGGCGCAGCATGGCCAACTGGCCCACGTGGGTGAGCGCGTCGGCTACCGGCCCCTGAAACAACCGCTCGACCGGCGCGTGGAGCGGCCCGCCGGTGGCCAGGTACGCGTCGAAGGCCTGGAGCGACTGGAAAAAGCGCTGCTGCTCCTCGGCCCAGGTGCGCGGCTGGGTGTCGTGCCAGCGCTCCTGCCCCAGGGCCATGCTCAGCGCCCAGTCAAAGAGGTCGCCCATGTGGGCGAGAATCTGCACGGGCATGCGTCCGGCGCCGGTAAACCCGGCAAAGTGATTGGGAGCGCCTTTCAGGGCGCGGGCGGACCGGTAGGCGACGGTGGCCAGCGTGTGGCGCAGCAATTCGCGTTTCTCATCCATACGAAAAATATAGCGCAAGCGGCGGGGCTGATGGAATTAGGCGCGATAAGCAGTTCTCTGATAAACTGAAAGTTCTGAGTCCATCAGCAGGAAAAAACAATGTCCATTCATCCCGTTATGCAGCGCCTGGCAGACAAGCTCAAGCGCACCGACCTCCCCGAGTTTGTACCTGGCGACCAGGTTCGCGTCCAAGTGAAGATCAAGGAAGGCGACAAGGAACGCTTGCAGGCCTTTGAGGGCCTGGTCATCGCCATCAACAAAGGCCCGCAGGGTACGTTTACCGTGCGCAAGATGAGCTTTGGGCAGGGCGTGGAGCGCATCTTCCCGTTCAACTCCAAGGTCATCGACAAAATTGAGAAGGTGCGCAGCTACAAGGTGCGCCGCGCCAAGCTCTTCTATCTGCGCGAACTGCGCGGCAAGGCCGCCCGCCTGAAGGAAGTGGGCCGCGTTGTGGCCAAGGCGTAGGCCTGCCCAACTTCTATTGCTCGACGACCCCGGCTCCGGCCGGGGTTGCTTATTGGGGCTGCTTTCAGCTATCAGCTTTCAGCCGTCAGTTGATTGTTGGTAGAAATTCGGATAACCACAGAACAGCGATCTGTGGACTGACAAAGTGGCCACTCAAGCCTGTAGCTGAAAGCTGACGGCTGAAAGCTGAGAGCTGTAAGCTGTATTTATGACTCCTGCCGATCAGGATCGCAGCCACGCCTTCCAGGAGACTCTGCTGAGCGCCCGCCACACCATGGTGCTGAGCGAGATTTTGAAGCTGGCCGCGGACAGCTTCCGCTCCAACAAGGTGCGCTTTGCGCTGACCGCGCTGGGCATGGTGATCGGCACCGCCTCGGTGATCCTGGTGGTGACCATCGGGCTGACTGGCCGGCGCTTCATCATGGAGGAGATCCAGAAGGTCGAGACCAATTCGGTCGAGCTGGAATATACCGGCGGCGGTTCAACCGCGTCGGAGCGCGTTCTCTACGACGACTTCCTCACCCGCGACGACGAGAAGGCCGTGCTGGCGCAGTTGCCCGGCGTACTCTACTCCTCGCCCATTCTGACCATGCACGACCGCATCAACTTCGGCGGCGGCGTCAACAAGGACACGCTGGTGCTGGGTGTGAGTCCGCAGTACCAGCAGATTCGCAACCTGATGGTGCCGGTGGGGCGCTTTTTCGACGAGAATGACGACGCGGCTCACATTAAATGCGCCGTGGTCACCGAGCTCTTTGCCCGCGATCGCTTCGGCAGCAACGACGCGGCGATCGGCTCGAACTTCGAGATCAGCGGCATCCCCTTCACCATCATCGGCGTCTTCAAGGAGAGCGTGAACGACTTTGGCGAATCGGAGATTGAGGACCAGACAATCCTGATTCCCTTTTCCGTGGCCCGCTACTTCACCGGCACGGAAAATGTGAACCAGATTTACTTTTCCATGCGCACGATGGACGAGGTTCCCGACGCGGCCAAAGAGATCGTGCGCATTGTGCGCGCGCGCCACCGCCCCAACTCCGTCTACCAGGCGCAGACGCTCAAGGAGCTGCTGGTGATGGCCGACAAAATCATGACCTACCTCACGCTGCTGCTGGTGGCCGTGGCCGCGGTCACGATGGCGGTGGGCGGGGTGGGCATCATGAACATCATGCTGGCCACCGTGCGCGCCCGCACCCGCGAGATCGGCATCCGCAAGGCGCTGGGCGCCACCTACCGCGAGATCAAGTACCAGTTTCTGGCCGAGGCGATCATCATTTCGCTGATTGGCGGGCTGGTGGGCACCGCCGCCGGACTGGCCGCGCCGCTGGCCGTCCGCTTCTTCTCCGACTATGTGGTGCCGATCTCGCCCTGGTCGGTAGCCATCGCTCTGGCCGCGGCGATGCTGGTCGGCGTGGTCTTCGGCACCATTCCCGCCACCCGCGCCGCGCAGATGGACCCGGTGGAGTCGCTTAAGTATGAGTGAGCATGAGCGCGAGCCGGCCCGCTCCGGCGACAATCACGAGGAAGACCCAAGCGAAGGTCCGAATCTCACGCTGCTCTATGGGTTGCTGGTTCTGGCTCTGGCCGCGGCGATCGGCTTTGCCCTGATGATTGTGCTGCCCTTTTATCACCGGCGGTAGACGCGCCTGGACTGACACTCGGGAATGCGTCAACGCGACGAAACCCGCGCCCGCGACGTAAGATACTCCTGATCGTCGATGGAGCGTCGCCATGAACCTGCCTTTTACGCAATCCTTCCGCCGGCTAGCCGTCCCGGCGCTGTTGCTCACCCTGAGTACAACCCTCCACGCGCAGGAGCGCTGGACGGAGGCGCAGGCCAACGCATGGTATGCGCAGCAGCCCTGGCCCGTTGGCGCCAACTTTCTGCCCTCGACGGCCATCAACCAGCTGGAGATGTGGCAGGCCGAGAGCTTCGACCCCGCGACCATTGACCGCGAACTGGGCTGGGCCGAAGCCATCGGGATGAACACCATGCGGGTCTTTCTGCACAACCTGGTGTGGGAGCAGGATCCCAAAGGCTTCGAGCAGCGCATGGATGCCTTTCTGGCCATCGCCGCCCGCCATCATATCCGGCCGGTCTTCGTGCTCTTCGACTCCTGCTGGGATCCGTACCCCCAGCTCGGCCCCCAGCATCCGCCCATCCCCGGCGTGCATAACTCCGGCTGGGTGCAAGCGCCGGGCGCGGAGATTCTCTCCGATCCCGCACAGTATCCGCGCCTGGAGCGCTACGTCAAGGGCGTGGTAGGCGCCTTCGCGCGCGATCCGCGCATCCTGGCCTGGGATCTGTGGAACGAGCCGGACAACGGCAACGACAGCTCCTACGCCCAGGGCGACCCCCGCACCAAAAACCAGATCGTCCTCGACCTCTTGCCACGCGTCTTTGCCTGGGCCCGCTCCGCAAAGCCAACTCAGCCGCTCACCAGCGGCCTGTGGCACGGCGATTGGAGCTCGCTGGCCGCGATGCCGCCGCTGGCGCGCATCCAGATCGAGCAGTCGGACATCCTCAGCTTCCACAACTACGGCTGGCCGGAGGACTTTGAGGCGCACGTGAAGCTGCTGGAGCAGTTCCACCGCCCGCTGATCTGCACTGAGTACATGGCGCGCGGCGCCGGCAGCACCTTCGACACCATCCTGCCCATCGCTCGCCGATATCGCATCGGGGCGATCAACTGGGGCCTGGTCGCCGGCAAGAGCCAGACCTGGCTGCCCTGGGACTCCTGGCAGCGCCCCTACGTCAGCGATCAACCCACGATCTGGTTCCACGACGTCTTCCATCCCGACGGCAAGCCCTATCGCGAGCGCGAGGTGGAGATCATCCGCAAGCTGACGAGCGAGAAATAGGCGATTCTGTGCTTTTTTGCGAAGGTGCAAGCCGAAGATGGTATTCGTTCCAGCGGATGCGATCATGGAATCGCCCTGGCTGCCGATAATTTCCTTGTTAACGGTTAAGAAAATCTGGAATAGGCAGGGAGTTGATCGCTATGTCCGCCTTCACAAATACAATTCCGTCGAAGAGTTACGTGGCCAAAATCAGCCACAAGGGAGTAGTCACCATCCCGTTAGAGCTTCGCCGATCAGCGGGACTGAATTCTGGGGACACTGTTTGTTTTGAGTTGCCGCAAGATCAAAGCAATCTTCCCGTTCACTCAGTGAATATGCGTATCTGCAAGAAATCGAGTGGGATTGACCCAGATTCTTCCAAGCAAAACCAAGGCCCGAAAGGAAACCAGTCCGTATGAAGGCAGCGGAATTACCGCTGGTTTTCATCTTCCCGTCCGGCAATCAGTATCGGAATTCCATCCACAATCGGATAAGCGCGGCCACACTCCACGCACAGCAGCTTGCTCTCATCAAGACGAAGAGCGCCCAGGCAGGCCGGGCAGGCCAATTGATTCATCACGGACGGGACCAACGCGAAGGAGTGGCTGGATTCGGCAGGCATAAGGCCCTTACTGGATGGGACCGGTGGAACCAGGAGGCGCATCAACAACTACTTCCGGGCCGGGCACGGGAGCGGCAATCTTGGGACGGATGGCGAACTCGGATTCGATGCTCTGAATGGTGCCCCCCTTAGCCGACTCATATGCCACGCGAATGCCGTTGTAGATGGCGCGGTCGTTCGACGAACCGTGGCCGATGATGCAGACCCCGCGCACGCCCAGCAGATGCGCGCCGCCGTACTCACGATAGTCCAGGCGCTGGCGGAATTCATTGAAGGCCCGCCGCGAAAGCAGCGCACCCACCTGGGCGGTGACGGTGCGCTTCAGCGACTCGCGCAGCACGTCGCGCACAAAGCGGCCCACGCCCTCGCTGGTCTTCAGTGCCACGTTGCCCACAAAGCCGTCGCATACAATCACGTCGGCCTGTCCGGAGAAAATGTCGCGGCCCTCGACGTTGCCCACAAATCGAATCGGCAGCGCCTTGAGCAGCGGAAAGGCCTCGCGGGTCAGGTCGTTGCCCTTGGATTCTTCCTCGCCGACATTGAGCAAGCCGACGCGCGGCGACTCGATCTTGAGGACGCTGCGGGCATAGATTTCGCCCATCACTGCAAATTGCGCTAGATTGTTGGCTTTGCAGTCCACGTTGGCGCCCACGTCCAGCAGCACGCAGGGATTGCCCTTGGAGCTGGGCATAGGTATCGCTAGCGCCGGCCTGTCCACGCCGGGCAGCGCGCCCAGCACCATCTTGGCGGTGGCCATGGCCGCGCCGGTGTTACCGGCGGTGACAAAACCGGCCGCCACGCCATCGTGGACCAGCTTGAGCCCCACGCGCATCGAGCTGTCTTTTTTGGTGCGGACCGCGTGCGCCGCCTTCTCCTCCATGCCGATGCGTTCGCTGGCATGGTGGATGACGATAGGCAGGTCATCGTTGCCCAGAGCCTCGTCGAGCAGGTCGCGCAGCTCCGCCTCCGGTCCCACCAGGTGGACCCGCACAGGCAGAGCCTTGCAAGCGAGGATGGCCCCGCGAATCTCCGCTTCCGGAGCTTTGTCGGTGCCTACGGCGTCAAGCGCAATATCGATGAGCATGGGCGCTAAGACTACTTGGCTTCTTCCTTGACATTAATCACGGCGCGGCCCTTGTACTCGCCGCACTTGGGGCAGGCGCGATGGGGTAGCTTTTTCTCGTGGCAGGCGGGGCACTCGGAAACGCCCACGGCAGTGAGAAAGTCGTGCGAACGGCGGAGTGCGGTGCGGCGCGTCGAATGGCGCCTCTTCGGGTTCGGCATTGCAAAATTCCTTTCGTCTCTCGACCCGCTTCAGCCATGCCTTCCGGCTGCTGAACGGCGCGGGCGAGCACCCTCAAGTTCTCTTGGGGCTATTCTCTGTGGACTCGATCCGGCTGCGAAGATCGGCCAGCGCGGCCCAGCGGGGGTCGCTCGGACCCACGTCGCAGGAGCAGGGCTGGAGGTTGCGGTTTTCACCGCAGCGCGGGCAAAGTCCCTTGCAGTCGGGCTTGCACAATGTTTTGACCGGCAGGGACAAAAGCACCTGCTCGCGCAGCACATCCTCAAGCGAAAGACTGTCTCTTAAATAATACCCGATTTCGGTCTCCTGCGCCGTAATGGAGCGTTCAGGAGCATCGGCGTCGGCGGCCGCGGGCCGGAAGATGAGGTCGTAATCGGCGCTGAGCGGAATCTCGACCGGCTCGACACAGCGCGCGCAGGGCACTTGAAAGCGGCCGACAAAGCTGCCCCGGAGCCGGATGTCGGCCACAATGTCCCTCGGGCCGCGGTGCTCGTGCAGCACTTCTACATGGCCGGAGGTAGCCAGCGGCCCCTGCTGCTCGGCCTCCTCGCCCAGATCGACCGCACCCGGCACTACTTGCAGATCAAAGTCGATCGGCTCCCGTTCCAGTTCGCTTACCTTGAATTCCATGCTATGAGCCTACGGCGCTCGGGCGGGTGAGTCAATGCGCCTCTTATAGACTGTTTGAGGACTATGACCCAAAACAGCCATCTCGCTTCCGATCCGGAATCTCGCTTCCGGGTGCGTCTGGCGACCGAAGCCGACCGGGCGCATTTGATTCCGCTGATCAACGCCGCTTTTGCCATCGAAACCTTCCTGGAAGGCACGCGCACCGACGAGGAGCGTCTGGCGGTGATGATGCGCAAGGGCAGCATTCTGGCGGCGGAGGACGGCGCCGACCAGCTTCTCGGCTGCGTCTATACAGAGGTGCGCGGCACACGCGGCTATCTCGGCCAGCTCGCCGTGGATCCGGCGCATCAGTGCAAGGGCCTGGCCATCCGCATCGTCACGGCGGCCGAAGAGCATCTGCGCCGTCAGGGATGCGATGCCGTGGAGATCACCGTCCTCAGCCTGCGGCCCGAACTGCCACCCATCTATCGCCGTTACGGCTATGTTGAACTCGGCACAGAGGAGTTCAAACCGTCCCGCCCGCTCAAATCCGGGACCGAGTGCCACTGCATCGTCATGGTGAAACAGCTTTAATTCCCGGGAAACTCGGATTCAGTTCCAGTGCACGCGCAGACATTCCCTCGGGGGCTAAAGCACCGTTGATTTTGCAGTCCTAACGGCACGACAAACGTCGTGCCCTTTCAAAACATCTACTAAATCAGATCCGGCGTATTTCTTCCGCCACGCTGCCGGGATTCCTTCCAGCAGCGTTATAGTAGAGAGCTACGGCCTATCCTCAAGCAGGTTTCGAAGCCGTTCTCAGCCCTTGCGCAGATACGTCCGCGAGAGGCGGTCGTGCCAGCAGAGGTGGTCTTCGTCAAAGAGCGCCCAGGCCAGGCCCAGGCCCACGGGAACCACGGAGAGGAGCAGCGCGCCCAGGCGACTGCGCAACTGCTCGGGAGTAGGGATCTGTCCGTCGAAGGTGCAGAGGGAGATGCCGGCGACCCTCATGCCCGGCGTGTCCTCGGCGAGGGTAAGGAAGAGCGTCTGGTAGACCATGGCGACGAACAGGAAGGCAAAAAGCGCGCAGATTTCCATGATCCGGGAAGCAGGCAGTGTTGCGATGGCGGCCACGGCCACCACAGCCGACCCAAGGAAGAGTGTGGTGATGATCGCGCCATCCACCAGGGCCGCCATTAGCCGGTGGCCAATGGGCGCCAGTTGCACCTCCGGCTCCGATGCTGGCGCTTCCTCGTACTCCGGTTCGTTGCGGGGTTGAGCCTCCAGCTTCAGGCCTGACCATGCAGGTTCCGGCCAGGCGGCGGCGTGCGCGGCCCGGGCTGTTTCGGATTGGACAAGGAGGGGGCCGGGGTCTACTTCGAAGATGTTCAACTGCCTCTCTAGGCTCTCGGCCGGAAACGGCCTCTCGACCCGCCGCGGACGCAGCTTGCGGACGGCGACCAGCTCACGGGGGAACTTGATGAGGTTGGCGTGGATGGGCTCTTCCGGCTCGGCCCGCTCCATCGCATGAATGCCACTGGAGTGTTCGGCTGGCTGATGTTGCTCCCAGCAGTCTTCATCCAGAGACGCAAAGCCCTCCTCATACCGCGAAGCGGGGGCAGCGGCTGGGGCTGAAACCGGCTCGATGGGGCGCATGCGCAGATCCGGTTCCGGGCGGATGTGTGAGAATTCGCTCTCCCAAGCCTCCAGTGAGACCGGCAACGTGTGCGGCGCAGGCAGCGGCACAACGGCTGGCTCCCGTTCGGGCGCAGTGGGGGAGGCAAGTGGCGGGGCTTCGGACTCCCATGGACGCGGAGCGGCGGGGAGCACCGGCAAGCCCGCTAGAATGGCTGGGGGGGCATGGTCCGCGACGGCTGCGGGAATTGGAAATACAGCCTGCGAAAACTCCGAAAAACATCCCTCCGGGGATAAAACCCGCGTTGATTTTGCCGGGCTTATGTATGGGCTGAAGCTGGTACCCCTCACTGCGGGAAGTTGATCCACGGCATCATCTTCGGCGGCATACAGCTGGCTGTAGCTGGGGGCATGGGCATAGCGCGCGGCCACGCGTGCGGCGACCTGGGCGCCGCGGCTGCCGGCTGTAGGCCAACTACTGGGAGCGGGGGCGGGCGGCTGCGCCGTGGACAAGCCTCTGCGGCTCCTGTGCGCGGCAAGGCGCAGGTTTACTTCCTGCTTCCAGGAGGTGGCGGAATGAGGCTGGACAAGAGATGTGCTCATGACTCCAGTTTCCCTTCTGACGCGCTCTTGGGGCCGATCTTCCCGGCCCAGGGCGACCGTTCCGGTCCTCGAAGTCCGCGGAAAACGGGCCTGAAGAACGTTGATTTCAAAAGAGAAGGGAGGTACGTAAGAAAACAGGCACGGCACGGATCGCTGCATCCGAGCGCGGTGAAAACCAACCGATATTTGCCTGCTGCCAGAGCCGCGCGGCGCATCGGATACCAAGGCAGCCATTTTTGCTATGCTGACCTTGGTCCCTGGGATGCGTCCTCGCTGTTTAGTGTTTATCACGATGCTGGCCCTCTGTCACCTCCAAATGCGGGGGCAGGCGTTGACCAATGCGGCACCCCCGGCTCCGCCGGAGGCCGTTCAGGCGGCTGAACCCGGCCTGAACAGCCCCACTTCGTCCGCTCTGCCGGACGACCCGGGCCAGCAGATTCTGCCCGTGGCCCAGCCGGAGGCGGAGCCAGCCAGCGGTGTGCCGGTGCAATGGGAGGCCCAGAACCAGAGCCGTGTGGGCGACACCTGGACCCTGACCGACGGAGTGGTGGTCCACTACCGCGATTACGTTCTGCGCGCCGACAAGGTGGTCTATCACCAGTCCACCACGGAGCTGGAAGCGGAAGGCCATCTGCAAGTCGCCGGCGGAGCCAATGATATTCTCATCTACGCCGATCACGGCGATATGCGGCTGAATATGCACACTGCGCGCTATTTCAACGTGCATGGCTCACAGGGTGTGCGCAACTTCGGCCGCACGACGGTCTATTCCACGACGAATCCACTACTCTTTACCGCCCGGGTCGTTCTCCAGACGGGCGAGGGCCGTTACAGGATCATCGACGGCACGATGACCAACTGCCGTCTGCCCAGACCGGACTGGGAGATCATCTCCCGGGCCATCAAACTCGAAGACGACAAGGCCTCCACGACCAATGCGTGGTTCAAATTTCTCGGAATACCTATTTTTTACCTGCCCTATCTGCGCCATCCGGCGGACGATACGGGCCGCGAGAGCGGGTTTCTGATTCCCATCCTCCCCAGCAACTACAACTCCATCCGGGGCTACACCTTCGGCGAGCAGGCCTACTGGGTGATCAGCCGCAGCATGGACCTGCTGGTGGGCACGGAGTACTACAGCAAGCGCGGCTGGGCGCCCAACGGCGACTTCCGCTACAAAGGCCTTGGGCTGGACCACCTGACGGCTCGCTGGAACGCCCTGCTGGACCGCGGAATCGAGCTGCCCAGCGCGACCGATCCGAGTCGGATGGTGCTCACCAACCAGGGCGGCGTGGATATCGCCGTCCTGGGCCGCAAGGACCTCACCTCCGAAACGCGGCTGGCCGGCAGCGTCGATTTCCTGTCCAGCTACATCTACCGGCTGGTCTTCAACGACAACTACTGGCAGGCGGTCAGCTCTGAGGTGAAGAGCGACATTTCGCTCACCCATGTGCACAAGGGCTTTGTTCCCTCCATCTCGTTGGAGCGCTTCCAGACCTTTGCCGGCACCGCCGCCGGCAGCAGTACGGCCTCGATCAACGGCAACCAGGCGAGAATTCTGCATCTGCCCAGCCTGCGCTTCGACGTGCTGGACCGTCCGCTGGGTGCGTCGCCGCTCTACTGGGGCCTGAGATCTTCGCTCGGCTATTTGGGCCGCTCCGAGCCCGGAGAACCAATCTCGCCCGGAGGCGCTGTCGGGACCAGCTTCCACGCCCGCAACGCCGGCCGCATCGACTTCTATCCGCATCTGGCGCTGCCGCTGACCGGTGGCGGCTGGAGTGTGCTGGCCGAGGCCGCGATGCGCGAGACCGCATACACCATCAGCCAGACTCCCGATCTGAAAGGCTTGAACGGCGGCTTTCCCACAATCAGCCACGATCCGCTAAACCGGACCGATCTGGAAGCCTCGGTGGACCTTCGGCCGCCGGCTTTCGAACGGGATTTCTCGCTCGCCCGCTGGAACCGCGAACTGCGCCACGTCGTCGAACCCGAGATCTTCTACCGTTATGTGGCCGGCATCGGTGAGCAGGCGCGGAAGGTGCTGCTGATCGACAGCACCGACATCGCCACCAACACCAACGAAACGGGATTCTCGCTCACCCAGCGCTTTTATCTGCGCCCCACCGGCGATCAGCCTTGCGCCGAGGCGGACGGCGACGCGGCAGAAAAGGACTGCCCATCACGGGTGCGCGAGTGGGCCAGTTGGCAGATCGCGCAGAAGTATTTTATCGACCGAAACTTCGGCAGGGCACTGATCTACAACCGGCGCAACGTTTTTGACGCCACGCTGGACCAGAGCGGGGTCGCGTTTCTCACCTCGCCGCGCAATCTGGCGCCCATCACTTCGCGGCTGCGCTTCGAGGCCATCGACAACCTGCGCGTTCAGTGGGATATGGACTACGACCCCAAGGCAGGCCAGTTCGGCGCGAACAATCTCTATGCCGGCTACAGTTGGGGGCGCACAACGGTCGGCGTGGGCCATGAGATGCTCAATGCCGTGGATGAGAACGGTAGTGCGGCCACGACCATCAAGAGCCAGCAGGTGGAGCCGTTTCTCTCGATCGGGAAGCCCAGCGGCAAAGGCTTAAACCTGGCCGCAAATGGCGGCTATGACTATGACCACAACACGCTGCAATACGCCGGGGCGCAGGCGGTTTATAACTGGAACTGCTGCGGCCTCAGCTTTGGATACCGTCGCTTCGAGCTGGGTTCGGTGCGCAACGAGACCCAGTGGCTCTACAGCTTTACGCTGGCCAGCTTCGGCTCGGTGGGCGACATACGCCGCTCCAATTCGGCCTTCCGCAACCCCACCCTGCCGCCGGCTTACTAGGGCCTGTGGAGTATCCTTTCTAAGAGGAGTTGCCTTTGACCCGCATACACTTTCTGACTGGCCTGCTCGCGCTGGGCATGGCCGTGGGATGCAAAGCCCAGCCTGCCCCGCAGCCGCCCGACCAGACGCTGAACCGCCGCATTGAGGTCATGGTCCGTGACCACTACAACCTTCCTCCGGACTACACCGTGACCCTGGGCATGCGCAAGCCAAGCCAGATTCCCGGCTATGACACGCTGCCCGTCACGCTTTCGCACGGCGCCACGCCAACGGTGATCGATTTTCTGATCTCGTCCGACAGCAAGACCCTGGCCCACATGGAGAAGTTTGACCTGCTGAACGACCCGCTCTTCTCGATCAACGTGGCCGGCCGGCCCATCCGCGGAAATCCCGCGGCCAAGGTCACTGTCATCAGCTTTGACGATCTTGAGTGCCCCTACTGCGCCCAAATGCACCGGACGCTCTTTCCCGCCACTCTGGACCACTACAAGGACAAGGTGCGTTTCATCTACAAGGACAATCCACTGCCTCCGGAGATGCACCCCTGGGCGATGCGCGCCGCCGTAGACGCCAACTGCCTGGTCGCGCAAAGCACCGATGTCTACTGGGCCTACGTCGACTATATCCACTCCCACGGCCAGGAGGTCAGCGGCGAAGACCGCAATCTGGCCAAAAGCTACGACGCTTTGAACCGCATCGCACGCCAGCAGGCCACACTCGGCAAGCTCGACGCCGCGCGGCTGGATGCCTGCCTGGCCCGGCAGGATGAGAGCCAGGTGCACGCATCGATGAGGGAGGCTGAGGCGCTGCGTATCGACGGAGCGCCCGCCCTCTTTATCGATGGCGAGCGCATCAACGGCGCGATTCCCCAGGCGCAACTGTGGATGGTGATTGACCGCGATCTGCGCGCCGCTGGAGTGGAGCCGCCAGCTGCGACCGCAGCAACAGCGCCGGCAACGGTCTGGCCTCCGCAAGTTCAGCCCGCGGGGCCGGCCAAGTAGCTGGCGGCTCCGCACAGCCTCGCTTTTGCCGCTTCCCGCAGGTCGGAGGCGGCAAATAGCAGTCGGGCTGTGAAAAATCGTATCCCCTGACCGGCTCGGGGATTTATGCTTGATTGCCGGGGGCTATTGCGCCCCCCAGGAGATACCAAGTTGCAAAGCAAAGCTTTTTGCCGCACGCCGTTCCGTTTAGTTGTACTCGTTCTTTGCGGGGGAGCCCTGTTGACTGCGGTGAGCGCATGTCATCGCGCGCCCGCCGCGGATGTGGTGGCAACCGTGAACGGCAAGGATATTCAACGCTCGGAGTTGGAAAAGTATTACAAGGCCTATCTTGCAGACAATGCCCAAAAGCCCTCCGCCGAGCAGGCCGACATTGTCCGCCTCAATATTCTGAAACAGATGATCGAAGACGAGATCCTCTGGCAGCGCGCGACCAAGCTCAACCTGGCCGCCAGCGATGAGGACGTAAACGTCAAGCTGACTGAGATGAAGGTGCCTTTCACCCAGGAAGAGTTCGACAAGCAGCTCCAGGCGCACAACATCACATTGGACGATTACAAGCGCGAACTGCGCCGCCAGTTGACCAAGACCAAGCTGCTCAACAAGGAAATCGAGTCCAAGATCAACATTACCGACACCGAGATTGGCGCTTATTTTGCGGCCCATAAAGCGGAGTTCAATCTGATCGAGCCCCGGTACGGCGTGGCGCGGATCATGGTCACCAGCGGACCCGCGCAGCAGACCGGCAACCTACAAAACAACAAGGCCTCCGGCGACACCGATGCGAAGAGGAAGATCGAGACGCTCCATAGCAAGCTGGAGAACGGCGAGGACTTCGGCGCTGTGGCCATGAACTTCTCCGAGGATCCGAACACCGCCTCGAATGGCGGCGACATGGGCTTTGTATTAGAGTCGCAACTGCGTACAGAACCGGAAGTCTACAACGCCATCAGCAAGCTCAAGCCGGGACAAATCACGGAGGTTCTTCCCGTCTATAACAGCACCGCTCCCGGACGACGCGCTGCTGGCTACGCCATCTACAAGCTGATCTCCAAAGAAGCGGCCGGGCAGCGCGAACTGAACGACCCGCGCGTGCAGCAGGTCATCCGTCAGGGTCTGCGTGAAAGCCACGCGCAACTGCTCCAAACCGCCTATTTCGAGATGCTCCACGACGAAGCCAAGATCCGCAACTACTTTGCCGAACAGATTTTCAAGCAGGGCGCGCAATAAAGCACGCCGCCTGATACTTGCCGAACCCGCTTCAAGAGGCCGCAAACGGAAGAGGCTGCCAAGGGCAGCCTCTTCCGTTTGCATACCATTGCGTGCCTGGAGCATTCTTGCTTTTGCTATAGACTTCGGTGCCCCATCCATTCCGCGTTTTTCTACGGAATGGGTGGGAAGCCGACAAAATACCGGTCTACACTATTTGCGACAATGCCTTATTGCTGCGGCTTCGCCGAATCAGACCCCGCGCCCGGCTTCTCCATGAGGGCCTTGCGCGCGCTGATCGCCTTGGCCCGCCACTCCATCGCCTTGGCCACGTCGTCCAGGCGGGCTTGCTCATTGCCGTAATCCAGATCGGCCTTGCGCCGGTATACCAGGCCAAGGTTGGCCATTGCATCGGCATAATTGGGCCGGTTCTCCACCGCTTGGCTGAGAGACTGCAAGGCTTCCTCGACAAGCGCGCCGTTCTGCGCCTTGATGGCCTCCATCGTCTTGGCGGGCGCCTTGGCGTTGCCCTCGCCATCATCTTTGATACCGGCCCGCTGAAGCACAGCGAGAGCGTTCTGATGCGCCTCCATCCCGTCGATCACGCCGACCACATAGGCCGCCTCGGCATCCTTCGCATCCACGGCCAGCACCTTCTTCTGCCACGCCTTGGCCTCGTCCAGTTTCTTGATGCTGAATTCAATGCCCGCGATCTGCTTCATGCTCTTCACATCGTACGGGGCCTTTTCCAGAACCTCCTGGAAGAGGTCGATGGCCTGCTGCGCGATCTTCAGGTTCTCCGGCGTATCCACTCCTGGCGCAATTTTCTGCGCCAGCGCGGTGCCCAGGTAGACCTTAGCCGTGGGATTCTCGGGGTCCAGCACCGCCGCTTTGCGGAAATGAAGGATCGCCTCATCAAGGTGGCCGATCTTGTACGCTTCCAGACCCTGTTTCAATTCTTCGCGAAGTTCAATTTGCTGCGGTGAAAGCTGGCGCCCGCCTCCGCCTCCGCCCCTTTGCCCGACGGCTGGGAACCAAGTGGTTGCGAGGATCGTCAGGCCGGCAACCGCGACCTTGAATGCGCGTCCGGCATTCTGTGAACTGAACATAAAGCACCTCGATCTATCAAGTTGGATATGCTTCAAGCAAAGCGGCCTCCGCGCAGGGCGGAGGCCGTTCGTGTGCGTGAAAAGTCCGCGGCTTACTTCAACTCGCCGTTGTCGCCCATGGTGATGCCGCCAGGGCCGGCGTTCTTCTTCGCTTCGACGATTTTGCGCGTTTCCATCGCCTTGGCGCGCCATTCGTCGGCCTTGGCGACGTCATCCTTGCGGGCTGCCTCGTTGCCGTAGTCCAGATCGGCCTTGCGCCGGTACATGAGGTTCAGGTAGGCCATGGCCTCGTCATAATTCGCCCGGTTGTCATTGGCCTGTGTGAGGTATTGCAGACCTTCCTCGACCAACGGAGCATTCTGTGCAATGAGCGTCTCCATAACCTTCTTGGAGGCCTTGGCATTGCCCTCGCCGTCGTCATTGATGCCCTCGGGGACCAATGCGCTCAGAGCGTTCTGGTGCGCTTGCATCCAGTCAATCACGCCAACTGTGTAAGCCGCCTCGGGATCCTTGGGATCCTCGGCCAGTACCTTCTTCTGCCAGGCCTTGGCATCGTCCAGCTTCTTGATGCTTAATTCTATGCCCGCGATCTGCTTCATGCTGTTCACATCATGCGGGTTCTTGGCCAGTACCTCCTGGAAGATGTCAATGGCCTGCTGCGCGGACTGCAGGTTCTCCGGCGTATCCAGCCCGGCCACCACGTTTTGGGCCAAAGCGGTGGCCAGATAGCTCTTCGCCTGGGTCAGGCTCGGATCAAGCTTCATCGCCTGCTGGAAGTGATTGATCGCCTCTTCGTAGTGGGTGCCCTTGTACGCTTCCACTCCCTTGTTCAACTGGTCGCGGGCTGCAAGCTTGTTGCACCCGCTCATGGAAAACACCATGCCGGCCAAGGCAATCGCGAGCGCCGTAATACGTGCGGGTCTATTCATTTTCGTATCCTTCTCCTTCAGGCAATAGCCTATCGGCCACGCGCCTGGAATCTCTGCTTCTGGCCGCGGGCGGGAGATACCGCAACCAGGATGGAAAACTCTACTCCTGTTTCCCATCCGGAAAAACCGTCTCCGGACGGGGCTGACACCAATCATCTGCAACCTCCCTCTTCAGGGAAGCGGTATCCGCATGGCCCGCTATTGGCCGGCCATGATCTTGGGCGTCATCAAGCCGACGTGATCCACGTTCGCGGAGCGGCCGATATCGATCACCTCGGCGACATTGCGGAAATCGACATTGTCGTCGCCCTTGACGAACATGACGCGCTCGGCGCGATTGGCATAAATCTCGGTGAGGCGGGCTAGCAGTTCTTTCTGAGCCGCCTGGCCGCCGACGCCATTGTTGATGACTGTATCGTTGATCTTGTACGAGGGGGCCTTGCCCGCCTCGTGCAGAACCTGCACCACAATAGTGCGATCGGTCGGATTCTGCTGCTGTTTATCCTTGGGCGGCTGAGGCACCAGCGCATCCAAACCCTTGGGCGTCACCGGCACGATGACCATGAAGATGATCAACAACACCAAAAGAATGTCGATCATCGGGGTCATATTGATGTCAGACGAGTAGCCTCCCTCGCTTCCAACTGTCATTGACATGGCTTAAACTCCTCGTTGGTTCAACAAACATTAAAGGGACAGCAGAAAAGTTACTCGCCCCCGATAGCGCCGGGTTCTTTTCTCTGGGTCAGCAAGCCCACGTCGTCCACACCGGCGGTACGCACAGCGTCGATGGCGTTTTCCACCGCCAGGTACTGCGCACGGGCATCGGCGCGAATGAAGATCGTCTTGCCGGGCTTGTCGGCCAGCTTCTCGCGAACCTGAACGCCGAGCTGATCAATGGAGGTCTTGTTTTGTCCCAGGAAAACCCCTCCATCGCGCGTGACGGCCACGACAATGGCGTCTTCCTTGTCGGCGTCGGGCATGTTGGTGGCGTTATCCACCTTGGCCATATCGACGGCCACCTTGTTCTGGAGCATGGGGGTGATGACCATGAAGATGATCAGCAGCACCAGCATCACGTCCACCATGGGAGTGACATTGATGTTGGAACTGACCTTTTTGCTTTCGTCGCGGACTGCGATTGACATTGCGTGTGCTCCATTGCCAGAAATTTTTACTCCGGATGGCTTCCGGCATTGCCCGGCAACCACGTGGATGACGCGAGGTAGAAACCGGCGGGCGGGATAGAAGTTGAGTTCTCCCGCCCCCGCAGCCTCTCGCTCACGCCGCGAGCCGCTTCGCTTAGCGCTTGTGGCTCTGCTTGATGAAGTAGTCGATCAGTTCGCTGGAGGAGTTGTCCATCTCGACGTCGAAGGATTCAACTCTTCCGGTGAAGTAGTTAAAGGCCATCACGGCAGGAATGGCTACAAACAGCCCGGCCGCGGTGGTCACCAGGGCCTCTGAAATGCCGCCGGCAACCGCGCCGATGCCCGAAGTCTTCTGGGTGGCGATGGCCTGGAAGGCGTTCAGAATGCCGATGACGGTGCCGAGCAGCCCGACGAACGGAGCGGTGGCGCCGATGGTTGCCAGAACTGCAAGGCCCCTCTTCAGCTTGGCGTGAACGATGGCCTCGGCCCTCTCCAGCGCGCGGCCGGAACTGGCGATGGACTCGTCAGTCGGCGCGCCGCCCGAGGCGCGAAACTCCTGCAGGCCAGCCGTCACAACCTCGGCCAGGTGGGACTTCTTGTTGCGATCGGCGATCTTGATCGCCTCTTCGAGCTTGCTGTCCTTCAGCGCGCCGGCAACCTTGGGCGCGAATTCGCGCGACTGCTTGCGGGCTGCCGAGAAGTACAGGTAACGGTCGATCATCACGGCCAACGACCAGATCGACTCGACGAAAAGGATGAAGGCAATGCAGCGTGCCGGCCATCCCATGTTGGTAATAAGATGCGTCAGGTTGAAGCTGACTGCCTCTTCATCAAAGAGAAAAGCCAGATTGGCCGAATGCGATGCGAAGTGCGTGAGCTGAGCGAGAATCACTGAATCATTCCTCCTAAGGAGTTTCTTGTGGACTGCGACTGCCTTGCGGTTGCGGCGAATGCGGCTCTTTGCGGATTCGCATTCAGGTCAAAAGCGAAGCCCTTCCCCCAGGATGGCGGGAAGAGCCAAAATGTTCCTCATCCGCCCAGAGTGAAGATCACGTTGACTTGCGTCTCCACTTCCACCGGTTCGTTGTTGAGCAGGTAGGGTTTGTAGCGCCAGGACTTGACGGCGTCCAGAGCGGCCTGTTGCAACATGGCCGGACCGCTGACGACGTGCAGGTTTTCGATGGAGCCCGTCTTGGAGATCGTCGCCTGGAGGACCACGGTGCCCTGCACGCGAGCCGCCCTGGCGATGGGTGGATACAGGGGGGATGTCTTCAGCAGTAGCATGCCCTGCATGACGCCGCTCGATATTTTGACCACCTTCGGCGGAGCGGCCTTTACCATGGTCTTGCTGGCATCGCCAAAGATGCCGCCCATGACGCCGCCCGTTGCGCCAAAGTCCGACCCGGCCACGCCAAACGAAGCCACCGGGGCTTCTTTCTCGGCGACCATCTTGATGTCATGCGGAATGCGTGTGGGTGCCGTAAGCTGATTGTTCATCATCTCCGACTTCACCGGAGCCACATGCACCGTCTCTGGCGGCGGCGGTGGCGGCGGCGGTGGTGGAGGGGGCGGGGGAGCTACCAGGGCCATCTGCATGGCCGCCATGGGCAGCGCCTCGGGATGGAGAAGCGGAATCAGGATCACAATCACTATGACGAGAATCTCGATGGAGCCCGTCAAAAGCGAATAGCGCGCGCTCCCGCTCTTGATCCTGCCTCCTGATTCAAACGTGGAATCTTCAAACATGGCCAGCCTCGAATCGGGGGTTTACTTACCTCTTACTTAGACACCGAAGAAACCAAAAATGTTCCCAGCATCAAAACATTATCACAGTAGAGCGCCGCTTCTGAGCAGAACCGCACACTGCATTGAAAAACACACACAAAAACCCGGCGAAATGCCGGGGGAAACCCTACACTCGGGCGCGTTTTGCGGCCGGAAGGGCCACAGCCTTACCCTGCTTCGTCCGCCACTCCTGCCATGCTACCAGCATTGGCGCCGCCACGGCAATGGAGGAGTACGTCCCTATAAGAATACCTACTACGAGCGCAAAAGAAAAGCCCCTCAGCACCTGTCCGCCAAAAATATACAACGACAGTACTGTCAGGAAGGTCAGTCCCGAGGTGAGAACGGTCCGGCTCAGCGTCTGGTTAATGCTGCGATTGACCACGTCGGGCAGGGCTTCGCGCCGGTTGAGGCGCAGATTCTCGCGGATACGGTCAAAGACGACGATGGTGTCGTTCATCGAGTAGCCGACCAGGGTCAGGATGGCCGCAATGACGGTCAGGCTGATTTCCTGGCTGGTCAGCGCAAAGGCGCCCACGGTGATCAGCGTGTCATGAAAACAGGCCACCACCGCGGCCACGCCGTAGATCAACTGGAAACGGAACCAGAGGTAGACCAGCATTCCTGCCATTGAGTAAAGCGTGGCCAGCAGGGCCTTGTTTTCCAACTGCTTGCCCACTGTGGGGCCGACCACATCCGCACTCACATCCGAGTCTGTGAACGGATTCGAATAGTACTTGTGCAGCGCTTCAACGATCTGCTGGCGCCCTAGATCCAATGACGATTCATCCTGCTGCTCCGGCAGGGCGATGAGCACCTCGTTGCCTCCGGACTCATTGATCTCCGACTGAATGCTCTGAATGGTCGCGTCCTTGATCCCCGCGTCCGCGACGGCCTGTCGAATCCGGTTGATATCCGGCGTCTGCTGGAACTTGACGTGCACCTGCGTGCCGCCCTTGAAGTCCACTCCAAGCGGCAACGGGCTGCCGATTTGCGCCCAGTGAATGCCCATCGAGATGAGGCCGGCCACACTGAAGATCATGGAAAAGGCGAGGAAGTACCACTTCTTCCCGAGCCAATCAATATTTACGCTGCGAAACAGTTCCACTGGTTCTCTCCGCTTCCTGGGGCTGGAACTCTTCCGGCTCCAGCGTTCTTGTTATTCCTTAGTCCCTAGTTCCTTAGTCCCTTAGTTCCTGGTCCCTAGTCCCTAAATCGACAATGGCTCCCCTGGTTTCAACTTGTTCAGATGGGCATCGAAGATGACGCGCGAGACGAAGACCGCTGTAAACAGGTTGGCCAGCAGGCCGATGGTCAGAGTGACCGCGAAGCCCTTCACTGGGCCGGTGCCGAACATGAATAGAATGGCCGCCGAAACGATGGTGGTGACGTGTGTATCAACGATGGTGACCCAGGCGTGGGCAAAGCCCTGATCGACGGCAGCCGCGGGCGCCTTGCCGGCACGCACCTCTTCGCGGATGCGCTCGAAGATCAGCACATTCGAGTCCACCCCCATGCCGATGGTGAGAATGACGCCGGCGATGCCCGGCAAAGTCAGCGTGAGCGCATTGGCTCCGCCCGACAAGGCGCTCGACAGCCCCATGATGCCCAGCAGAATCAGCAGGTTCAGAAACAGCGCCAGATCGGCGTTGATGCCCGAGCCTTTGTAGTAAATGAGCATAAAGATCATGACCACCACCACACCCACAATGGCCGCGGTGACGCCCTTCTTGATGGAATCCGCGCCCAGCGAGGCGCCCACAAAGCGCTTTTCCAGCTGCGACAGCGAGGCCGGCAGCGCGCCGGTGCTGAGCAGCTTGGAGAGTGCCAGCACCTCATCCTGCGAGAAGCTGCCGGTGATCCGGCCGGAGTCGCGGATGGCGTTCTCGATGTTGGCCACTTCTTTGACCTGGTCATTCATCACCACGGCCATGCTGTGGTTCACATTCTTGCTGGTGTACTCGTAGAAGCGGTCGCCGGCCTCGTTGGTCAGCGTAAAGTTGACTTCCCTGCGCCCGGTGTTCGCATCGATGCCCGGATCGGCGGAGCGGAAGTCGTTGCCGGCCACAATCGAGAGCCGCTGCAAGACGTAGACGCTCTGCTGATCGGAGCCGGTCGCCATGACGCCCGTGAAGGTCTTCATTTCATCCTCGGCCGGAATGTTGCCGCCCAAACTGGCTGCCGCCTCCTGCTCGTCCTTGTAGGGACCGCCGACCACGGCGTGAATCTCCAGCCGGTTGGTGCCCTGGATGATCTTCTCAATATCGCTTTCATTTTCCACGCCCGGCAGCTCGACCAGAACCTGGTTGGCGCCCAGGCCGTACTCCTGAATCACAGGCTCGCTGACGCCCAGCGCGTTCACCCGGTCTCCCAGAGCCTCAATCGCCTGCTGGACGGTCTTCTTTTCCAGAGCCGCCAGCACCATCGGCTTCATGGTGAGCGTCCAGGCATTGCCGGAGACGCTGTCCAGGTTGTACTGGTTGGAATACTTACTGTCCAGCAGGTTCTGAACGGCGTTGGAGCTGGCTGTCGCCGTGCCTTCCACGCGGATCACCTGCGGCTTGGCCGCATCGGGCACGTAGACCTGGGAAAAGGTCAGATTGGCCTTCTTCAGATCCTGTTGGATGCGCGCCGCGGTGTTGCTGGTTTCAGCGTAGACAGCTTCCTCGACCTTGACCTGCAAGATCAGGTGAGCGCCGCCCTTCAGGTCCAGGCCAAGGTGAATGCGCTTGGTCAGGCCTTCCGTCAGATCCTTGCCGCTGAAGCCCGTAGAGGCGCCAAAGATGCCCCAGACGCAAACCAACAGCACCGCAACGATCAGAGCAATTTTGTTATTGAGATTCTTCTTCATCGTCCCGTTTCTCGAAACAGTTCTCAGTTCTCAGTTGTCAATTCTCTGTTTTTCCGCAGTCAGCGCTTGAGGGCTGAAGACTAAGAACTGAGAACTGCTTTACAGCTATGATCCAGAAAGCCCATCCTGCATGGTCACCGAGGCAATCGCGTTCTTGGCTACTTCCAGCTTGATGCCGTCCGGCGCCACCTTGATGACGATCACCTCGTCCTTGATGGAGAGGATGATGCCGCGAATGCCGCCCGCGGTAGTGATCCGGTCGCCGGTCTTGATCTTGGAGAGCATCTCCTGCCACTGCCGCTGCCGCTTCTGCTGCGGGCGGATCATCATGAAGTACAGGACCGGAATCAACAACAGGGGCAGAAGCATCATAATGCCGTTTCCGCCACCGGCTGCCTGCTGCCAGACCATCAAAGCTAAACTCATTGCCACGCTCATCCTTTACTCGCCCCTGAGCCGCGCACTCCGCCGCCCTTCAAGGCACAGGCGCACCCGGCCGTCGGCCGCCCGCCCGTAAAAATTTGTCTCCGGGAACGATCCAGACTGGTCCGTACTGCTGACCTGGGCCTTTGATTGCCGCCGTCTGCTTCCTGTTCGACACAGCCCGCCTCTGGAAGTCCGTTTTCGCTGGCTGCGCCATTTTTGCGCACACGTTGCCCGGATTCCAAAATGAGTGCCTCAATAGATAAGAAATGCGCGGGCGGGGGGCTGTCAAGGAGCGGCGCAGGGAACAGGGGGCAGGGGGCAGGGATCAGGGGCGCTTTCTTGCCGCTTATAAAGTTTTTACACATCGCCTATGCCTGATTTACGTCCGCTGGATTCTTCTGTAATGCAGATGCTTTTCGGCAGATGCACCTTGAAATCCAGCGCCGCGCGCCGCAAAGCAGGATCGGGGGCGACCCATGGACAGCACGGTTCGCGACTTGCTTTTAATCACCTTTTTCGGTCTCGCCGAGGCCTTCATGATTTGGACGCTGTGGAATTTTATTCGGTCTGGCCGTCGGCGGCCGAGCGCCAGTAGTCAGTTTTCCACTGTCAGCCGTCAATATAAGCACCCAACCGACTAAGGGCGCCCAGTTCCGTATTTTCAGAGCAGGAAATGCAAACAACGACTGCATGGGTGGCCCCAAAAAGCCGGGTTCCCCATCCTTGCGACGTCTTTGTTTTGTCGCAAGGGTGGGAAACTATGAATCCCATCCAGCGATTGAAATCGTCCCTAGTCTCTTAGTCCCTAGTCCCTCAGTCCCTACTTCGTCTTCTCCGGTTCGTCGCCAGCATCCTCCACCAGCACCGCCGAACCGGGAACGACGTCGAAGCTCACCGCTTCCCTGCCGGTGGGGTGGAAGGTAACGCGCAGCGGCTCGCGCTGCCACTCCGCTGGGCCGCAGACCGGCTCCGGATGGCTCTCCGCGTCGAAGGTCGAGAGCTTTTTGGCCAGCACCGCCTTGCGCGCCTCGACCTGCGCCACCACCGCGTAGAGGCTTTTGCCGCTCGCCGTCACGCCGCAGTAAGCGCCATAGTCGCGGAACCAAACGATTTGGCTGACGCCGGGGTCGTAGTCGGGCAGCTTGAGAGCGGCAATGTGGCCGGTCACGCGATCCACCAGCAGCCACGGCCCGCGCTGCCAGACCCAGGGGGGGCTTGCCGCCCGGGCGGAGGCCGGCTTGACGCCGGGGACTGCATTGTCGCCAGGCAAGGAGTCATTCAGCTTGATCGCGCGCCGCACCACGAAGCTGCGGTCGGTCACGTCATGCGCGTCGCCGGTGGTCCACTCCTTCACAACGCCATCGACCAGCAGCGCGCGCACCTTGAGTTCGGTTTCGCCGGGAGCCGCCCCCGCCGGGTCGCCCGCCTTCGAGTAAGCCACCTTCCGCGCCGCGCCCAGAACCACCACGTGCGCCTTGCGCGGAGCCGCCTGAATAACTGGTGAGACAGAGAGCAATGTTACGATTGCGACAATTGCTAACCACGATTTTCTTTTCATGAAATCTGCTCCCGATTCACGAAGTTCTTGTTGGGTTCGTGGTTTCCCACCCTTCGCAATGAACGCGAAGGATGGGGCACCCGGCTATTCCTTAGCACCTGCTTGCACCAGAAGTTGAACTATAGCAGTATCTCGATCATCCTTCGCTTTCTTCAGGGCTGTAGTGCCGTCCTTGGCCTTAACACTTACATCGGCACCCTTATCAAGCAGTAGCTTGACAGCTTCTGTATTACCTTGAAGTGATGCCCACCAAAGGGCAGTTTGGCCTTCGTTGTTCTTTGAATTTACATCTATTGTTCTATCGAGCAGTAGCTTCATAGTGTTATTAGCATTGCCGAACCTTCGATTATTGCCACCAATAGATGCCCATATAAGCGCGGTTGTGCCATCGTTGCTCTTGGCATTTGCATCAGCGCCCTTCTCTAGTAGTAGTTTGACAGTCTCTGCCTGTCCCCAAAACGACGCTTCCATTAAAGCGGTCTTGCCAATATTATCACTATTATCTCTTGCATCAACCTCGGCGCCCTTATCCAACAAAAGCCTGACCACTTCTATATTGTCCTGACTTGATGCCACATTCAAGGCGGTTGGACCATCTTTATTAATGAGAGTTCCATTAATATGCGCGCCTTTGGCCAAGAGCAGCTTGACAATATCTATTCGACCATCACGTGAAGCCCAATATAGAGCAGAGAAGTGTGGCCCATCTAGTACTACTGCATCAGGACTTGCACCTTCATTCAAAAGAGTTCGAACAGATGTAAGATCATTGTTCATTACTGCCTGAATTAGGTCTCCATTCTTGTGAAAATTAGCTGACTGAGCAGATCCAAAAGAATTCAATACGAGGCAGAAAATAACCACCGTCAATCGCTGCACTGTCATAATTCCTCCATTCAATTCGGTTAATTCGCTTGTGGTGCCGGATGCCCCATCCTTCGTGTTCTTTGTGAAGGGTGGGAAACCATGAACCTCAACCGGCGACCTAGTCCCTCAGTCCCTTAGTCCCTAGCTTCCACCGCCCTTGCCACCCGAAATGCCGTGCCCTCATTCAGATGCGCGGCTAACACCTGCATCCCTACCGGCAATCCCGCCTTGGTTGCGCCGCAGGGAACCGTTACGCCGCAGATGCCCGCCAGGCTCGCCGTCACCGTATAAATGTCGGCGAGATACATGGCCAGTGGATCGCCGGTCTTCTCGCCTAACTTGAATGCCGCCGTCGGCGCGGTGGGAGTTACAATCGCGTCCACTTCGGCGAAAGCGCGCAGATACTCCTCGGCCAGGATGCGCCGCACCTGCTGCGCCTTCAAGTAATAAGCGTCGTAGTAGCCCGCGCTGAGCGCATAGGTGCCGAGCAGGATGCGCCGCTTGACCTCGGCGCCGAAGCCCTCGTCGCGCGAGTGGCGATACATATCCGCCAAAGTCGCCGAATCCTTCGACCGCGGTCCGTAGCGCACGCCGTCAAAGCGGGCCAGGTTGGCGCTGGCCTCGGCTGTCGCAATCAAGTAATACACCGGTACTGCGTACTTGGTGTGCGGCATCGCGACCGGCTTCACGGTGCAGCCCGCACTCTCAAGCGCGCTGATGCCCGCCTCGATACAGGCGCGGACTTCCGGGTCGAGGCCCTCGGCGAAGTACTCGGCCGGGACGCCGATGCGCAGGCCCTCCGCGCCTTTATCGCTCTCGGTAGCATAGTCCGGCACGGTAGCCGGGGAGCTGGTGGCGTCGTGGGGATCGTGGCCGGCGATGACAGACAGCAGTGTCGCCGCGTCGCGGACGTTGGCGGCAAAGGGCCCCACGCGGTCCAGCGAAGAGGCGTAGGCGATCAGGCCGTAGCGCGAAACGCGGCCATAGGTGGGCAGCACGCCCACCACACCGCAAAAGCTGGCCGGCTGGCGAATGGAGCCGCCGGTGTCCGAGCCGAGCGTGGCCACGGCCATGTTAGCCGCGACCGCCGCCGCCGAGCCGCCGCTGGAGCCACCCGGAACCCGCTCCGTGTCCACCGGATTCCGCACCGGCCCGTAGGCCGAGTTCTCGGTCGAGCTGCCCATCGCGAACTCATCGCAGTTGGTCTTGCCCAGCAGCACCGCGCCCGCCGCCTCCAATTTGGCCACCGCCGTCGCGTCGTAGGGCGGACGATAGCCTTGCAAAAATTTGGAACCCGCCGTCGCCGGAGCGCCACGCATCACCAGCACGTCCTTGATGCCCATCGGAATGCCGGCCAGCGGACCAAGCGGATCGCCCTTGGCGGCCGCATCGTCCACGCGGGCGGCCTGGGCCAGCGCGCGCTCTTTGGTCAGGCTCAGGTAGACGTTCAGGCGAGGATTCTTCTGGGCGATGCGCTCGTAGTAGCTGGCGGCGAGGTCAGCGGCCCTGGTTGTGCCCGCCAGGATGCCTGCGCGCAACTCGGCCAGAGTTTTTGGTTGTTCGACAAAGTTCTCGACGGATTTGGATGCGCTGTCCAAGAGTTTCTTCCTCATTTCCTGGCCTGTTCCCGGCCCAGTTCCTCACTGAAAATGCACCTACCGCTCAATCACCTTGGGAACCTTGAAGAAGACCTGATCGGTCTCCGGCGCCTGCGACAAGACTACGGCGCGGTCCAGCGACGGCTGCACCCGATCATCGCGCAGCACGCCGCTGCCCCCCCCATCGAGCAGCTCGCTGACCTGGGCCAGCGGCGCAACGCCGGAGGTGTCCAGCTCATTCAGCTCAGCCACGTAGTCCAGGATCGCGTTCAAATCGTCCAACATGCGCGGAGTCTCCTCCGGCGTGAGTTCGAGGTGGGCCAGCTCGGCCACGCGCTCGACTTCTTCCACGGTCACTCTGGCGGTCATCTTCTGCTCTTTTCCCATGCGCGTCCTTCGTAACGGTCGATGGCGAGCGCTCCCTGCGAAGGTCCGAAAGTAGAGTATAGCGTTTTTTCGCTTGCGCTCTTTCACCACGCCGTTCAGTCCACGATGAGCGTGAGTGTGACCTGGTGCGAGACGCCGTTCGAGGTTGCGGTGACGGGGATCGAGTAGGTTGCCGGCGGGGTAATGCCGGTACCGGTTTTCGTCAGGACCGTGGTGACGCCGCCGCTGGACGACGCGCAACTGGAGACGCCGCCGGTGAGAATGGCCAGCAACGCCACGAGCAGAAGCGCCCTGCGCCGCCGCGCCAGAGCAATGGGCAGCAGCACCAGTCCGCAGGCCAGCGGAAGAACGGGCCACACCGGCGGACGCGAGGAGCGGGCCGAGGTTTGGGTCAGCCCGGTGGCAATCTCCACCACTTCGTTGCCGGTGGTGTTGGCGGGAATGCCTTCGCTTGGGGGGTTGAAGGCGCAGGATGCGGAAGTGGGCAGCGTGCCGCACTGGAAGGTGAAGACGCCCTGCGATCCGTTGAGCGGGTTGATCGCCAGCGTGAAGTAGGCGATCTGGCCGTTGGCGATGGTCTGGGTGGACGAGCCGGAGGGCGCAAGGGTGAAGTCGAATCCCATGCCGGAGAGCGCCAGAAACGAGCCTGTCGGCAGCGCGCTGCTGGTCACATTCAGGCTGCCGTTCTGTGCTCCGGCGCTCGTCGGCGCAAAGGCGACGACGGCCGTACAACTGGCTCCGGGGGCAAGCGTCGCCGGGCAAGTGCTGCTGACCAACTGAAAGCCCGGCGTGACCTTGAGAGCCAGGCTGCCGAGGCTGATCACGCTATCGGGATTGGCGATGGTGACAGTGCTGGAGCCGCTGACAAGGCCCACCCCCGTCTGCTGGAAGATGAGCAGGCTGGGTTGGTACTGAACCGAGCCTGGCACTCCGCCAGTCCCGCTGAGCGGCACGCTGGCCGTGGCCGTCAGCGTGGGAGACGCGATGGTCAGCGTGCCCGTGAACGCTCCGTTGACAGAGGGCGAGAAGATGACCCCGGTGGAGCAGCTTGCCCCGCCGGCTAGAGAGGCTCCGCAGTTGTTCTGGACCAGACTGAAGGGGGGCGTGACCGTGAGGGTGAGCGCGCTGGCCGTGGAGCCGCCGGAATTGGTGAGGCTTACCGTCTGCGACAGACTGGACTGGCCTGGAACGACGGTGGGAAAGAGAAGCAGCGCGGGACTCACGTTGAGACCGGCCATAGCCTGCCCCGCGCCGGTGAGCGGCACCGTGACAGCTTTAACGCCGGAAGTGGACGAGGAGATCGCCAGCGAGGCCGTACTGCCGCCCGAGGCAATCGGCGTAAAGATTACCTGAATGGTGCAACTGCCGCCGTTGGCCAGCGTGGCGCCGCAGGTGGACGATCCGGTGGAGAAGCTGCCGTCGGAGGGCCCGGTAATCTGGAAACCTACATTGGCCAGCGGAGCGCCGCCAGTGTTGCTCACCGTCAGAGTCTGCGGCGCGCTGGCCTGGTTCAGCGGCTGCGCCGCAAAGCTCAGGCTCGGCGGGCTGACGCCGAAGGCCGGCGGAGCGATGCCCACTCCACTCAAAGCTACCGTCTGGGGCTGCGCGCGTGTCACGTCGGAGATGGTGAGCGTGCCGGCCTGGCTACCCACCACTGTGGGATCGAATTGCACGCTGATTGTGCAGCTTGAGTTTGCCGGCAGGATGGCGGTGCAGGCATTTGTCTGCTGGAATGCTCCGCTCACCGAGATGGCGATGGAGGTCAGCGAGACGCCGCCACTGTTGGTCAGCGTCACGGTTTGCGCGGTCGAAAGCTGCCCGACGATCGTGCCGGGGAAGGTCAGCGCGCTGACCGATAGAGCATCTGTGGGCGGGGCCAGCCCAGTCCCGCTCAGCGCCACCGTCTGCGTTCCGAACGCGTCGGTAAAGGTCAGCGTTCCCGTGGCCGCTCCCTCTTGAGTTGGCGTAAACGCCAAGGTCAAATTGCACGATGTGACCGCCGGAACCGAGCTGCCGCATGCGTTGCTGGCGATGGAAAAGGCTCCGGTGATGGCGCTGGTATAGGGAAGCGCCGGCGAACCGCTGTTATTGGCCGTCACCTGTAAAACCGTCGAAGTGCTTTCCACCTCCCAACTGCCGAAGTTGACGGAGGCCGGAGTCAGGCTGAATACGCCCGAGGACGCGCCGGTCCCGCTGAGCGAGACTGTCAGCTCTCCTCCGGTCACGTTGGCAAAGATGGTCAAAGCGCCCGTCCGGCTGCCGATTTGGGTAGGCGTGAATGTGACCTGAATTGTGCATATCTGGCCCGGCTGCACAATGCTGCCCGCACAGTTACCTGTTTCGCTGAAGTCGCCGCTGGCATTGACGTAGCTTGGGGTCAGCGCGATCGTTCCGGTGTTCTTGACGGTCACAGTCTGCGCGCTGCTGGAGCTACCGTAGACCTGGCTCGCGAAGGTCAAGGAGCCGGGAGTCGCGGTGGCCGTCGTTAAGTCCTCGGTTGCTGTCCACAGGGGCGTGATCCAGATGCCACGGCCGTAGGTGGCCGCAACCAGATCATGCACGGAAGCGGATGCCGGGGCGGCGTTGAGCTGGACCACCGGTGAGGCCGGCAGCCCGCTTGCAAAGGCCGACCAGCAACCGGAAGTCGCGACGGCGCAGTTGGCGATCTGCCGCGTCGAAAAGACTCCGGCATCGGTGGCGATATACACCGTGTTGGCGTCCTGCGGGTCCACCACTAGGCTGTTGGCCGGTGCCAGAGGCAGGTTGGCCGTCAACCCTGTCCAGTGCGCACCGCCGTCGGTGGTGCCGTAGACCACCTGCACATTTTCCAGTATGTTATGAAACCCCGCAACGGTCACGTACACCGTCTTCCCGGTATCGTCGTGCGGGTCGATGAAGATGCTGGAAATGTCCAGACCGTAGTAGTTCATCGCAAGAGTGTCGTTGGCGACCGGTCCCAAGGTCGCGTCCGTCCAACTGGACCAACTGCCGGCCGCTGTGTTGTAGGTCGCGCTGAGCAGATGGCCAGGCAGCGTCGCGCCGCCGTTCGCCGAGCCGTACATACCCACATAAACCACTTCACCGCCCGAGGGCAGCGCCGCGGAAACAGCAATCGGCAGCGCGGCGATCAAACGGATGAGAGAGTCGCCGTTGCAGGTTGCGTTGCCGGTCTCGCCGTCGAGGATGGGGCTGATGGCGTTAGCGTCGCTCCAGCCCACGCCGCTGGCCGGCCCGCGCCACACCCGGCAGGTGCCGATCAGCAACTGCGAGCTGGTCAATGGGTCCACCAGAAAGGGCGCCGGTGCGGTCATCGTGTACCCATCCTTGACCACATCCGCTTTCGCATCGGTGGTGTAGTTGAGCACCGGATTGAATGTGCCCGGCGTGCTTCCCACCGGCGGCGAACCCAGGTAGATGGAGACTCCAGCCCCATTGTTCACGTACCAGTTCGTAAGGGTAATCGGATCGATGGCCACCGGCCCGCCCTCGCCGCCCAGAATCTCTGGCCAGTTGGCGGTCGGCCCGTTGTCGCTGTTCACACCGGCGGTTCCGTTTGCCCCCAGGCCGGCCATCATCGCGTAAGGCGTCGCGCCCACCTGAGAGATGCTGACGATCTCGGCCAGAGAGCCCAGGCTCCCATTCAAATTCTGAAAATGAGTCGCATCGCTCGCAGCGCACACCGATCCGCTCTCGCCGATGGCGTCGGTCGAACGCCACAGCCCGCTATCGTTGCCCACAAAAATCTCCAGCGGATTACTCGCATTCCAGGCAAGAGAATGCTGATACTCGCCCACCTTAGCGCAGAAACCAACCGTGGAATTGGTGGTGTTGTGCCATGGGCAGCCCTGCGAGTTGGGGCAGGTGGCCTTCCACAGGTCGTTGGCCCCGGCCAGCAGGATGGTTTCCTGACCGGAGGGAACCGCGGCCAGCGCCAGGTTATAGTCGCCGTTCGCGATGGTGGCCGGACCCAGCAAGGTGTTCGTCTCCAGCGCCGCCGCCGCCCATGGCTGGGCAAAGGTGATCGTCTGGTTGGTGCAGACTCCTGCGCTCGCCGCGCACAGATCCTGCCAGATTCCCTGGTCCTGGTTTTCGCCGTCCACTGTCCAGGCAAAAATGTCACCGGTGAGCGGATTCACAGCCAGCGCGCCACGGAAGATGGGGCAGCCGGACGACCCCGTTTTGCTGGCAGTGGGCGGACAGAGGCCCGCGCTCGCCGCGAGGTTCGCGCCCGGCTGGTTGGTCATGCGCGTAAAGGTGATGCCGTCCGAGGACTGATAGTAGCCGTGGTAGCGCACCGCCGCGGTAAACAGTTGCCGCACCGGATTCCATACCACCGAGGTAGCCGCGTTTCCTTCGAGAGGACCAATACCGCCGCTCGGCCCCTGCACTTTCTCACCGGCGCCATCGGTGATCGTCGCCAGCGACCAGGTGGCTCCGCCGTCGGAGGAGTAATACAGCCCCTCATAGCTCTGCCCTGGCCAGCCAGCATTCACCAGCGTGCCTTCGTAGGCCTGCGAGACCGCGGCCACCACCAGTTGCTGGTTCACCGTGCTCCAGGCAAAGCCGGCGAATGCCTCCCCGGCAAAGCTGAAGTGACCATCCATAGTGGCCAGGATCAGGCTCCAGGTCGTTCCGCCGTCGGTCGAGCGCAGGATGCCCGCGCCATAGTAGGAATCGGGAGCATCGTTCGGGTCGCCGGTGCCGGCCAGGATCACTTCCGTTCCGCCCGGCTGCACGCTCAGCGCGCCAATGCTGATGGAAGCGTTCAAGGCGCCGCTCATCGCCGGCAGGTTGTCGGTGAGGGGGGTAAAGCTGATGTTGGCGGGGCTGGATGTGTTCGCATTCTGCGACCGCCAGACTCCGCCGCCGGTGGCGCCCACGTAGAGCGTGTTGCCGGTCGCATCCGACGGGTCCAGCGCCAGCGCGGTGATGCGCCCGGTGACCAGGCCATAATTCTGTGAGACGACAGCAGTGGGACCGAGCGGCTGCCAGGTTGCGCTGCTCTGCGCGTGACTCAAAGCCTGCAACAGCAGCGCCGCCAAAGCTGGCAGGATCAGCCATCTGTGGCGCGAGAAAGCGGGTGCCCCAGCTATCGATTCTGAGACCTGGGATAACACGAACCCCGGGTGCCCCACCATCGCCGCGTTTTTGTTTCTATGGCGGAGCCTGCCCTGCGCGCAGTCGAAGGGGTTGGATACCACGCTCTTGCACCGCGCAAAAGCACACTTCCCTGCCCTGCCGCCAGGGGCAGTCATACCGTAAGGCCGCTCGATAGTCCAAATGCTCACACGCGTCCTGATTGCGATTCCGGCATCCCCTCTCTGTTATCGGCAAACTCCGAGGAGAACTTGACCAAAATCCGTTGGAATAGAACGTGCGAAACACGCAGCTTCCGGGAACGAATTGGTTGGATTATAGACCAGAAACGGAACGTTTGGCTGGGCGATTCCTGGCGAGGGCGACTTTTTCTCGGCCGCGCTGCTTCAAAACAGCGGCTATTCTGCCTGGCGCGCCTGCTTCCGGGCTGCCAGTCATCAGGGGTTCTGGAGGAATTGCCGCTAGGAATGGCTTTTTGGCTTGATGCGCCTGGCCCATTCGTCAACGCCCGCAAGACGAAGGAAGTTGTGCAGCACGATCTGCCGAGTTTCTTTCTCGGACCATCCACGCAATTCCGAGAGCTTTTGCACCACCGGAATGATGATCGACGGCCTCCCAAGCTCCCCAATCAGCCACTGATGCGCGCCAGGATTGTCGGTTTCCGTCAGCAGCAAGGACGATGGGATTGATTTGGCGATCTCCTGGATGGCAGCGCTGTAGAGAATCTCGACGCCCACCGTGAAGTACATGCCCTTTTCGGCCAGGGCATGAAGTTGCCGGATCGGTCCTGCATACCAGTGAATAATTGCCCGGCAAGCGCCCAGTTCTCCCAGGATGCGGTCGACGTCCGCCTCCGCTCCCTTCGAGTGGATATTCAATATCTTCTTCTGGGAGACGCCCTGCTGGACGAAGTGCCGAAAGACATCCCGCTGGAGAGCATGATTCTCCGGCTCGGCGACGAAGTGATAATCGAGCCCGATCTCCCCCAGCATAGGCGCGGTGTCGATCAGAGGCTGGAGAGCTTCCAGTTGCGCGTGAAAGGCGGGAGCGTTCCAGGGATGCACTCCGAAGGCGCTTACAACCCACTCGCTCTGCTCGTCAATCGCCCTGCTCTTTGCATACCCCTGCGGGTCCATCGAGACGCTTATGGTGAAGATTTCATCTTGCTCGATCTCTTCGATTGCCTGCGGCAACAGTGACTCGTATTTGTCCAGGTGAGTATGCGCATCGATATACATATTCTCTTTATGACACAGAATCAGCCGTAACGCCACATCACTTCCGTGTGGCCGTAGTTCATCTTCAACCTGCAGAAAGGGCCGCCTATCTGGCAGCCCTTCGTTCAAAAGTGTATAGCTCACTGACCACTGACCACTGACAACTGTCCACTGCTTCACCAGCTTCCCCAGGCACGGCTGATGTAATCCGAAAGGGTCATCGAGATCAGCACCAGGAACATGAAGATGCCGGAGAAAATGGTGAGCTTGGTCAGCTTCTTGCTGTACTTCACCCCCATGAAGAACAGCACCACCAGCGTGGCCTTGCAAGTCGCGATGGCCAGCGCGATGACGGGGTTCCATAGGCCGAGTTCGAGAAACGACGCCCAGACCGTCAGCGCGGTGCCGATCAGCAGCGCGAAGAGAATGGCCACATAGACCCCGGGGCCGACAATGTGATGCGCGTGTTCGTGAGGTTCGCTCATGCCGTACTCCTCAATCGGTCCCTGTTCACTTCTTCACTCATTCACTTCTTCACTGTCTCTATTGATGCCGGCTGATCAGATAGAGCAGCGCGAAGAGATAAATCCAGACAATGTCGACGAAGTGCCAGTAAAGGCCGAAGTTCTCCACAAACGTCACGTGGCCCGCGGTGTAAGCCCCGGCGCGGGCGCGGAAGATCATGAATCCCAGAATGCCGATGCCGATGATCATGTGCAGCGCGTGCATGCCGGTCATCAGGAAGTAGAGCGAGAAATAAATCTCCGTGTGGCGCGCCATGTCCAGCGCCAGCGGCTTGTCGTGATATTCCTTGAAGACTTCGGGATTGGAGGCGGGATCGAGAAACGATTGCAGGCTGTAGTGGAAGCCGGGAACGTGATGCATCTCGATCTTCTCGCGGTACTCGATGGTCTTGATGCCGAGGAAACAAAGGCCGAGAATGAAGGTAAGTGTCAGGCAGAGCACCAGCCCTTTCCTGCGCCGCGTCTCCGCGCACCAGACGCCCATCGCCATCGTAAAGCTGGAGAAGATCAGTACCACGGTATTGGTCGCGCCCCAAACCACATTCAACTGGTGCGAGCCGGCGACGAAGGCCGGGTAATACCAGTTGCGGTAGATCAGGTAGGCGGTGAAGAGGCCGCCGAAGAACATCACTTCAGTCAGCAGAAAGAGCCACATGGCGAAGCTGGCGGCGTCGGCCTGCTGCTCGGTCGAATTGAAGTGGTGACGCAGATAGGGCGGGTGTTCGGCGTGTAAAATGTCAGCATTGTCAGCACTATCAGCGTGTTTTTTCGCTCCCAAGGCGCCCTGAGAGGTCACAGAATTATCCGGCATGGGTCGCCTCCGTTCCCTTCTCCGCCTGCTGGCTCTCCAGCCACTCATAGTCGTAGGCTTCGTGGTCCATGATCGGCATCACCGCAAAGTTCTCCGTCAGCGGCGGCGACTGCGTCTGCCACTCCAGGCCCGTCGCCTGCCAGGGATTGCTGCCCGCGATGGCGCCGAACTTCAGCGACCAGATCAGGTAGAGCACCGGCAGCAGGTAGCCAACGCCCAGAATGGTTGCGCCCGCGGTGGAGAAGACATTCAGCACCTGGAACTCCGGCGGATAGGATGCGTAGCGCCGCGGCATGCCCAGCACGCCCAGAATGAACTGCGGGAAGAATGTAAGGTTGAATCCGATGAAGGTAACCACGGCGGCAAATTGTGAGATCTTTTCCGGGTACATTCGCCCGGTGATCTTGGGCCACCAGAAGTGAATGCCGGAAAGAAAGGCCATCAGCATTCCGCCCACCATGACGAAGTGGAAGTGGGCCACGATGAAGTAGGTCTCGGTCAGGTGAATGTCGGTGCCCGAAGCGCCTAGGAAGACGCCGGTCATGCCGCCGATGGTGAACAGACCGAGGAAGCCGAAGGCGTAAAGCATAGGCGTTTCAAAGGTGATGGAGCCTTTGTAAAGTGTGAATGTCCAGTTGAAGATTTTGATCGCCGAGGGCACGGCCACCAGCATGGTGAGCAGCGAGAAGACCAGCACCGCGTAATTCGAGATGCCCATGATGAACATGTGATGCGCCCAGACGAAGAATCCGAAGACCGCGATGGCCACCGAGGAGAAAGCCACGGCCGTATAGCCGAAGATGCGCTTGCGGCTGAAGGTCGAAATCACTTCAGAGATCACGCCCATTCCCGGCAGAATCATGATGTAAACGGCGGGATGCGAATAAAACCAGAACAAATGCTGGAAGAGCAGCGGGTCGCCGCCCTTGGTGGGGTCGAAGACGCCGATGCCGAGGGTGCGCTCCAGAGCCACCAGCACGATGGCGATGGCCACCACCGGCGTCGCCAGCACCATCAGAATGCTGGCCGCATAATGCGCCCAGATAAACAGCGGCATCCGGAACCAGGTCATGCCGGGCGCGCGCATCTTGTGAATGGTGACGATGAAGTTTAACCCGGTGAGGATGGAACTGAAGCCGGCAATGAAGACCGCCAGGCCGGTGGTCAGCACGTTGGTGTTCACGTAATGAGTTGACAGCGGGGTGGTGAAGGTCCAGCCCGTATCCACGCCGCCCGAGGCCATTGTGTAGACAGCCAGGATGCCGCCCGCCATGTAGAGATACCAACTGAGCAGGTTGATCTTGGGCAGCGCCAGGTCCTTGGCGCCGATCATCATGGGGATGAAAAAATTGCCCAGCGTGGCCGGCACGGATGGCACCAGAAAGAAGAAGATCATGATGATGCCATGCATCGTGAACACCTTGTTGTAGGTGTCGGTGGCCATCAGATCTGTCTGCGGCGTCAGCAACTCCAGGCGGATCAGCCCCGCCAGCGCTCCGCCGATAAAGAAGAAGAAGGTGATCGAGATCAGATAGAGAATCGCAATCCGCTTGTGGTCGCCGGTCAGCAGCCAGCTGAGCAGGCCGTTCTCCCGCGTGAAGAAATTATCCTTGGGAATCCGCGCCGTCGATTGATCGGGAAGACTGACAATGGTGTTGGTGCTCATGGCTTCACCGGTCCTTTCGTGGCGGGTGCTTTTGCAGCAACGGGCGCATTGCCTTCGCTCCCCGGCGGCATATCGGTCGAGTTCAGAGTCTGCTGGACGCGATAATCGGAGTCGAGGTTCTTGATGTATTCAAGCAATGAGATCACGCCCTCTTCGCTGATCTGCCCTTGGTAAGTGGGCATGATGGGCGCGTAGCCTTGGGTCACATGCTGCGATGGATTCAGGATCGCCTCGCGCAGGTAAGCGTCGTCGGCGATCACGGTGCCACCGCTGGCCAGTGGCAGCTTCGCGCCGTAGACGCCAGCCAGATTCGGTCCGCGCGCATCGGGCCGCGTGTTGTGGCAGGCGGCGCAACTCAAGCTCGCAAAGAGCCGTTCGCCGTTCTGCGCCAGCGACGCGCCGCTGGTCGAGCTGGCCAGCCATTTGCGAAAATCCTCCGGCGTCATCACCACAATGTCGCCGGTCATCTGTGAGTGGTTGGTGCCGCAGTACTGCGTGCAGAAGAGGTGATAGGTGCCGGGCACGGTGGCTTCAAACCATACGGTCGTAAAGCGGCCGGGAATCGCCTCGCGCTTCACGCGGAAGGCGGGAATGGAAAAGCTGTGAAAGACATCCTGCGAAATCAGCGTCACCTGCACCGCGCGGCCGGTGGGAACATGAAGCGCGTTGATCTCGTGCTGCCCGCCCGGATGTTCTGCCTTCCACATCCACTGCTTGCCCACCACGTAGATGTTCATCGCGTTGGCCGGCGGCGTAAAGACGCGAAAATAAATCAGCGCGCCCCACACAAACATCACCAGAAACAGGCCCAGCGGAATGATCGTCCATGTAGCTTCCAGCAGCGTCGAGCCTTCGACCTGCACGGCAACGGGATGGCGCTTCTTGCTGTAGAGAATCGAGAAGCTCGCGATCAGCAGAACCACAATCGTGAGTCCGATCAAACTCACAAGTACCATAAAGAAAAGCAGCGCGTCCATCTGCGGCGCAATCTTCGACGCCTCCGGCGGAAAGAGCGCGAAGTTCGTCAGCCACTTGACGAGAAACTGCCAGATTGTTGGACTAATATGGTTCATTCCTTTATCCGTTCACCTTTTTGTCAGTCCCCGGCTGAATGACTTTCCTTGCGTCTCTGCGGAACATCACCAGTATGAATCCGCCCAGCGTCACGAAGGTGACAAACCCGCCCATCTGCACCACTCGCGCCACAATCAGCGAATGCTTGTTGGTCTGCGGATCGTAGTGGTAGCAGTAGGTCAGAATGTTGTCCACCGGCGAGCCGATGCGATTGGCCGAAGCCTCGACCAACCCCAGCCGCAGATCCTTGGGCGAGTATTCGACGCCCATGTAGTACTGCGCCAGCTTGCCCTCCGGCGTCACGATCTGAATCGCGCTGGCGTGTGCAAACTGCGTAAGCCTTCCGTCCGGCCCGGGAATCTTCACGTAGCCGAAGCCCACCGCCTTGGTGAGCGCGTCGATGTTCTCCTGCGTGCCGGTCATGAAGTGCCATCCCGCCGCCGTCTCCGGATGGCCGTAGCGCCTCAGGTAAATGCGCTTCTTGGCCGCGGCCAGTTCCGTGCCCTCGGTGGGATCGATGCTCACCACGATGATGTTGAAGTCTCTGCCCGGAACCTCGTCCACCATCTGCAAGGCGCTCGACAAGCCATTTAATTCCTCGGAGCAGAGCATGGGGCACTGATAATAAACCAGCGCCAGAATCGCCGGCTTCTTGCCGAAGTAGCTTGCCAGTTGCACCTGCTTACCCGCATCGTCGGTGAAGGTCAGCCCCAGCGGGAGCTGCTCATTCAGCCGCTGCGCAATTCCCACTTTGTTCAGAATCGCCGGCGGCTTGTCGCTGACCGGCGCCATTTGCTTCTCGTCGTAGCGCGAGACCTGCGAGCGCGCCAACGGCATCACAGAACAAGAAACCGCCATCGTGGCCGCGATCATCACCGCGCCTCGCCAGCTTCTCCGCATTCTCTTTGTACCTTGCATGATGCCTTCTTTCCTTACGCTCCAGCAATAAAACCCCGGGAGCCCCACCCTCGCCGCGTTCTTGTTTTTGCGGCTAGGGTGGGAAACCACGAACCTAACCCGCGCCGTTCATCCCACTCTACTTGTGCTGCTCCGCACGTCCACTCGCAACCGCCGCGGCCTGATCCAACTCATAGCCGGTGCGCGCAAATCCATTGGTCAACGGCACGGCCACTACAGGCTTCTTGTCCCCGGTCATCAGCGGCGCCTGCTCCATCGCCGGCGCCACCGGAAGTCCGTGTGCGGCCAGCAACTCCATCGCACGCTCAATCGGAATCCGAACCTTGTCCTGTGATGAATCCACCCAACTGTAGTTGTTCAACAGCAGATCCTCGCGCTGATGCAGGTCGGCCACATCCTGGTTGCCGTCATCGGTCTGCACGCGCGGCGCGGGGAAATTCTGTGTCGCCTCAGCCATTTTGTTTTGCATCTCAGGGTTGGAGGCCATGTTGCCCAGCGGGCGCACATCCACCGGGTGCGCCCATCTGCTGGGCGGCCCGTCTTCCTTGCTTATACGCGCATTGAGCACCTTGCCGATCCCGTAGGAGAGCACCGCCGTTACCACCGCGAAGATGCTCAGCGAGACGATAAAAACGACCACTCCCGAGATGCGCACATCGCTCACCTCGCAGCCCTTGGAGGCATCTATGTGTTCCGGCTCATGAGAATCATGCGTGTGCATGCTCGACCTCCAGAATCTCCGCCAGGTGCGGATCGTTGGTCTGCACCAGCGGGCGCGTCTTCAACTGCGTGCAGAAGTAGGCAACCCATAGAGCAATCATCGCCACCGGCACAGCCGCGTATTCGAGAATCCCCCAAGTGAAATGCAGGTTGCGCGCCGCATCTTTGAAGTTTGGCTCGATCAACCAGAACAAATCGAAGGCGCGTGCGAAGACCATCCACTGGCAGACCCGGACTAGCCGTTTTTTGTTTCGCTTCAGGTCGCGCGAGAGCAAGAGCGTGAACGGAATCAGCCAGTGAAAGATGAAGTCGAGCGTGACGATGACGCCCCATCCGCCGCGAATGCGATCCAGGTACCAGGGAATCTCTTCCGGCAAATTTCCCGACCAGATGATGAGGAACTGTCCGAATGCCAGATAGATGTTCAGCATGACAAATGCGAAGGTGAACTTACCGAGGTCGTGCTGCTCGGTTTGGCGAAGAATCGTCTTGAATGGCTCGGCCTTCGAGAGTGAGATGACAACAATGATCGAAAGTGCCAGCACTCCATACACCTGCCCGACCAGAAACAGAAGTCCGTAGACCGACGAGTACCACGTGGGATCGAGCGACATGACCCAATAAATGGCTGCGGCGCTCATGGTAATCGCGTAGACCACAAGGCCGGGGCCGCTGATGTTTTCCAGCCGCTTGATCCACTCCGGCGTGGTGGCGGGGGAAGCCGCATCCCGTTCAAGTCCCAGCGAATTGAGCCGCCAGGCGTAGTAACTCCAGATTACAAAGCATACAACACTTACAATTATGAAGGTCTCTGGGTTCAGCATAGGCCTTTTGAATTCGATGGCGTGCGCCTGGACCTCGTTGATCCAACCCGACTTGAGCGCCGCGCTCACGTCGGTGACCGCGGCCCACAGGTAGAGCTTCCTGAGCGAGAAGGCAATCACGATCCAGTAGGCGAAGACCAGCGGCAGCGTGCGGCTCATCGCTTCCAGGGGGCGGCGCAACAACAGGCCCCACTTGCCGCCCGTGCAGTACTGAAGCATCAGCAGAGCCAGCCCGCCAACACAAAATCCAAATGTGAGCATAAGGCCGAGCAGCCAGGCGCGCAGTACGTGATCGATGTCGAAGCCATGCCCATCCGCAAAGCCCAGGCCGGCGGCGATCACCGAGAAGACTAACGCGACCGTCAGCGCGCGCGATCTCCAGCCATCGACAAAGGCCGGTGCGCCGAGATCGGCGGGAAGCGTGTTGGCGTGTGTCTCGTGAGCCATTCCGTTCGTCCTTACTTCGCGGCCGCGGCGGCCGGTTTACTTTGTGGAATCGTAATCTTCAAGTCAACCGGACCGGTCGGAGCCAGCGCCGGGTTGCCCTGTTTCATATCGTTCGGAAGCGCCTGAACAGCCGTCGCCGGCAGCGTCCACGGCTCTGCAAAACCCTCCGGCAAATGTTTTTCCCGCGCAATCTCCTTCAGGCTGCGCACCGGCATGCCTTCAGGCACATCTGCCACTGTCGCCGCCTGGCTCAACTGCAAGGCGCGAATGTAGGCCGCTACCGCCCAGCGATCCACTGGCGTCAGTTGCGCCGAGTAGTCCGGCATCGCGCCATAGCCGTGCGTCATCACGTAGAAATAATGCGAGATGGGCTGCGACAACCGCACCTGATCGTGATAATTGGCGGCGGGCTTGTAGCCGCGCTGTACTATCTCGCCCAGCCCATTACCCACCCGCGAGTGGCACGGTGAGCAATAAATATTGAAGCGCTCCTGCCCGCGCTTGAGTACGTCGAGCGTTACCGGAAAGGGCATCTCATTCTTCTCTTCGCGGTAGCCATCGGCGGCCTGAACCACGCCGGTATAGAAGTAGCTGTCTTCGCGCAACTGGCCGCGGGCCACGGTGTTCGCCACCTGCGTACGCGCGCCGCGATGATCGGCAAACATCTCAGAGCCGCGCTGCGAGCGGATCTTGGGCTGGTTCTGCATATCCTGGCGGCAGCCGGCGATCAACATCAACGCAACCGCACCCACAAAGAGGACTACGCGCCGCGCCGCACGGAAGGCTGAAAGCTGAGAACTGAGAGCTGAAAGCTGCTTGCGCATCAGTACTCCACCTCCACCACCGAGATCGGCTGAAAGCTCAGTAAATACTTCTTCGCTTCGACCAGATCGAACTTGGGATCGAGCGCTTCCAGGCAGAGGAAGAACTTGTCCGTAGTCGCTCCGTCGCAAAAGTTGGGCGCGTTGAAGAGGGGATGATAGAGCGCCGGCAATCCATTCAGCGCCAGCATTCCAAAGGCCGCCGACAAGCCCGCAAACAAAATCGTCCATTCATAGGCGGGCACAATAAAAGCCGGCCACGAATACGTCGGACGTCCGGCAATATTCAGCGGATAAGCCCACACCGAAATCCAGACCTGGAGCAGAAACATTGCCGCCAATCCCATCAATCCGCCGATCAACGTGATCAGCGGCACGGTATTTCGGTGAAGACCAATCGCTTCGGCCGCCTCTTCGACGGGATAAGGCGTGTAGCAATCCATGCGTCGCCAGCCGTCCTGGCGCGCCTGTTGCGCGGCGCGGATCAGGTCGCCGGGGGTATCGAATTCGGCCAACAGGCCGTAGATTCCTTCGCGTGGGGCCATCAATCACCAGCCTCCGCCGCCTTCTTGGGCATAATCTTTGCGCCCGGCAGCATCGTGCGAATTTCTGACATCGGAATCATGGGTAGGAAGCGCACAAACAAGAGGAACAGCGCCGTGAACAATCCCAGCGTGCCCACATACGTCATGTAGTCCCACTTGGTGGCGCGATATGTTCCCCACGCCGAGGGCAGGAAGTCGCGGTAGAGGCTGGTCACGATAATGACGAAGCGCTCAAACCACATACCCGTATTGACCACGATGGAGAGAATGAACATGAAGGCTATGTTGGTGCGCAGCTTGCGTGACCACAGCGTGGTCAGCGGAATCGCCAGGTTGCAGGTGACCAGCACCCAGTAGGCCCAGCCCATCGGCCCGAACATCCGGTTCCACATCATGAAGGCCTCCCAATGCGAGGCCGAGTACCAGGCCATGAAGACTTCCATGCCATAACCGTAGGCCACAATGAAGCCTGTCGCCAGCATCACCTTGCCCATGTTGTCGATGTGCCGCTCAGTGACCAGATTCTCCAGGTGATAGAACTTGCGCAGCGGAATAGCCAGTGTGAGTACCATGGCAAAGCCGGAGTAAATCGCGCCGGCCACAAAATAAGGCGGAAAGATCGTCGTGTGCCAGCCGGGCAGCACGGCCACGGCGAAATCAAAGCTGATAACCGTATGGACTGAGAGCACCAGCGGCGTGGCCAGGCCTGCCAGCAGCAGCGAGGCCGTCTCGTAGCGCATCCAGTGGCGCACCGAGCCGCGCCAGCCCAGCGAGACGAGTCCATAGGCGAACTTGGCGAACTTCGAATCGGCGCGGTCGCGCATGGTGCCGAAATCGGGAACCATGCCGATGTACCAGAAGACCACCGAGATCGTTGCGTAGGTCGAAACCGCGAAGACATCCCACATCAGCGGCGAGCGAAACTGCGGCCACACGTTCATCGTGAGTGGAATCGGAAACATCCAGTACGCCAGCCAGGGACGGCCCACGTGAATCAGCGGAAACATTCCGGCGCAGACCACGGCGAAGATGGTCATGGCCTCGGCGAAACGGTTGATGGAGTTGCGCCAGCCCTGCTTGAAGAGCAGCAGAATCGCCGAGATCAGCGTGCCGGCGTGGCCGATGCCGATCCACCAGACGAAGTTGATAATCGCAAAGCCCCAGGCCACTGGCTGCGTGATGCCCCAGATGCCCACGCCGACAAGAAAGAGCCAAGTTAGGGCCACCATCAGCATCGTCGCCAGCGCGCCGCCGATGCCGAAGACGGCGAACCAGCCCAGCGGTGTGGTAGGCGTGAGCACGATGCGCGTGATCTTCTCGGTGACCGAGCGGAAGCTCTGCCCCGGCGCAATGACGCGGTATTCGCCAGTCGCTGGATCGATCTTCGGGTTGTCTTTCAACTCAACGGCCATCCCGGCTCCGCCAACTTACCTATCCACCAACTTGTCCAATCAACAGCCCGCCAACTTGCCAACTCGTCATCTCCTCGCAGCGGAGGCTAACTTGCTAACTCGCTAACCCCGCGCAGCGGGGCTAACTCGCTGCATTTGATCTAAGCCCTACCGCAATTCCCTCAACTCTTCGCCGGATGCTCCACCGGCCCAGCCTGCAACTCCGGATTCAGATTCAACACCGCGGCCACATACTTGGTCCGCGGACGCGTATTCAGATCGGCGAGCACCTGGTAGCTGCGCTCATCGGCTTGCAGCTTCGCCACCTTGCTCTGCTTGTCGTTGATGTTGCCGAAGGTGATCGCCTGCGCCGGGCAGGCCTGCTGGCAGGCGGTCACAATCTCTCCGTCGCGAATCGCGCGGTTCTCCTTGTCGGCCTCGATCTTCGCCGCGGATATGCGCTGCAGGCAGTACGTGCATTTTTCCATCACGCCGCGCGAACGCACCGTCACGTCCGGGTTGCGCATCAGCTTCAAACTCTCCGTCTCGAAGTCCGAGTAGAGCAAGAAATTAAATCTGCGAACTTTGTAGGGACAGTTGTTCGAGCAGTAGCGCGTGCCCACGCAGCGGTTGTAGACCATTGCGTTCAAGCCTTCGGGCGTATGCACCGTGGCGCCCACCGGGCAAACCTGCTCGCAGGGCGCGTTCTCGCAATGCTGGCAGGCCATCGGCTGAAAATGCGCGCGCGGCGCGGCCAGGTCGCCCTCAAAATAAGTGTCGATGCGCAGCCACTGCATATTGCGTCCGATGCGCACCTGCTGCTTGCCCACCACGGCGATGTTGTTCTCCGCGTAACAACCGATAATGCACGCGTTGCAGCCCGTGCAACTGTTCATGTCAATCGACATTCCCCAGGCGTTGTCCTTGTACTCCCAGTTGGGGAAGAGCGTGTTGCCCTTGTCGGTCGTGGTATGCGTCTCGCCTTCGTTGGCAAAGCCTGGATCAGCCTTGTACTCATCGAGCGTGGCGTAGCGAATGATGCCGCGCTCGCTGATCGCCTCGTCGGCCTCCAGCGAGTTGTTGCCGTTGCCCTGTCCGCCGAAGAGCTTCGGCCGATGGTCCTGGAAGTGGCTCTTGGTGACCGCCAGGCCCCACTTGCCCTCAACCTTCTTCATCGAACCCACGGCATAAAACGGCGCATCCGAGGTGCGAATCAGATAAGCGTTGAAGCCCGCGCCCGAACCCACGCGCCCCGCAAACGAGCGCCCATAGCCCAGGTGAACCGTGACAGAATTATCCGGATGGCCGGGAACCACAATCACCGGCGCATTTACTTTACGGCCATTCACCGTCAGCTCGACAATGTCGTCTTCTTCGAGGCCGTACTTGGTCAGCGTAGCGCCGGAGACCAGCGCCGCATTGTCCCAACTCAGATTGGTCACCGGCTTGGGCAGCTCCTGCAACCAGCCCACATTTGCCCAGCGGCCGTCGTATACATTCGGGTCGGGACGGAAGATGATTTCGATGGCATCTTTCGGTGATGGCGCGGGGGGCTTGATCGAGCCAAGCCTCCGCTCTGTCTTCGCTGCGCTAAGCGTATGGTTAATCTCCTCAATCCAACCCTGATGCAGCGTCTTGCGCCAGCCCGTCTCAAAGTCGCCATTGATCGTAGATTTGTAAGTTTCTCGTACAGCGTCATACGGGCTTAATCCCGGTACATCCAGCAACGCCTGAAAGAAATGATGCACCGTCTTTCCGCCATACAGCGGATCAATCAACGGCTGAATAATTGATCCAGTTCCGTCATAGGCGACAGCGTCTGACCATGACTCCAGAAAGTGCGCCGCAGGAATATGCCACTGTGCATTTTGACCGGTCTCGTCCACATGCGAGCCGAGATGCACGGTCACTTTCGCTTTCTCGAAGGCAGAAGCAAATTCCAGGTCAGCCGGAGCCGTGTAATGGGGATTAGCATTCAATACGACCAGCCAATCGACTTTTCCCGCATTCAAATCCGCAACCAGCGACTTGAAGCCTGCGATCTGGTCGCTTGGCATCGGCAGTACTTCGCCAGCAATCGGAACCGTTGCGCCCAAGTTTCCCAGTGCGATGTTGATTGCCAGGGTCAAGGCATTCACCGAAAGATCCTGGTTCAGTCCGCCAATCACCACACTCTTGCCCGTGTGCGCCTTCAAATCTTTTACCAATGCAATAAGAAACTTCTTCTGCTCATCGGTCAAGTTGTATGCCGGAGCTTCAATGCCAACGACTCCGACAGCCTTCGCCAACTCTGCCGCAAACGCCGGTATCTCGCTTGCACGTAGACCCAATCGATGTTCCGCCTTCAATCCTGTCGTCGTCGGCGTACTCTCAATCGCATAAAGCCGATTCAGCTTCGTTGGGTCTTTGCGCCGCTCTGCATATTGGCGAACTAATTGATGGAAGCCGGGGAAGCCAGCACCCGAAAGAAAATCCGCATCGAGTGAGACAATCACGTCAGCGTCCGTCAGCGAATACTTAGCAGAAATTCCGCCTTCCAGAGAAGTTCCGGCAATCGCCGGATCGTACTGCACCAATTTCGCGTTTGGATACTTCGCCTGCACAGCCTTCCACTGCCGCGCCAGCGTTGGCGAGGTGATCGTCTCGCTGAGGAAGTAAATCCCTGTCCCATCAATGGTCGAGATCACTTTGTTGCGAAACTCGACGGCGAACTCCGCCCACTCGCGATTCTCGCCGCGATAAGTTACATGCTGCGAGCGGTCGGGATCGTATAAGTCGAGCAGAGTTGCCTGCGTGAACGGGTCCGACCCGCCCTGGTTATAAGGATGCTCGGGGTTGCCATCGATCTTGATGGGGCGGAACTGGTCGGTCTTTACCAGCAGCGGCACCGCGCCGGTGACAAACGGATGCGCTGTGGCGAAGTACATCGGCTTGCCAAGAATCAAATCTTCCGGCGCCTTTATATATGGATAGATCGGCTCGTCGGGCTGCTTGGTGCAACCTGCCAGGCCGGCCAGCGCCGCCGATGCGCCCATGAATTTTAGGAAGCCGCGCCGCGAGACCTCATCGCCCCATCCATGCGGCGAACCGGGAAACTCCTTCTCCACGGCAGCCTGAAACTCTGGCGTGTCGGCCAGCTCGTCCACTGACCGCCAGTAGCGCTTGCCGCGCACGCTCTTCAACTTCTCGCGCACCTGCTTCAGCGTCATCGGCGCCGGCGCTATCGAGCCAACCAGATTGTTTTTCATCTCGCTCATCGGTGGCAGACCTCGCAACTGGCTAATTCGTTGGGAGGGCGAATTTTGTAATGGTCAACGAGGAAGTGGCCCAACTCGTCCTGGCTGGTGAATTTTTCGTACTTCGGCTCAGACAACACTCCGCCTGCCGGCATTCCCAGCGATGCAACCTCGACGCCCGGCTCCCTCGTCACGCAGTTCACGCTCTGCGCCGTGGGCAGGCCCGTTTTTTCATCGCCGACCATGCACCACACCGGCCGGTCGCTCGCCGGCGCTTCCCAGGCCATGTTGTAAATCTCGCTGGTGGGCCGCAGGTTCTTGGCCGGGTTGCGATGGCAGTCCAGGCACCACTCCATCTGCAAGGTGTTTTGCGCGTACATCAGCGGCATCTGATCCACGCGCCCATGGCAACTGGCGCAGCCGATGCCCTTATTCACATGAATCTCGTGGCTGAAATAAACATAATCAGGCAGGTCGTGCACCTTGATCCAGGGCAGCGCTTGCCCCGTCGCCCAACTTTGGCGCACCGGCTCCAACAGTTGCGCGTTGGTCCAGATCTGCGCGTGGCAATTGATGCAGGTCTTGGTCGGCGGGATTCCGGCGTAGCTCGATGTCTCCGCGGTGACGTGGCAGTATTGGCACTGCACGCCCAGCCCCTGCACATGATGCTTGTGGCTGAAGGGAACCGGCTGGTCGGGGCGCTGACCCTGGCGCGTCACCCAGGGCGACCGCTGCAACTCATTCAGCGTCACCCCCAAAGCGATCACGATCAGCCCCGTCAAAACCAGGCTCGCACGAGCCAAGGCGTTGGAGCCGCGGTCAAATATTTGCGCCATTCGTCGTTCCCTTGCCTGGTTGGCGATTATTTGATGTGCGCACGGAGCTGACGGTCACACAATTTTGTAACTTAAAAATACACCTACTGGAAATTCTGGGGGAGGGGAAGCCGCATCCGCTCTCCGGCTTTGCGCGCCGGAGAATGAACCGTTAGGTACAAAGTAGCACACCATTTTGGACAACGCTAGTCCGATTTCAATTTCATCCCACATAGTGGTACAGCTACCACGAAGATCCCCTACTCCCGCCGAAACCGATTGGCCTGCTCAAATTCATCGCGCAACTGCGCCGTCCTCAGATTCTCGCGCAGATGCGCCAGCCGCTGCTCCAGCGCGAAGATCGTCGCCTGAATAGCCTCGGTGTTGGTGGAGGCGATGTCGCGCCACATCGAATAAGGACTTGCGCCCAGGCGTGTCATCTCCCGCAGCGCGCGTCCGCCCACGTCTTTCAGCTCCGGCGCGTCGCCAACCTCTTCCTGCAGCAGCGCGCTCAGCGCCGTGGCCACAAACTGCGGCAGATGGCTGACCCAGGCCACCAGTTCATCGTGGCGCACTGGGTCGAGATCGATGCACTTCGAACCCATCGCGGCGACCCACTCCCGCCAGCCCTTAACCAATTCCAAAGAGCGGGGCGAGCGCAGCCAGGTTGGGTCGTCGGTAAACAGCCAGACCGCGCCACGAAAAAGATTCGCATCGGCCAGAGACGCGCCGCCGCGCTCCTTGCCGGCCATCGGATGACCGGGAAGAAACGCCGCGCGCTCCGGCGTGTTGAAGAGCCGCCCCGCCGCTTCGGTGATCGCTCCTTTGGTGCTGCCCACGTCGGTGACTAGATGCTCGGAGCTAAGAACGCCCGCGAGCTTCTCCATGTAGTCGAGGGTCGCGTAGATCGGCACGGCCAGCACGACGACCTGGCTTTCGCGCGCCGCTTGCAAAGGGTCTGCGGCAATCGAATCGATAGCGCCCATGGAGAGCGCGGCCTGCGCGCCCTCCGCGCCCCGGTTCCAGCCCACGATTGAGCCGTGAAAGCCCGCCGTGCGTAGCGCCAGGCCAACCGACGTGCCCAGCAACCCCGTGCCCAGTATGGTGATGCGCTTGATCATGGGTGGTTCTTTTCTCCGATTTCAGCAATAGAGCAAAGCTAACCGCGCTACGCACATATTAGCGGAGCTACCCTTTGCCAACTCCGCAAATAGCGCCACTAATACAGACCCCATGCCCAACCGAGGCCTATGCCGGGCTGACCTTGAACGCATACGCATAGTCGCACGGCTTTTGCGCGGGCAGAACGATGCTCACTCCGTCCGCATCGCGATGCCATTTCAGCTCACCCTTGTTCCCCAGAAGCTCCACTTTCCCAATCTGTTTTGGGTAATGCGGCGAGTTCAATCCCAGCGACTTCACCGCCAGCTTCCCATCGCCGGGCCATGCCAGAGCGATGGCGTAAAGCAGATCGCCCTTTTGGGTAAAGCGAATGTCTCCCGCCACGAAGGTATGTGTTCCAATCGTATATGCCCCGGTCGCGCCAGTCTGGGTGGGGCCTTCGCCGAAGAGCTGCCAGGGGCGCGTGCCATGGATAGCCTCGCCGTTGATCGCATTCCACTTGGCAAGCTCGTCAAGAAACTTCAATTCATCGTCGTCGGGCTGGCCGTCTCCGGGCAGCGGAATGCTTAACAGCAGATTGCCGTTCTTGCTGACAATGTCCACTAGCACGGGCACCATCTGCGCCGCGGTCTTGTAGGTGTGATTCTCGAAGATCGACCGATCGTAATGCCAGCCGCCGATGCAGGATTCAGTCTGCCATGGCTTCTCTTGCGAGCCCCTTGCTGAATCCCCCTCGAAATCCCGCGTCATTGTTCCCCAAATCGGCTCCGGAACCGTCTTCAGGTCGAGCACGCCCTCCAGTTTGCCTCCGTGGGAGCGTATATTGGTGTTGTAATAATAGGCCATAATCACCGGCGCAAGGTCGGGTATGCCCAGCCATACCTTCAAGTCCCAAGGCCCGCCGTCATCGAAATCGAAGACTGGATTGTCGTCGAATGTGAAAGTGTCGGGCTCGTACTTATCGATGACATCCTGCACGCGCAGCATGAATTGTTTTACGAACTCCGGGCAGGGCGTGTTCTTGAGGTGGGGCGTGCCGTTCAGCAATTGCGGGTCCATGCCTTCCCACCATTTGCCTTTGCCGTCGGCCTTGGTCATCACGCCGTCGTAGGGAACGCCCGCTAAAGGACCCGTCTTGTCGCTCTCATACCGGACCGGCAGGAACTCATCCCACGTCCGGTGCGGCGTCCCATGATAACTTACGCCAAAGCGCAGTCCGTACGCACGCGCCGCCTTCGCCCATCCGCCCACGATGTCCCGCTTGGGACCGACATAGACGGCGTTCCATGGCTGGTATTTGGAATCCCAGCAATCGAAGTTGTCATGATGGTTGGCCAGCGCGACCATATACCCGGCCCCGGCCTTCTTGTAAAGCTGAATGAGCGCATCTGGATCCCATCTCTCCGCCTTCCACAGATGACAGATGTCCTTGTAGCCGAAGACCGATGGATGGCCATAATGCTTGACGTGGTACTCGTATTGAGGAGTCCCTTGCCGGTACATGAAGCGCGCATACCAATCGCCCTGCGCCGGCACGCACTGCGGATCCCAATGCGCCCAGATACCGAACTTCGCATCCCGAAACCAGTCGGGACACCGGTAAGCCTTCAACGACTCCCAATCCGGCCAAAACGGTCCATCTGGAATGGAGCCTCTGAAATAGCTAGGCCCGGATTGAGCGGAGCAAAGCTTCGCCAGCGCCAGCAGGGAGATGCCACCGCCCAAAAACTCTCTGCGACTCGAACTCACATCCCCTCCATGAATTCGCTGCCTTACAGCGTGCGTCCCACCGCCCCAGCAATTACCCGCAGCTCGCCCACCAGCTTTTCAAACTGATCCAGATACAGCGTCTGCGCGGCGTCCGAGGCGGCCTTGTCGGCGTTGGGATGAATCTCCACCAGAATCCCATCCGCGCCCGCGGCCACGGCAGCCTTGGCCATCGGAGGAACCATATCGCGCCGTCCCGTGCCGTGCGAAGGGTCGGCCACCACCGGCAGGTGCGAGAGCTTGTGCAGCACCGGAATCGCCGAGATGTCCATGGTGTTGCGCGTCGAGGTCTCGTAGGTCCGGATGCCGCGCTCGCAGAGAATAATGTCGTAGTTGCCGCCGGCCATGATGTACTCAGCCGACAGCAGCAGCTCTTCGAGCGTCGCGGAGATGCCGCGCTTGAGCAGCACCGGCTTGCGCGCCTGGCCCAGCTCACGCAGCAGGTTGAAATTCTGCATATTGCGCGCGCCCACCTGGAAGAGATCGGTGTACGGCAGCATGGGCTCGATCTGCGCGATCTCCATCACCTCGGTGACCGTAAGCAGGCCGTGTTCGCGGGCGGCCTCGTGCATCAGTTGCAACCCAGGAATGCCCAGACCCTGAAAGGCGTAGGGCGAAGAGCGCGGCTTGAAGGCGCCTCCGCGCAAGAATCCCCCGCCAGCGGCCTTCACGCAGGCGGCAATGGTGAAGATCTGCTCGCGGGTCTCTATCGCGCACGGACCGGCCATTACCGCGACATGCTCGCCGCCAATCTTGACGCCGTTGGTGAACTCCACCACCGTGCCCTCCGGCCGAAAGGCTCGCCCGGCCAGCTTGTAGGGCGAGCTGATGCGCAGCACGTTGAGCACGCCCGGCAGCACCTCGAATACGCTCAGGTCGATATTGGCGGTGGGCCCGACGCCGGCCAGAATCGTCTGCACCGTCCCCGTCGTCCGGTGGACGTCGACTCCCGCCTCCTCCATCCGTTCGATGACGGCATAAATCTGTTCTTCGGTCGCTCTTTCCTGCATGGAAACAATCATTGTTTCGTCCCTGTCTCCGGCGTCTCCGCGCCAGCGGCATGGCCCGGCGCAATCGCCTGGGCGTTTCTCTCTGAGGCCAACTCGTCCCGCTGCAAGGCCCGCATCACGTCGATGATGCGCTCGTAGATGTGCGTCAGTTCGATGTCCGGCAGGGGGCCCTTGTTGGCCGCGCGCACGTTGGCGTAGACCAACTTTTCGCGCATCGGCTCATAGACCGGCAGCGAGGTGGCAGCCTTCAGGTAACCTACCATCTTCGCTGCGCGAGCTCGCTCGCTCAGCAATTCCACAAGCTGGCGGTCCAATACATCAATCTGATCTCGCAATTCTTCCAGCGTCATTTCATCCTCGTGTTGCGTCCGGCGCTCAAGCCTTTCAAACCAGCCGCGCCTGCCGCATCGGAACCAGAGTTGGCTTTCAGCTCTCAGCTTTCAGTTCTCAGCTTCTTCATGCTGGCGCAAGCCTGGACGGCTCAACCCGGCAAAGGACAAACTGAAAGCTAAAAGCTGATAGCTGATAGCTGATAGCTGTTGCTACCGGGCCAGCGCCGCCTGGGGCAAGCGCAGGCCCTCGATAAATCGAGCCACCGTGCCGGGCGCTGCATCCGGGGTCGAACCTTGAATCAACCCGACAATCGCGCTGCCGACCACTGCGGCATCCGCGAACTCCGCCACCTGGGCGACGTGTTCGCTGTTGCTGATGCCGAACCCCACGGCCACCGGCAGCGTACTCCATCGCCGGATGCGCGCCACCAGCGACGCCGCGTCGGAGGTCATTGTCTGCTGCTGTCCGGTGATGCCCACGCGGGAGATGGCGTAAATAAAGCCTTTGCAGTGCGTGGCAATCGCTTCCAGCCGCTCGTCGGGACTGGTGGGCGCGGCCAGAAAGATCGGCGCAAGCTCCACGCGGGCCATTTCAATCAGGTACTCGCCCGCCTCTTCGACAATCAGGTCGGTCACCAGCACGCCATCCGCGCCGGCCGCCGCCGCTGCATCGACAAACTCGTGCAGGCCATAATGCAAAATCGGATTGAAATAGCTGAAAATCACAATGCCAGCCGCGGGCCGAGCCGCACGAATCTCCTGCGCGAGCTTCACCACATCCCGGAGGTTGACTCCGCGCGCCACCGCCCGCTCCATCGCGCGCTGAATCACCGGCCCATCGGCCAGCGGATCGCTGAAGGGTACACCCAGCTCGATCACATCCGCGCCTGCGTCGATGGCCGCAACGGCAATCTCCCGCGAGGCCGCGATGCTGGGATCTCCCGCCGTCAGATAAACCACCAGCCCCGGTTTGTGATTGAATCGTATCGCCATCGAAAAATCCGCAATTCCTGATCCTGCCCTTGTCGCAATAATCCCGCTAACTTGCTAACTCGCGATCACCGCGCAGCGGTGGCTAACTCGCTGCCTCATTTAACAAACTCTGTCATCCTGAGCGAGCGCGGCGAGTCGAAGGACCCGCGTTTCGGGCTTTTCCATCAAGCCCCCTGAATCTTCAACTCCCGCGCCAAAATCCCCATATCCTTGTCGCCGCGTCCGGAGAGGTTCACCACCAGTATGTCACGGGCCTCCATCGCGGGAGCAATCCGTAGCGCCTCGGCCACGGCGTGCGCGCTTTCCAGTGCCGGCAGTATCCCCTCGGTGTGCGCCAGCCGCACCACCGCGTCCAGAGCCGCCGCATCATCCTGCACCACGTATTCGGCGCGCCCCAGGTCGTGCAGCATCGCGTGCTCCGGCCCAATGGACGCATAATCCAGCCCCGCTGAGACCGAATGGGTCAGCGCGATCTGCCCGTTCTCATCCTGTAAAACATACGAATATGTCCCCTGCAAAACCCCCGGCGACCCACCGCTGAAGCGTGCCGCGTGCTCGCCCAGCGCTGTTCCGCGCCCGCCGGCCTCCACGCCGATCAGACGGACCTCGCGGTCGGGAATGAAGGAGTAGAACGCGCCTATCGCATTCGATCCGCCGCCTACGCAGGCGATCACTGCGGTCGGCAGCCGACCCTCGCACTCCAGAATCTGCTCCTTCATCTCGATACTGATGCAGCGATGAAAGTCGCGCACCATCGTCGGATAAGGATGCGCCCCCAGCGCCGAGCCCAACAGATAATAGGACGTCCGGACGTTGGTCACCCAATCGCGCATCGCCTCGCTGATGGCGTCCTTCAGTGTCTTCGATCCTGACGAAACCCCGCGGACTTCGGCACCAAGGAGGCGCATTCGTAGCACGTTGAGTTCCTGGCGCTCCATGTCCACATCGCCCATGTAGACCACGCACTCCAGGCCCAGTAGCGCGCAGACCGTAGCGGTCGCCACGCCGTGTTGCCCCGCGCCTGTCTCGGCGATGATGCGCTTCTTGCCCATCCTCCGCGCCAGCAATCCCTGGCCCAGCGCGTTGTTGATCTTGTGCGCCCCGGTATGCAGCAGGTCTTCGCGCTTCAAATAAATCTTCGCCCCGCCCAACTGCTCACTCAAACGCTTGCAGAAGTAGAGCGCTGTCGGCCGCCCCGCGTAGTTGTGCAGCAGATCGGCCAACTCCGCCTGAAAGGCCGCGTCGGCCCGCGCCAGATCGTACTCGCGCTCCAGCTCCACCAGCGCCGCCATCAGCGTCTCCGGCACATACCGCCCGCCGTAAACGCCAAACCGCCCAGCGCGCGACTCGGAAGGAACTGCCGGAAGAATGATCGATGCCATGGGGCCTCCTGCGCGATTGCCCAAGAATTATAGAACTTCTCAGTGTACAAGGCTACGCCAGTACATCGCGGTTTGGACAAAGCCTTCGGTCTGA